>Ga0209429_10002050_pt1 | contig 12098 bp, 11 predicted proteins | sample BarGraNGADG00212_3_FD_184493 | JGI IMG/M metagenome (GOLD analysis project Ga0209429, IMG submission 184493) | Arctic peat soil microbial communities from Barrow, Alaska - Barrow Graham LP Ref core NGADG0004-212 (SPAdes) (version 2) | ecosystem: Environmental > Terrestrial > Soil > Wetlands >... | reverse complement strand
GGGCCGGGAGCGGTGCGGTGGAGTTGACTAGTGGTACCACCTGGCACCGGCGGTGGTACCCCCGGGGTCCCGTGTCGGTGCAGCACGGCACCGGGCCGGTGCGTGGGCGCGCCGGCCACGGACCCCACGCGGAGGGACCGCTACGATGTCCGGACCATGAGCGACACGACGCCGGATCCGCGCCCCCAACCGTCCGAGGGACCGCCCCGCGACCGGTTGGGCCGCCGGCCCCGCGACCTCCGGATCTCGGTCACCGACCGCTGCAACTTCCGGTGCACCTATTGCATGCCCGCGGAGGTCTTCGGCCGCGACTATGCGTTCCTGCCGCGGTCGCAGATCCTGACCTACGAGGAGATCGTCCGCCTGGCGGCCATCTTCGTCCGGCTCGGCGTCGAGAAGCTGCGGATCACCGGCGGCGAGCCCACCGTCCGCCGGGACCTGCCGGACCTCGTCCGTCCGCTCGCCGCGATCGAGGGCGTGCGCGACCTCACGCTCACGACGAACGGGTCCACGTTGCGAACGCTCGCGGCGCCGCTTGCGGGTGCCGGGCTGCGCCGGATCACCGTCAGCCTGGATTCCCTCGACGATGCGCTGTTCCGGGCCATGAGCGGCGCCGACATGCCGGTCGCCCGGGTTCTGGACGGAATCGCGGCGGCTCGGGAGGCGGGCCTCGCACCGGTCAAGATCAACATGGTCGTCAAGCGCGGCAGCAACGAGGCGTCGATCGTCCCGATGGCGCGCTGGGCGCGCGACGCGGGCTTCATCCTCCGCTTCATCGAGTACATGGACGTGGGGACCGCGAACGGCTGGCGGATGGACGATGTCGTCCCCTGGGCGGAGATCGTCGCGCTGGTCGACGCGACGTTCCCGCTCGAGGCGCTGCCGCCCAACTACCCCGGCGAGGTCGCCACCCGTTTCCGCTACCGCGACGGGGCAGGCGAGATCGGCGTGATCGCGTCGGTGACGGCGCCCTTCTGTGGAGCCTGCACCCGCGCGCGGCTCTCGGCCGAGGGCGAGCTGTTCACCTGCCTCTTCGCGGCGCGCGGGACGGACCTGCGGGCCCCGCTTCGAGCGGGTGCCGACGATGCCGAGCTGGAGGCGCGGATTCGGGCGGTGTGGGGCGCGCGCGACGACCGGTACTCGGATCTCCGCAGCGCCGGGACCGCGAACCTGCCCCGCGTCGAGATGTTTGCGATCGGCGGCTGAAGGGCCGCCCGATGAGTCTGCACGCGGCGGCGCCGGTCGCGGCTCTCTGGCGCCGGAGCGCGGCATATATCGTCGATTCGCTCATCATCGGCATCGCCTATATCTTGCTGGCAGTCTTCTTCGACGCGGTCTTCGGGCAGCTTGTCGAGGCCACGCCGGATGGGACGGCGCTCGTGGTGGTCGCGGTCAACCCCGTTCGTGTGGTCCTGGAGCTGACCGCGACGCTCGTCATCGACGCGCTCTACTTCGCCGGGTGCTGGAGCCGCTGGGGCGCGACGCTCGCTCAGCGCGCGCTTCGGCTCCGGGTCCGGATGGCAGACGGCACGCCGCCGAGGCCGGACGCGCCCGACACGCTTCCGATCGAGGCTGCCTGGCGCCGCTGGGCGGTCCTCGCGACCCTTCCGATCGCCGCGGGCTCGCTCGCGGCGAGCGGCGCACTCGACAGCAGCCTGCTGCTCGTCGTGAACGGGACCTGGTTCCTGGTGCTGTTCATCTCGACAGCCGCCGATCCGCTGCGCCGGGGGTTCCACGACCGGGTTGCGGGGACCGTGGTCGTTCCCGCGCCGGGCGGGCGGGCCTGATGGCCGTCGGCGATCGTCCACACGGCGTCCACAGCGTCGCCCAAACGGTGGACGGGCTCACCCTGCGGCCACGAATCTCGTGGATAACCCGGTTGCCACGGCGGCGCGGCCGCGCCATGATGTCCCTGCCCGGAGGGGCCGCGACAGCCGATGACCCGGCGATTACATCAACGGGTCCCGGCGAGGTGATCGGGAGCAATCCCGGTCGCTCTCCCTCTGAGGTTGCGCCGCGATTGCATCAAGGCTGCTTCCTCGGACGTGGTTCCTCTGGGCGTTTCTGCGTCCCCGTCCGGGCGCGCTCGTGGCGAGCCCCTGCTCGCGGTACGTCCGTGCCGGACCGGCCAACCCGCCGTCAGGTCGGAGGATCCAGGTTCTCGCGATCGGTGAGCGGGTCTGCCGCCGGCGTGGCGCACAGGAAGTAGCGGAGCCGGGTCCGCCCCGTGTTCGCGATCGCGTGCGGGAGGCCCATCTCCACCCGCACTCCCTTCAGCGGTTCCAGCGTCTCCTCCAGCGACCCGATCCGGACGGTTCCGCGCCCTTCCAGGACGACGACTACGTGCTCGGATGCGAGATGGCGGTGCCAGCCGGTCGTAGCGCCTGGGTCCAGCTCGACCTCCGCGACGCTGAAGCTCTGGGTCCCGAAATCACCGGGCTCCATGAGCACCCGGTGCCGGAGGCCGGGCGCCTGGATCACCCGGGCCCCCTCGCGACGCCGGACCGGCTCGCCCGTCATCGTCCGCCATGAAGGCTGATCGTCGACGGGGCGGTTCGGGTCCACGTCGACGGCGGCGAGCAACGCGAGCGCATCGATCGCCCCATCGTTGCGGACCAGGTGCTCATCGGACGGCGCCTCGTACAGGACGTCACCGGCGCGGACGATGACGCGCCGGCTCAGGCCGAGCCCGTGCTCGAAGGCGATTTCGCCCGCCGCCACGTAGACGACCATCTCCGTCCCGTGCCGGTGCGGGCCGACCTGGGCGCCCGGCGGGATCCGGTCGAACTGGAGATGGATCGCCATGCCGGGTCGGACGTCCATTCGATCCGGGTCAGCCGTCGACCACGGTCAGGTCGCGGTCGCCGGCCCGGGCCGCCTTCGCCTTCTCCGCCCAGGCTCCCAGGACGGAGTCCCGGTGCGGCCGGATCGGGCAATGCTCGTCCCGGTTGCCCATCTCGTCGCAGTACCCGAGCGGGACGCACTTGGGGGCCAGGAAGCTGCCCAGGAACGGGCTGACCGCGAAGACTTCGTGGCGGATCAGCTGGAAGAGGCGCCGGATCTCCCACTGCGCCATCGTGCAGAGCCGGAGGCCCGACATGTGGATGAGCGCCCGCAGGTTCGCGGTCATCACGAGATTCGTGCGGGTCGCGTTGGGGAACACGAAGCGGGCGTCCTCGCCCGGGATCCCGGCTGCCAGGAGCTCGCCATACAGGTCCAGCGCACCGTCGACCTGAGCCTCGTACCGCGCTCGCAGCTCGGGATCCGCCTCCGCGAGCGTCCTGGGCAGCATGGTGGCCGCCCCGGTGAACTTCACGTAGCGCTGGCTCTGCTGGTCGAACGCCACCCCGGCCCGGTGCCGGACCAGCTGGTGCGAGAGTGTTCGGCTCACGCCGCTGATCCCGAACGTGAAGACCACGTGCTCGATCGTGCTGCCGTGCCCGGATTCGATCACGCCGCTGATCAGCTTCTGCATCTTCGCCCGGTCGATCTGGCCGGCCTCCGCCCGCCGGAAGATCTCGGTCGGCTCCAGCTCGGAATAGCAGGTCCGGCAGGCCGTGTAGATGAGCGGCACGTAGAAGCGCTCGACGATCTCCCGCGTCGGGAAGAGGAGGGTCGCCTTCATGCCCAGGTCGTGACGCCCGGGATTGCGCGGGATGCCGGACTTCTCGTGCATTGGCTGGGACTCGGCCATGCGCGGAGGATAGCGGGTCGGCATCGGGTCGGGCGGGCGGTGGACGGCGGCCGGGCGGAACGAGCGGCGGCCGGCGCGGCCGCCCGCGGAGCCGGTCCTCCAGGCTCAGGCGCGGCCAGTGGCGCGCGTCCCGACCGGGCCGGCCTCGGCATCGTGGAACCACCACCAGACGAGGAACGTGCCGAGCGAGTAGAGAATGATGATCGTCACGAAGTTGATCGCGTACCCGGCCGTGAAGCCCAGCGTTGCCTGGAGGAGGCTGTACCAGGATCCCGCAATCACCCAGCCCAGCGACCAGGCCAGGCTTGCCGCGGCAGCGTAGGTGGCGCGCTCGCGCGGCTGGAGTCGCTCCATCGCGAACGCGTTGAAGATCGGGTTGCCGGCGTTCATCAGCGAGTTGCGGATCGCCATCGCGCCGATCACGGTCCACAGGATCGGGCTGAACCCCAGCACGGCCAGGAACGGGATGCTGACGGCCTGGACGATCACGACCGAGCCGATCTTGCCCACCCGCCGGGCCAGCGCGGGCTGGAAGAGGATCGCCAGCGTGGTCCCCAGGCTGGTCAGCGCGAAGATCGCGTTGAGCGAGAGGAGGTCGAGCCCGAACTTGCCCTGCACGAACACGTTGAGGAACGGGATCACCTGGCCGGCTCCCAGCGAGATCAGGAACCCGGGCAGGATCAGGCGCATGAACGTGCCGGGATCGGAGATGCGCGGCAGCCGGATCCGGACCGCCCCGCGGCGGCGGGCCAGGTCGGGGCGCACCGCCAGCGGCTCGCCGCTCCAGGGGGTCCCGGGCCGTCCCTCTAGCGTCTGCCAGTCGCGCCGCCGAGCCCGCGGCCGGTCGTCGTGGACGGCGAGCAGGACGGCCGTGGCGACGACCGCGGCCGCGAGCATCAGCACGAGCAGGACGCGGTAGGCTGCCGGATCGCCGGTCGAGAAGCCGCCCAGGCGGGCAGCCAGCGCGGCGATGGCGCCCCCGACAAGGGCCGCTACCACGTTGACGCCCGTCGAGATCGCGCTCTGGAGCGAGAACAGCTCGCCCCGGTGCTTCGCATGGCTGTGCTCGGCCATGAACGGCGACTGGACGACGAAGAAGGCCTGGTTCGCGGCGCCGATGAGCGCGGCACAGAGGACGACCGCCGGCGAGGAGCCGACGAGGAGCAGGCCGAGGACCCCGAGTGCGGATGCGCCCGTCGCGAAGACGAGCACCAGCCGGCGCCCGATCCGGTCGGAGAGGAGGCTCGCCGGGAAAGCCACGACGGCTCCAGCTGCCGAGCCGGCGGTCACGACGAGCCCGATGAACGCGGTGTCGAAGTGGAGCGACGCAAGGTACAGGTTGAAGTCGACCCACCAGAGGCTGAGCGTGACGCCGTACACCAGCGTGACAAGGAGGAAGATCCGGGCGTCGCGCTCGAAGCCGGTGAAGCTCCGCGCGTACCGCCGCAGCGCCCCGGTCACGCCCCCCCGGAGAGGAGTTCCAGGAGTCCGTCCAGGTACTCCTGCCAGGCTCCGCGATGGTCGTCCCGATCGGTCTCCCCGAGACCCGCCTCCGCCCAGCCGGCGTGCCTCAGGACGACAGCCGACCGCCCGTCCGCCGTCGGCTCCACCGCCCAAGTCACCTGCGTCGTTTCCGACGCGGGTGCGCCAAGCCAGTGCCAGCCGTGCGCGAACCAGGCGGCGATGCGCTCGGGGACAGTGAGCGCGGCCCAGAGCGTCGCCGGGTCGGCGGCGGTCGGCATGCGAAAGACGATGGGCGCGATCGGCTCGACGATGGAAGGATCCCTCGAGGGCGACGGAGCGGGCTGCGCCGTCCATCGTACCGGGTGGCGGGCCGGCCTGGCCAACCGCGAAGGTAGGTCAGCGATCGTCCGGTCGTGCTCCGGGCTCGAAGGGATCCGCTTCGCCGAGCGCGTAGGCGACCGCGGTGTCGAGCGCGAGGCCGCCGCCCTCGACCTCGAGTCGCTCCAGCTCGCCGGCGTCCATGGCCACACGGGCGTTTGGCCGGGTCGCCTGCTCGAACATCTCATCGACCAGGCGGGCCAGCTCCGTGCCGGTGGATTGCGTCAGCTGCCGGGCTGCGCCGCGCAGCCGCGCGGCACGCTGCAGGTCGCCGTCGGTGACGGCAACTGCGGACAGGTCGTCCAGGACCAGGGTGATCCCCGACAAGTCGCCCGCCTCGTGGAAGTGGCGGAGGGCGTGCCGCATCATGTCGCCGGCGCTCTCCGTGCGACCCAGCTTGAGGACCGTGGAGCCCAGCATGTGGAGCGCCCAGGCCTCCATGGTTCGATTCCGCGCCGCGCGGAAGTGCTCGAGGGAGCGGACGTACCAGCGCTCGGCCTCCGCGACGTCCGAGGTGAAGTAGTAGAGGCCACCGATCCCCCAGAGGACGTTGCCCTGTCCCAGGCGGTCGCCGATTGCCTCGTAGTTCTGGAGCGCCTCATCGAGGTGCGCCATGGCGCGCTGCCACGACTCGGTCTCGCGCGATACGCCCGCGAGCAGCCCCGGGACGTCGGAGGAGCCGAGGTTGTAGAGCGCATTGGCGATCTCCCGCCGGTCGCCGAGCGTGCGCCAGATCCCCAGAGCCGCCTCGTACCACGGACCCGAGGCCGCGCCGTCGGCCTGCCAGTACGCGACGCCGCCGAGCGCCTCCAGCAGGCGGGCCCGCGTTTGCGGGGTCAGGTCCCAGCCATGCGCTTCGAGGGCCGTGAGCCGCTGGCGCCCCTCGCGGAGATAGCCGCGCTGTTGCCAGAACCGCCAGAGCGCGAACCCGAGCCGGACGGCGGCCTCCGGATCGGGGATCGCCTCGGCGCGGTCGAGGGCGGCCCGGAAGTTGTCAGCGTCCGCCTCCAGCCGATCCAGCCACGCGCGTTGCGCGGGTCCGGAGAGCTCGGCAGCGGCGCGCTCCGCGAGTTCCAGGTACGCCGCGAGGTGGCGTTCCCGGATGGCTGGCCCTCGCCGGAGGCGTCGAGGCGTTCGGCACCGTAGGTCCGGATCGTGTCGAGAAGCGAGAAGCGCGCCGAGCCCGCGATGTCGTCGCTCCGGACGAGGGATTGGTCGACGAGCGTGGCGAGCACCTCAAGGAGGTCGACGCCGAGCTCCGCGCCCGGATCGCAGACCTGCTCGATCATGGCGAGATCGCAGCCGCCAACGAAGACCGCGAGCCGGGCAAGGAGGCGTCGGCCGGCGTCATCGAGGAGGTCGTAGCTCCAGGCGATGGCGCCGCGCAGCGTTCGCTGTCGCTCGGGAAGGTCGCGCGACGCGGAGGCGAGGAGCTCCAGGCGGTGCTCCAGTCGTTCCAGGATGGCGTCGGGTGCCAGTACCTTGACACGCGCCGCGGCCAGCGCGATCGCGAGTGGGAGGCCCTGCAGCGTGGCACAGATCCCGGCCACCGCCGGCGCATTCTCGTTGGTGACGCGGAAATCGGCGCGGACGGCGAGGGCCCGTGCAACGAAGAGCCGTACCGCTTCGTATTGGTTGAGCGTGGCCGGGTCGGCGGCGCGGATCTCGGCGGGCAGTCGGGCCAGCTCGAAGGTAGAGAGATGTCGCTGATCGGGGGGCGCCGGGAGGCCCGGCACCGCGTATTCCTGTTCCCCGGAGACGTGGAGGGCACCCCGACTGGTGGTCACGATCGTGAGGTTCGGGCAGGCGCGCAGGAGCTGCGCGGCGAGGGGAGCGGCGGCGATCACCTGCTCGAAGTTGTCGAGGACCAGCAGGCAGGTCCGGCGCGCGAGGTGCTCCACCAACAGCTCCATGGTCGGTCGGACGCCGCTGTCCGCCAGCCCGACGGCCCGGGCGATCGTGCCCGGCACCAGCTCCGCCTCGCGGAGCGGCTCGAGCGGGACGAACCAGATACCGTCGGGATAGCGGTCCGCGGCTGCGGCGGCGAGCTGGAGGGCGAGCCGGGTCTTGCCGATCCCGCCCGGGCCGGTGAGGGTGAGGAGGCGCGACGCGTCGAGGAGGAGGAGGGTGGTCGCGAGATCGTCGTCACGGCCCACGAATGACGTCAGCTGGGTCGGCAGGTTATTGGGCCGCCGGTCAAGCGAGCGGATCGGCGGGAAGTCGGCCGGCAGGCCGGCCGCGACGAGCTGCGAGAGGCGCTCCGGCCGCAGGTCCTTGAGGCGGTGCTCGCCGAGGTCGCGGATCGTCACGTCGGCGGGGAGCATGCCGCTGACCAGTGCGCGCGTCGTCTCCGAGACCAGGACCTGGCCGCCGTGGCCGGCCGCGGCGATCCGGGCCGCCCGGTGGACCTCGAGCGAGGTGTAGTCGCCGTCCGGGGTCGGAGTCGCCTCTCCCGTATGGAGCCCCATCCGGACGCGGATCCGTGAGTCCGAGGGCCAGGGGTACGCGACGAGGACTCGCTGCGCTGCGATGCACGCCGCGGCGGCCGCGCTCGCGCTCGCGAAGACGACGAAGAACGCATCGCCCTCCGTCTGGATCTCCACGCCGCCGTCAGCGTCGAAGGCGGCCCGGAGAATCCCGCGATGCGCTTCGAGGAGCGGCTCATAGGCGCTCCCCAGCCGGGTGATGAGCGCAGTCGAACCCTCGATGTCCGTGAACAGGAATGTCACGGTCCCGGCGGGCAGCGGCCGCGGCGTGCCGGCAGGAGCGCCGTGACCGGGGGACGCGGGCTGGGCGGGCGGTTCCACCGGCCCGATGCTGCGCCAGCACTGCGCGGCCGTCAACGCCGAATCATGGGCTGCGCCAACGCGCCGGGCTCGCGCGCCGGCCAGCGTTCCGGCGAGCGTGCCGCCCTGGCGGCCCGACCGGCCGAGACCGCGTGTCAGCCGTTGACGGCTAACCGTCCCTCCCGTAGCCTCTATCCGTGGACGGCATCCGGCTCGTGGCCATCGCGGAGCCGGTTGAAGGCGCAGAATCCGTGGGCGATGCAGGGCCGGTGAGCACCAGGCGGCCCCGGGCCGCGACAGGGGAGGGGACCCGGCCCCGGACCGCGGAAGGCATTTCGCACGGCTCCGCCGCCTCGTCCCGGGCCGGCGCGGACGTGCTGGATCGCGTCATGACGTCCCGCCTCGATCGGGTCGGCGCAGCCGTTCGCTGGGGGATCGGTGCCGGCGACGACGAGGCGTCGGCCGCCACGCACGCCGCGCTCGCCTTGCGGAGCGCCCGCCACGGCGGCACCGAGTTCGGCTTCGCGACCGGCGACCCGTGGCGCGACGCACTGCTGGTGGACCTCGGGCTGGCGCTGGCCGCGCTCCTTGATGACCTGACGCCGCGCCAGGCCGAGATCGCCAGCCTGATCCTCTTGGATGGGGCACGCCAGGCGGAGGTTGCCGCCGCGCTCGGCGTGAGCCGCGCGACCGTCTCCGTGGCGGTCGCGCGGGGGCGCCTCCCCGCCATCGCCGGCGCTCGCCGGGCGATCGAGGCGCTCCTGGCAGGGCCCCCGGTCGCGGGGTCCGGACGCTGTGTCGGCGGCCCCCCGGTCGCTGGGTCGCGATGTTCGGCGCGTTCCTCGCCTCGCTCTCGTGGCAGACGCTGATCGCGGCCGCCGGTGCGGCGCTCCATCGGCGCCTCGCACCACGGCTGCGCCTCGCCGTCGGCCTCGTTGGGAACGTCATCGTGCTGGCCGTCGCGGTCGTCATCGCGGTCGGCCTGGCCGGGTAGGCACGCGCCCGGCGGGCGACCTCGTCAGGGTCCGGGCGGGACCCGGCCCGGCAGCGTCACGGTGAAGCAGGTGCGACCCGGCACGGACGCCACCTCGATCCGGCCGGCATGCCGGTCCACGATGGACTGGACGATGTGGAGCCCCAGGCCACTCCCCGCCCCGACGTCCTTGGTCGTGAAGAAGGGCTCGAAGATCCGGGCGCGGACGTCCTCCGGGATTCCGGACCCCGAGTCGCACACCTCTACGCTGACGCCCGGAGCGACGGCCGGCCCGGACCCCGGCGGGCGCTGGGCCTCCGCCTGCGGATCACGCCGGACCGTGATCTCGAGGACGCCACGTCCCCGCATCGCGTCCGCCGCATTGACGATCAGGTTCGTCCAGACCTGGTTGAGCTCGCTGCCGAAGGCCTCGATGCGCGGTCGCCCAGCCGGGTAGGTGCGGCGGACCTCGATGCCCGCCTTCAAGCGTGGGCGCAGCATCACGAGCGTGCTCTCGATCCCGGCGATCACGTCCACCTCGCCGACCGGCGCCCGATCGAGGTAGCTGTACTCCCGGACGGATGCGACGATCTGGCCGATCCGTTCTCCCGCAGCCCCGATCTCGGCCAGGAGCTGGCGCCCGAGCGCCCCCGCGGCCAGCCAGGCGAGCACGACATGCCGGGCCTCGTCGCTCTCGAACGGCGCAAGCAGGTCGTCGAGCTGGTTGCCGTCCCAGCCGAACGCGACGAGCGTTGCCGCCGGCTCCGCCGGCCTCGCGATGCCAAGCCGGTCGAGCAGCGCGACCATCGCGTCCTCCCGGTCGGCCGCGTCGACCGGGTCCAGGATCGGGGGCGTTGCGGGCCTGCGGTCCAGCTCGTCGCGCAAGGCAGCGGTCACCTCGCGGGCGACGCCGTCCGGGTCCAGGTCGTCGGGGCCGAGTGCCCCGAGGGCAACGGCTGCGCGATCCCACTCGCCCGCGAGCGTCGTCAGCCGGGCCACGGTGCTTCGGATTGCGGCTGCCGGGTTGTTCAGCTCGTGGGCAAGCCCAGCCGCGAGCGTTCCGAGCGCCGCGAGCTTCTCACGCTCGCGGAGAAGCGATTCCGTGGCCCGGAGGCGGCCCGCGATGGTGCGCAGGAGCGCCAGCGCGAGCTCGGGCTGTCGACCGAGCACGTCCAGGAGCGCCTCGCGCCGCAGGCGAAGGAGCGTGGCGGGGCCGACGGCGCGGACCGTGGCCGATCGGGGCCGGCCTTCCAGGACGGCCAGCTCTCCGTGAACCTCGCCCGGACCGACGAGTGCCAGGGGGATGTCCGCGTTGCCGGACCGCTTCGACACCGCGAGCTCGCCGGTGAGCACGACGAAGAGCGCATCCCCAGCCTCACCCTCGCGGAGGAGGATCGTGCCCGGCGCCAGCTCCACGGTCTCGGCGACGGCGGCAAGCCGCCCGAGCTCGGTGTCGTCGAGCCCCGCAAGGAGCGGGATGCGGCGGAGCGGCGCGAGGTCCACCGGCGCGTCAGAGCCCGGCGAGGTGCTGATGCACGAACTGGACGGCCATCGCGCCTTCGCCCACGCCCGATGCGATCCGCTTGACGGAGCGGGCCCGGACGTCGCCGGCCGCGAAGATCCCGGACACGTTCGTCTCGAGGAGGAACGGCTCGCGTGCCAGCGGCCAGCCGGGCACCCGGCCGTCGACCCGCGAGAGTGCAGGCCCCGTGACGATGAAGCCAGCGCCGTCCCGTTCCACCACGCCGTCGAGCCAGTCCGTGCGCGGGAGCGCACCGACGAACAGGAAGAGCGCCTGCATCGGAACGTCGCTGGTCCCGGCCGCGTCGGCGATCGTGATCGCCTCGAGCTCATCGGTCCCGCGCACCGCGGCGACGTTCGCGTTGAGCCGGACCTGAATCGTGGGACGAGCCGCGATCTGGTCGACCAGGTACTGGCTCATGCTCCCCTCCCGGCGTCCCCCGCGGACCACGAGCGTCACGTGGCGGGCGAAGCCGGCCAGGTAGACCGCCGCCTGGCCGGCCGAGTTCCCGCCGCCGACGACGGCCACGTCCCGGTCGCGGAAGGCGAGCGCCTCGGTGATCGCGGCGCCGTAGAAGACGCCGAGGCCGATGAGCGCGTCCACCCCCGGCGCGTCCAGCCGGCGGTACTGCACGCCCATCGCCAGGATCAGCGCCTGGCAGCTCAGCTCGCTTCCGTCTCCCAGCGTGACGAAGCAGTACGGGTCCTCGCGCCGGATGCGCTGGACCTCCTGCGGGGTGAGGATCTCCGCCCCGAGGCGGGTCGCCTGGGCAACCGCCCGGCGGGCGAGGTCCGCCCCGGTGAGCCCGGCGGGGAAGCCGAGGTAGTTCTCGATCCGCGAGGTCGTGCCGGCTTGCCCGCCCGGCGCCTCGCGCTCCAGGAGCAGGGTCCGGAGTCCCTCGGAGGCACCGTAGACCGCCGCCGCGAGACCGGCCGGGCCTCCGCCGATGATGACGAGGTCGTAGAACGGAAGGGCTGCGCGGGTCCGCAGACCCACCTTCTCGGCGATCTGCACGTTGGTCGGGGCCCGCAGGTGGCTCCCGTCCGGGAAGACGAGGAGCGGATCGCGCCCGGGGTCGATGCCCGAGCTCGCGACGAGGCGGGCCGCTTCCGGGTCCGTTTCGACGTCGACCCAGCGATAGGGGACCTGGTTGCGGGCGAGGTAGTCCTTGATCTCGTGGGCCCGCGCGGACCAGCGATGGCCCACCAGCCGGATCCCCTCGAACGGCGGGATCCAGCCGGCGCGCCAATCGTCCAGGAGCTCCTCGAGGGCGGGAAGAGC
>Ga0209429_10002049_pt1 | contig 12099 bp, 2 predicted proteins | sample BarGraNGADG00212_3_FD_184493 | JGI IMG/M metagenome (GOLD analysis project Ga0209429, IMG submission 184493) | Arctic peat soil microbial communities from Barrow, Alaska - Barrow Graham LP Ref core NGADG0004-212 (SPAdes) (version 2) | ecosystem: Environmental > Terrestrial > Soil > Wetlands >... | reverse complement strand
ATATGCGATTGATCATCAACCGCGAACAGGTAAGGCGGAGTGCCTCCCAAAGCTGTTGGCAAAATTGCGCCGTTTGGTGTTAAGGCGCAGGCTGGCTGGGAGATAGCCGTTACACTAAGAGGCAGAACAGGCTCATTAATTTCGAATAACTTCTCAGCTTTACACCCTGCAGCATCAGTAACAGAGAGAGTATAATTCCCTTTATACAAATTGTCAATAAAAGGATTTGTTGAAGAATTTTCTTTCCATCGATAGGTGAAAGGCATTGCCCCACCTGAAATATTGACGTTTATGGCTCCACTGTTCTGTCGGAAACACTTCGCATCAGTTATGATCCCGGTAATATCCATTTTTGGAACAGTATTAACGATTGATGTATAAAAAGTCTGGGTACAGCCGTTTACATCTTTTACCATGAAATGATAATTGCTGACCCTGAGGTTTGTGAATTCATTTTCTGATACAAAAGCATTATCACCTGATGCATAAGTATATGGAGAGCTGCCACCTGATGCTGTTAATGTAATTCTCCCGTTCGCATCATCAATGCATGTAGCCTGTTCTAAAGAGGAAGCCCCGAGAAATAATTCCGATATCGCCTCGGTAAGTTTAACCTGTTTGGAAATTGTGCATCCCCTGGCATCGGTTAAACTAATATTATAAGGGCCTGCGGTAAGGTTGGCAAATACAGAATCGGTTTGGGAAGACCTGCCCGATAAAAGGTATGAATACCCCTTATATCCTACACCGTTTCCGCCGGATGGTGTCACAGAAATGAGACCATTGTTATTACCATAACACGATACGTTATACCCGTTATAATCTTTAGCAAACCAGGTCAGGCCAAGAGCCTCAGGGGGATTTGTAATAGTCATATTATCAGACCATGCTGTTTCGCACCCCTTTGAATCAGTAACTTTCAGTTTGTATGTCGCTGCCTTTAACGGAGACCCTGATGTGAATTCAGTATAGGTAATACCATTGTTTTCAGAGTAGAAAAATTTATGCCCTTCGTTACCGCCTTCGGTCTCAATATCAATTTTCCCGGTTTCCCCATAACAGATAATATCGTGTAAATTAATTTTACTTATAGTTAATAAATCAGGTTCTTTTATCATTATACTGTCACTAACAGAACAATTGTCCGAGTCGGTTACCTTAAAACGATAATCGCCGGGACCCAGCCTTTCAAGATTGGCAACACTCTCCCATTCAGATTCCCGGCTGTCATTTATTTTCTTCTCCCAAAGCATGTCAAAACTACCTGAACCACCCGTAACTGTTGCTGCTATTTTCCCGTTGCTTTCCCCAAAGCATCTTACATCCTGCAGGATAATTATGGTTTGTATCTGTTGGTTCTTATGTTCTACCGTAGCCGGAAGATTTTGAAGGCAACCGTTCTTATCTTTTACAGTAATTGTATATGTGTTTGCATATAGTCCGCTGAATACCGGGGCAGAGTAAAAACCCATGTCATTTAATTGATATAAATAAGGTTCAACACCACCCGATGCTGTTGCAGACAGTTTTCCGGTTGCCTCTCCAAAGCATTTCACAGGTTCGGAATATGGAGACATATTCAGTTTATCCGGCTGTGTAAGAGTAATAGTCCCTACGGAATGACATCCTCTTTTATCGGTTACCCTAATATTATAGGTGCCGGCAACAAGGCTGGCAAATTCAGAATCGGATTGGTCTGATCCGCCAGACAAAGAGTAATTATATCCATTGTAAGATACTCCGCTTCCACTGACTCCGTTTCCACCACTTGCTAATATAGTTATGCTGCCATCTGTTTTTCCGTTACAGGAAATATTGAATCCGTTATAGCCGGACAGGGTAGTCGTAAAAGACAAAGCAGTTTCAGGTTCTGTAATATTAACTTCTATGTCCACTTCTTTCTCTTGCCATCCCGCCTCGCATCCTTTTGAATCTGTAACTTTCAGTTTGTATGTACCGGCAGGTAATGGAGAATTGGGTAGTAAATTCTCAAAAGAAGCTCCACCATTTTCATAGAACGAAAAATTATATCCTCCGTTACCCCCCTGAGCATCAATTTCTATAGTGCCTTTTTCGCCATAACAGGCGATATCGACAGGTTTAACAATGGTTATATAAAGAAGGCCAGGTTCATTTATGGTGGTACTGTCATAAACAGAACAATAATCGGAGTCTGTAACCTTAAGACGATATTCGCCGGGATATAAGCCGGCAGGAGAAGGATCAGAGGAGGTATGAGGAATCCAACCCCCATTTGCTTTTATTTCCCAGTCGTATGATTTAAAACTGTTTGTGCCTCCGCTCACTGCAGTCCTGATCTGGCCGTTTTCCTCTCCATAACATGTAACATCAACAGGGATTAACGATATATCTATTTTTGGATTAGTCCCCATTGTAACCTCAGCAGATGCCACATCTTTGCATGTTTCGTCGCCGTTGCGTACAGAAACCGTGTAATTACCTGCCAACAGGGAACTGAAAGTAGCAGGATAACTTGCTAAAACCTCGCTGCCAATATTGAACTTGTAATAACCTGAACCTCCACTTGCAGTCAATTCTATTTCGCCGGTATTCCCTCCATAGCATTTGACTTTTGTGATTTTGTTCGTTATTAATTTAAGTGAGTCAACAGAATTCAGCACCTTAACTGTAGTTGATACCCCGGCGCAACGTGGGTTATCATTATCGCGTACATTGATAATGTAAGAGTCCGCGGGAAGAGTATCAATTTCCCAAATTGAGCCTTTATCTTCAGCAGTAACCCAAGGATTTTGTAAATCACTGGCCTTATAGATATAGTAATTGTATTTATTGCTTTTTAATCCTGAAACTTCCACTTTAAAACCACCGTTTGGATTTGAAATGCAGGTGGGGTGTGTGAGAGTTACGTTACTAATAACAACCGTATCGGGTTGCAAGATTTCTATACTGGTATTTGTATCAACGCAAAAATCGCCAAATTTTACCGTGTAAGGTTTTGCAGTAAGCCCAGAGAAGGTATAATCCACTGTATTCTTAAGAGTATCTCCATTGGCATTAATTATATAATTACTACCAGCACCATTTGTTATATTAACACGAATGGAGCCATCAGAAAGTCCGGGGCAGGTTACGTCTGTTTGAGTAACATCATAAGCGAGCTCCGGAAGAGAACCAATGGTAATTGGATACTCGGAATAACAACCTCGTATATCCGTGTTCCCGTAGCTAAGGGATAATGTATAAGAACCAGGTAAAAAAAGTTTCTCAACTTTTTTATAGGTTCCAGAAAAAGAATAATAAACACCACTGGAGTCTCCTTCTTTACCTATATTATAATAATAAAAATTGTCCGGATCGATGCTTTCAATTTTGGAAATTGTAATTACTGCTGTTGCGCTGTTCACACAGGATGAGTCATAAGAAACTGATGCAGTGGGTGCTGCGGGTAAAATATCTGTTGTTATAGGATCTGAATATGGGCCGTATTTATCAGATGTTCTGCGCCCGGAAGCTGGCACATATGCCCTCGCTCTGAAACCAATTTTTGTTTTGTCGTGGAGCACAGCCGAATGGTCCTCCGGAATGAATTCGATAGGGTCGGTCGGTTTTTTCCCCGTTGCCAGAGTTTCCCAGTATTTTACAGAGGAATCAAAAATATATGGTATGGGAAAATCATATCGAAGGAGTGCTACATCTATGAAATTATTGATTAGAAAGTCTATTTCGTCACCAGTAAGAGAAGAATGTTGTTGATTCAAAATTCCATTCAGTAATAATCCTGCTATAACCTCTTTATTATTAGGCAAAGCAGAATATAAATTAAGATGATCTACCATGAAATCATAATTGGTATTAATAATTGTTGTGTCAATCCTATAACAGTCAATGTTATCAGAGGGTTGACATTGATAATCCAAACTGTAAGCTATATTATTCACGAAATATGTAAATTCCTGAGTCTTTACCCACTCATCGGTGAAAACTCCATATTCCCACTTGTATAATGACTCGCTATTGTCGTAAAACAAGGGTGCGTTTGGAACCAGTGTGAGAGGGAAAGGTTTGTTGTAACATTGTGGATCAGCAACACTAACAATTGGTTTGAAGGGTGAGATTTCAATTCTGTAATTGAAACTCCAGGAAACTTTCTGAGAAGCATACTCTTCATCATTTGTTGCAAAGGAATTGGAAAAGGCAGAGTTAAGATTAAAGGAATTACTATAGTAAGTTTTTTCTTCATTATAGTCTTGATCAACATTCCACCAATGCCTATGATGAAATATTATTACAAACTTGAGGGTTGCTTCACCTAAATTGTCCTCTTTATTAAAGGGAACCTCTACGGTTTTGTCATTGCTGGTTGAAAGATCACCTGCATAAATAGAAAGCAAGGACGTAGTATCACCTAAATGAACCAAAGAGACTGATAAACTAACAAACTCTACATAACCTCTTTTAATAAGCCCCGACCAATTCATAATTTCAAATTCGGGAAAATTTTTAGCGGAAATAGTTAACATCGCATAAGCTTCTTTATTATCCTGTGCCTTTGCCGAAATAAAAGATGTAAGAATCAGTAATACTACTCCAAACCCTGCTTTTGTTATCCGGTTCATCCTATTTTTATTTTACTTCCGAACTTGATTTTGATAATGGTGTAAAAGTTATCTGACGCGAGCTTACAATTGCATTACCACTTGTGCCAAAAACCCTTATCCGGTAATTATATGCCATGTTGATTTCAACATCCATATCCTCAAACAATTGATCTGCACCTTCTAACGTAATATAAATGCTTATTGGTTCTGTATCTTTGCTGCGGTAGATAAAAGTTTTTGCCGGCTGGAAACCGGCAGGTATATCCCACGAAAGCATAATACTTTTACCGTTATTACTCTCCTTTGCCTTTAGGTTAACTGTTATTTGTGAAGTTGCAGGCACATATACCAAACGACCATATTCAGAGCTGTTACCTGCCAGATCAAATGTTTTAATTGAATAAAAATAATTCTTTCCCTGAATGGAAGGTACATCTTCGTAACTACCAGGTATATTACCCTTCCATGTGGCAAGTTTTATGGTTGCAGAATCGTTCTCAGCAACCCTGTGAAGTTCGTAGATGCTGATATCATTGGCAGGACTGCCTTCCTGTTGAATCATAACTTTACCCTCTGTAACATTAATACGGGTAATTACGGCAGGTGCAGGTCGAATGGTATCGGGGCGCGATAGTTCAAGAATGGCTGAATAATCGGAATTGTTATATCGTTTATCAACAGCAACAACCTGGTAGTATATTTTTTGCGTAAGTGTATTAAGGTTTATGGTATCCCTGCAAGTGTTTCCGGAAGTTATATCACGGCCAAGAGATATAAATTCTTCATCAGGAACATTGGCGCGGAAGACTTTGTAACCCAGTATATCAGGTTCTGTATTCTCCTTCCAGGCAATGGTCACAATACCTGATGAATCAACCTTTCCGGTAAGCATCTGCGGAGTGGCAGGCGGATCATTGTCTTCGGTTTGAACCAGGTAAGGGAACGAATAGGAAGTGAGATTATCTTTCCCCAGCAACATTATTTTGTAGTAATTGGATAACCGGGGCCGGCTATCGGTGAACATCCGCACCCCGGGAGCCATCGGTTTCGTGGTAAGATTTTCGAATACTCCATCGTACTTGTCTGACCGTAGAATACTTATACCTGTAACTTGTTCCGGATAGTTTTCAGTAACCCTCCAGCGTACAATAATCCTGTCATTTTCGACCACTTCTGAAGTGTCAATCACTGCATAAGCAGTAAATTCCGGAGCTCCTTTTCCATTTAAGATATCAGAAGCAGGTCCTTCTTCTCCAAAAGGACTTATTCCTTTTACCCGGTACCATGTTTGTTCGTTGTTACTACTTAACGAATCGGTATAGACAAAGTAATTGAGGTTTTCATCTTCCGCGAGGTTAACCAGGGGCAAATCCAAAACAGGTTTAAAATTAACTCCGTCGACGCTTTTTTCAAGAATATATGCTGTATAAGTACCTTTGTGAAGCATTACCGGCCATTGGAACTTAACTGCTTTATCAAGGAAGATTGCCTGGACATCTGCTACCGGTGGCAATTTGGATATCATACCGGCATCAAGCACAATTACAGCAGGCTCAACCTGCATCCCATCAGGTATATTAGCCGGCGAAATACTGTAGGCATACCGTTCGTCGGGCAGAATATTCCGGTCAGTGAATTGCAAACCTGCGGCCCTTGCTATTGCCGGTGATAAATCGCACATAAACATAGCAAATCCGAATCGTACCTCCAGATCATTATAGGCTTTCATGAACCCTGTAAAATTGTCGCCTTCGGCCGGAGGTTGAAATTCAGTACCATAAATTGCTTCCTGCACAACAGCAGCACGCTGATCAGACATGGCAAGCAGATCAAAAGCATTGTTGCCGGCAGGTCTTATTGGTATATTAGTCAACATCTCACCCCTGGTAAGACCATCAGGTATAAAAACTCCTCCCTTTGCAATAGTATATCTTTTAATTACATACCCATACTTAATGCCAATTTGCCACACAGGTACAGAAGCAGGCACCCATCGAAGCACAACGGAGTCTTCTTTCACCAGGGCGACACAGGCTAATTTATTGTCGGTTTGAGCCAAAGCATTGTTTACAAAACACCCGCAGGTGATTGCAAATAAGATGCTAAGGCGTATTCTATTCATAACTGATAATTTACTGTACGGATTACTAAATATCTTATTAATAATTAATGTTAAATTCTTTTGATGTGGTAATGATATTCAAACCAGGTAACCGGTAATTGATCTTAAACGGATAGCTGCCACTCGATATATCATGGATGCTGCCTGCAAGCAACCGTTGTGCCTGAGGCGGGATACCTGTTTTGCCCATATATAACGAGGCGGCTTTGTTACGAAGCTCTGAAAAGTCGGTATATACATAATGTGGCACATAATAGGCGATGTATACCTCACCTTTTTTGGAGGATGGCTCCATATTATTCAGTAAATAGCCCCTTTCGCCGGAATTAAAGATGAGCATCGCTTTTAATGGAAATACTCCCAGTACGTTTGTATTCCTGTTTAGTGTAATGCCTGCATTACCGTAAAGTTCATATACCTGGGGGTTCACATGTGAATCGATCCAGAAGGTTCCTCTTTGTGCCTCGGCAAATACCAAAGGTTCAAAACCGGTACCAAAACCTTCAATTTCGTACTTATCGAATGTTTCATTCAAAGTGGTTTTAATGTGCGGCAGATTCATATAGGTTCTATCAACGGCTTTATTATCAATAGCGGATTGTACCTCCCAATTGGTCATGCTGTTGAGTTTATCGGTAAATGTTGAATACAGACTGGTACGGAATGAGCAGGAATGAAGTACAGTTTCAGTTTCAGCGGTGATTGTGCCGGTAATCAGATTCCTCGCCATGCTCAGCGAATCAGAAGTATTGATTGTTGCCATAATAACCTCACTCCGTTGAAGGTTGCGATCCATTGCTCCTGCCAACACAGGTTTCTTTACGATGGTCATGTCGTAAACAACAGATGTACTCAGGGACTTCGGTATATCGAAATAGACCATTGCTTCAGCATCGCTATAAGTAACAGGCGCCTCCACAATATTACCGGCACTGCTCTTAAACCTGGCTATGTAACTCCACTTATTTCCTTCGCTTTCAGATCTGAACAGATTTGGCTGCCCCACTCCAAGCTTTATGTAACCCCGGGAGTACTCGTTTCTATAAAAATTATACTGATTTTTTACAGGATAACTGTAAACCACGTTGTTATCGTGGATTGATTTTGGTTCATCGCCCGTTACAAACCTGACTTCGCTTACTTCGGAATCACCGGTAAGGGGTTGCCATCCTGAACTTGTTTTTTTCTCAATATGCACTTTTACGGAGGTAGTTATCTGCTGTTTTCCGGGAAGAATATTCTGCAATTTCAATGTAGCCATATCATGTAGGTCGTTCCATTGCACCGTACCAGTAATTGTTTGATTATCGGAGGTAAGAAGTTTAAATTGGTCCAGCTTTACCTTATACACTGCATATTGATCGGCTATATTAACCATGCCAAATTCCTTATCGATGCTTGTATTGAATGATACCTGTGGCGCTGCAAATACATCAACATCGCTGTTACCATTGGCCGGACTAATATCGCCAATCAGTTTAATCTCCCCGAGCTCATTCCCATTTGTGATCATAACACATTCCTCGCCAAGAGTAACGGCGACATTGACTTTCCCCTTCATTAATCCGCCCAAAATGCTATACCGGGCTGCAATACTACCCTGAAACCATGTCGGGTTCGGCATTTTAGCCTGGAGAAGCAAAGCAGTGGCAACACTCATTATGTCAAATTCGCTTTTCTTAACCCTTACCCCAATCTTACCAATCAGGTAGGCATACCCCTGTCCCGATGCGTACCACCCGTCAATACCTATCGGGCCGGAGCGCCCCGCGCACTCAACAGTGCCATAGTTCTGTAACATAATGTCAGCGCCGGCGCCTGCTTTAAAATATGCATAAACAAAACCCTTCTCCTCCCCTATGCCTGCGTTAGCGCTGAATCTAATCCCGAAAGCCATTCCCCGGCCTGTAGCAATGCCTCTTTCACTTTTCATAAAATCCATATCAATATTTTTGATGATGGATTCCACCTCAGAGGGAGGCAATGGCATACTTTCGATCTTTGTTCCTGCCATGAAATAGGATTGTGTCTCAAATAATCCCAACACATCAATGCCAAGCGGGCTGTATGGACGACCTATATAAATATACCAGTCTGCAGGATCGCTATGGATAACTGCTTCTCCTAATAACCCACCGGGACCGATACCTTTAATAGCATTGGCGATATTCATGTAAACTTTTAAGTTAGCATGAAAAGCATCATTCACGTTATCGAATACCATATTCATTGTTGCAGCTACCGGAACAGGTTTACCTTTTTTCACATCACCTGAAAAGAACTGTCCGTCGCCTGAGAACAGGATGAATTTTACCCCGCCACTCTTATTAAAGGCTATTTCAAACGATGCATCAGCATAAAAGATCTTCTCATCCTTAACGCATAAACCAACCTGTGCCATAAATCCAAGCCCCGCATCTTTTTGGGGGATATAATCTGAGTTTACTACACTAAAGTCCTTTCTTTCCATATTGCTATATGCCCCGCCGCCTAATTTTTTCAGGGTAATCGCAGTGACTCCGATTGGAATATTTGTTGGAATGTCGATTTTGGCAAACCAGTATTTATAATCGGTTTTTGTCCCAAAGTATATTTCGACATTAGCAGTGTCTTTAAGAATTCTGGCAATTGCTAAACCTACCACTCCATGAAATCCATCACCATAAACCGGATGGCTCTTAACCAGCTCGATGCTCCCATTCAGTGAAAAGATGGAGACTGAACCCTTAATCTTTACTTTTTGAAGAAGCATTCCATCGTATACCCATTTTTGTTCGTTGTAAAGAGTATTTGAGGGATTGGGCTTCGTTTCCATCGATGCTGTTAATATAAACCCGGTGCTGGCGCTTATCCCTTTTTCACCCCTGTTCATAAGAGCTACTTTAGCATCGAAAGCCAATGATGCTTTACCAGCTGAAATACCTAAAGAAATGCTGTTAACGCTTAACTCAAAACCGGCTAAATTAAAGTCAGCGCTACCGGCTGAGGTAAATTTACCTCCCAGTATATATGGGCTTTCTGCTGTTAAATGCAGCCCTTCGAATCGTAAACCATCCAATTTAACCAGGTCGGTTTGTATAGAAAGAGTTCCATTGAGAATTGCCGAAGGAATGAATATTCCGTTCCCTGCTTTCATCCCAAAAATACACCCTTTATCCAAACTTACTTTTCCACCCAACGGTACAGAGTATACTCTGGTGGCATTTGTCCTCACTGAAAAATTGTATAGCAACCCGGATAGAGAACTTACTATCTGGGCCGAATAACCTAAGGTGTCATTTCCGAGGAACGGAACACCAAGCATTCCGCTGATTTTTCCTTCGGTCAGCCTGTTTTGTGTAAGGCCTATTGCAATCATGTCAACAGAAAACGGCCAGCCCGAAGCATTGCCTTTGGTGATCGGCAGCACATTGGTTGTCGCAAAATACCCCGATACTCCGAATTCGTCGATCAGTAAATTAGTTGCACTGATCGCACTCCTTTCTGCAGAGCTGCTTAATTCAGATGGAAGGAGTACCGTAAGCTCTTTCAGAAAAAAACCGCGCCATAACTGGGGTGCATCAGAAAAGATATTCTGATAATCTTTGGGCAATGCAAAACCCACGCAGTTTGTAAAGTCGCTCATATCAACCGAAGCCTGTCTGACTACAAAGGTCATATCGCCCAATCCTTTAATCCTGAATGGAGTTATTGATGTTGATACAATTATGTTGTTAAAATCGGTGGCATTTACTTCAAAACCAGCGGTAACTGACTTTTGGTTACTGCTTAATACCGGATCGGGTGTAAAATATTCAGCAGAAAATTCAAAAATACCACTTAAATTCACCGAGCGAAAACCATTACAATCCCAATCAATATAATTCCGGCCATTAGCCGGAAGTATTAGCTTCACCTGATCGCTAATGGGAATTTCGTATTCAGTAATGACTTCCAGGCGTGTTGCTCCCGATTGGGAGATGCCTGATGGAGTTATCAATACATTTCTTGCAGCAAATGAAATTGGTTTGTTTGTACCGGGCAGGTTTACCTGAGTATAGGCGTTTATAATCATCCCCTGAGGAGTGAGCCTGGCGCTATCAATGGCGATTAAAATTTTAGTGTTACTTATGGTCCTTTTAATCCCAACCGGCAGATTAGTCAGATTATTGACTATCAATTCATCGACAGCGCGGTTTTCTTTCTCCACTTTTGCCAGTAACCCGGTAATACGCTGTTCTTCCTGATTATGACCCTGTCCATAAGTGCTTAACACCACCCCGAAAAGGAGGAAAAAGACAAATAGCCGATTTGATTTACCAGATATATTTTGCATAGTTCTGAAAATCTTGCAGTGATTTACAATAACTTGTGCGCAATAATATTCTTGTTAAAGGTTACCTGAAGTTAAATTGTTATCAATTTCCCAATTTTTCAGGTAGTCGCTTTCAAATTTTCTTTATCGTTTAACAGTATTGCTAAGACATCTAACAAATATAATAAAGTTATTCTAAAAACAACCATTAATTGATATTTTATCCTTAAAAATTGCCTTAATGTTGTTGAACATGAAAAACCCCGCGGTAAGTAGCTGGGTATCTTCGTAAATTACTTTTTATTAGTCGCAAACAGCGGGGAACTAACGCCTAAACGATTAAAAATCGAAAAGAAAAAAATTTTATAAATGGCTATGATACAGGTATCTGAACCTTATTTGCCTCTTGCCATCTTTAACGCACTGGTTGTAGTATAATATTTTGTAATCATATCCGGCACTTCCCATTCAGGTAAATTACCTCCTTTAAGGTACTCAAGAAATTTTGCCGTAACCTGGCCAAAATGCTCTTCATGACCTACCCTGTATTTGTTTGGGATATTGATTTTAAGCGCACTCTTGCCAACTGCTTCCAGTTGAAGACTATCATAAGGCAATGCCCCGATAACTTCTTTTAACCTGACAGTGAAGTCAGCCATTGTTGCACCTTTTACATTCTCAATATAAAGTGTCGGCAGAAATTTTTCATCAGCTCCCTGCTTAATAATAAGATCGCACTTTGTTCCATGCATTACCGAATAGTGAGTATCACCGCCTCCGGGAGGAGCCTGATATTTCCATTCTACAGATACTTTTGCAAATATTCCCTTGATCCGGTAAACCATCTCTCCGTTTGAGAAAACATTCAGCTTGCCGTCTTTTACATCTTTCTGAAGATAATCAGGGAAACTATCGAAGCCTGTAACTCCTTTAAACTCATCTTTTGAGATAAGTGTCGGCCACCTTCTTGCCGAAACCATTGATATATCTGACGGGCTTAAGATCTGTTCCGGAAAACATTCCCACTGCACCAGGTCGACAAGATGTGTCGTAATATCAACAATACCTTCACCCTGCTGATCAACATCGAAGAACCATGCAGT
>Ga0209429_10002047_pt1 | contig 12102 bp, 7 predicted proteins | sample BarGraNGADG00212_3_FD_184493 | JGI IMG/M metagenome (GOLD analysis project Ga0209429, IMG submission 184493) | Arctic peat soil microbial communities from Barrow, Alaska - Barrow Graham LP Ref core NGADG0004-212 (SPAdes) (version 2) | ecosystem: Environmental > Terrestrial > Soil > Wetlands >... | reverse complement strand
CCGCCAGGCGTTCGGGGGTTAGACCGCTGTCTTTCATGAAATCGCTTAAACGCACTCCCAGTCTTTCCCTGTACTCTTCAACTACAACAGGAGACCGTTCTCTGATTTTTGCATTCAGGGAGGAAATCAGGGCCACTCTCGCCAGAAGGTCTGAAGCCAGCTGTTCCCCCTCTTCTGCCCGCATCCTGACCAGGCTCTCCAAAGCGCTTTCTACCGCCCTAAGAATAGCCGGCCACCACTGTTCAACGTTTTCAACTGGATCTTCAAGCGCCAGTACGCCAGGCAGGTCCACGAGGTTTTTTAATTTAATTTTTCCTTCTATCTCAAGGCTTTCCTGTAGTTCTTTTATTGCCTTATAATACGCTCCGGCCAGTTCTTTGTCAACTTTTACCGCAGAGGTCTTTTCATCGCTGTCCTTCATGTTTAAAAATCCGTCAACCCTCCCGCGGGTGACACGGGACTGGATTAATTTCCTTATTCTCTCCTCTATTGGAGAGAGTGTCCGCGGTAAACGCAGCACTACTTCGCTAAAGCGGTGGTTTACCGCTTTCAACTCGACAGTAAATATTTTCCCTTCTATCACGGCCTCACCCCAGCCGTACCCGGTCATGCTTTTTATCAATTTTCCACCATCCATTCATATACCCGATCATAAGATGTCCCGATGTCCGGTTTGCAATTTACCATAATACTGCTAAATTCATCACTATCAATATTATTTAATACTCCCCAACAGGGCGGAAATACGGTCAAGCCCCTCGTTTATTTTTTTTATCGAACAAACATAAGACAGCCTGATATAATCATCATTGCCGAACGCGGCGCCGGGGATAACAGCCACATGCGCCTCTTCAAGAAGGATCTTCGCCAGGTCTGTGGCGCTCCGTATCAACCTTCCTTTATATGACCTGCCGAAGTATGACTTTACATTAGGGAAAGCATAAAAGGCACCGCCAGGGGTGATACAGGTTATACCCGGTATGCCGGACAACCTCTCGAGAATGCAATTCCTGCGCCTGGTATATTCAGCCACCATTTGCCGCTGCGGCCCCTGGTCCCCGTTAAGAGCTGCCACACTGGCTTCCTGGGCAATAGAAGTAGGATTGGATGTCGAATGGCCTTGCAGATCCGTCATTGCTTTGGCCACCTGAGGTACAGAGGCGGCATACCCGATTCGCCAGCCCGTCATGGAATAAGCCTTGGAAACACCATTGATAACAATAGTGCGCTCTTTCATCTCAGGGGAAAAAGATGCGATACTGATATGTTTAAGGCCGTTGTAAATGAAACTCTCATATATTTCATCTGATATAACCGAAAAATCATACTTCAGTATGACATCTTTCAAAAGTGCAAGTTCAGCGCCAGTATAAACAGCACCGGTAGGATTGCTGGGGCTGTTCAGGATCAGAAGCCGGGTGCGTGGGGTAATAGCCCCCTCAAGTTCGGAGGGAGTTAGTTTAAATCCGTTTTCTTCCCTGGTATTTACGACCGTGGGCGTTGCCCCCGCCAGCTTAATTTGTTCTAAATAGCTCACCCAGTAGGGCGCGGGGAGGATTACCTCGTCTCCGTCCTGGACTAAAACCTGCATGGTATTATAAAGAGAATGCTTGGCACCTGCTGAAACCACAATTTGTTCCGGCTCATATTTAAGCCCCTGGTCAGATTCCAGCTTCCGGCAAATGGCCTCTCTCAGGGGAAGGATCCCCGCTACAGGAGTATACTTTGTTTTGCCCGCCCATATAGCGATCACAGCGGCTTCTTTAATATAATCCGGAGTATCAAGATCTGGTTCTCCCGCCCCGAAACTGATCACATTCACACCACTGGCTAATAATTGTTTTGCTTCCGTGTCTATCGCCATGGTGGGGGAAGGACTGATATTAAGCGCCCGGTTGGCTAACTTCATTTAAAACAAATACCTCCTTTATGCTGGAAAAACGCGGCTCCATTGACGGTATTCCCAGATGAGCTGATTGATGGAGTCGTATCAGCTCATTTCAGTCGTTAGCCGAATGATCCGTTTTCAGCCGTACGAGCCAGACGCATTTAACTGCTAAAATCTAGTTTAAAATTCCACAATACCAATGTTTTCCTCGATCCTGTTTAATGCCTCCTGAATCCTTTCTTTACCTATGGTCAAAGCCATCCGGAAATAGCCTGCCCCATTTGTTCCGTAACCATTACCCGGTGTTATCACCACACCTGCTTTATCCAGCACCAGTTCAGTGAATGAATCTGACGTATATCCCCTGGGAACCGGAGCCCATACATAAAAAGACGCCTTTGGTTTCTTCAGGTTCCAGCCCAGCCTGTTCAATCCATCAACTAAAATGTCACGACGCTCCTGATAAATTACATTTTGTCTGTCAACGACATCCTGGGGCCCGGTAAGGCCTGCGGCCGCTGCATACTGAATAGCCTGGAAAACTCCGGAATCAATGTTTGATTTGAGCCTGCCCAGGGCTTCAACAACCTCTGTATTTCCAGCTGCCCAGCCTATCCGCCAGCCAGTCATGTTATAGGTCTTGGAAACTGAATGAAACTCGATGCCAACCTCCTTGGCTCCCGGGAATTGCAGAAAACTGGGGGGCTTGTATCCATCATAGGATACTTCAGAATATGCCGCGTCATGACAGATCAGGATATTATATTCCCGCGCAAAATCAATGGCTTTGCGGTAAAACTCCTCACCGGCAACGGCGCCAGTGGGGTTATTAGGGTAATTAATGAAGATCATCTTTGCTTTTTTGGCAATATCGGAGGGAATAGAATTAAAATCAATAAGGTAATTATCTGGATAAACAGGGACAAAATAAGGTTTTGCCCCGGCCAATATCGCGCCCCCTGAATACACCGGGTAACCAGGATCAGGAACCAGCACAGTATCCCCGGGATCAAGAAAACACCAGGATATGTGGGCAATGCCTTCTTTTGATCCCAGCAGGGAGACGACTTCTGTCCCTGGATCGAGTTCAACGCCAAAGCGGTTTTTATACCACTGAGATACAGCCTCGCGGTAGACCAGCATTCCCGCTGAAGAAGGATACTGGTGGTTGGCTGGATTCCTCGATTCTTTGATCAGCTCATCAATGATATGGCCAGGAGTTGGACAGTCTGGATCGCCAATTCCCAGGCTGATTATATCTATCCCTGCTGCTTTTTTCTCTTCAATCAGTTTTTCTATCCTGGCAAACAGATATGGAGGCAAATTTCTTATTCGTTCTGCTTGTGTGAAATTCAATATTTTTCCACTGCCTTCCTTTCTATCAGTAAATTATCTTGGGTATACGAATGGAATCTCTATCTTTAACATTTTATCACCACATTTCAAACTTGCAACATTTTTCTTATATTGTATACATTATTATATACAGCTTCACTATACAATCTCCTTGCTGGATCAGCCATATATAATATCAATGTTTCCTATATGTTGTACCAGCTTGGTTCCGCTGCTCCGCATCAAGCATACCAACACAGGAAACAAAAGTACATATATAGCATATTATAGCAAATATTTAATAAAGACATTAAATTAATGGACAAACAAAACCACCTTAACAGTCATATAACAGATAAAGGTGGTTTTTTGGACATTTCATCATTTCCCGGTATTACTGGAAACCACCAGGGTTATTCGAGGGTCAATTTTGGTTTTCCGGCTTGTATCTCCCGGATTTATTTAAATGAAGCTCTTTGTAACTAATAGGCATATGTTTTTAAAAAAGATCCCTTATGTTTAACTCAATATTTTATCCTCTTCCAAATCGGAAACACCGGCTTCATCAAAAGATGCCATTTCACGAACGATTTTAGTGGCAGCTTCGATAAGATGCATCGTCAGGACAGCTCCGGTGCCTTCGCCCAGGCGCATTTTAAGGTGTATCACCGGCGACAGCTGCAACTGTTCAAGCATCAGCCGGTGACCCTGTTCTCCTGACAAGTGGGAGGCAATTATATATTCCCTGGCTTTAGGCTGTATTTTACATGCCACCAGGGCAGCTGCGGTAGTGATAAAACCATCAATTAAAACCGGCACCCTTCTGGCCGCGGCGCCAAGTATAACTCCCGCCAGGCCGGCAATTTCAAGACCGCCCACTTTTGACAGGACATCCAAGCCATCCTCGCGATCCGGCTGGTTGATTTCCAGGGCACGGGCAATGGCATTGATCTTAATTTTCATTACCTGGTCGTTTACCAGTGTTCCCCGCCCGGCAACTTCCTCGGCGGTATACCCGCTGAGAGCGGCTAATATTGCGCTGCTGGGGGTTGTGTTGCCGATCCCCATATCCCCTGTAGCCAGAAGGCTGGCACCACGGTCGATTTCCTCCTGTGCTACCTGGATACCCACTTCCAGGGCTTTAACGGCTTCTTCCCTTGACATGGCAGGCCCGGCCGCAATATTACCAGTACCGGCTTTTACCTTTCTCTGAAGAACACCCGGAATATCGACAGGCACTGCAACACCAACATCTACTACAACGATTCTTGCGCCGGCGTGTTTCGCCAGCACCCCGATCCCAGCTACGCCTGCAATAAATGCCGGCAGCATTTGCACGGTAATCTCCTGTGGTGCGATACTTACACCTTCATCCACAACACCGTGGTCACCTGCCATTATTATTACAGCTTTCTCCCCTATTTGGGGATAAGGATTACGTGTGATCCCCGCCAGCCTCACCGCTATCTCCTCAAGAACCCCAAGGCTCCCCGGGGGCTTGATCAGGCTGTCCAGCCTCTGCTGCGCCTTTTCCATGGCAGCCTGGTCCAGATCCCCAATTTCGCTGATTGTTTTCTCCAGTAACATACCCATTCTCCTTCCATATTCATTTTCGCTATAAAAAAAACCACAGCCTTATATTAGGCCGTGGACTTTTCCATCATCCTCCGGTTCAATCTTACCAAGCGGGTATTAATGTAACAGGCAGGTATCCTGGCTTCGTTCATTGTTCGCCGCGGCCTTCCCATGGCTGCCTCAGTCCTTGTACTGTTTGGTATCGCTGTTCTATCAAAAACAACGATCGTGGCAGCAATACAATAAACTGGGTAAAGCATAGTGGCACTGTCGCGGCGGACTCCCGGTAACAGTGGCGGGACCGCTCAGGATTTGCACCTGATTCCCTATTCTCCCTTGCGGGCACCTGTTAGTTTAAAAACATACAGTTGTTATAATATTATATTTCTTTAAAAAGTATTATTTTCCTGCTGCAATTTGAAAATATAACTTGATGTAAGCTTGCTGGTATTTCAGGGGTTTTCTGCCCACCAATTTAATACCCCGTCCACTGCCACTGCCATTTCCGCCCGGGTTGCGCCCTGCAGAGGATTGAAATACCCTTCGCTGCCCTGGAGCAATCCGGCCTCTGATATCCTCCATACCGCGCCCAGGGCATAATCCGGGATTATATTCAAGTCTTTGTAGGACATCCTTCCTTCCGGTTCGCCGAGGCTTAAAGCCCTGTCGATCATCACCGCCATTTCGCTCCTGGTAATTTTGTTGTCCGGCCTGATCGTACCGTCAGGATAACCGTTTATCACGCCCCGGGCAACGGCTGCTTCCATGGCCGAACGGGCCCAATCGGGGATATAATCACTAAATGCAGTCGTGTTATCCGGCGCCGGCCACATAAGTGCGGCGGAAAGCGAAGAGACAAACTGAGCCCGGGTTACCGCCTGGTCGGGCCCGTATGAACCATCCGGGAATCCATTCAATATTCCTTTTAAAGCCAGCTGGCCGATAGCCGGGCTGGCCCAATGACCAGCCGTATCTTTAAATACCGGTACCGAACGTGTATCATCAGCAAGCACCAGCCGGCCAAAGCCCCATACTTTGGCGGAAATAGTCTTAACTGTTCCGTCCCCTTCAATGCTGGCCGGCTGCTCCTGCCATTTTTTCTTATTCATATCATATAATAATATTACCGGACGGTGATTGAGCACTTCCTTGCTGAACAGCCAGTTAACCCGCCAGGGAGTGTAGAGGGTAACTTCCTGCCCCTCAACCGGGTTTAAAGCTACCGAGCCAAGGACACTCATACCAGAAGGGACGTCTGAGAAAGAGGACTCATACGCAAGCCTGATTTCTACCTGTCCGGATGTGGTTCCAGTGGGAAACTGGACTTCTACCCAGTCGTCCATTGATATTTTAGATTCCCGGCCGGGATCCACCTTTAATTCTTCCCATGGTGATTTAACAGAGGCAGGAACAGAGACGGTAAGCCCCTGGTAAGAGGCTTTTATCGAACCGGAAGACGCATCTTTAGCCGCGGTAAATTTGCCATCAGTAATTTCACCCAGCTTATCGCTTACGCTCCAATTTATCTCTTCTGGTTTTAAATCAAAATATTCCCCACTGACTGTTTTTACTTTTGCTGATAGTTGGATAGAACTCCCGGGCTCAATTTTAACCGGGCTGGGATTGATAAGCAGCTCTGAAAGCATTTCCGGGCCAAAAACTTTCACTACAGCCGTGCCGCTCGCACTCCCCAAGGTGGCGGTAACTTTCACATTGCCGCTTTTAGCAGGTATTAAGACATTGCCCTGAAATTTCCCAGCGTCAGGAGGCACGGTAAATGATATGTTATCAGAACTTACCCGGCATGGATTATAATACTGATCATACCCTTTCACCTCAAATTTGCCACCTGTGCCTGCGAGTAGCACAGAAGGACCGTTAACACTCAAGCCGGAAAGCTTACCCTGCGGTGCATTCGAGAAAACACCTATAGCATCAGGCACCCGGCGCTGGGCAGTACCTTGTGGCTGGTTGACCAGGCTGACACTGAAATCTCCCAGATGGCGCGCAGCGATAGTTGTAGACCCTCCGCCATCAAGGTTTACCGCTCTCCAAACCCCAATTGAGATCAAGAAGCTGGCCAGTTCTTCCTGGGTCATGCCTATACTGGCAGATTTGCCGTCAGCGGCAACCTGCATCTCAACCGCTGCCAGATATAGGGTCTTCCCATCCTTAGATATGCCTACCGCTGTCCTGGCATGCTTTCCGTATATGTTTTGAGTAAAGTAAGCCGGCAGATGCCCTGCTTCAACCAGTAAGGCCTGTCCCCCTACAGCCGCAAAGAGTTTGCTGCCCATGGGCTCCACTGTGTATGTGTAGTTGACTTTCGAACCGGTTTTCAAGTTCTCTTTAATAAATTGTGCCGCCCTGCCGTGCCCTTTCAGGACGTAGCCGTCAGCTGGGATTGGCACTCCCGCATTGTCAGTTAAAACCTGCTGGACTACACCGTTTTTAACAACTGCTTCCACTACACCGGTAAGAGCGGGCAGCTTGCCCCTGCTGGTAGTGCCCCAGAGTGAATTATAAAGGTTCAGGGTATCAACATCTGAAGATGCGTCCGACATTACCAGGTACCCGGGTTTATTGATCCCGGCGAGAGTAAAGCTTTTCCCATTGCCGGCTGTTACTTTACCGCTGAAACCAAAAATTTCTATCAGCGGCGTTTTGTCATCTGTAAGCCCGAATCCGAACATATCATTTCTTTGGGCAGGGCTCTCCACCAGCTTTCCGCCCTGATAGGCAAGTCCGATGGTCCGCCCGCTGTCTTTAATTTGAAAAAAATCGCCGTTTATTGCGGCCACAGCTCCCGTACGTTTTGCCATATCCGTAACAGTCTGATTGCTATTTAATGTGCCGTCCCCACCTATAATCGTGTCTATTTTCAGAAAAGGATCGCTGAGATCTGCTTTTAAAATATAGACATTTAGCGGACCACCGTCAGTTTTCATTTCAACTGTCTGCAGGACTGCTCCCTGGGTAATGATTTCTTCACTACTGGTTTTTGAAATAACCTGGTATGCACTTGCAACTGAAGGCATAACAAAATATATTGTTAAAATCGCCAGCAAAATATTAAACCAGTCTGAACCCTTAGTACGCTTTCTTAGCAAGACAAAACCTCCCCTTTTGAAAAAGAACCTGCAGGTACTGCGGGTTCCTTTATTTTATACATTAAACCTGAAATTTATGATGTCCCCGTCTTCGACAATATACTCCTTGCCTTCCAGACGGCTCAGCCCTTTTTCTTTAACCTTGGCCGGACTCCCAAGGCTCTCCAGGTCATGGTATTTCACCACTTCAGCCCTGATGAAACCTCTTTCGATGTCAGAGTGAATTTTACCCGCCGCCTGCCTGGCATTAGTTCCCTTTTGAATAGTCCAGGCTTTCACCTCATCGTCGCCAACAGTAAAAAATGAGATCAGCCCCAGAAAGTCATATGCCGCACGAGCTAACCGGTCAATTCCTGACTCATTGATACCCAGATCGGCCACAAATATTTCCCTGTCCTCAGCCGGCAGCTGGTTAATTTCCATTTCAATTCTACCGCATATCTCCAGAACAGGGATACCCCGCTCATCAGCGTAAGCCTTGATTTCATCTTTGCCAGGATAATTTTTTAACTTAAACTGCTGCTCATCGGTATTTATAACCAGCAGCATTGGTTTTTCAGTTAGAAAGCTGTAATTTTTTAAAACCAATTTTTCTGTCTCAGGCAGGTCAAGCCGTCCTATTGATATTTCGTTTTCCAGAGAGCTTAAGCATTTCTCCAGTACTTCAAGTTCTACAGCGTTTTCTTTTTTTGCTTTTTTACCGCTTTTAATTCTTTCAATCCTCTTCTCAATTATCTCCATATCAGCCAGAAGGAGTTCCATGTTAATCGTTTCAATATCGCGCAGAGGATCTACTCCGCCGCTCACATGCGGCACATCTTCATTGATGAAGGAGCGCACTATATGAGCAAGCATATCCACATTCCTGATTGAATTCAAGAATTGGTTGCCCACACCCTTCCCCTGGCTCGAACCCTGCACCAGCCCGGGCACATCACTGAACTGAATCGTAGCAGGGGTTGTTTTGCGCGGCTTGTACATACCGCTCAGAAAGTCAATCCTGCGGTCAGCCACGACAGCAGCCCTGATGTTGGTCTCGGTTTTACCGGTTAAAAAATTTGATGTCTCAGCGTTAGCACCGGTTAACAAATTGAAAATAGTAGTTTTGCCCACCACCGGCAGACCAATTAATCCACAATTAAGATTCACTGTTATCACCCAGATAGTAGTTTACCACTAAAAAGTGGTTTTACAAACATGTTTTTTGAATATCCTCAATTATCCGAAAACCATACGCGAAAACACAGTTCAGTATGTGGTTATTAAAACACGATGCTCAATGGTATCTCCAGTATCTCACCATGGTATTAAATTTGATTTATATACAGGGTCTTTTTCTGAGGATTTGAGGTCACTGTCAGGTAGAGCCAGCCATCTTCCTCTGCTGTTTTTACGTCACCGCCCGATACAATATTATTGTTTTCTTCCCCCATATAGACGGCGACAGTAATATCTTTCAGCCCTTCAGGATTTTCAAGTTCAATGGAGTAGTCGCTGCCAGCCTTTTTGATCTCCCACTTCGTTTTTGAGTAACGGTTCAAAAAGTCAGCAAACTGGCTCATGGGGGCTACCTTTATTCTCCCCGCGTTTTGTTCGGCCAGAGCCTTTTCTTCCAGAGCTCTGATCGCTTCCATGCAAAAACGGGTGTCTGATGGGTGAGTGTAGACCATCCTGATTACTTTTTCTTCACCTGTAAAATCAATCAGGTCCTCTACCCACTGCCGCACCTCTTCCTCCGGTACATTCCCTCTTTCCATCTCCTCCAGTGAAGCGTACTGCCGGTATGGGGTGATAGGAAACGCCCACAAGTTTTGGTTAGCAAAGCTTTCATACATACGCGGGTGAGTAGGGCTCGATCCCGAGTCTCCGGCGTAGTAATATGAGTTCACACCCATTTCCTCCAGTTTATTGTTTACCCAAAAGGGATGGTTCCCCCCTGGCGCACTGTATTCAACCACCTTTTTACCTGTAACCGCTTCCAGCGCCTGAGCATTCCACTGCAGGAGCTGGTATGCTTTTTCCCTCGGCAGATATTGAAGGTTATAAGCAAAGAAGTTATGGGCCCATCCGCCATGCGAGCCAATTTCACCGTAGTTTTGCAGCACTTCCAAAACTGGCCGCCCCCTGTACTCACTTTCGGCATAGAAACCCATGTTATCTCCGAGTTTGTAAGTATCAGGCCCTGCTGTGATGTGGATTGACATCGGCAGATCACTGTTAAAAAGACCCTGCATCAACATCACTGTCAAGGCTTTGAAATAAGCGCCGCTGCATATATGCAGGTTGAAGACAAAACCGCCTCCGCCATCCGGGCTGTTAACCAGGCGCGGTATTTTAGCATTTTTAATTAAAAACGTCCTCAGGACAGACCTGGGCAGGAGGTCATCAGACCTGAGTTTGCACTTAGCCAAGGGTACATTGGCGTAAACAGCTTTTCCCCCGCTGTCATAACTTTTATCAGAAAAAACAGGGACTTCAGTATTATCGCTTTTATCAAAAGCCGCAATCTGAGCGTCAATATTTACCGCCCTGGTGTGATCGAATTTCAATTTGCCGTAAGAGTATGTGCTGTAAGCGTTATCATTGTCAAGTTTTCCGGGAGTAATTCCCCATGACCGCCCCTGCTCCTTGCTTTTAAAGTACAGGAAGCCAGAATAGTTGGTTATCCGACCATCAGGCAGAGGCATATTGTACTTTACACCCAGCAAATCCACCAGTAAAGGGACAGCCCGCTGGGCGCCGCCCGGAATTACAGTAGCGGGATCAAGGGAAAAAAGCGCGTAACCGCCCTCAGCTCTGACATAAGAGCTGATAATATCAGCTGTTTCCTGGCTCATCGTGGAATTGATGTTTTCAGGCACCACTATAGCCTGATAACGCCCCTTAAGCTCTCCCGGGGCATACCCTGTCAGTTCAGCAGTTTTTACAACACGGTACGGGAAGCCCTCTTCATTCAAGATCTGCTCATAAACAGCCAGGATCAATTTATCCTGTTCCGAACGCACCTCTCCCGCCAAAAGGGCAACCTGAACTAATCTGGTTGGCTCCGCCCATGAAAAATGAATAAATAAATTTGCTGCCAGTAAGATTGAGAGTACAGCGGCTGTCGCCAGGGCAAAGTACGTAGTTTTTCTTTTGTTCATCTTTTAATTCAACCTTCTTGAACATAATATAAATTATGCACATCTTGTACTATTTTACTTAATGCTTTTAATAATGTAAAAAGTCTTTAGATATAGAATGCATACTCAGTTAAACTGGTAATTTATATTTATTTAACGGCATTTTTCACCGCTGGTATTTTCTCCCCATTCGCTGAATAGGCCCCTTGGGGCGAAGTTTTCACACGACCTGGCCAGAGGTTCCACCAGTTTTTTTGTTACCTCGCACATTGCCGCGTCAAATGATTTCCATGTTTTAAAAAACACGCAGTCCCTGCAGTTCATTTAATCACCTTTAACAATTTTCAATCCAACATGATAAATTTTATGATCAACTAAGCCGCGGCCGGATCAAACTACTACCCTTTTAACAACCAGGTCAGGTTTCCCCAAGAGGAGGCGCATTACCGTTCCTGCTTTCTCCGGATCACCACTGGTGAAAAAAGATTCATCACCAGCCGCGCTGCCACCAGACGCCAGGTCTTTGTTTTTAAGTACCCGAACCACCTGCCTGGCAACCGCTTCGCCGCTGTCAATCACTTTTATACTGCTGCCTGCCAGTTTTTCAACCACTGGTCTCAGAAATGGATAATGTGTACAGCCAAGAATGATCGTATCCACCCCCCTGGCCAGCAGTTTATCCAGGTAGCTGCCAACCAGCGCTTCTGTTTCCTTATTATCCCACCTGCCCGACTCAACCACTTCTACCAATCCCGGACACGGTTGTGTGTATACATCCAATCCATCCCCAAACCTTTTTACCAGCGAGTCAAACCTTTCTCCGGCCAAGGTAACCCCGGTGGCAATTACTCCAATCCTGCCATTTCTGGTCACTGACACCGCTGGCTTAATTGCAGGTTCGATCCCGACAACAGGAACATTATACTTTTCGCGCACAGCGTCAAGTGCGGCAATTGAAGTCGTGTTGCTGGCTATCACGATTAATTTCACACCCCGTTCAAGCAGAAAATCACAGATCGCAAAAGCCCTGCCCTGTATAACTTCAACCGGCTTGGCCCCATACGGGCAATGT
>Ga0209429_10002037_pt1 | contig 12138 bp, 11 predicted proteins | sample BarGraNGADG00212_3_FD_184493 | JGI IMG/M metagenome (GOLD analysis project Ga0209429, IMG submission 184493) | Arctic peat soil microbial communities from Barrow, Alaska - Barrow Graham LP Ref core NGADG0004-212 (SPAdes) (version 2) | ecosystem: Environmental > Terrestrial > Soil > Wetlands >... | reverse complement strand
GGTCGCGGTCACGCCCGACGGGAGGCCGCTCGCCGAGAGGGTGATGTTCTCGGCTGAGCCCGAGACAATCGCGGTGCTGATCGTGCTCGTGCCGGCCGACCCCTGGGCCACGGACAGGCTAGATGGGCCGGCGCTGATGGTGAAGTCATTCGGCGGCGAGGACGCCGCCACGGCGATGCTGCCGCGCCCGGTCGGGCCGTCCCAGCCGGCCCCCGCGGTGCACAGCACCGACGGGCTGCACGTCCCGTTCGACCCAGAGGTGACGTCGTAGTACGGCGTGCCTGCCGCCCACGCGTACTGGCCTGCGAGCGTCGACGCGTTGTAGCCACCCTGCATCGCGTAGAGGGTTGCGATAAGGGGCGATGACAGGCTGGTCCCGCCGAAGATCCAGTACCCCGTCACCCCGCTGTAGGTCGTGTAGATCGCGAGTCCGGAGTTCGGGTCGGCATCGGCCGAGAGGTCGGCGACCGCCTTCTTTCCCGCGCACGGGTTGCCCGGGATGCTCTGCCAGGCGGGTGCGGCGTTGTAGACCGAACATCCGCTTCCCGTGCCCGCCCACGCCGTCTCTGCGGTCCGGACGCCGGTGGCGCCAACGGAGAGCGTCGTGCCACCGACGCCGATGACGTTCGTCGCCGACGCCGGGAAGAGGATGCCGTAGCCACCGTCGCCGGCAGAGGCCGTGACCGCGATGCCCTTCTTGGCGGCGTTGTCGTAGGCCGGGGCGTAGCTCCCCGGGTAATCGCCCGAGCCGTAGCTGTTCGAGATCGAGAGCACATGGGCGGTGTTCGACGCGGTCGTCACGGCGGTCCCGAGATTCCCCAACGAGGCCGAGGTCGCCTCGAGGAGGAGGATGCTGCACATCGGACACACGGCCGACGCAGCCTGCAGATCCAGGTCGATCTCGTTCGACCAGCCGGCGTTGGCGGACGGCAGGGACGTGCCGCCGGTCTGGTTCGTCTTGGTGAAGCAGGGGCTGCTCGCCGAGCTCGTGAGGCTCGTGAGGGTGGCCAGCGTGCAGCCCTGGATCGCCGGCAGCCCCGAGTCGCTCCGGAACCTGGTGAGGTCGGCGAATGCGTTCGGGTCGTCATAGGCATCGACGATCGCGACCACCCGCGAGGGGTCGCCCTGGGCGGTGATGCCGTACGCCGTCCGGATGCTCGTCCCGTTGTACCAGGTGGCCTGGGCCGCCGCCGCAGCAGTGGCGAGGTCCGACGCCGTCCGGGCGTCGAACTCGACGCCGTCGAGATAGAACGCTCGAGCGACGCTCGTGCATCGCGCCTGGCCCGCCCCTGCCTGGCCGCAGACGTGCGCATCCCGATGGCTCCAGCTCGGGGCTCTCGCGGCCGCGGGAGGTGCCCCGACCACCGACAGCAGGAGGGATGCGGCGACGACCGCCGCGAGCCGCTGGCCGACCGTGTTCATCGACATGCCCCTTCCTTTCGTCCGTCACGGCCCGCGGCGACAACGACGCCCAACTTCCCGAGCCCGCTCCAGTGAGCGACTCCAGGATGATGCGTCGGGGCATGAACGACGGTCAAGGTCCTGGACGTCATCACCGAGCCTCGACAGCGCCACATGTCGCGCGCCGCACGAATGAGTGGCGCTGGGCGAGCCTGGTGTCGGGCACATGGACGGCGTATGGGCCATCGCCATCCTGATGACGGAGTGCGACTTCGACCGTTCCTTCACCTCGCCCAGACGGCTGGGCCCGCCCGCCTCCGCCCGCGACACCATGACTATCGTTGAATTCGCTCGCCCGTTCACGCTCGTGCCACTACGCTCACCAGGTCAGGACTTCCCAAGCAGAATGTCGCGGGTTCGAATCCCGTCTCCCGCACCACTTCCACTTCGTGCCCGGCTCGTCACGCCGAAGCTCGATGCCCGACACGCCCCGGACCCGTTGAACCGCGACGCGGGCTATGGAGCTCGGCCGAAGATGAGCCGCCGGGCGTTGTCCGCGTAGACCGCCCCGAGCACGTCGTCGGGCAGACCCAGGCCGTGAATCTGCCATCGACCCTGGCTGCCTGGCCCACCGTCCGGGTCGTAGGGGAACGACTCGTCGCGGGTCTCGAGGAAGCGCGCGTACAGGGCCCAGGCGGCCGCATCCGGTGGCACGTCGGTCCCGAACAGGACACGGTCGGGCCAGCGGAGGATGAGGTCCCGCGCCGAGTACGGCTGCCGTCCGAGCTCGGCGATTCGTGCCGCGATGTCCACGTGCCAGCTCGGATGCGCGGCGAGCATCCGGTCGACCCGGGCCAGATCCTCCGGCACGCACCCGACGTGGGCCCCGATGAACGTCGTCCCAGGGTGCCGTGCCACCACCGCCTCGAGGCCGTCGATGAGCTCGTCAAAGGGCGGGAACCCGTCCACCTCCGGTCGCCCGCGCGGCCGCGCCGGCCAGAAGTGCCAGTCTGGATGCTCCAGCAGCTCCTCGTACCGTTCGTTCGTGGCGTCGAGGGGCTCGAAGAACGCGATGGGGTCGGCGACGTGGATCGTGACCGGAAGGCGGAATTCCCCCGCCGTCGCCCACAGCGGATCGAGCCGAGCGTCGTCCACCGGGACGAGCCGCCCGGCGGGGTCGCGCGCGCGCAACCCGAGCAACTTCCACACCTTCAGCCCGCGCGCGCCCGCAGCGGCGGCGGCGCGCAGTCGGGCCGCCTCCACTTCCCCGAAGTCAGGGCGCTCGGGCCACATCGCGTAGTCGAGCCCGGCAAACACCGCCACCCGGTCTCCGAGCGGCGCCCAGCGCTCGAGCTCGCGGGCGAGCGCGTCGCCCCAGCCGCCGTCGAGGTCCACGATCGCCGCGATGTTCGACTCGTCGAGCGCCGTCGCGAGCTCAGCCGGTGACCGCCGATCCCAGCCGTCGGAGAACGGGGTCGGGCCGAGGTGGTTGTGCGCATCGATGGCCGGGAACGACGGGCACGCCGGGGCTCCAGCGTTGCGAGCCCGGAGCTGGGACCGCGGACGGAAGTCGGCCAGTCGGAGATCGCCTGGTGTCCCGGCAGGCGGCTCGTCCACCCCGATCCCCTACCCCTTCAGCCCGGACAGGGTGATGCCGCGCACGAAGTACTTCTGGGCGATCACGAACAGGATGATCATCGGGAGCAGGCTGACGAGGGCACCGGCCATCATCTCCGGCCACTTGCCGACGAACTGGCCCTGGAAGAAGGCCAGCCCGACCGTAGTGGTGTAGGTGGGCAGGTCGCGGAGGTAGATCAGCGGGTCGAGGAGGTCGTTCCAGCTCCACATGAACTGGAAGATCGCGAGGGTCGCCAGGGCCGGCCTGGCAAGCGGGACGTAGACGCGCAGGAAGACCTGCCACGGGTTGGCCCCATCAACGCGCGCCGCGTCGGCCAGCTCGCTCGGGATCGTCAGGAAGAACTGGCGCAGGAGGAACGTCCCGAAGGCTCCGCCGAAGAACGCCCAGACCCACAGCGGAAGGTTCGTCCCGATCCAGTTGCCACTCTCACTGAATGGCCACGGGAGGTACCGATAGAGAATGAAGTTCGGGACGAGGACGACCTGGAACGGGATGATCAGGGTCGCCAGGACCAGGGAGAAGAGGACCCGCTTGAACCGGAAGTCGAACACGGCGAATGCATACGCGGCCATCGAGCAAGTGACGACCTGGCCGAGCGTCGCCAGCGACGCGATGACGATCGAGTTCTGGAAGAACGTCCCGAATGTCACGTCGGGCAGGGCGAACCACATCCTCGAGTAGTTCTCCCAATGGAGGCCGGACGGAAAGGAAAGCGGTGGGCTGGAGAAGACCTCCGCCCGGGTCTTGAGGGACGTCGTCAGCATCCAGAGGAACGGAATCATCATCGCCAGGCCGCCGACGATCAGGGAGATGTACACGGCAGCCTTGCGGGAGAGCTTCCGCCGGGTTCGAGACGCGGACCGTCGGGCGGCAGGGGCCGTCACTACTCGCGCGCTCACCCGGAGTGCCTCACTGGTAGTGCACCCACCGATTCTGAGTTCGGAAGTACAGGATCGTGGCGACGGCGACGATCAGGAACATGATCCACGAGGCCGCACTTGCGTAGCCCATTTTGAAATTGCGGAAGCCGGCCTCGTAGATGAAGTAGACGAGGGTGATCGTCGCCTCGCTCGGCTTGCCGGGGTTCGCCATCACATAGACCTGGTCGAACACCTGGAATGCGCCGATCAGCGCCAGCACACCGGTGAAGAAGATCGACGGTGTGAGAAGTGGCAGCGTGATCTTCCGGAAGCGGCTGCGACGCCCGGCTCCGTCCACGCTCGCGGCGTCGTAGTACTCGGCCGGTATCCCCTGGAGACCGGCCAGGAAGATGATCACGTTGCCTGGAAGCCCCTGCCAGACGCTCATGGCGATGATCGAGGGCATCGCCAGCGTCGGGTCGGCGACCCATCGCTGGGGCGCGATCCCGAAGATCCCGAGGAAGCTGTTGAGGAGGCCGGTCGGGCTGTAGATCCAGAGCCACACGAGGGCGATCGCGGTCGCCGAGGTCACGAGCGGCAGGAAGTAGGCGGTCCGGATCCACGCGATCCCACGGAGCTGCTGGTTCAGGGCGGTGGCCAGGCCCAGGGCCAGGACCAGGCCGAGCGGCACCGACACGACCGTGTAGAACGTCGTGTTCCGGAGCGCCTTCAGGAACCGATCGTCACCGAGGAGCGTGACGTAGTTGTCGACACCCACGACCTGCGGGGGGGTCAGCATGTCCCACTTCGTCAGGCTGATCCCGAGGGCGGCCAGGATCGGCCCGGCGGAGAGGACCGCAAGGCCGATGATGGTGGGGGCGAGGAACAGCCATGCCCAGCGAGACTCGCGGGCCCGCGGACCGCCGCGCGGCCGAGCCGGGCCCGCCGACGTGGCGCCGCCGGCCCGCTCCCGGAGGCCCGCGATCGAGGTCACCCTGACGACCCATCGCGAGGGCGAGGGCGGCCAGCCCTCACTGTCCGAGGAGCTTCTGCAGCTTCGGTGTGATCTCGTCGAGCGCGGCCTTCGCCGTCAGCTGCTTGTCGTTGAAGACCTTGCTGTCGAGCTCATCCTGGAGGGCGCCGCCGAATTCGTTGAAGCCCTTGAACGAGGGCTTGAGATGCGCGTATGCGAGCGCGTCGGCGAAGGTCTTGCCGCCCTCGAAGGACGTCGCGTACTGCCCCGTCAGCACTTGCTTGTTGGCCGGCATCGAGGCCTTCAGGTCGGCGATCTTCGACTGCATCTGTGGGCCCGTGTAGCACTTCACGAACTCCCAGGCCGCGTCCGGCGACTTGGATCCCTTGTAGACGACTACCCCGCTCGGGTTCACCGACGTGGCCTGGCCGGCCGGTCCCTTCGGGAGAGGCGCTACGCCGAAATCGATCCCAGCCGCCTCGTGGGTCGGGACCAACCACGAGCCATTCGCCTCCATGGCCGCCTGGCCATTCTCGAAGGCGTCACCGGTGCCGCCGGGAACGGGCTGGGGCATGACCTTGTCCTTGTAGATGAGGTCCTGGAGGAACTGGATCCCGGCCGCCGCCTGGTCGGAATCGATGACCACGGTCTTCTTGTCTGGGCTGAGGATGTCGCCGCCGGCCTGCCAGACCAGAGAGGACCAGAAGTTCTCCATGTCGGAGGTCTCCGTGTAGAAGCCCCACTGGGTGGTGGTCGTGCCCGACGTCTTCGTCAGCTTCTTGGCGACCTCGACGAGCTTCGCCCAGTCCCAGGTGGCGTCCGGGTAGGGGATCCCGGCCGCGTCGAACATCTTCTTGTTGTAGTAGAGACCGACGGTGCTCATGTCGCGGGGTAGCCCGTATAGATGGCCGTCCGCGCCCGTGAAGTCCTTCACCGCCAGGTCGGCGAGCTGGGTGGTGTCGAAGCTGTCACGGGTGATCAGCGGGCTGAGGTCCAGCAGCTGGCTCCGCGTCTGGTAGTCGGGGAAGAGCGGGCCGTCCATGAGGAACACGTCGGGGGCGTTGCCACCCGCGAGCGCCGTCTGGAGCTTGTCCCAGTACGTCTCCCAGTCGGCCACCGTGACCTTGACCGTGATCGACGGGTCGAGCGCCGTGAACGCGTCGACGACCTTCTGCTGGTTGGCGAGCTCCGTGGTGTCACCCCAGATCGCGTACGAGATCGTCGCGGGTGGGCCGGCGTACGTGCCGCAGGCGGCCGCGCTCGCCGACGGAACCGCCGACGCGCTCGGGATGGCGGACGGGCTCGTGGCCGCCGACGGCTCCGTGCTGCCGGAGGCCGACGGCGACGGGCTCGGGGACGGGCCGGCGCCGCCGCACGCTGCGACGAGAAGGCCCGCGGCGACCGCGGCCAGGAACCGATGGCAGCCAGAGGCTCGCGTGATGCGCATTGCCGTTCCTCCTTGGTCAGGACGTCCAGTCCGGGGCGGTGCCGCCGAGCCATGCCGGCAGCCACTCCGCTTCGGCGGCGATCAGCTCGTCGGTCATGCGCCAGGCCTCGTCGAGCGTGAGCCGGGCCTGGACCTGCGGGTCGGTGAGCACCGCGTGGTAGACGAGGTCGCGGTCCTCGTCCAGCGCGGCTCGGACCGCCAGCTCCTGCGTGTCGACGGCCGGGCGCGTGTACGCCGCACACTGCGGCGGCAGGGGCGCGACGGCCACCGGGTGGACCCCCAGCCCGTCGACCAGCGCCGGCACCTCGACGCAGGCGTCGCCGGCGAGGTTCGGGACCAGGCGACCGCCGTCGTTGGGGACGTTGGCGACGATCCGGGCCAGCGCTCCGGTGTGCATCGAGTGGACGATCACCGCGGCGTACTCGCCGCTGCGCTCGATCTCGAACGGCTCGCCGGCGTCCAGCCGGCGCTTCGTGTCGGCGTACTCCTCGAGGTTGTGCGCGACGCGGCCGAGGTACTCGCCGATGGGGACGTGGAGCCGTTCGACGAGGTCGCCCTTCGGGATGTACCAGGGGTTGTACTCGGCGTGATGCTCCGACGACTCCGTCGGGTACCGGCCGAACCTGCGGAAGAGGTCTGCCCGGACGAGGTCGTCACCCGGCACGCGGCCACGGTCGACGAACGCGCGGAGCGCCGGGTACAGGTCGACTCCCCGGTGCTCGAGCCGCGTGATCCAGGCGAGGTGGTTGACGCCGGCCGACTCGGCGATCACCTCCGCGAACGGGACGCCCAGGTAGCCGGCCAGCGTGTGGACGGTCCAGTACACCGAGTGGCACAGGCCGACGGTCGGGATCCCGACGGCCTCGTCCACGGCGCGGACCAGCATGCCCATCGGGTTCGTGTAGTTGAGGAATAGCGCGTCGGGGCAAACGTCCGACATGTCGGCGGCGATCCCGAGCACGACCGGGATCGTGCGCAGCCCGCGGAGGACGCCGCCCACGTTGATCGTGTCGTTGATCGTGTAGCGGAGGCCGTAGCGTCCGGGGATCTCGAAGTCGAGCTGCGTCGCGCGGGCGCCGCCGACCTGGATCGTGTCGATCACGAAGTCGGCGCCGCGGAGCGCCTCGCGCCGGTCTAGGCTGCCGCGGATCGTCGGCGCGACCCCCAGCGCGTCGGCCGTCCAGCGGGCCATCCGCTCGGCCGTCGCCAGGCGGTCGGCGTCGATGTCGTGGAGGACGATCTCGGCGTCGCGCAGCTCCGGGTACGAGAGGAAGTCGCCGAGGAGGTTCCGGGTGAACTCGACGCTCCCAGCGCCGACCATGACGATGCGAGGCATCTCAGCCCTCCGGGCCGGCGACGCCGACCCCGAGGATGTGCCTGAGGCCCTGGCTGTGGTACCGCTCCACCCAGCCGGGATGGTCGGGATCCTGCCCGCGCCGGCGGGCGAGGGCGAACGCGAGGAGCGCGACCGGCGGGACCGTGGTCAACGGCGCGTGGTCCTCTGCCGCGGCGGCGGGGATCGTCAGCAGCGTGGCGCCCTCGACGGACAGCCTCGGGGCCACCTCGATGACGCGGGCACCCCAGGCGGCGGCGTGGGCGGCGACGTCCACGGTCGCGGCACGGCCGGGTCCGTCCGGCGTGAGCGCGATCACCACGGAGTCCGCGCCGACGATCGTCGCGGCGCCCGAGGCCATCTCCCAGGACTCGGTGCCTTCGGCGTGCACGATCGCCATCTCCTTGAGCTTGAGCGCCGCCTCCATGGCCGCCGGATGGGCGGCGCCGCTCCCGACGACGAACAGGTGGCCGGCCGCGGCGAGCTCGTCGGCGAGCGCGCCGACGAGCGGCTCCGCCGAGGCGATGGCGGCCTCCGCCTGGTCGGCGGCGAGCAGGATCGCGTGCCGGATGCGGTCGGCGCGTTCGCCGCCGAGCAGCTCCGCGAGCACGAGCTCGGTCGCGACGAGGGTGGCGGCGAAGGTCTTCGTCATGACCGGCACATGGCTCGGGCCGCCGGCGGAACAGACGACGTGGTCGGCGATCCCGTCGAGGGTGCTCCCGGCCACGTGGATCACCGCCACGGTGGGCACGCGCCCGCGCAGCGTCTCGAATGCGCCGACGACGTCTCGGAACTCGCCGGATGCCGAGATCCCCAGCACGGCGTCCAAGGGACCCAGCCGGGGAGGGTACGTCCGGAACTCGCCGGCCGTCAGCGGGACGACGACGGGATCGTCCGGACCGGCGTACCGGCGGTACAGCGTGGCGGCGGCGAGCGACGAGTGGTAGGAGGTCCCGTTGCCGATGACGTGCACGCGCCGGACGCCGCCACGGCGCAACGCCGCCGCGGCTGCACGGGCGGCATCGAGGCTGTCGGCGAGCGTGCTGCGGATGGCCTCCGGCTCGGCATGGATCTCGGCGGGGATGATGCCCTCGATCATGTCGTGGCAATGCTCCTTTCCTGGGACGTCGCGAGGATCACCCGAACGCCCTGCGCCTCGAGCGCGGCGACCTCCTGGGGGTCGGCGTCCGCGTCGGTCACGAGGGTGTCGACCTCGTCGATCCCGAACACGTACGCGGGGGCGAGCGAGCCGAGCTTCGTACTGTCGGCGAGGACGATGCAGGCTCGGGCCGCGCGACGAAGGGCGCGGTCAGTGAGAATCTCCGGGATCGCGTCGTTCATGAGGCCGTGCTCGGCGCTCAGCGCCCCGATGCCCATGAACAGCGCGTCGGCGCGCAGCTCGTGCAGCGCGAGCTCGGGGAGGTGGCCGAGCATCGAGTGCATGGAGGGCCGGACCACGCCGCCAAGGACCACGAGCTCGATCCCGGGTTGGTCGAGCAGGACGCCCACCACATCGAGCGCGTTGGTGATCACGGTGAGCTGCCGGTCGACGAGACGCCGCGCCAGTTCGAGTGCCGTGGTCCCACTCGAGATCGCGATCGTCTGGCCGTCCTCGACGAGGGCGGCGGCCGCCACGCTGATCGCGCGCTTCGCCGCGAGCTGGGGGTCGACCGCCTCGCGCCCGGGTGCCACCGTTCTGACCACCGCGCCCCCGTACGTCCTGACCAGGACGCCGTCGCCCGCGAGCCGGGCGAGGTCACGACGGATCGTTGACGGCGTGACGCTCAAGTCGCGGGCAAGCGCATCGACGGTCGCCCGCCCTTCCTCGTCGAGACGAGCAAGCAGCTGTGCACGGCGTTCACTGCTCAGCATGCGCGGATCCTGCTCCCGAATCGCGCAGATTGTCAAGATACGACGCGTGCTTCGCGCAGCGATCGGGTTGCGTTCGCGCAGAACGCGCGCTAGCATCGCGCTGTCCTTCCCGCGAGGTACCGTCGATGGCTTTCCTGCCCGGGACACGCCGGGGACTCGACGCGTGCGCCTCGGCGCGCGGAACGTTCGCCGTGCTCGCGCTCGACCACCGCCAGGGGCGGACGCGACTGCAGGCGCTCGCCAGGATCGTGGACGAGCTGGGGTGCCGTCGCATGCGCGGGCGAACGGGCTCGTCGCTGCATCCGCCCCCGGCGATGGCTGGTACCGGGAATACTGACCAACCATGACCGATCGGACACGCAGAGAGCGGGACGCCGGGCCCGAATTCGATGTCCTGGTCCTGGGCGAGATCAACCCCGACGTGATCGTTCGGGCAGCCGACCCGAGGCCGACGTTCGGCCAGGTCGAGCGGCTCGTCGACTCGATCGACCTCGTCATCGGCAGCTCGTCGGCGATCTTCGCGTGCGGCGTGGCCCGGCTCGGCCTGCGGACGGCATTCGTCGGCGTTGTGGGCGACGACCCGATGGGCCGCTTCATGCTCGACGCGATGCGGGGGCGCGGCGTCGACGTCGCGGGCTGCCGGGTGGACCGGACGGTGCCCACCGGGGCCTCCGTCATCCTCACGACCGGCGCGGACCGGGCAATCCTGACTGCGCCCGGCACGGTTCCGCTTCTTCGCGATGACGACGTCCCCGAGGCGCTCGTCGGCCGTGCCCGCCACCTCCACATCGGCAGCGTGTTCCTGCTCGACGCCCTGCGGCCCCGACTCGCCGCCCGGTTGGCGGCCGCTCGCCAGGCGGGGCTCACCACGTCCACGGACTGCAACTGGGACCCGCGCGAGACCTGGGACGGGGGATTGTGGGACATCCTCGGCGAGACGGACGTGTTCCTGCCGAATGCCGGCGAAGCGACGCGGATCGCGGGCACGGAGGACGTCGAGGCCGCGGCACGGGCGCTCGTCGCCGCCGGGCCGCGCATCGTCGCGGTGAAGTGCGGGACGGATGGCGCGATCGCCGTGGAGCGGGACGGCACGCTCACGCGTGTCCCCTCGCTCGTCGTCGACGCCGTGGACACGACCGGCGCCGGGGACTCGTTCGATGCCGGTTTCGTCGCCGGGTTCCTCGCCGGGCGCCCGGTCCGCGATTGCCTCGCGCTGGGCGTCGCCGCCGGCTCGCTGTCGACGCTCGGGATCGGCGGCACCGCGTGCCAGCCGACGCTCCCCGACGCGGAGGCCGCAGCGCGCGCGGCAGGTCTGCTCTCGTGAACCGGACGTCTCGGGCTTCGTGTTCGGCGCGCTGAGGGATCCCCTCCACGATCGCAGCGACGAGATGCGTCGTGCGCTCGACGCGCTGGGAAGGTAGAGCGCGCGACATCGTGCGGGAGACGCAGTGGACCGCATGTCCGTGGCTGCGGGCCAACATGCATGTGGGCCATCTTCTGGCTTCCTTCGCGACCTCGATCGGCTGCTCGACCTAAAGGACGGCGCCACTGACCTGGTCCTCGCTGCCGCAATCATGGTAGAATGCATGCCATGAGGACTACCATCGACCAGGCCGGACGCCTGGTCATCCCCAGGTCGCTCCGCGACCGGATCGGGCTGGCGAACGGCGGCGAAGTGGACCTCGAGCTCGATGGAGCGTCCGTCCGCATCGCACCGGTCACCGGGCGCGACCTGAAGGAGGAGCGCGGTCTGCTGGTCATCCCGGCAGCCGGTACGCCGATCACCGGAGCGGCGGTGCGCGAACTGATCGATGCCGACCGACACGGCCGCTGAGGCTCTCCCGGTCGTCATGCTCGACACGAGCGCGGCGATTGCCCTGCTCGTCGAGGACCACGAAGCCCACGCGGCGACGCTCGATGCGATCCGAGGGCGACGCCTCGGGCTGGCGGGCCATGCCTGGTTCGAGACATACTCGGTCCTGACGCGGCTGCCGGCCCCGCTTCGTCGCTCACCCGCCGACGCGGCCCGCCTGCTCGCCCACGATTTCCCCGCGACCGGGTTCCTCGCCGAGGCGGAGACAGCCGGGCTCGGCGCCGAGCTCGCCCGGCTGGGTATTTCGGGCGGCGCCGTCTACGATGCGCTCGTCGGCGCCGCCGCTCGGCAGCACGGTCGGCCGCTCGTCACCGGCGACGTGAGGGCCAAGCCCGTCTACGAGGCCCTCGGCGTGGAGATCGAGATCGTTTCGTAGCGCGGCTGCATTCGGACGGCTCTCACGCGATGCCTTCGTCGCGAGAGCCTTCGATCGGGACCCGCACGCATATGGCGTCCCCGCGCTCGCATCCTGTCGGGCGCGCCATTACCCCCTTTTCCGGCCGCGCCAGCGCCAATCCGTGCGCGCAGGCCGCGGCGGTAAGCCGGACCCCGACGATCTCGGGCCCAGCGGGCCGCCGGCCGCCGACCCCGTGGGGTGCAGACTTGTGGTGCCGACTGTAGATTTCGCGCCTCGCCGTTCGTCTTGACACGACCGTACACACCGGGTCGATGTGACCCACGACTTCAGGAGTGACCATGACCGGCTCTTTCGCCCAGGGAATCAAGACCGTGCTGCATCC
>Ga0209429_10002036_pt1 | contig 12146 bp, 10 predicted proteins | sample BarGraNGADG00212_3_FD_184493 | JGI IMG/M metagenome (GOLD analysis project Ga0209429, IMG submission 184493) | Arctic peat soil microbial communities from Barrow, Alaska - Barrow Graham LP Ref core NGADG0004-212 (SPAdes) (version 2) | ecosystem: Environmental > Terrestrial > Soil > Wetlands >... | reverse complement strand
TATGCTCCACATTGACCCCACAGTTGGCCCGGTTGAGGAGGATCGCTATCTTGTCCGCGAGGCCAAGAGTCTCCACGACAGTCATAAGGCGCGCCGTGTTGGCAATGGCGCTCATCTCAGGTGTACTGACCAGGAGCACCTGATCCGCTAAATCGAGGATGCCGAGGTTTAGCTCGCCCAAAGAGGATTCGGTATCCACGATCACGTAGTCATACTATAATGTACCCCCTTGTCGAGACAGCTTTCGGGCAAGTTTAAGCTATGATCCTGTACACAAACGACCTGTCCAGTTTTCGGGGGACACTATACCGAAGCGGAACATCCACTTTCCGACACGGCATTTGACACCACCCCACTACCAACCGATACTCTCCCCGAGACCATCCAGCCGGCGCACGGCCGGTGAAGCGCTGGAGGCATCCTGAAATGGACCAGGCCACAAGTTCAGAGTCCAACCGCCGGACCTCACCCATGGCTCCGACGGGAGCCGTCCCCCTCAGCCAGGAGCGCCTTCGGCTGCTGGCGCCCGCGTGGGAATCGACCTCCCAGGGGCTGCGCTCCATGGACGACCTGCCGTTGGGCGAGACGGAGCCCGCCACTATCTTCGTCTGGGAGGCAGGGGAGCGATGAGCGGTCGGGAGCTGTGTTTCCTAACGGTTGCCGAGCAGGGCGGGCTGATCCGGGAGCGGGAGGTCTCTCCCGTGGAGGTCACCACCTCCGTCCTACGGCAGATCGATCGTGTCGACGGCAAGGTCAACAGCTACATCACGGTGATGGGCGATGCTGCCCTCTCCGCGGCGAACGAAGCTGAGAGGGAGATAGCGGCGGGGGACTATCGCGGCCCGCTCCACGGCATCCCCGTCGCCGTCAAGGACCTCTTCTACACCCGCGGGGTCCGGACGACGGCCGGCTCCAGGATACTCCGCGATTTCGTCCCCGAAGAGGACGCCACGGTGGTGTCCCGGCTGCGCGACGCCGGCGCGATCATCGTCGGCAAGACCGGCATGCACGAGTTCGCCTACGGCTGCACCAACGTCAACCCCCACTTCGGCAACGTCCTGAACCCATGGGATCTGAACCGCGTGCCCGGCGGCTCCAGCGGCGGCTCCGCGGCGGCCGTGGCGGCCAGGATGGGTAGCGCGGCCCTGGGCAGCGACACGGGTGGCTCCATCCGTATCCCCTCCTCCCTCTGCGGGCTGGTGGGGCTGAAGCCCACCTACGGCCGGGTGAGCCGGCACGGGGCAATCGTCGGCGCCTGGTCGATGGACCACGTGGGGCCGATGTGCAGGACCGCCGAGGATGCGGCCCTCGTGCTGCAGGCCATCGCGGGTCGAGACCCGAAGGATCCGGCCTCCAGCGGGGAGCCCGTGCCCGACTACGCGGCACAGCTATCCGGTGAAGTCGCAGGACTCAGGCTGGCAGTGATCCGGGAGTACGCGACCGACCCCACGGACCCGGAAGTCGCCGCGGCGTTCCAGGCGGCCCTCGATCTGCTGAGGGGCATGGGCGCGAGGGTGGAGGAGATTTCGATCCCGGAGACCCGATACGCCATCGGCGCCTCCACCGCCATCATGGCATCGGAGATCACCTCCTACCACGAGCAGTACCTCCGGGAGAGGCCCGAAGATTACGGGGAGGATCTCCGGCTGCGGCTGGAGTCCGGTCTGCTGATCGCCGCCACCGACTACGTAAAAGCCCTGCGGGTCCGGAGGCTTGTAACGGATAGGCTACTCGAATCGTTAGGGGAGTACGATGCACTGCTCTGCCCGACGGAGCCGACCACGGCGCCCCGGATCGACCAGGAGATCGTGCAGTTCCCGGGCTGTGAGGAGGCACGGGTGCCGGCGCTGGTTCGCCACACCCGGCTGTTCAACCTCACGGGGCTGCCTGCCCTCACCGTGCCCTGCGGGTTCGCCTCTAACGGCCTTCCGATGGGGCTGGAGATCGCCGGCGCGCCCTTCGCCGAGGGGAAGCTGCTTCGGATTGCCCACGCCTATCAGCAGGGCACCGACTGGCACCTGAGGGTTCCGCCGGTGGCATTGAGTTAGTCCTGCAGCGGGTCTTTCTTGGCGATAGGGCAGTGCTCACCGCAGAGGACGCGGGGATTCTAAAATATGATCCTCCGCATACGGCGCGTGCTCCGCGGTTATCGGCAACTGAGTGCCGTTGATAGGACTCGCGCGCTGTTTGGTTCTAATTGCGCACCCCCAATTAGCGGAGTATACTGACGTGTGCTACAAACGCTCGCCCTGTGCCGGCTTTCCGCGAAACGGGTCGGGCAGGAGCGTACGATTCGCGTCGCCACAGAACGATCGGGAACGGCAATAGAGTCGAGCGCGCTTTCACTTTCCGCTATCTGGCGTGCTCTGCCGCGTCCAGGTCTTCTCAATTTTACTGAAGTCTGACGAACTGTTTAGTCGGCGTGTGGGAGGTGCCAGGGTGTTCAAGAAGACTGAAGAATCCGAGTGGTCGCGCTTTTCGCGAGCGCTTTCAGGGCAGTCCAAAGGCGGCCCCGAGGAGGAAGAGATCAAGGAAGAGCCTGTGGTCGAGACCGAGCCTCTGGCTCACGAGACAGTGCAGCGCGAGCCCTCGGCGCGCGATCCGATGCCGCGCGAGAGCATTACGCGCGAGGCTCCTCAACTTCCGCGCGATGTGCCGCAGCCGGTGATTACTCCCGTTCCTGCCCCTGCCCTGGTTTCCAGACCAGCACCGCAGCAGAGCTACAACCGCCCCCACGGCGGCGTCCAGCAGCCGGAGACTGAAGAAGCCGAGACGATAATCGGCGCCCAAACTTCCATAGACGGTACCCTGAAGTGCCAGGCCAATCTCCGGATCAAGGGCGCCGCTCAGGGCGAGATAACCTGCAGCAAGTCGGTGGTCATCGAGGAGAGCGCCAAGATCAACGCCAACATCAATGCCGCCAACGCGGTGGTCGCCGGCCAGGTGGAGGGATCCATCGTCTGCGAGGGACGGCTGGAGGTGCTGGCCACCGGTCGGGTGAGCGGTGAGCTAACCGCATCCGTACTCATCATCCAGGAGGGCGCCTTCTTCGAGGGCCACCTGAAGATGAAGGATCGGGATCCGAACTCTCAGCCCACGGCCGAGCCGCCGGCAACGCCCCGCGGCCGACACAGCGCCCCTGAGGGTGTGGTAAACTAGAGGGGAACCGGCACTATGGTCCTCATCGGCCGGGCCGCTTTGGCCCGGTCGTACTTATTTGTGGAGCCATGCACGAACTGTCCATAACCGAGAGCATCCTCCAGATCGCCAACGACGAGGCTAATCGGGTGGGAGCCACCCAGATCAAGGTGATCCGGCTGAAGGTGGGCGCCATGTCCCAGATGGTGCCCGACTCCGTCCAGTACTACCTGGACCTGTTAACCCGCGGCACCATCGCCGAGGGGGTGAAGCTGGAAGCCACTGTCATCCCCGTGGGAGCCACCTGCCCCGACTGCTCCGAAAGTTTCCTGGTGGAGAACTACGACCTCACCTGCCCCCGCTGTGGCGGCACCGGCAAGATCACCCAGGGACGAGAGCTGTCGGTGGAGAGTCTCGAGGTGGAGAAGTGACCTCTGCCAGGGACACCGACGGCACGGCCCGCTGCCGGCTCGTGGTCACCGGCGTGGTCCAGGGTGTGGGGTTCCGCCCCTTCATCCACCGTCTGGCCGGCGAGTTCGGCCTCAACGGCTGGGTGCTGAACTCGACGGAGGGGGTGGTGATCGACGTAGAGGGCAAACCGGACTATCTGGATCGGTTTGTTCAGGCTATCCCCAACGATGCGCCCCCGAGGGCCCGAGTTGAGCGGGTCGACCGAACCGACCTGCCCCCCATCGGCTACTCCTCTTTTGCCATCGAGGAGAGCAGGGAGGGCGAGGGACAGTTCGTCCTCATCTCGCCGGACATCTGCACCTGCGACGACTGCCTGCGGGAGATGCGGGACCCCACAGATCGGCGCTACCGCTACCCCTTCATCAACTGCACCAACTGCGGGCCGCGCTTCACCCTGGTGAAGGACATCCCCTACGACCGGCCGAAGACGACCATGGCCTGCTTTTCAATGTGCCCGGAGTGCAATAGGGAGTACCACGACCCCACCAACCGGCGCTTCCACGCCCAGCCCAACGCCTGCCCGGTATGTGGGCCGAACGTCTGGCTGGTGGAGGGGGTGAACGGTGGCCCTCACCCACCCCTACGAGACGAGGCGGCCCTACAGGAGAGCCGCCGCCTCCTCGCCTTCGGTGCCATACTGGCCGTCAAGGGGATCGGCGGCTTCCACCTCGCCTGCGACGCAACCAACGACGACGCGGTGGCCGAATTGCGCCGCCGCAAACGGCCCAGCGACAAGCCCTTCGCCGTCATGGCTCCCGACGCGGAGACTGTTGCGAGCTTCTGCCACCTGAGCGATGAGGAGCGACAACTACTGGAGTCGCCTCAGAGCCCCATTGTGCTGCTGCGCCGGAAGGACAGCCTCGCCATATCCCCCATGGTGGCACCCAATAACCGCTTCCTGGGGGTGATGCTCCCCTACACCCCGCTGCACCATCTGCTGCTGGAGCAGTCAGCAGTCAGCGATCAGCCGTCAGCCGTCAGCCGTCAGCACCCGGCACCCGGCACCCGGCACCCAGTACCCAGCACTCCCCGCTTCCCCCTGGCCCTGGTGATGACCAGCGGCAACCTCTCCGAGGAGCCGATCGCCGCGGGCAACCGGGAGGCGCTGAAGAGCCTCGGCAGCCTTGCGGACGCATTCCTGCTGCACAATCGGGACATCCAGGTGCGGTGCGACGACTCCGTCACTCGCCTCGTCCGGGGCAGCGAGGCGGTGATCCGCCGCTCCAGGGGCTACGCACCCTTCCCGGTGCGGCTCGGCTTCGACCTGCGGGACCTGCTGGCCTGCGGCGGCGAGCTGAAGAGCACCTTCTGCATCACCAGGGGCAATTACGCCTTTCTCAGCCAGCACGTCGGCGACCTGGAGAACGCCGAGACACTGCAATCTTATGTCGACTCCGTGGAGCACTTCCGCCGCCTCTTCCGGGTGGAGGTTGCCGCCGTCGCCCACGACCTCCACCCGGACTACCTCTCCACCCGATTTGCCTGGGACCTGGCCGAGGGCGGGGCGAAGCTGCCCCTGGTGCCGGTTCAGCACCACCACGCCCACGTGGCCGCCTGCATGGCTGAGAACGGGGTGGACGAGCCGGTGCTGGGTGTATCCTTCGATGGGACCGGATACGGCGACGACGGCCACCTATGGGGCGGCGAGTTCCTGGTGTGCGACTTCGCCGGCTACCGCCGGGCGGCCCACTTCAAGTACCTGCGCCTCCCGGGTGGGGAGGCCGCCATCCGGAGACCCGGCAGGATGGCGGTGAGCTACCTGCTGGACAGCTTCGGGCCCGACATCCTCAAGGAGGATCTGTTACCGCTCAGGGCCATCGACCCGGCGGAGGCCGCCGTGCTCCTCAAACAGCTGGAGCGGGGGCTCAACTCACCCCTCACCTCCAGCGTCGGCCGGCTGTTCGACGCGGTCTCCGCCCTGCTGGGAATACGGCAGGTGGTAAACTACGAGGGCCAGGCGGCCATCGAGTTGGAGATGGGGGCGGCCGAGGGCATCGATGATGGCTACCCCTGGGATACGATCCCCGGCGAACCGACGGTGATCGATCCGGCCCCGGCCATCCGCCGGGTGGTCGACGAGATCCGACAGGGAGTGCCGGTGGGTGTGATCTCCGCTCGATTCCACAACACGGTCGCGGATATCGTTGCCGCAACCTGCCGCGGGTTGCGGGCTGAGACAGGGATCGGGCTGGTGGCGCTGAGCGGCGGTGTGTTCCAGAACCTGTATCTGCTGGAGCGCGCCTGTAGGAGACTGGAGTCGGGGGGCTTCCGGGTGCTGACCCACCACCAGGTGCCCGCCAACGACGGTGGGATCGCCTTGGGCCAGGCCGTGGTGGCCAACCGGGTGCTGGGTTCTGGGCGCTGAGTGCTGAGACGTTGGATATGCCGTGCGAGAAGCTGCGCTTCCTGAGGCGGGCGCAGACCTGCCTGGGAGCGCGGGCGTCTCGCCCCTTTCGTTGGGGGGGCAAGCCCCCGACGCTACAGCTGTGGAGGTAGACAGATGTGTCTTGCTGTGCCGGCCAGGATCACGGAGATCCACGGGAATAAGGCCACGGTGGATATGGCCGGGGTTGTGAGGGAAACCAGCGTCAAGATGCTCCCCGGCGCCGAAGTGGGCGACTATGTCATCATCCACGCCGGCTACGCAATAGAGAAACTGGACGAGGAAGAGGCCGCGCGCACCGTAGAGATGTTCAAAATGATGGACTCCCTGGGCGCCGAGGAATCGAAGAACTAGCACATGAAATACGTCGACGAGTTCCGCGACAGCGAGACGGCCGCCCGGCTGGTGGAGCGGATCCGGCGCCACCCCCCCATCCCCGTCAATCTGATGGAGGTGTGCGGCACCCACACGGTAGCCATATTCCGCCACGGGATCCGGCAACTGCTGCCGGAGAATGTCAACCTGATCTCCGGGCCGGGCTGCCCGGTGTGCGTGACGGCGAACCGCGACATAGACTGGGCCATCGCCGCCGCCAAGCAGCCCGACACCATCCTCACCACCTTCGGAGACATGCTGAAGGTGCCCGGCTCCCACTCCAGCCTCCAGCAGGCGAGGGCCGAGGGGGGCGAGGTGCGGGTAGTCTACTCCACCCTGGATGCCCTGCAGATCGCGCGAGCGAATCCCCAAAAGAGGGTCGTCTTCTTCGGGATCGGCTTCGAGACCACCGCGCCCACGATCGCCTGCTCCATCCTGGAGGCGGAGGAGACAGGGCTGGAAAACTACTTCGTCTTCTCAGTCAACAAGGTGATGCCCCCGCCGATGAAGGCGCTGGTGGACTCAGGGGAGGTCCGGATCGACGGGTTTCTCTGTCCGGGCCACGTGAGCGCCATCATAGGCTCGGAGCCCTACCAGTTCCTGGCGCGGGACTATGGGATCCCCTGCGTCATCGCCGGCTTCGAGCCGGTGGACGTGCTGCAGTCCATAGACATGCTGCTGGCCCAACGGGTCGAGGGTCGGGCAGAGGTGGAGATCCAGTACAAGAGGGTGGTGCGGCCGGAGGGGAACCCGGCAGCGATGGCGCCCCTCTATCGGGTGTTCCAGCCAGCGGATGCCGAGTGGCGAGGACTTGGGATGATTCCCGGCAGCGGACTGGAGGTCCGGGAGGAGTACGCTCGGTTTGACGCACGCAGGGTGACGCAGATCGATCCCGGACCTACACGGGAGCATCGAGGCTGCCGCTGCGGAGATGTGCTCAGGGGCGTGATGAAGCCGCCCGAGTGCCCCCTCTACGGCCGGGCCTGCACCCCAGAGACCCCGGTCGGCCCGTGCATGGTCTCCAGCGAGGGGACCTGCTCAACCTGGTTCCAGTTCGCGGGGGCCGAATGAGGGGCGATAGGATACTGCTTGCCCACGGCAGTGGCGGCAAACTCAGCTCCGAACTGATCCAAGAAATCTTCTTTCCGGCCTTCGGGAACCCGGCCCTCGCCCGCATGGACGACTCGGCTGTCCTCCCTCTCCCCCTGGGAAAGGGTCAGGGAGAGGGTTCGCGCCTGGCGATGAGCACCGACTCGCACGTGGTTAAGCCTCTCTTCTTCGGGGGAGGCGACATCGGCCGGCTGGCCGTCTGTGGCACCGTCAACGACCTGGCGATGGTGGGCGCAACCCCCCTGTACCTGGCCGCGGGCTTCATCTTGGAGGAGGGTCTGCTGCTGGCCGATCTGCGGCGAGTGGTTGCCTCCATGAAAGAGGCCGCCGCCGAGGCCAGTGTTTCCGTGGTGACCGGCGACACCAAGGTAGTGGAGCAGGGGGGCGCCGACTGGCTGTACGTCACCACCACCGGCGTGGGTATAGTGTCCGACGGCGTCAACGTTTCCGGAAGCAACGCTCGGGCCGGGGACGTCGTCCTGCTCTCCGGCTCCATCGGCGACCACGGCATAGCGGTGCTCAGCAGGCGGGAGGGACTGGAGTTCGGCTCGCCGGTAACCAGCGACGTGGCCCCCCTGAACCATATGGTGGCGGCAATGCTGAAGGCGGCGCCTCACCTCCGCGCCCTGAGGGACCCCACCAGGGGCGGGCTGGCGACCACCCTCAACGAGTTCGCCGCGCAGTCGGGGGTGTCCATCCAGATCGAGGAAGCGCAGATTTTGGTGAGGCCGGCAGTCCAGGCCGCCTGCGAGATGCTGGGCTACGACCCCCTATACGTGGCCAACGAGGGGAAGCTGGTGGCGATCGCGCCGGAAGAGGAGGCGGAGGCGGCCCTTTCCGCCATTCGCCGCACCCGCTATGGGGAGGATGCCCGCATAATCGGCCGCGTGCTTCCTTCCCCGACAGGGAGGGTGCTGATGAAGACCCGCATCGGCGGCACCCGAATAGTCCAGATGCTGATGGGGGAGATGCTTCCTCGCATCTGCTGACTCGCCGGGCTGCGCCGGAATGGGAGCTCGACCTACTCTGATATGCGGGTCATCTCAACTCGCCTGAGATCCTCACGCCGTGCGGAAAGTTGCCTCAACCCGTCCAGACGCGCGCAGTTGAGCGGGTTGAGCGGATTGTCCCAATTCATCGAGGGATCTTCGCCCCGTAGCCGAGATCCTTTAGCCCCCTGGGTGGCCGGAAACCAGGTCGGCGGGTTTCAGATGTCCCTCATCCGGCCGATCACTCCGGTGACGCTCCGGCCACAAGAGGCTCTGAAGAAGCATCGCCACGAAGAGGGCTATCCGGACGAGCCCGCCATACGGGAGTCCGACCCAGGTCATGGCCAGGGTAGCCGCCCCGACCAACAGGTCGCCGTACTGCGCGGCGTAGAAGAGCCCCACGGCGAAGGCGAACAGGAAATACCTCTCGGACATCACCGGCAGCGTGATCAGATATGCGATCCCCGCCGCCACGAGAACCCTCAACACTCGCCGGTCCCTGAGCGCCGCCATCGCCACCAACAGGTTCAGCCCAAAGGAGAGGAGGCTGGGGTTGCGCTGTAGGAAGGAGGTTGCCCCCTGGGAGAGTATCGGCAGCAACGTCGCCATCAGCATGGACATCTGGTTCGATGCGTCTCGCTGGATCTGGCCCCGCACCGCGTAGTCCATGGCCTCCGGATCGTACAGAAAGAAGGGGGCCGCGATGGCCAACAGGGTGGTTCCGAAGAGCGCCAAGAACGCGACAGCCTGACCGACGCCCCGCTTCGTGGCGAAGTGAAGCGCCAGGGGCAACAGGAAGAAGACTGTCTCGCTACGGGTCGCCACCCCGAGGGCCAGCAGCAGCCCGCACAGCCAGGCCCGATCCAGAAAGGCGAAGGCAGCCAGGGTGAAGGCGATGGCCGGCCCGATGGGATGGTCGTCTGCCCCCACCACCCAGGGTGCCAAGAGCCACGCCGCCGCCAGGGCCAACCCCCACGCCCTGTGCCAGCGTATCCCAGCCTGCCTGTAAATCAACACCCCAACCACCAGGTCCGCGACGGCGGTCAGCAGCTTCGCCGACCACTCTTTTGGAAGGTTCACCACGTTTTCGAAGAGCCAGTAGATGGGGGCGGTCATCAGAGGGAAGAGGGGCAGGTGGTTGTATACCCAGGTCTGCGGCCGATACAGGTGGTAGTAGTCGGTGGGAGGCCATATCAGGATGTTGTAGGTGATGGCCAGCTGCACGTCCATGTCGCCCCCATGCCAGGCCATTCGGTCTATCCACCTCAGCACTACCCCGGCAACCATCAGTAGCACCAGCAGAGGGTGGGTCCAGAGCTGTCTGGCCGTCCAGGCGGGGATCCCCTTCGCTCCCGCGCAAAGCCCCACCGCCCGGCTCCAACCATCAGACAGCAATCCGGCTATGCTCTCTTCACGGACTGCTCCCAGGAGTATCAGCTCCTGCATCACAATCACGAGCCCCAGAATGATCCCCGCGATCCAGAGCCAGAGGGACTGAGTCGCCGGATCGAAGGTCAGGCTGTAGGGAAGGCGACCCGAGAGAGTGAGGGCCGCGTCGGGGAGAAGCGACAGGGAGAGAACGGCGACCGGCACCCTCGACTGGAGGATGCCAAATCTCCATGGCCACCCGGCGAGGCGGTGAAGCAACCACAGGTAAAGAGCCCACCAGCAGCCGCAGGCCACGAACAACCCCAGGAAGACCAGCAACCAACCTAAGTTGGCGGACGCGAGGCTTGGGTGGCCCAACACCGTATCGGCAACCAGATCGGCCGCCCCGATCGACGCCATTGCCAGCGCAAACGACTCACCGGTGACAGCTGCGGCGGATGGACGGTTCGGGTCGACTCGAGAAGAAGGGATCATCGATGGGTCACCGGGACTTCCCCCCTTTGGGTACAGATGAGGAGCGGACCACGGGAATGTAACGCCCCCACGCCCAATGGTAATGGTTATCGGTCACTTCGTGAGGCCGGATGGCTCGCGCACGTCCGCGCGGCCAGGCCGATCGAGTCGCAGCAGCCCAAGGACGGCCATCACCCCGGCTGTGGCCAATTGAACGGCCGCACCCCACACGATCGCGGGCCAGGTCGCCGCGACGATGGCGACTGCCACCAGCGGACTACCGTAGCGCGCAGCGTAGAACAGTCCAACGGCGTAGGCGAAAACTGTGTAACGGGGATGCAACACGGGAAGCGCAAGCAGGTAGGCCAACGCGACCACGAGCACTACCCTCGTCACCCGGCTGTCCCGCACGGCCAGGAGCGAGGCTGGAAAGGTCACCGCCGCAGTGAGCAAAGTGGGGTTTTGCTGGATCGCGAGGGTAATTCCGGCGGACAGGTGGGGTTGCAGGTATCTCAGCAGGGTGGACAGCTCGACCGCGGCCTGCCGCAGGCTCTGCCGGCGCATGGCGTAATCGATAGCCTCTGGATCGGTCAGGACGAAGGGCAAGCCCACCACCGCAATTACGGTCAAGAACGCACCGAGGAACGCCACCTTCTCGCGCAGCTCTCGCCTGGAGACGAAGTGAACGATCAACGGCAGGGCCAGGAAGACGACCTCGTTCCGGGTGGCCGCCCCCAGGCCTATCATCAGTCCACATAGCCAGCCCCACTCCAAAGTTGCGAAGGCGACGATAGTGAAAGCCGTCGCCAGACCCACCGCATGGTCGTCGGAACTCACCACCACCGGGGAGAGAAACCAGGCCGCGGCCAGGATCAACCCCCAGTTACCCTTCCAACGGTTCTTTGCCTGATGGTAGATCAGCGCCGCGGTTGCCACATCTGCCAGGGTAGATATCAACTTGGCTGCCCAGGGGGTTGGCCACGTCGTAACGGTTTCGAAGAACCAGGAGAACGGCGCGATCAGCATCGGGAAGAGGGGCAGGTGGGCGTATACGGAGGGCTGGGGACGGTAGTAATGAAAGTAGCCCCAGGGCGTCCAGGTAAGGGTTGAGCGCGCCACGTTGAGCGTGTCGTTCATATCGCCGGAGTGGAACTCGTTTATGACCACCACCCGCTGGACGATGCCTACTGCCAGGATGACCACAAGCAACGGATGGCGACGGACTTGCCAAACAGTGGCACCCGGCAAGCGAGCGACCCCTCCGGGAAAAGCCGACAGGCGGCGCAGCCCGTCGACCAGCAGCCCGCGGAGGCCGTATCCCTGAACCGCCCCGGCCAGCACCAACTCCTGTCCGATAAACACCAGGAACAGCAGCAACCCGGCCATCCACTGATAGAGCGACTGAGTATCGGCGTCGAAGGGCAGCGCGTAGGGGAGCTTTCCCGAGAGGAAGACGGCAAGGTCGGGAAGCAGGGACAGGGAGAGGATCGCGACCAGCGCGGTCGATCGGTTCAGCCCGACCCACGGTTCCAGGCCGCCCAGACGGTCAAGGAGCCACAGGTAGAGCGCCCACCAGACGAAAGCTCCCGCCAGCGCAATGAGGAAGGCGACCAGCCACGGCAGTCTCATCCCAGCCAGGGTCGTGGTACCCATCACCGCAACAGTTACCAGCGCGGCGGTGCCAACCGCCGCCCCAACAAGCAGCACAACCAGAGCCCACAGACGGCGGCCAGAAAAGGTCGTCGACGAGCTGATCTGCCGAGTGTCTGAAAGCAATTGAGGGTTTCTCTCCGTTGAGATAGACGGTCGGCCACGGCCACAAGCCAATACGGCAGGGG
>Ga0209429_10002035_pt1 | contig 12151 bp, 5 predicted proteins | sample BarGraNGADG00212_3_FD_184493 | JGI IMG/M metagenome (GOLD analysis project Ga0209429, IMG submission 184493) | Arctic peat soil microbial communities from Barrow, Alaska - Barrow Graham LP Ref core NGADG0004-212 (SPAdes) (version 2) | ecosystem: Environmental > Terrestrial > Soil > Wetlands >... | reverse complement strand
AATCTAAAGGCAGGGAACTTTCTTTTTACTATAAATATATGTCGGTTTGCTTTCAAATTGAAAGTGGCATGTTTCGCAACATTTCTGCCATTTATTGAGTTCTTTTTCTGGATGTTAATTAATTGTAAACAATAATGGTGTTTGTCGGGATGTCCTTGTTTTTTGCCGAAATAATTTATCCCTATTTGAGAATTAGTCATCCTTTAAAAATGATGTGGATAAGAACAATCATTCCCGGAATTACTAATTTCTGGTGTACCTGCCTGGTTTGACTGACAATACTATCGTTGGCATGAAAAAAATACTAATTTCAAGAACTTTGCGATGTAATAAATGTTGTAGATTTGGTTAGATCTTTCAACCTAATAATGACATTGCAGGCGTTGGATACCAAAAAAATAATTTCAAATGGAGGTTGGCAAAATTCACCGGATCTATATAAGTATTCTTGTTTTAATAGTAATTTTTACTGCTTCTTATTTAGCTTATATAGGATACAATTTTTATTCGCTTAGTATAGAGGATCGTTTTTTTCATCCTGATTATCAAAATCTTAAATCCAGCGGACCATTGGGGCATGGTTTGGGAGTCATTGGTTCGCTGATGATAATCGTTGGAGTTGCGATGTATATGATTCGCAAACGAATCCGGAAGTTTTCGAGGATAGGTATTTTAAAGCACTGGCTCGAGTTTCATATTTTCCTGTGTGTGCTTGGTCCGGTATTGGTGCTTTACCATACCGCATTCAAATTTGGGGGTCTTGTGGCTGTCAGTTTCTGGAGTATGGTGGCTGTGGTTATCAGCGGAGTTATCGGCAGATACATTTATTTGCAAATCCCAAGGACCATTGAAGGACAGGAAATGAACCTGAATGAAATAAATCAAATCAAGGATACGTTGAATAAGCAGCTTACTACGGTTTATAAACTGAACGAAAGTATACTGGATGCCATTACTCAGGCAGTTAAAAGTCGGCCTGACCGGTCGGGGCGAAGCATGCTGAAAAGAAGTATTGCCAAGTATCTGTTTGAACGCGAAACCATCAGGGATATCAGAATAATCCTGAAGCAACAACACATTTCAGGTAAAAGTTCCGGTCAGGTTATTCGGCTGATTAAAGATGAAATTAGTTTGAACCGGAAGATTGACCGCCTGATTACCATGCAAAACCTATTTAAATACTGGCATGTTGCACATTTGCCATTTGCTATTTTGATGTTGATTATTATGATTATTCATGTGATTGTGACCGTTACTTTTGGTGCGCGATGGATTTTTAATTGAATACGATGGAAGAATTAACGGAAAATATTGTCATCTATTCATTTTTTGGGATTCTGTTTTTTTCAATTCTTTTTATCTATCTCCGCAAGCAAAGGAGAAGTTCGAAAGTAGTGGAGGAAAAGATTAGAATTGCAAAGGAGGAGGGATTGTACGAGCCAGTTTCATTGCACCCGGTAGTGGATGTAAATTCCTGTATCCAAACAGGAGCCTGCATTTCAGCATGTCCGGAAAAGGACATACTGGGCATTTTAAATGGGAAAGCAACCGCAATAAATACTTCCCATTGTATTGGTCATGGAGCCTGTTTCCATGCTTGTCCAACTCAGGCGATTACGTTATGCATCGGAACCGAAAAGCGCGGAGTAGATCTGCCGCATGTCGATCAGTTTTTCGAAACCAATGTTCCGGGCATATACATTGCCGGAGAAATTGGAGGAATGGGTTTAATTAAGAATGCGGTAGAACAAGGCAGACAGGCGGTTGAAAATCTGGTTAAAAAAATAGATAAGAAAATAGCAGCAGACTACGATCTGATTATTATCGGCGCTGGTCCTGCGGGTATTTCTGCTTCGCTGGCAGCAAAGAAACACCATCTTTCGGCCCTGACCCTGGAACAGGATTCGCTGGGAGGAACGGTTTTTACTTTTCCGCGAAAGAAAATCGTGATGACTTCGCCCATGGACATACCGCTTTACGGTAAGATAAAACTTCATGAAACCAGCAAATCGGAACTGCTGAATTTATGGAATGAAGTTTTGGGTAAGAATGAAATCATCATCAAGGAACACGCAAAAGTGGAGAGTATTGTTTTTCAGGATAACAGGTTTGTGGTTGAAACCGCAGGAAAGGAGCAGTTTTCAGCCCGGAAGGTATTGTTGTCGATTGGTCGGAGGGGAACACCCCGGAAATTGAATATCCCGGGCGAAATGACCGCTAAAGTTGCCTACCGTTTGCTTGAACCTGAACTTATCGAAAATAAAAAAATAGTAGTTGTGGGTGGTGGAGATTCGGCGATCGAAACGGCCTTGCTTTTAACCGATCAGAATCAGGTCACACTTTCCTACCGTGGCGAATCATTTGGGCGGATCAAACCAGGGAATAGTGTGAAAATAAAAGAAGCGATGTCGCTAAATCAAATAGATGTCAGGTTTAATACAAGCCTGAAATCGATTGAAGAGGATCATGTGAAAATTACTGACTTGCTTACCAATGAGGTCACACAGTTGGAAAATGAATTGGTATATATTTTTGCCGGAGGAGAACTTCCGACTCAGTTCCTGGAAAAGGCAGGTATACGGATTACCAAAAAGTTCGGGGAGGCATTATTAAAGCACTAAAAGATATTAACCTAATTCGCAGAGGAACAGGCATGAAGAAAAGATTTGCGCTCATTTTTATCAGTATTTTCCTGTCTGTGAATATTCACAATTGCCTGGCGCAGATATCGCCCGGCAAATTAGCTACTGCCCATGCCAAGCTGGAAGGGCTTTCCAACTGCACGGCATGCCATGAATTAGGGAAAAAGGTAACCTCTTCAAAATGTTTGGATTGTCACAAGGAAGTCAAGTCGTTGATTGACCTGAATAAAGGCTATCATACTTCGGTTGAAGTTAAAGGTAAAGATTGTTTTGCCTGTCACAGCGATCATCATGGTCGCAATTTCCAGATTATTCGTTTTGATACGCTCAAATTTAGCCATCAATTAGCTGGTTATGAGTTAAAAGGAAAGCATGCAAAGATTTCATGCAGCTCCTGCCACAAGAATGAGTTCATCAAAACCAGAAAATCGGAAAAAAGCGAGAAGTCCTTTTTGGGTCTGGATACCAAATGTTTGTCGTGTCATGTCGATTATCATCAGAAGACCTTATCATCCGATTGTGCTTCCTGTCATGGTGTTGATGCGTTCAAACCTGCACCGAATTTCAAGCATCAAACCACCAAATTTCCGTTACGCGGAAAACATGTCGATGTCGCCTGTCTGAAATGTCATCCAAAGGAATTGAAAGACGGAAAGGATTCTCAGCGGTTCTCAGGAATTGCATTTACTAACTGTACTGATTGCCATAAAGATGTGCACGACAATAAATTTGGAAAAGATTGCCGGAAGTGTCATTCGGAGGAGTCTTTTCATCAGATTTCAGGAATTAAGACTTTTGATCATACGACAACTGATTTCCCTTTAAAAGGGAAACATCTTGCACTCGATTGCAAAATTTGCCACAAGGGCAAGTTAACCACTCCGATCAAACATAGCTTGTGTTCCGATTGCCACAAGGATTACCACAAAGGAGAATTTAGTAAGAAGGATGCCAAATCTGACTGCAAAGATTGCCATAGTGAAAATAGTCTGAAGGAATCTTCATTTTCGATTGAACGACACAATACCGGCAATTTTAAATTGGAAGGTGCACATATTGCAACTCCTTGTTTTTCATGCCACAAAAAAGCGAAAGATTGGCAATTTGGCAATTTAGATAAGCGCTGTATTGCCTGTCATGAAAATATTCACCAGAAATTTATGAGTGAAAAATTCATTCCGGAAGGCAAATGCGAGAATTGTCACACAGTTAATAACTGGGAAAAGGTAACCTTTGACCACAAGACGACAGATTTCGAGTTAAAAGGGAAACACGCCCAAAAATCATGTCGCGATTGTCATTTCAAAAAAGATAAGAATGATCAGATCGTTCAGAAATTTTCTGAACTTAAAGGCAATTGTGAAGAATGCCATACTGATGTTCACCAGAAACAATTTATCGCAAACGGCGTAACTGATTGCAATACCTGTCATGGATTTGAAAACTGGAAAGCGGATCGCTTCAACCACAATCAAACCCGGTTTAAACTTGATGGCGGACATCAGGGGGTTGCATGTCAAAAATGCCATGTCGAAAACAAGTCGGCAGCTGTTCCATTTATTCAGTATAAAAACACTCAAATGCTATGTTCAAGCTGTCATTTACAATTGCGTTAATCATACTGGCATTTGCAGGTCTTGCCCAATCACCCCATGGTGAAGGGTTTAAAACCGACTGTATGGTTTGCCACACCTCTCTAAACTGGAAGGTGTCCAGGCCAACTATGTCATTCGATCACAATACGACTACCTTCAAACTCACTGGTCAGCACCAGTTGGCCAATTGCAAAAGTTGTCATCAGTCACTCAAATTTCAGGAAGCAAAAAGTGAATGTAAGGACTGTCATACCGATATGCACAGAAATACGCTGGGACCTGATTGTGCGAGATGCCATGATACCAGATCCTGGATCATTCAAAATACCAGCGCCATGCACCAGTTAAGCCGGTTTCCGTTGCTCGGAAATCATGCTGTTGCCGACTGTGCTTCCTGTCATAAATCATCATCCAACCTGCAGTTTGAACCGCTTAGTGTTGAATGCTATAATTGCCACAAGGCCGAATATCTGGCAACAACTGCACCGAATCATCTAAAATCCGGCTACCCGACCAATTGCGAAGAGTGTCATGGAGTATCAGTGACGAATTGGACAAGGACCAATTTTGATCATGGAATATTCCCTCTCACCGGCGGACATAACATTGCCTGTGTAGATTGTCATAAAGGCGGAACCTATCAGAAAATATCCAGTGAATGTATTTCCTGTCATCAGTCTCAGTTTACCAATGCCAAAGGACATGTGGCCTCCAAATTCTCAACCGATTGCAGGACATGTCATAATTCAAACAACTGGCTCGGTGCAACGTTCGATCATTCACAAACCACTTTCCCGTTAACCGGAGCACACGTGTCGGTGACTTGTGCGCTTTGCCATACTACAGGTTATGCCGGAACTTCTGCTGAATGCAATAGCTGTCACCAGAAGAACTACACCAATGCCCAGGCTCCCGGCCATACCAAAGCCGGAATTTCGGCTGATTGTAAAAGTTGTCACAGTCCGGACGCATGGCAACCCTCAAGCTTTAACCACAGTAACACCGGGTTCGAATTGACCGGCGGTCATGCAGTTGTTGTTCAGTGTTCCGATTGCCATTTGGGAAATACAACTTCAGCAAAACCTGAATGTATTTCGTGTCACCAGGTTCAGTACAACAATGCCAAAGGACATGTGGCCTCCAAATTTCCAACCGATTGTAAAATGTGTCATACCTCTGCAAACTGGATACAAACCACATTCAATCATACCCAAACCAATTTTCCCCTGACCGGTGCTCATGCGACTACTGAGTGTGCAAGTTGCCATGCTGCTGGTTATGTTGGAACTTCAACTGAATGCAACAGTTGTCACAAAACGAACTATACCAATGCCCAGGCTCCCAGCCATACCAAAGCCGGAATTCCGGTTGACTGCAAAACCTGTCATACTACCACTGCCTGGCAGCCTTCAACATTTAATCATGGTACTACTGTTTTCCCATTAACAGGTGCACATGCTGCCATTGTCCAGTGTTCCGATTGTCATCTGGGTTCAACCACCATTGCCAAACCTGATTGTTATTCGTGTCACCAGGTTCAATACGACGGTGCAAAAGGGCATTTGGCTTCGAAGTTCCCGACCGATTGTAAAATCTGTCACAACATGAACAACTGGCTTGGAGCGGTATTCAACCACAATTCGACCAGTTTCCCACTTACAGGAGCCCATACCACTATTGACTGTGCGCTTTGTCATACTTCGGGTTATGCCGGAACTTCTGCCGAATGTAACAGTTGCCACAAAGCGAATTATACCAATGCCCAGGCCCCCAGCCATACCAAAGCCGGAATTCCGGTTGACTGCAAAACCTGTCATACAACCACTGTCTGGCAGCCTTCTACTTTTAATCACGGTACTACTATTTTCCCTTTAACTAGCGCTCATGCTGCCATTGCTCAGTGTTCGGATTGCCACCTGGGATCGACCACCATTGCCAAACCTGATTGTTATTCGTGTCACCAGGTTCAATACGACGGTGCAAAAGGGCATTTGGCTTCGAAGTTCCCGACTGATTGTAAAATCTGTCACAACATGAACAACTGGCTTGGTGCGGTATTCAACCACAATTCGACCAGTTTCCCGCTTACAGGTGCCCATACCACTGTTGACTGTGCGCTTTGTCATACAATGGGTTATGCCGGGACTTCTGCCGAATGCAACAGTTGCCACAAGACGAATTATACCAATGCCCAGGCTCCCAGCCATATCAAAGCCGGTATCCCTGTTGATTGCAAAACCTGTCATACAACCACAGCCTGGCAGCCGTCATCCTTTAATCATGGTACCACTATTTTCCCATTAACTGGCGCTCATGCTGCCATTGCTCAGTGTTCCGATTGCCATCTGGGTTCAACCACCATTGCCAAACCTGATTGTTATTCGTGTCACCAGGTTCAATACGACGGTGCAAAAGGGCATTTGGCATCGAAGTTCCCGACTGATTGTAAAATCTGTCACAACATGAACAACTGGCTTGGAGCGGTATTCAACCACAATTCCACCAGTTTCCCACTTACAGGTGCTCATACTACTATTGACTGTGCCCTTTGCCATACAACGGGTTATACCGGAACTTCTGCCGAATGTAACAGTTGCCACAAAGCGAATTATACCAATGCCCAAGCTCCCAGCCATACCAAAGCCGGTATCCCCGTAGATTGCAAAACCTGTCATACAACAACTGCCTGGCAGCCATCATCCTTTAATCATGGTACCACTATTTTCCCATTAACTGGCGCTCATGCTGCCATTGCTCAGTGTTCCGATTGCCATCTGGGTTCAACCACCATTGCCAAACCTGATTGTTATTCCTGTCACCAGGTGCAGTACGACGGTGCAAAAGGGCATTTGGCCTCGAAGTTCCCGACCGATTGTAAGATTTGTCACAACATGAACAACTGGCTTGGAGCGATATTCGACCATAATACAACCACTTTCCCGCTGACCGGAGCACACGCCAAAGTAGACTGTTCCCTTTGTCATACAACGGGTTATGCAGGGACTTCTGCCGAATGCAACAGTTGTCACCAGGCGAACTATACCAATGCCCAGGTTCCCAGCCATACCAAAGCCGGAATTCCGGTTGACTGCAAAACCTGTCATTCAACCACTGTCTGGCAGCCATCTACTTTTAATCACGGTACAACTATTTTTCCATTAGCAGGTGCGCATGCTGCCATTGCCCAGTGTTCGGATTGTCATTTGGGATCAACCACCATTGCCAAACCTGATTGTTATTCGTGTCACCAGGTCCAGTACGACGGTGCAAAAGGGCATTTGGCTTCGAAGTTCCCGACCGATTGTAAGATTTGTCACAACATGAACAACTGGCTTGGAGTAACCTTTAATCACAGTACAACCTTATTCCCGTTAACCGGGGCTCATGTATCAGTTGACTGTGCCAGTTGCCATTCAACAGGTTATATTGGGATTTCAACGGCATGCAGCAGTTGTCATACAACAGACTATAATCAAACTACAAATCCGAATCATAAAACATTAAGTTTGTCTCTTACCTGTACTGATTGTCATACAACCATTACTGGCTGGCAACCGGCTTCATTTCCTGTTCACAGCAATTACTATCCTTTAACCGGAGCTCATGCTGCAATTAAGGACTGTGCTGCCTGCCATAAAGGAGTTTATACCAACACACCGAATACTTGTTATGCCTGCCATACCACGGATTATAATAATACCACTAACCCGGCGCATAAAACAGCCCAATATTCAACAGATTGTACCTCATGTCATACCAATAAAGCCTGGATTCCGTCTACATTTAATCATACATCCTATTTTCCAATAGCTAGCGGAAGGCATGTGTTTAGCTGCGCGACATGTCATACAACGCCAACCAATTATGCTATATTCACTTGTATAACTGCGTCATGTCACGCCAATGCCCATAACCGTTCGCAAGGAAGTGCCGGTTGTTACCGATGCCATCCTCAGGGGAAGGCCGATTAGGAATTCAGGAGAGGTAAGAATAATTAACGAAGAGGATTTAATGAAAAAATACGCGTTACTGATAGTTGTCTTTTTGCTCTTATCCAATCTTTATGGACAAGTAGCTAAGCCTTTGGTTGAAGGAAAGGTTTCATACATTACCCTTCAGAATATCTATGTGAAATTTGAACAGGCAGGATTGGTCAAGTCTGGTGATACTATTTTTATCAGGAAGGATCAGGTTTTAACCCCATTGTTTGTTTCTGAATCAGTTTCATCCACATCTTCCGTAGGAAAGCCATTCGGAAAATTTGAAATTCAGGTTTCGGATGTTGTTTTTATACGAGACAAAAGGCCTGATAAACTCATAAAAGAGCAGTCCAGGGAAGGTGCCACTTTAGGGAAAACCTCCAAACAACAAGATTCATTACAAACATCTAATATAAAAGTGATTTCAAAACCTGAACGGGAACAAAAAATCAGGGGCCGATTATCGGCTTCATCTTATTCAAGTTTTTCTAATTCGTCTGACTTTAACCAGCGAATGAGATATACGTTTACTTTGGCAGCCGATCATATTTCAGGAAGTAAATTTTCTACGGATACTTACATCATGTTTACCCATAAGCTTAAACATTGGGCAGAAGTTCAGGATAATCTATTTAATGCTTTAAAGATATATAGCCTGGCAGTCAACTACGATTTGAATGATCATACACGGTTTGTGGCAGGGAGGAAGATTAATTCACGGATTGCCAGTATTGGCGCTATTGATGGGTTACAGGCTGAAACTACGTTTAAAAATTTCACTTTTGGTGCAGTTGTTGGCAGCAATCCGGATTATACGGATTACAGTTTTAATCCCAAACTTTTCGAATATGGAGCCTATCTTTCTCACGATTATAAGAACAAAAATGGGGTACTGGTTAATTCTTTCGCGTTCTTTCAGCAAAACAACAGGGGAAAGACCGATCGGCGTTTTGTCTATTTTCAGCAGGATAATTCATTGGCAAAAAACATCAATTTGTTTCTTTCCTGCGAATTGGACCTATACACTTTGAAGAATAGCATCCCTACAAATACCATCAGCCTGACAAGCTTTTATCTTTCGTTGCGCTACAGGTTTTCAAGGCAGTTGTCAGTCTATGCTTCTTATGATGCCCGTAAAAACATCATTTATTACGAAACGTTTAAAACCTATCTCGATCAGATGCTGGTAGATGCAACCAGGCAGGGATATCAGTTCAGGGTCAATTATAACCCGGGCAAATTTGTCAGTTCCGGAATTTCCGGAGGATACCGTTTTCAAAAAAACGATGTACATCCGATGCTAAATGTAAATGGTTTTTTAACTTTTCCACAAGTACCTTTGATCAATGCATCAGTCAGCCTTTCGACGAATTGGCTGAAGTCAAGTTATGTTGACGGAATGATCTATGGAATCAATTTATATCGCGATATCGTACCGTCGAAGTTAAGCACTGGAATATTCTACCGTCTGGTCGATTATAATTACCTGAACACCAGTTCAAAATCGTTACAACACATGGCCGAATTTGAACTTTCGTGGCAGATAAGCCGGAAAATATACTTTTCTGCCAACTACGACGGAACATTCGAAAAATCAAATCAATACCATAGTGTTTATCTCAGTCTGACCAAACGATTTTGAGAAATCCCTATCCGTGATCAAAAAAAAATCCGGTGCTTTTGGGGCACCGGATTCAGAAAATAAGAATTCGAACATACAAAACTAAACTACTCTTTTACAGGAATCTTGAATCCTTTCACTTCCCCGTTATCTTTGACAACTAACAGGTAAATCCCAGTTTTGAGGTAAGGTGTCGGGATAATGTTCAGGTTTCCTTCTTCCATGTTTTTGACCAGAATAACCCTACCCTGAATGTCGTAAAGCGTTGCAATTGCCATTTTGCTGACTTCACCTTTTAAACGTATTTCGGTGTTTCTGACAGCAAAAGCGATTAGAGTTCGTTTACTTTCCGGATTGTCAATTCCTGTAGGCCATAAGTCAATTCTGACCGGATCAGTTGCTGCAGTGGTTACCACTGCATCTTCAGTTGAAACAGTAATTCTTCTGTACCAGATGGATTGATTTAGTATCCCGGGAGCATAACCAGAACCTGTTTCACCTTGAATTGTAATCCAGTTCAATCCTTCATCAACCGATGATTCCCAGGTATAGGTAATTATACCATCTCCTGAACCTGCTGTTAAGGAAGTAATCGGAGTGGGTTTGGTACCAGGTGCAATCATCTGATCAGCAGAAATTGACCCTGGTAAAACAATTGGCACTGGTTTGATAATTAACGTTCCCTTCTTGAAAGTGATGTCATAGTTCTCAGAGGTTAACCCGCCGGGAATAATTGTATAGTTTCCGGCATCAATAGCTGCAATGGCGGTTCCACCGAAAGTTAAAGTACCATCAAGTACTGCTTGGTCTTCCCCATTCACAAAACCATTATAGGTTACTTCATTGCCGTCACTGTAAACCTTACCGTCATAAATTTTGCTTTTATTATTAGCAGTAACGGTCAGCATGGCTTTGGTTACATCGACATTAGCGGCGACATAGATGAATGAATAGTTTTCATCCTCGCCACCGGCAACGGTGATTGCTCCGGCATGGGTTCCGGCAGTTGTGAACAGGTCAATAGTTGTGTTGACTATTGGCCTGGTTGTCAATACTGATTCTCCATCACCATTTTCCCATCCCCGGTAGGTGAAGGTCAGCGTTGGGTTGGCTTCTCCATATCCTTTGATTTGAGCATCTGCAGTAACAGTCAAAGTAGCCTTAGTTACCATGAAGTTAGCGGGTGCATAAGTGAAATCATAATTTTTATCTACCGCTCCCGATAAGGTAATTGCATTGGCATAAGCTCCAACATTTGTTGTTTCGTCAACTATTGAGCTGATGGAAGGAGGTGTGTCGATTATTTCCACTCCGTTTACCCAACCGCTGTAAACAAAAGTTAGGGTAGGATTGGTCGCGCCATAAACTTTGGTCTGGTTATCAGCGGTAACGGTTAGTATAGCTTTTGTTACTTCAAATTTACCTGCAACAAGGCTGAAAGTGTAGTTATTGTCAGAACCACCCGATAATGTAATTGAATTGGCATAAGTTCCAGCGGCAGATGTTCCGTCAACAGTTGTACTGATTGAAGGTGGCGTGTCGATTGTTTCTACTCCGTTTACCCAACCGCTGTAAACAAAAGTTAGGGTAGGATTGGTTGCGCCGTACACTTTGGTCTGGTTGTCAGCGGTAGCGGTAAGAACGGCTTTGGTCACCATGAAGTCCGCAGGAACATTCATTATGGTGTATTTGTCGTCTAATCCGCCTGTCATGGTAATTGAACCGGTGTAGGTGCCAGCATCAGTACTATGGGTGACAGATGTTGTCGGATAAGGCTTAGAATCCAAAACAGATTCATCATCACCATTCATGAACCCGGAGTAACGGTAAGTCAACACAGGATTCTCTTGCCCATATTCTTTGGTTTTCGGATCAAGCCAGGCAATGAGTGTACCTTTGACAACAGTGAAACTAGCCGGAACGTAGGTAAAATCGTAGTTTTCATCTACTCCGCCCGAAACGGTGATCGCATTGCTGTAAACGGCAACCGGACTGGAAACTGTAACCGTTGTTGAAGCCGTCGGCTTGGAAGTTAACACTGTTTCTGTTTCACTGTTCTGCCATCCGCTGTAAACGAAGGTTAAAGTCGGATTGGCTGCACCGTACTTTTTGGTCTGGGCATCGGCAGTAACTGTCAGCATGGCTTTGTTGACTTCCAGGTTGGCCGGAACGTAGGTAAAATCGTAGTTTTCGTCAACTCCGCCCGAAATGGTAATCGCATTGGTATAAACGGCTACCGGACTGGAAACTGTAACCGTTGTTGCGGCTGTTGGCTTGGTAGTCAAAACAGTTTCTGTTTCGCTGTTCTGCCAT
>Ga0209429_10002032_pt1 | contig 12156 bp, 11 predicted proteins | sample BarGraNGADG00212_3_FD_184493 | JGI IMG/M metagenome (GOLD analysis project Ga0209429, IMG submission 184493) | Arctic peat soil microbial communities from Barrow, Alaska - Barrow Graham LP Ref core NGADG0004-212 (SPAdes) (version 2) | ecosystem: Environmental > Terrestrial > Soil > Wetlands >... | reverse complement strand
CCTGTCGCCGACCGAGTACGGCATCCGTACGCTGATGCACGACCCGATGTACCGCCTCGGGGTGGCGAACAAGAACACCGGCTACGACCAGTTCGGATTCGCCAGCTTCTATCTGGGCGATGGGGCTGAGCTGCCCCCGATGAGGACCGACATCTCTGTCCCGGCTGCGCCGCACCCGGATCACCCGGATCATCCCTGAGCACGTAGTCAACGGTAGCCGGACGAACCGACACGATCCGAGGCCGAGGCCGAGGGCAGCCCATATACGATCGCCGGAGCTGGTCGCGACAATCGACGGATGAACCGATTGACGAACGGCAACCGGCGATCCGAGACCGGCCCTCGGCCGCCGAGCCCTGTGGCGGGGTCTGCTCGCCGTATGCCCCGCCCGCATTGTTCACCGGGACAGGGGCCGCTCTACGACACGCCGACTTCGACCTCTCGACCGTATCACCGCGACCAGAGTGTCTTTGCCGCCGGCGTGACCATCGAGGACGACATGGCCGTGCTGGTGCGCTATCGCAGCGGGACCACTCTGACGTATCACCTGACCGCCTACTCTCCCTGGGAGGGCTATCGGGTGATGTTCAACGGTAGCCGTGGTCGTCTCGAACTCGAGGTAACCGAGTCCGGCTACACGCAGTCCCCGGCAGAAGCTCCCTCTCATCCGCCGGCCGAGTCGGCGGTGCTGCATGGAGTGGGTGACTCCGGCCCGAACTCGGGTGCCCGGTTGCTGCTGCGCCCACTGTGGCAGCAGCCGTCCGAGATTGCGCTGCCTCCGCATCACGGCGATCACGGCGGTGGTGACGTCCGAATGCTTGAAGAGCTGTTCGGCACGCCTGGCGCAGATCCTCTGGGCCGTCGTGCGACGCATCATGATGGCGCAGTTTCCTTGCTGACCGGGCTTGCCGCCAATGAATCGTTCCGTACTGGCCTGCCGGTACGGGCGGCCGACTTGCTCGACCTCGGGTGATCGAGTGCCGGTGCGGCCGATCAAGCTGCCGCGGACCACGGAACATCAAGTTCGGAAAATAGGGCGCCCTCGGCGGCCGCTCTCTGCACCAGGGCAGCAATACCTGGCACGATCATCGGCGCGTCACTTTCGTCGGCCGCGCGAGTCACGTACTCCGCGGATATCGGCCGGGGCGTGGCGTGGTCGAGCAGCGATTCAGTGACCGCGGTGAAGTCACGACACGCATCGCTTGGGCACCGAAGATGCCCCCTGGCCCCTGATCTGACGGCAATCAGGTCTGCCAGCAGGTCGCTGCTCTCCCCCACCGGAACTGCCCGGGCTGGCCCCCGATATGCGATTGCGGTGTGATACGCAAGGCCATCGACACCGTGAAGCAGCGGACGAGGGCGATGTCAGAGCGCGTGGAGGACTGCGGAGGGTTCGGTCGGTAGGCTGACGGTCACGTTGATCGACGAACGGAGCAGGGATGCCGGGCTGGGCCTGGTCGTTGGCCGGCGTCTTGGGTGGCCTTCTCGTGCTGTGGCTGGTACTCGTCGCCGTGCTGTGGGTCACCCGGCCCGACGAGCTCCGCCTCCGGGACCTGATGCGGCTGCTGCCCGATCTGCTGCGGCTCCTGCATCGACTCGCCGCTGACGACAGCCTGCCTCGCGGTGTGCGCGTACGGCTGTGGTTGCTGCTGGGCTACCTCGCTTCGCCGATCGATCTCGTGCCCGACTTCATCCCTGTTCTCGGGTATGCCGACGACGCAATCGTCGTGGCGTTGGTGCTCCGCTCCGTCGTCCGACGGGCCGGCACCGACGCGGTCGTGCGGCACTGGCCCGGCACCCCCGAGGGCCTGACCTCGCTCCAACGCCTCACCGGCGCTCTCGGCTAACACGCGGTCCCACGGAGCCAGGGGGCGCAAATGGCCTCTCGTGGTAGGCGGTCATTTCCGGAGCGATGCGGGCTGGCGTGCGACTGACGGCAGGCGACGACTGGTGCCGGCGTCGTAGCCGGTGCGCTGGGGAGGTGGGGTCCCGTGGTGGGTCTCGAGCCAGGTGCGCATCGCGGTGGCGTAGCGGGCGGGACTGTCGGTGCCGTTGAGGTGAAGGCGAATCAGGCCGAGCATGGTGGTCGTGCGTCGCTGGTTGCGCAGGACGAACGAGCGGGAGTCGAGGTGGTCGCGCACGGTGCCCAGGTGCGTGTCGAGCGCGGCCGTGGAGTGGTGCTCGGGCAGCAGGGTTCGTGCGGTGACCTGCGCGAGCACCTGGGCGTCGTTGTCCTGGACCCACTGGTAGGTGGTGGCGTGCTTCGGCCAGACAGTGGCCTTGAACGCGGCCCAACCCTCCGGCGAGCGGAACGCGTCGTTCAAGGCCGCCATCCGGACCGACCCCCAATGCGCCACACCGTCAGCGTGCAGGGCCTCCCGGGCGTTCTCGCGTAGGTGGTGCTCGCAGCGCAGCACGAACGGGCTCGGCGTGGAGGTGCCCGCGGCCCCGGGCCAGACCTGGCGCACGGCGTTGCGAATCTCATCGACGCCGTCGCTGATGACCAGGACCGGTGCGGTGCTCGTGTCGAGCTGTCGCAGGAAGTCCTCCCACTCGACGTGGGTGGCCCGGTGGTAGGCGGCCAGCGCCCACACCCGCGGGCGACCGTGTCCCTTCGCGGGGTAGCCGTAGGCGCCCAGCACGTTGAAGGCGACCGAGGTGGTCCCGGTCCAGGTGTTGGTGACCATGAACCGGGTCGAGTCCAGCACCAGGGTCTCGGGCCAGGCGGTCTCCGCGTGCTCCGCCATCACGACCGGTGCGCAGGTGTCCAGCCACTCGGCGACGGTGTTGCCGCCCCAGTCGCCTTCCAGGAGGGGACGCCCCGAGGCGGCGCGGGCTCGCAGCGCCGCCCGCTGGTACGACGCGCCGGCACCGACGGCGGTGAGGGCTGTCGCGACCTCTCGGACGGGGAAGTCGTACTTGCGTCCGGTGACGGGCCCTCGGTGACGGGCCCTCGGTGCGCGGGCACGTGGGTGTCGCACGTGTCGCACACGCTGTCTTGGGCCTCGCGCCGGGGTAGCTCTGGCACGAAGCGGTGGAACCCGGCCGGCCCGATGCACCGGAACCGTTGGCGCGGCGGTGTGCCGTAGTGGCCGTCCTTGACCACGCGGTGCGCGCTGTGGCCGGGCCGCGGGCACGCGGGCAAGTCGGTGGCGGGGCCGCCAGGAAGCCGGGGCATCGTGCCCTCCCTGTCGTACAGCAGCCCTCCTGGCTGCCCCACCAGGCTACCCACAGGTCAGGACACTTATCACACCGCAATCGCATGGGGGGGAGGCGCAGGTCGAAATCATGCGGCGACAGGTCGACCTCATGGAACGCCAGGGCTCGGCCAGAGGCGGTGCTCGCGAGGTCCCGTACGTGTCGCCGTGGACCCTGCAGCACTTCAGAGGAGACACGTATTTGCTGACCAACAGCGGCACGTCGTCCGAGTACGACGTGAACATCGAGTTGCCCGTGAACACACCCGGACACGGTCCGTTCGACCATGAGCAGATCGATCCGCGATCGTCGGTGAAGTTCATGGCGATTCGCACGATGGCCTCATCGAGTGATGAGGTGACGATCACCTGGTCCCGTGAGCCGAGCGGAAAACAGCTGACCTGGAAGACCGTGCTGCCGCGGAAGTCATGACCGCGCGGTTTGGCAACCATCAGGACACGTGTCAGTTCTCGAAGTCGCCTGCACGGATGTCCGAACTCGCCTGCACGAGTCACCCTTCGGGCCGCCTGACGCGTGTCAGTTCTCTCACTCGCCTGCACGAGTGCTCACGCTCGCCTGCACGGGTTCGGATGAGCACCATGCGAAGCGCGACGATGAAGCGTGCCGCCGCCTCGCAACGCATGGGATACGAGACGTCTCGCCGACGAGGCGAGCGCGTTGGCGGCAGCGCCGCAAATTCTGCGGAAGCACGCGGGCTCACGCGAACCCAGCGATTCTCGTAACTATGTCTCGGAACTTTCTGGTTGAATCGGGGTACTCAACATGGGATACGAGACGTCTCGCCGACGAGGCGAGGGCGTTGGCGGCAGCGCCGCAAATTCTGCTGCCCGCTGCCATACGGTCTGTCAGAAGGTCGGGGCGGTGACTAGGGGTTTGACACCATGCTTGGCAGGCCAGTCGGGTCCGCTCTGCCACTGAACATGCCAATTCCGTAGAATGCCCGATTCGTGGACCTGCAGGATGTGTGATCGGACACTGGCTCCGGCCATTGGAAAGCCCGCGCGTTGGTCAAGTGTGTGGCGGGTCGATGACCACACACCTGACCAGAGCGCTACAGCTGAACCTTGAACTTGACCTTCGTGCCCTCACTGATCGCCTGCGAGTAGTTGGTCAGGTCCGGGTCGGTGATGGTGGAGCCGTTGATGCGCGACCACTCCCGCCGAAGGACGGGTTTGATCTCGTCTGCTCTTGGGCTGTCACTGACGTGACCTTGCAGATCTCGACCCCCCTGACGGCTGAAGCTGGGACCCGACCCCTCTAGACGCGGGTCAGTTGTCGATCATGGTGTCGAGCCAATCCGAGAGAACCGTGCCAAGTACATATCGTGCGTGGTCCCGGTCCCTGTCCGTGACTATCACCGGGGTTGTACTGCCCGCCCGGGTGGGATGAGCCGCCCTGGCCTGACGGAGGCTGGCGACGTGCGAAACCCATGGCAGCGTGTTGAGGACGGACTGCGAGTTCGCCAGCGTGCCGGCTGTCAATTCCCGCAGTCGTCTGCACGGGTGACTGGGTGCGTGTGCAGAGGACTTCGGAAGTCCAGAGTGTCCGTACTCGCCTGCGCTGCGGTCGTTCTTGCATCAAACTCCTGTGCGCGACGACGATGTCGGGGATGGATGGCGAGCGGGCGGTAGTGGCCGAGCGGGGTCTGTTGACCGTGCCAGATGAGGTGTGGCAGCTGGCCGTCCGGCGCGCTGAGGTGATCGAGCCACTGGCGGCGTCGTTGCCAGCCCACTCCATACCGTTGTTCGGCGAATACCTCTGCGCCGATCACGAGGCCGAGGTAGCGCTCCGTTCGAGGTGACGGTAGATCGTGGGCCGGCTGACGCCGAACTCCGCGGCGATCTGCGCGACGGTGTATGCCCGGTGCCCGTTCGGGCCCGTCTCCTCGTACATGCCCCGGGCGAGTTTCACCTGCCGGGGACCGAGCTTGGGTTTCTGCCCACCAGTGCGCCCCCGTGCACGGGCAGCAGCCAAACCGTCCATGGTGCGTTCGGACATCAAGGCGTGCTCGAACTCTGCGATCGACCCGAGGATCTGAAAGAACATCCTCCCGATCGCGGTCGAGGTGTCGATGCCCTGGTCCAGCACCACCAGGTCGACCTTGCGCTCCTGCAGATCCTTAGACAAGGCGATCAGGTGCTCCAGGGAGCGGCCGAGCCGATCCAGCTTCGTGACCACCAGCTGATCACCGGCCCGGCTCGCCGACAGCCGCGCCTTGTCCAGCTCCGGCCGGCGGGCCAGCTTGCCGGAGGCCTTGTCGACAAAGATCTGATAGCAGCCCGCCGCGGTCAGGGCGTCGCGCTGGGCGTCGGGGTTCTGATCCCGGGTTGATACACGTCCATAGCCGATCTTCACCCCGGAACTGTAACGCAAACACCCGAGAGCATGACATAGGCGCGGACACGGGTTGCGTTACAAGTCTGACCTGCGGCGATGTCTTTCCGGTCTTGGTGTAACACGAACCTTCGTTTCTGTGTCATGCGACAGCAAGGGGTTCCGCCGCCACCGCGCCAGTGCCCGCGCGGCGGAATGGGCAGATCCCGCAACGCGGCGGAGCGCAACCTTCGACGCCCTGACCTGACCACGTTCTGCCGCCTCGACGAGTTCGGGCTCGAGGCGACCGGCTTCACTGTTAGCCTCCACACATGCCTGAGCAAGCGGCGGCCAACTGGTATCGCGACCCCTTTGGCCGCCACGAACTCCGCTATTGGGATGGCGGCCAGTGGACCCAGCACGTCGTCTCGCGTGGGCGCCAGGAGATTGATCCCCCGGTCGGCGGTTCACTGGTGCCGACCATCAGCCGGGCAGGCAAGAAGGACGAGCAAGAGGTACGCAGAGCCGGCGTCGTCGCCGGTGCCCAGGTCGGCGACGGAAGGCTGTTCACCGAGCCGGTGCTGGTCGTCGCCCAGAAGCCCAAACTCTTCGAGATCAACGTCGAATACACGGTTTATGACCAGCATGGCCAGCAGATCGGCGCGGTCCGGGAAGTCGGGCAAAGCATCCTGAAGAAGGCGCTCTCGACACAACCCGACTCACGCAGGGCTCGCACGCTGCAGGTCGTCGACGTGAATGGCCGGGTGCGGATGGTAATGACCCGACCATCGACGATCTTCCGGTCCAAGATGATGGTGCGCGACCCCAGCGGCGCTGAAATCGGCCAGATAGCGCAGAAGAACCTCGGCATCCTCAAGGTCCACTTCAGCCTCGAGTCCCGGGGCGAACCGCTGGGCTCGATCAACGGCGAAGACTGGGAGTCGTCTGCCTTCAACATTCAGAACAGGGCCGGAGATGAGATCGCCCGGATCAGTAAGACGTGGGCGGGGCAGGCCAAGGAGATGTTCATGAAGGGCGAGAACTACGTCGTCCAGATTCACCGACCACTGGATGAGCCGCTGCGTTCCCTCGTGATCGCATCCTCGCTCGCCATCGACGCTGCGCTGCGTCGGAACTCTCCCGAATGGCTGCGTCAAGCATCTGCCCATCGGCACCGTTACCGAACTCACTGGTGGGACGGTGACGGCTGATCCGGTCAGGACTCTTCCGATTGAGGCTGTAGCCGGGGTGGACGGGTAGGGGTCGAGGTCCTCCGAGGGTGGAGGTTCTTACGCCTTCCGTCCGAAAGACCTTGATGTGACCGTGTTCAGGACATCGATCAGTGATCGGCCCAGCCGGTCGACTCGCCACACGACAACAGTGTCGCCGGCCTCGGCGTACTCGAGGAGCTTCTTCATCCCGGGCCGCTCGATCGCAGTTTTGCTCCCAGAGGTGACGTCGGCGAAGACGTCGCGGTTCTGGACGCCGGCCGCAACGAGCGCATCGAGCTGCAACTGCGCATCCTGACTCGACGTGCTCACACGCGTATAGCCAAGGAGTCTCACAGGGCCATTCTGGCTCAGAAAGTCCTTGAGGTACCGTCTTGCGACGGATTACGGCAAGACATTCTTTTGAGACATGGCGGGCCCCGCCGCGCCGCCACCCCGATCCTCCGCGTGAGGGGTCGAGGCGATGTCTCAAAAAGCTTTAGGTTGTCAAGACGTCACCTTCGTTCCCCTTCCCGTCGCCATCGGCCAACTGTGCGATGACCTCGAGCTGGCGGGCGAGGTTCTGGTCCGCGCTCGAGACACGCACGTATCCGACCGTCTGGCCCTGTGGGTCCCGGGCGAAGATGGCCGATCGTTCCGGGTTATCGAAGTCCACGATCGGACGGATCTGGCGAGCATTCGAGCTGAAACCGCACCGCGAGGACGGGTTCAAACTCTCCAACGACCCGCAGTTCGTGGAGAAGGTCTACGACGTCATCGGCTTGTATTTGAACCCGCCCGAGGCAGCCGTGGTCTATTGTGTGGACGAGAAGTCCCAGGTGCAAGCTTTGGCCCGCTCGCAGCCAGCGTTTCCGATGATGCCGGGCAGACCTGCGAAACGCACCCATGACTATGTGCACCATGGCACGACGAGCCTGTTCGCGGCGTTCAATACCGCCGACGGTACCGTCATCTCCAGCATTCACCGCCGGCACCGGGCGATCGAGTTGCCGAGCTGTTCAACGTCGCCCGCTCCACGGTGTACCGGACAATCCAACGACAGCTCGCAGCAGGACTACTCTGGCCCTGCGACGGGACGTCAACGGAAGCATCCGAGGTCGCGGAGCAGCAGAAGGCCACCCTCGCCGCCGACTGCCCGTTGCAGAACGTCCCGCCCGTAGGCCGAAGGCCATCTGCATCGCCGGCTTCCTCGTCGTCGTCGCGGTCGGAGTGAATCCGCGTAATGCGTTGGGGCTGGATGGGGCGCTGAAGTCCCTGGCGGCCGCACCGTGCGCACTGTGCTCCTCCTCGGCGGCGGCGTCGGCCTCATCGCTTACGGCGTCTACACTTTCGCCTGGGCCCGCCTCGCCCGGCTCTGAATACAGTACGATTGGCCGTGTAACGACAGGGGAGCGCCATCCGGCGCTGAGAGTGCGGCGTGCCGCAGACCCTCGAACCTGCTCCGGTTAGCACCGGCGAAGGGAGTCGGGAATCTCAGGTTCGCCTCACCGACGTCTGCAGATGTCGAGGCGGCACCTCCCCGAGGCATCTAACGGATTCCACGGGAGAAGAAAAGCATCATGGTCACGCACAACACTACGCAGAAGCTGTCTGCGCGCACGGCTCGCCGCCTCAGAACGATACTCGCCGCCGGACGCGTCACGGCCTGGCGCGGAGTCGACCTGATCACGGCGGCGATGCTCGCCGCCGCATTCGGCGTCGTCTTCTGGGCGTTCGACACGTTCGTCTACCCGGGCGTCTCGGCCGTGACGACCGGTTTTCCGCCCGCGGGAGAGTTGGCGCTCGGCGTCTGGCTGATTCCCGCGGTGGTCGGCGGGCTGATCGTTCGAAGGCCCGGGGCGGCCCTGTTCACGGAGCTCATTGCGGCCAACATCGAGCTGTTCCTCGGCAACCAGTGGGGCGTCGCCGTGCTGCTGTCCGGCGCGCTGCAGGGCCTCGGCGTCGAGATCGTACTTGCCGTGCTCCTGTGGCGACGTTTCGGGGCTCTCACCGCCGTGCTCGGCGGCATCGTTTCGGCGGTTCTGGAAATCGTCGGGTACGAGTGGTGGTCCTACGTCGCCGGCTACTCCTGGACGTGGCGCATCGTCTACCTGATCTGCGGCATGATTTCCGGCGGACTCATCGCGGGCGTGGGGGGTTGGGCTCTCGTACGGGCGCTGGCGCGCGCGGGGGCGCTGAACGCGTTTCCACTCGGGCAGGAAGTTCGTGAGAATGACACCTCCCGCTGAACTGAGGTTCCCGATTCTCCCTGAGGGATCGCGTCGTGCACCGGTGGGCGCACTGGTGGAGGTGCAGGACCTGACCTGGCGCCCATTCGGCCGGGCGGATCCCGTTCTCGAGGGGTTCAGCCTGCGCATCGAGCCCGGCCAGCGTGTGCTGCTGGTCGGGCCCAGCGGCAGCGGCAAGTCGACCCTGCTGCGCGCGATCGCCGGAGTGCTGACGACGACAGAATCGGGGGACCTCGCCGGGTACGTTCAGATCGACGGACGGGAGCCGCAGGGGTCGGCCGCGGTCGTGGGCCTGATGGTGCAGGACCCGGCGGACGCGAGTGTGGCCGGCCGGGTTGGCCGCGACGTGGCATTCGGGCTTGAGAACGAGAGCGTGCCGCGGGAGAACATCTGGCCGCGCGTGCGCCGGGCGCTGGCCACGGTCGCGTTCCCGTATGGCGTCGATCATCCCGTGAATGCGCTCTCCGGTGGGGAGGCGCAGCGCCTGGCGCTGGCCGGGGTGCTCGTTCTGCAACCGGGGTTGGTGTTGCTCGACGAACCGAGTTCGATGCTCGACCCGCAGGCTGCGACCGCGGTGCGGCAGGCCATCTGGGCCGCCGTGACGGCATCCGGCGCGACCGTCGTGCTGGTCGAGCACCAGCTGGAGCACTGGCTGCCCGAGATCGACCGGGTCGTCGCGCTCGGCGCGGATGGCGCGATCACCGCAGACGGGACTGTGGAGGCGACGCTGCTCGCCGCCCCCGACAAGCTGGCGGCGCACGGGGTGTGGGTGCCCGGGGTGCCGGCCCCGCGACCGCTCGAGGTGCCGAGTCGGCTGTGCGCCCCGGTGGGCTGGGACGTGCAAGTCGGCGACGTGGTGATGCGCGCCGAGGGCGTGGGCATGCTCCGGAGACTGCCGGTCGGGCTGGGCGGTGCGGGCGGCACAGCGGTTGGTGGCACCCCCGCTGGCGCGGTCCTGACCCTGAGCGGGGCGGAAGCCGTGGTGCGGGCAGGCGAGATCGTCGCGTTGGTCGGGCCCAGCGGCGCCGGTAAGTCCACGCTGGCGGCGCTGCTCGCCGGCCTGGAGCGGCCCTCCTCGGGTTCCGTGATCGCAGGGCAGCAGTTGCAGAGCGGCCTGCGCGGCAGCCCCGCCGATTGGTCGTCCGTCGAGCTCGCGCGCCGGGTGGGCTGGGTGCCGCAGCAGGCCGAACTGGCGGTGGTCGCCCGCACGGTGCGGGACGACGTGCTGAGCACCTGCCGCACCCTGCAGCTCGACGAAGCCGCGCCCCGGGCCGAAGCCCTGCTGGAGGTGCTCGGGCTGGCGGGGTCGGCGGAAACCGACCCGCACCACCTTTCCGGCGGCCAACTGCGTCGGCTTGCGCTGGCCGGCGCGGTGGCGCACGGACCGGCCCTGCTGGTTCTGGACGAGCCGACGGTGGGCCAGGACCGACAGACCTGGGCGGCCGTGGTCGGCGTCATCACCGCCGCCCGCGATGCGGGTGCGGCGGTGCTTGTCGCCACCCACGACCGGCTCCTGATGGACCTGGCCGACCGGTGCATCCGGCTGGATCACGGCCGGGTGATCGAGGCGGCGGAATCGGCCGAGAGCGCGGCGGCCGTGCCGCCGGCGCCGGCGCCGGCGCCGACGACGCCCATCTCGCCGGCGGTGGGCCCTGCGGCGCGCCGCGGCCGGTTCCGGCCGCTGGCCGAGCGCTGCGGACCCCTCGCGCTACTCGGTTCGGCTGTGCTGCTGCTGGCCGGCGCCCTGGCCATCACGCGCCTGAGCGAGGCGCTCCTGGGCGTGGCCGCTGAGCTTCTGCTCGCCCCGCTGGTACTCGGATGGCGGGGGCATCGACTGCGCAGGCTGCTTCCGGGACTGCTCGCCGTGGCATCCGTCTGGTTCTCCACCTGGCTCCTCAGCCCGCACCAGGACCCGATCGCCGGCGCGACCGCGGGCATGCGGATCGCGTTCTTCGTCCTGCCCGGCGTGCTGCTGGCGCGTTTCATCGACCCGTTCGCGCTCGGTGACCACCTGGCGCAGCGCCTGGGGCTGCCGGGGCGGCCGGTGGTTGCGGCGGTGGCGGCGCTGCAGCGCTTCGAGAGTCTCGCCGGGCAGTGGCGCGAACTGCGCCGTATCCGCAGGGTGCGCGGTTTCGAAGCCGCACGGGGGCCGGCGGCCCGCGCCGGCGAACTCGCCGCGCTGACCTTCGCGCTCCTCGTGCAGACGCTGCGTCAGGCGGGGCAGATGGCCGTGGCCATGGAGGCGCGCGGCTTCTCGCTGCCGGCAGCCAGAAGAGTGCGGCGAACCTGGGCCCAGTCGGCCCCATGGCTGCCGGCCGACACGGCGCTCCTCGTGCTGGCTGCGGTGGTCGCGGCGATCCCGGTCGCGTTGGCTGTCCTGCGCTGATCGCGCCGAACGCTCAGCGCCGAACGTTGACCGTGGCCGGTCAGAGGCTCAGACCGGCCAGGTCTCGCGCCGCCAGGCGGCGTCCCAGAACATCCACTCGTAGCGGGCGGCGGTGGCGAACGCTCGTCGCATCCGCTCCCGATCCGCGCGGCCGGCCTGCTCCGCCGCACGGTCGATGATCGCCCGCGCCTGCCCCGCCGCCGCCGCGAATCCCGGGTCGCCGTACGTGTCGATCCAGTCCGCGTACGGATGCCCGACCAGGTCACCGATGCGATCCTTCAGTCTTCGCCCGACATCCTCGTAGATCCAGAAGCAGGGCAGCAGGCCGGCGACGAGCGCCGGATAGCAGCCGCTCGTGACCAGGGAGAGCAGGTACGACGTGTAGGCGGTGCACGCCGGCGACGCTTCCACCGCCGTGAAGTCCGCCACGTGTGCTGCATGCAACTGCCGTTCGACGCTGACCGCGGCGGCGGCGCTTCCCGCCCAGAACAGCAGGTCATCGGGCTTGTCGGCCTGGCCGGCCGCGCTCGCCAGCACCCGCCCGTACGACGCCAGGTAGTGAGCATCCTGGGCCATGTAGTAGTCGAAGTGGTCCCGCGGCAGGCTGCCGTCCTCGAGTGCGACCAGAAAGGGCAGGCGGTCGATCGCCTCGAGCACGGGCGCGGCGGCCTGCCAGAGTTCGGTGCTGAAGGTCATTGCTCACCCCAGAACTGGTAGAAGTGCTGCACCGGCCCGTGCCCGTGGCCGACCCGGAGTGTGTCGGCGGCGGCCAGCGCGCCGG
>Ga0209429_10002031_pt1 | contig 12157 bp, 10 predicted proteins | sample BarGraNGADG00212_3_FD_184493 | JGI IMG/M metagenome (GOLD analysis project Ga0209429, IMG submission 184493) | Arctic peat soil microbial communities from Barrow, Alaska - Barrow Graham LP Ref core NGADG0004-212 (SPAdes) (version 2) | ecosystem: Environmental > Terrestrial > Soil > Wetlands >... | reverse complement strand
CAGCGGCTTTTTAGCAGGTGAACTTATTGAATTAACCCAGAAATTGGGAATTAATCGTCGAGTAAATTTTATTGGCTTTGTTGATCATAAAGAAATTTATAATTATTACCAGTTGGCGGATATGGTCGTTTTTCCTTCAATTGTTGATCCATCGGGCTACCAAGAGGGGATACCAGTTGTATTACTGGAAGCGATGGCGTGTGGAAAATTGGTTATAGCCACTGATATTAAAGGAGTGACCGAAATAATCTCAGACGGCTCGAACGGTTACTTAACAAAGCCAAAAGATTACAAAGGAATGGCCGAAAAGATGATTTCCATAATTGATTCAGACCAAACAAAGGTTAGATCGGAAGCTTTGAAAGATGCACAAAAATTTGATTGGGAAAGAATCGCTCAAGAATACATACGGGTGTTAGAAAAATAATACATATGTTACAATGATATAAACGACTTATTAAGGAGGGTTTTGATTGTTAATTTTTTTGTTGTTCTTTTGTTTTTTATTTTGATTGTTTTGGGCCCGGGTTTCCTGCTTTTTAATTTACTTATAAAAGATAAAAGCGACTTTACATGGATAGAATTACTACCACTTTCTTTCTTATTCGGTTTTGTTTTTTTTAGCGCAATTGGATTTCCCGCCTATTTTTTTCATTTTAGCCACGCCGTTTTTACCGTGGCACTAATTGGCGGAGGAACTATTTTACTGGTTTGGAATATTATTCTTATCTTTTTAAAGAAAAGAGATTTTCTTTTAGAAAAGAATCGTAAATCTGTTTTAATTACTCTAATTTTTACTGCTTTGACCATTACCCTCATTCTTATTTGGTTCCCGTCAATCAATAATGGCGGCGATCGGCTTGTTCATACGGGTATAATGCGCCGTTTGGCTATTCGTGATCCAATTAAGCCTTATTTTGATGCTTTCAAGGATATACCCAATAAGATTGATGCTGGCTATGGTTATAACACGTGGTATCTTATCGGGTCGCAAATTATCAGAACGATTCCCGTTGGTTCTAATTTTATTTGGGAATATTTGATTATAATATTAGCCCCGTTTCAGTTACTGGCTTTTGGATTATTAGTAAGAAAAATAAACAACAGCAATCTTTTTTATTTAATCGCCCTAATGATTTTTTTCTTTTTAGCTGTTGTAATGAATCTCGGTTGGGAATTAAGATTGTCACCATATCCCGATCAGATCGCCCGTAATATGCTCACGCCAGTCACTCTAGGTCTTTGGATTTTGTTGCTAAAAAGAGAAAAATTGAGCAAAGGCATTTTACTGGGAATTATTCTTTCGGCTATTGCTTTGATTTTAGTCCATATGTTTTCCATAATTTATTTTATTATCGCTATTATCGGTATGATGGCTTTTTGGTTTCTAGCTGATAAAAAACGCCAAATATTAAAAAAAGGAATTTTAATATTAGCCGGATGGATAATTATTGCCGCGCCGATTTTATATTTGATTTATTTGAATTTTTTACAAATAGTGCCAAGTAATTTCGGTTCGGCCAGCAATAAAATCTTGATTATTGGTAAATATTTTATTGTTAATCCGGCCTTATGGAATTCTTTTTGGATTATTGTTCCGTTGATTGTCTTGATCTTATTATGCGTCTGGGAAATTATAACAAGAAAAAAATTATCTTTGGGTGTATTGTTTTGCTTTGCGCTGGCTTTTTTTGCCACCGCCCTCTGTTTTATTCCGCCTGTTTCCACTTTTGCGGGCAGAATCATCACTATAACATTTTTGGCTAGGATGGCTTCGATAATCCCCACTTATATTATTGTCGCTTTGTTAATTTATGAAATTATAAAAAATAAAAAAATTTGGCGAATAATAGCCCTTTCATTAATGAGCTTGTTATTGATCTATTTTGCCTGGACAAAAATCCCCGATTTTAAGGATGAAATCAGAGATAAGAAAGACAGAATTGATTTATTGGAAAATAAAGCTGAACCAATTTATAACTTTATTAATGATAATATTCCTTCTTCGGCAGTCATTGTAGCTAATGAAGATTTAAGTTACCGCCTATTAGCATTTACTGACAATTATTTATTCATGATACCTTATGGTCATTGTCCGGCGATTTTGGATAAAAAAATCCGATTGGCCGAATTGAATAGATTACTTAACGCCGATTATGCCGACCGTAATTTACCTTTATTTAGGAAATACCGAATAGACTATTTAATTACTTATAGCCCCGAAGGTTACAGGAAAATCCCTGCTCAATACAAGGAGATTTATAGCATTGAAGGTCAATCCATTTTTAAAATCAATTATTAAGAATTGATTTTAAATTCCGGCGGAACTTTTCGTCACTGTAATCATTTTTAACTAGCTCGTAACCGTTTTTCGCTACTTTTTTCCTGAGAGTGCCGTCTGTTTTAAGATTTAAAATTGTTTCAGATAAAATTCTATGATTTTCAGGTGGGACGATCAACCCCGTTTTTTTGTCGGCGATAATCGTTTCAATATCGCCTTTAGCGCAGGCAATGACGGGTTTACGGCAAGCCATATATTCAAATGTCTTTGAGGGAATAGCTCCTTCAAAAAGCTTATTTTTAGCCAGTGAAATTAAGCACACATCGCTTAGATTAATTAAATTCAAAATTTCTTCTTTGGTTTGGTATCCCATAAATTTAAGATTTTTTAAATTCCGAGCTCTATGGCGGATCTTGTTTTCGTCGTCGCCTTTACCAACTAATAAAAATTTAATTTTCGTCTCATTTTTTAAAATCTCGGCGGCTTTGACGATGGTGACCAGGGATTGAGCTTTACCTAAATTTCCCATGTAAGACACAATAAAATCTGTCTTTTTGTAACCATATTTTGTTTTATCTACTTTTACTGGTTTAAAAAACTTCGTATCGGTGGCGTTTATTAAGAGATTGATATTTTTAGCCGGATATTTATTTTTTAAATAACCGTAAATTTTAGGAGTAGTCACGGTTATTTTACTGGCCCTTTTATACATTAATTGAGCCGATCTACTGGCTAGATCAATCAAAAAAGGACTTTTAATGACATTTAAAGCCACAGCAGATTCCGGCCAAAGATCGCGAATATCGACAACTAATTTTACCTTGCGGCAAAGACCTAATGCGGTTGCCGATAAACCTGTGAAAAGCGGAGGGGAAGTTACAATAATTAAGTCAGGTTTTTCTAAAAACAGACCGACAATAAAAGATGAAAACATAAAACTTAACTGGGTCCAAAGTCGTGGTAGAAATTGCAAACTTCGAGTAAAGTAAGTATAGGTGCGGTAAATTTGGATATCATCTTCTAAAGTTCGGTGGTAAAATTTAAACCTGTATTCTTGTGGTAAAGTTTTTTGATTATAAATAGGAAAACCGGTTAAAACAGTGACTTGGTGGTTTTTAGTCAAAGCTTTTACCATACGTTCCACTCTAACTGTTGAAGCCACGCGGGTCGGCGAATAATCTTGAGCTATAATTAATATTTTCATTTCACTTTGCTTGATGTCAACTTTTTTTTCAACTAATAAATGTAATCCATAGGTGGCATACAACAAAAGTAGTGGTATGAAATTGAGTAGATATCGAGAACGAGTTTCCCAAAAAGTTAAGAAAATAAAAACTCCCAACAAGGATAATTTTAATAGTATGAACACCTCGGGCTCTTCTTCGCGCTTAAATACACTTCGCCAGATAGCATATAAACTGAGACATAGAATAGTCAGATAGAAACTATCCAAAATAAAAGACAATACTTTATTTTGTTGTAGAAACGCAATAAATTGGGGGTTGAGGGGTTGTCTGTTGAGTTTATTCAACGAGTAAAAATCCGGTTCATTCCATGTTTTTGATATTTTCAAGATAAAAAATGAAAGATTGCCTTTAAACCCTCTCTCTGATATTCTCCCTATGGCGAGATGGATGTCTTCTGATTCAATTTGTTTTATTGGCACTCCTTGTTTAATTTTATCCTGATCCAAAGCTACATCTGGACTGTAATATATGCCTAAACTTTGCGTATTTTGTCCCATCATCAAGTAATGGGTTTGCGGCATATTAACATCTTTTTGCATATTGTTTATCACTTTTCCACTCCATATAGCGGATGTGTAGGCAAAATTAATGACTAAAAATACGATTAGTGGTAATAAACAATAATATTTTTTCTTGTGATAAATGAATAAAATAATAATTGCCGCTAAAAGTACAATTATCAAACTGGGTTTAATCAGAGCGCCAATGGAAATAGAAAGCAACGCCAGAATAAGTCCATAAATGTTATCTGTTATTCTACCTTCTTTACTAATAAAATAATATATTCCCATAATCACGAAAGGGAGCGATAGGGTATCTGTGTAAACAATTGGTACATAAAAAAGAAAAGGCAAGAAAGAAATAAAAAATATTGTTGTCATAAAAATACTGTAAAGATTATTTTTGAAAATCTTTTTTACTACTAAAAGTAAATATATTAAAGCAAGATCGATAAATATAATATTTAGTAGGCCCAAAGAAAAAATACTTTTAAATCCGATTAGATTAAAAAAAGATAGTAAAAGCGCTACTGGTATATTAATTTGATATAAGAGTAAGTATGGCGTTAACTGATGATTCTTCAACAACTCGATCGAGCCATCAATGACATTGCCAAAATCCCATGACGGAGTGACAATGAATTTTTTTAAAAAGATAATTTGAGCGACTACATAAAAAATAAATAAACTAATGATAATTAACTTATGATATCTAATTAGTAATCTACTAATGAGACCTGAAGAAAGAATTGACAAATAAATTATTCCGCCAACCGTTAAGATCAAAAAAACAACCCATAATGGTGAAAAAGTCATCTGGGTACTATAACTGCCATTATCTTTAAATAAAAAATTAAGTAAAAGAACTAAACCCAAAAAAATCAAAAAAGAGTAATTCATTATATTTTTTAGTTTAATCATAATTTTTCTTGGAAAATTATTCTAATTCCTTCTATTCCTTTTCTTCGTGACTCCGTTTTTCAAGGCAATCTGGCGCACCAGTTCTGTAATGACCTGTTCATTTTCATTGGCTTTGGTATAAAGCCGGTAGACGGCGTAAAAAAGAGTAATCATGCCGATCAAGATCATAGCATCAAAGCCACGACCCATGCCTAGAAGATTAGCTAACAAAGTGGTTTTACCTGGAATATAAATTGCCAGAGTAATTGATGCCCAAAGAATGGTCCAAAAAACAATTTCCTTGGCGTTCATGGATTTGTGTCGAAATTTTAAAAAAGCGCGCGACCAAGCGAATAGCACGAAAATGGTAAAAATCACTTTGACTGGTGCTATATTAAATAGTTCTAATTGTCCGAAGTGCAAAAAGCTCATCGGGAGAAAAACCTCCGGTAGATTATTTTTGATAAAATCCTGAAAACATTGGCATTTTTTTGGCCTTTTTGAAGGGAGTATTGAGTATAAATTGATTGAATGGGTACTTCAACAATTTTGAGGTTATGTTTTTGGGCTTCGTTAAAAAACTCGGAGGAAACCTCCATTTTGTTGGCCTTAATATCGATTTTTTCAATGGCTTTTTTAGAAAACGCTCTTAGCCCTGATTGGGAATCAGAAGTCCAGACCCAGAAAAAAACGAAGGTGATGATATTTAAACCCCAAACCCCAACAATTCTATACCAAGGCATGCCAGCTGGATTCTTTAGTCGCGAGCCAATAACCATATCAGCTTTTTTACGGGCAATCGGTGTAATCACTGGTGCTATATCGGCAGGATTATGTTGGCCATCGGCGTCAAAAGTAATCAAAATATCAAAGCCGTGTTCTTTGGCATAGGCAAAACCGGTTCCCAGTGCTCCACCTAGACCACGATTGATATAGTGAGAAATAACCGTCACACCTAAACTTTTGGCAATTTTCAAGGTTTGATCCTTGGAGCCATCATTAACTACGACCACTTCTTTGTGGGTGATACGAAAAAATTTTTTAGGTAAGGTCTTAATTACTTTGACTAAAGTTTTTTCTTCATTAAAAGCTGGAATTACAATTAACAGTTTCATCCCGTTAGAAATGTGGCTCATTTTAATTGTTTTTTTAATTGGCATTTTATAATCTATTTTCCTTATAACATCAATTAATTTCTAACGGGATTCATGGTGATTTAACTATACGAGGAAAAATCAAATCCTCGCAAGCCCCCACACCAAATTTGATTGTTTGTCAACACTTAAATATTTAATAACCTATTTGGTGTGGGGGCAAGAAAGTCAACCCATCTTTATTTTTAGATAGTAATTTGATAGAATAAGGGGAGAACTAGGGTGAGATGGCAGAGTGGACGATTGCGCCTGTCTTGAAAACAGGTATCGCTGCAAGGCGATCGGAGGTTCGAATCCTCCTCTCACCGCCAATAGGTTCCCAGCCCAGGGCTGGTCGGCCTAGGGCCGAGAATCCCACCTCTTCCGCCATTTACATCGAGGTGAGTAAAGGAGTTGTATTAATAATTGGTTTGTTTATATTTTGCAATGTTCTGATAAGACATATTATACTGGGGTTACCAATAATCTTGAAAAACGAATCATAATCCATAATTTAGGTAGGGGTGCACGCTATACGTCGGGGAGATTGCCAGTCGTGTTGGCTTACAAAAAGGGTAATTTGACTGAAAATCAAGCCAAAAAAATGGAATTCGCTTTAAAAAAGTTGAGTCGAAAAGAGAAAGAAGAAGTTATACACGGAGAGGTCGCATATGAACAATTGCTGAAGCAATAACCATATGTGACCCATTGCTATCATAAAGATTTGACAATCAATTCACGGAGAGGTCGCATAGTGGCCGAGTGCGCCTCACTGCTAACGAGGTAACCCGCAAGGGTTCGAGGGTTCGAATCCCTCCCTCTCCGCCAAGAAAAAGTTCCCGAATTATTTCGGGGATTTTTAGTTTTAGCCTACCCACCAACGGTTAATAAACATAACGGTGAAAAGTCCCAAGAGAACCAAGAAAGTGACCGTTACTAAATCATCAACCCATTTTCTTTTACCCAAGATACCCAAAACCATAAAAAACGGAAAAACAGGTAAAACGTAACGATTTAAGCTGATTAAGCTGTCGGAAAAGAGGGGAATTAACATAATTAAAATAGCGTAAACAAAGTAAGAAAGCCGGATTTTACGAATATTGAAAATCAAAACTAGGGTTATGAGTAAAACTGAACCGGTTGTCATCATGGCACTAACATAGGATTTGTCTGGTCTAAAACCCTGAAAAGAATAAAGTGTTTGAATATCTTTCCAAAAAAGTTGGAAGGCATTATAACCGTAGGAGCGTTGCCAATCGGAGTTTTGGTAAGCGTGCAGGAAACCAATTCCGTCGCCGTAATGTGTTTTTAAAAAGTACATGTATCCTAATAATCCCAAGGGTGCAATTAAAATAGCTGGTATTTTCCACCAATTTTTCCGAGTGATTATGCGTGCCTGAAGGTGCTTTATTACCTCAATAATCAAAGGCACAAGTAAAACGCCACCGACTAGTCGTGTTCCTGAAGCAATAATTCCGCCGAGACCGCTCAAAACATATTGTCGGCCCGAGGCCGACCATCCTTGGGCTGGCTTCTGGCGAATAAAATAGAACGATGAAAGCACTCCTAGGAGAAAAAGTGGTTCAGAGTAAGCACTGGCTAAAAATAAACTCATCGGAAAAAAGAGAAGATATTTGACGGCTCGGTAGGCGGTATCCTTATCGAAGTCAATTAAAACTAATTTATAGAAAACCCAACAATCCAAAAGGGTAATCAGGTTAGCCATAACTAACGCGACGATATTGGTGTTAACTAGGTAGAAGATTTTGCTGAATAACCAGATAGTCACCGGCCATAAAGGGAAAAAGGCCATGGCATGATGACTGAAATTGTAACCTTGGGTGGCGATATTCATGAACCAACCGTAGTCATAAACCAGCCACATGGAAATCATGGGGTGAATATTAGGGATCAGATTAGGGATTAAAATACTACCGCTTGCCGGTATAATATTGAAGTAGCCAAAATAAGCGACCAAAAAAAGAGCGCCTCGCCAGGCGAGGAAGAGTAAAATAATTGATAGCATTTCTTGATTTAGTTGAGGAAGTTTTATCTTTGGTAAGGAAAATTTCATGGAAATTATTAAATGGTGCGCCCGACAGGTTGCATGCCTAAAGGCGAACCGTGGCCTGTTTACAGTTATTGATTAACATGACCTTGCGCCCGACAGGACTCGAACCTGTGGCCTGTTGCTCCGCAAGCAACCGCTCTATCCACTGAGCTACGGGCGCATAAATAAAATAATCATCCACTGCTCCGACGCTTCCCCCGATGATTCATCGGAGCTCCGACATTATCGTCGGAGAGCTACGGGCGCAAATATGAATCCATACAGCTTATTCTATTACATTTTAACTTATTTTTCAAGATTCCTTTCATTCCACTGCAACAGAACTTCAAAATTTGCTTTTCAGGAGTATTTTTAGTAAAATTAATACTTATGAGCTTAACTTCAAAAGTAGCTTACAACACAGCGGTGCAGATAGTAGGTAAAGTTATTACGACTCTGGTCTCTTTGGTGTTGGTTGGCGCATTAACCCGATATTTAGGTGTAGCCGGTTACGGTCAGTATACAACTATATTTGCTTACCTGGCTTTCTTTGGTGTTTTAGCTGATTTTGGTCTTTTTTGGATTTTTGTCCGCGAAATTGCCAAGCCCAATGTTGATTTTAAAAAAGCTACCTCGAATATCTTAACCCTAAGAATTGTTATCGGTATCGTTGTTTATGGTTTAGCTACCATCATCGCACTTTTTATTCCACAATATGCCCATTTCCATAGCGGCATAGCGATTATTGCCATCGCTTCGCTCTTTTTAGCGCTCAATTCAACTTATGTTGGTATTTTCCAAAATAAACTTCGAATGGATAAAGCGGTCATCACCGATATTGTTGGAAGAGTGATTATTCTTTTCATAACTCTCTATTTGATTAAGCTTAATCATGGCTTAAATTCGATTTTATGGGCTTATGCTGTTGGTAATGTCGTTAATTTCGCTTTAAGCGCTTACTTGGGTCGGGTTTATGTTAAGTGGCGACCGGCATTTGATTTAACTTACTGGAAAATTATCCTAAAAAATGCTTTGCCCATGGCGATAGTGATTATTCTGGGTATGCTTTTTTTCAAGATAGATACTTTAATGCTATCGCTGATGAAATCGTCAACCGATGTGGGGATCTATGGACCGCCTTATAAAATTTTGGAGATTTTAATCCTACTGCCCGCCATGTTCATGGGTAATATTTTCCCGATTGTGACTCGTTATATCTACGATGGCGATGTGCGACTACAAAATGCGCTTCAGAAAAGTTTTGATTTTTTAATGATTTTGGCTTGGCCGATTATGATTGGTTTAATTTTCCAAGCCACTCGAGTGATTCGATTAGTGGCTGGTTCGGATTTTGTTGTGGCCCATACCATCCCGCCAATTTGGGGTCATGCGGCCACCTCGGCCTTAGCTCTGCAAATTTTAGCTGTGGCCGTCGCTTTATCTTTTATTTCCCATCTTTTTGGTTATTTAGTCATCGCCCTGGGTAAACAGGAAAAAATGATTATGCCTTATACAATTCTGGTTATTTTTAATGTTATTTTGAACTTTTTGCTTATTCCGAGATATTCATATATTGGAGCGGCCTTTACCACGGTTTTAACCGAGGTTTTGGGTTTGATTTTTGCCTGGTTTGTAGCGCGAAAATATGTTAATTTGAAATTTAATTTAAAAATTGTTTGGCAGGTCTTATTCGCTACTGCTTTTTTAGGTATTTTCCTCTATATTATTGGTGATAAATTCAATCTCATTCTTTTAATTATTTCATCGTTTGTGGTCTATACTGTGGCGCTTTATGCGATAGGGGGTTTGAGTTTGGAGATGTTATTAAGTTTAATGCCGGGGAAAAAGGAATCCCGTTAGAGATAAACAATGTTTTACACATATATATTACTAAGTAAAAAAGATAATCGTTGGTATACTGGAACAACAAGTGATTTACGGAAGCGCTTTAAAGAGCATAATCTTGGTTTATCATTATCAACAAAAAATCGAGGGCCATTTATGATTATTTATTACGAAGCATGTTTAAGTCGAGAAGATGCTTATGCAAGAGAAAAATATTTAAAATCAGGAATGGGTAAGCGTTATCTAAAAAATAGATTAAAGCGCTTCCTATCTCTAACGGGATGAAAATAGCCATTGATACACAAACTATTCTAGGTCAGAAAATTGGACTCGGGTTTCTATATTTTTCTTTAGAAAAATTCCGCGAAACCATAGTAATAAGATAGGATAATTATGAAGATTGCAATTGATACCCAAACAATATTAGGTCAAAAAACTGGTTTTGGTTTCTACGTCAAAAATTTGATTGATAACCTAAAAAAAATTGATCCGGAAAACGAATATGTTTTATTAGCTCCATCAACCGAGAAAGATTTTTCTACTCCTCAAAGATTTATCTGGGATCAATTCAAGGTTCCATGGCGGGCTCGAGCGGCCAAGGCGGATATTTTGCATCAGCCCTGTTTTTCCGCTCCAATTTTTTATACTGGTAAAATAGTCATTACGGTTCACGATCTGATTTCGATGCATTTTCCCAAGAATCTCCCACTGGCTTCAAGAATGTTTTATTCAAAATGGATGCCATTTAGCTATCGCCGCGCTGACAAAATTATTGCTATATCCGAAGACACTAAAAAAGATATTATGGTTCGGCTCCATATACCAGAAGAAAAAATCAAGGTGATTCATTCGGCTGTTTCACCGGTTTTCCAAGAGATAAAAGATGAGGTTTTTTCAAGAAAGATTAAAAATAAATATAAAACTGGTGACAAATTTATTCTAGATGTCGGCACTCTGGAACCGAGAAAAAATTTACCTTTTTTAGTAAGAGCTTACAATCTGGCTCTAAAAAAAGCACAAATTCCGCATAATTTGGTTTTAAGCGGTAAAAAAGGTTGGTATTACGACGATCTTTTCCAGCTAATTAAGGACTTGAAGTTGGAAGACAAAGTCATTTTTACCGGTTATGTGGCTGAAGAAGACTTGCCCGGATTATATAATGCAGCTGATTTATTTGCTTTCCCCTCACTTTATGAAGGTTTTGGTTTTCCGCCACTGGAAGCCATGGCTTGTGGCACACCTGTTATTTCTTCAAATACTTCATCTTTGCCAGAGGTAGTGGGTAGCGCAGGGATATTACTGGCACCTGAAAATGAGCAAATTTGGGCGGATAAAATAATCGAAGTGATTCAAAATCCTGTTTTAAAACAAAAAATGAGAGAAAATGGTTTAAAGCAAGCTAAAAAGTTTTCTTGGGAAGAAACGGCTCAGAAAACTATCGCTGTTTATCAAGAAGTATATAATACTAAGTAATTATTTTATGGTCAAAAATGTTTCAATCATTATTCCGTCATTAGATCGTAATAGAGTACTTTTTAGTACTTTAAGAGATTTATTAAAGCAGAATTATCCGCTTTTTGAAATTATCGTAGTGGATCAAACAGATACTCCGAGCAGAAAATTTTTAGATTTTATTAACGATCACAAGGATAAAATCAGGTATATTCAAGAGAAAAAGAAAAGTTCACCCCACGCCCGGAACGTAGGCGTAAAACAAGCTATTGGCGAAGTTGTACTTTTTCTCGACGATGATATAGAAATAAAAAATCAAAAATTTATTCAATATCACCTTCAGAATTTCTTAGATCCTAAGGTTGGTTTAGTTGGTGGTAGGGTAATTCACGGTACGGATGGCAAAGTGCCCAAAAAATTAGAAGTTGGTCGATTAAAGTTCTGGGGTTTAAAAGAAGTTACTCATTTTAATGCAACTAAAAAAGTGGAAATTGATCATGCGGCCGGTGGTAACTTCTCGGTTTACAAAAAAATATATGACCAAGTAGGGGGTTTTGCCGAAATCTACAAAGGTAATGCTCATATGGAGGAGACCGATTTCTGTTTAAGAGTCAAACGCGCTGGTTATAAATTGATTTTTGAACCGAAAGCGGTACTGCTACATCTGCAGTATAATCAGGGAGGCAACCGAACTCGGGATATCTATGAATTTCGGTATTGGTTGGTTCATAATGCCACCGTTTTTTACC
>Ga0209429_10002029_pt1 | contig 12171 bp, 10 predicted proteins | sample BarGraNGADG00212_3_FD_184493 | JGI IMG/M metagenome (GOLD analysis project Ga0209429, IMG submission 184493) | Arctic peat soil microbial communities from Barrow, Alaska - Barrow Graham LP Ref core NGADG0004-212 (SPAdes) (version 2) | ecosystem: Environmental > Terrestrial > Soil > Wetlands >... | reverse complement strand
GTGGGCGCATGCTTCGTCCATGCGATATAGCTGTCCTTGCATCCCTTGGTATTGGAAGTTTAAAAGTTTGCAGAAAGCCTCTCGTTGTAATAATTCCTACAGGAGAGGAGCTTGTCCAGAGGGGTAAAAAGGACTTAAAAGCAGGGGAAGTGTTTGAAACGAATGGTTTGATGGCTTCCATGTATATTAAAAAATGGGGCTGTGACGTGCGATTGCTCAAGATCGTGACTGATTCACCTGATCTAATAAAAGAAGCGATCTTATCAAATATTGATGTTGATATGGTCATAACAAGCGGGGGGACTTCTGTGGGGAAACGCGATTATGTCCCTGCGGTTGTGGATTCGATAGGAAAACTGCTTGTACATGGTGTTGGGATAAGTCCTGGCAAACCAACTGCACTTGGTTTGATACAAGGCAAACCTGTCGTATGCATGCCGGGATATCCGGTCGCAGGTATCGTCGCCCTGTTTTATTTTGCAAGATCAGCAATCAGGAAGCTTGGGAATATTCCGGATGAACCAGGCAGTATCGTTCGAGCAAAACTTTCTGAAAAGATCACAGGAAGGACTGGCTATAAAACATTTGCCCGTGTCAAATTGGATAATGGTAAAGCCATTCCTCTTGCAACGTCAGGCGCAGGGATATTGAGTTCAGTGTCAAAGGCTGACGGTTTTGTGATACTCCCAGAAAATGTTGAAGGTTTTAATGCTGGAGAAGAAGTTGAAGTAGTATTGATTGATTAATCACTCAAATAGCCTATCAATAAGCCACTGTGGTTCGAATTTCACAAGATCCTTATAAGTTTGCCCGACACCAAGGAACAGTATTGGCTTTCCTGTTGTGTATGATATCGAAATTGCAGCGCCTCCTTTTGAATCCGCATCCGCTTTTGTCAGGACGCTTCCGTGGAATGGAACAGCGTTATTGAACATCTTTGCGCGCTCAACAGCATCATTACCTGCGATCGCTTCATCTACAAAAATAATAAGGCTGGGATTGTTAATCCTGCAAACCTTTTTTAGCTGGTCCATCAGGTTAATGTTAGTATGCAGCCTCCCTGCCGTATCTGCAAGAACGATGTCCTTATGCTTTGCCTTTGCGAACTGGATTGCGTCATAAATAATGGCTGCCGGGTCTGAACCTTCCTGGTGCTTGATGATCTTTATTCCAAGCGCCTCTGCATGACGGTCTATCTGTTCGATGGCTCCTGCGCGGAAAGTATCTCCTGCCGCTATAACGACTGAATAGCCCTGTGACTTGAAGCGTTCTGCCATTTTTGCCACGGTCGTGGTCTTGCCTGTCCCGTTCACACCTACAAAAACGATACTTACAGGTTTACTGGCTTTCTTGACAAACTCGTCAAAATCAAAAGTTTCAACAGAGATCACTTCGAGTATAGACTTTTTGAGGGCTTCTTCCACGATCTGTCCCGTGTCAGAGCCGATTTTCCTTCGGCTTCCAACAAGCTCTATCTTTACCGATTCGACGATTTTCTCTGCAACAGGCAGTGCCACATCGCTTTCAAGAAGTGCCATTTCAAGTTCCCATAAGTGGTCTTTAAGGCCGCTCTCGCCAATGATAAACTCTTGTTCAAAAACAGCTGCCTTTATCTTATCCAGGATGCTAATTTTTTCAGGAGCTTTTTCCTTGATTTTTTCAGGAACTTTTTCCTTGATTTCATCAGAAACTTTTTCAGGTATTGATGGTTCCGGAACTTTCTGAATTAGTTCAGTTTTTCTGGAAACTTCTGGTTTTATTTCAACCCTGATTGGTTCCACTTCAGTGGTCTCAACCTTTATGGGTTCGACTTTGATGACTTCTTTCTCTTTACTCTCTAAAACACCGCTAAGTGCTTTCTTAAAACCACCAAGCTTTTCTTTAAGTTTTTCAAACATGATCCAATAATCTATTCTGCGCGCATAGGCTGCTGTGACTGCTGGTGTTTAATTGCTAAATTTTCAATCGTTTGAAGTTCATGGGCAAGTTTTGCTATTGTATTATTCAATTGTTCCTGGTATTTTGTAAGTTCATCTTTTCTTTTTTCCAGGAATGACTTTGCATCATCTATATTTTTTTCAACGCTTACTCCAGCTCCAACCCCAACAACAATGGTATCGGTATTTATCAGATTTGCCTTGACAAAGGAACCAAAACCGATCGGTACAAGCGTTTCAATCCCTGCAGATTCATCTTTTAAGGTTGTAATTGTTGTTAATGCAGTTTCCACATCTTTTATGGTGAGCCCCACCATGTTAATTTGTTGCGATATTGATTCAGCCTGGTGCTTGTACACCTGATGCTTTTCGGATAATTCCGACAGCTGCTGCTGAGTCAATGCGCCTGTCATTATTTTGCCTCTTCCACTGAAACTATATTAATAAGTCTGCGCTTTAACCTATGTTGACTTCCAAGAACTGAATATATCTTTTCAGACGCAAGGTTTTTATTCAATGTTGTTATCTCTTTTGTAAAGGGTTCGTATTTTTGTCCTGCTTTGAAAGTTCCTTTCACTATAAAATTCATAAAATCACCTGAACTGGGATTCGAGTACAACTTAAAGAGATATATATCTACTGTTTCGCCCTTTTTTATGTAATATCAAATTGAAAGCTCGATCGCAAGCACGATACTTGCTCCCAGTATGGCAATAGGAGTAACGAACAATCCGATCTTCAGGAGATCTGTCATCGTGGTATTCCATCCATACCTTCGGGCAATTTCAAGCCAGAGTATCCCCGCAAGCGCTCCGAAAGTGGTAAAATTGGCGCCAAGATTTGAACCTATTACAAGCGAGTATGCCATTGCAGTATTCATATCAGAGGAAAGACCTGATTGCTGGATTATTGATAGCATCATGGCTGTCATGGGAATATTATTCACAAGATTGCACATAAGAGCAGACAGAAGCGATACAAAATAAGTTGCAAGAAAAATATTATCGCTCAATCCTGAAAAAACCATTTCACCTATTCTGGCATTTATGCCACTAACATCCAGGCTCTTTACTACGATAAAAAGCGCAATAACGAAGACTACGACATTCCATGAGACCCTTCTTAGCCTGTGGGCTATGCGTCTTTCTGATACAAGGAGGATCAAAGCCCCTACAAGGGTTACAAAAGAGATTGGGATCCTGTAATAATTCGCGATACCACCAAAAACAATGACCCCAAGCAGTACTGCAAGTCCAAGTGTTACAAGAGGTCTATTTTTAATGATCGCTTCAACATTATCTTTCGGGTCAAAAGTTTCGGGGATTTGCTTCCTGAAAATGTATTTCAATAATTGATAATTCACAAAAGCTGCTGCTAATGTGGGGAGTAACATGTATTTTGTGAATCCGAAATAATCCAACCCGAAACTATCCCCTATGAGGATATTTGTAAGATTCCCGATATATAGCGGCATTGAAAAAGTATTTGCTGCAAAGAAAGAGGCATACATATAGGGTTTGGGATCGATCCTGACATTTCTGCAAAATATCAGGATGATGGGAGTTGTAGTCAGGATAACAACATCATTGCCAGCGAAAAGCGCTATGAAGGATACAACAAGAAAGGTATATAAAAAAAGCCTATGGCCACTGTTATTTGAAGCATTTATCGCTTTTTTCGCACAATATTCGAAGAAACCATAATCATCAAGAAGGCTTGAGATCACCATCAGTGTTGCAAGAATTATAACTACATTCCATGTGGTAACAAGAGGTTGCGGCATTTCGCGCGTGGAAATTCCAAGCCCTTCAAGTATCTGGTGCGTTTTGAGCAAAAAAACAGATGCAAATATTGCGCCGATAAGGGCTGCATGCGCTTCATTGATCCTTTTTGGCTTTACAACTATCAGTACATAAGTTAATAAGAAAACACCAATTGTCAGGATTTGATTCAATTGCGTCTAAAGTAGAACTTCAGTGAATTCATTACATCCAAGATTGGTTTCATATACATTTTTCTTAATAAGGCCGCAGGAACCATCATATTGTTCCCTGTTGCTACCTTTTACTTTCGTAGAGAAGTATTTGCAATCTACACAATACTTCAAGTTACAACCTCCAATTTATTTGTAAAAATTATCATAAAAATTTTAGAATATACTATTAACTATAATCACAGTAAAAATCAATTCCGGTTTATTTGAGTGGAGTTTACGAACCAAATGCTTCACTGAATCCCAATATATCCAAACCCATTAATAAATGTTACTCATCAGCCAATAAATCTGATAAATTATTTTGTTATCATCTCCCCACCTATTCGTATAGCTCTGCCTGCAACCTCGACTGCATCATGCCCAATAACCCGGATCATCGCTTCCTTCCCTACCCCACCTTTATCATAAATGACATCCGGTATCTTCCCTACCCTCATTATAGCATCTGATACACCCCACTCCATCGTGGAAAATCCTTCCGGTTCATCCTCTCTACTGAAAGACGCCATGGTTAAACCAAGTTGTTCACATGCCAATATCGCTTCATCTGAATACCTTATGTTAATCGCTGCTCTCATGAAATTATTATAATGCATAGCAGTCAAAACTATCCGGGCTATATGGCTGCTTGCACCGAATGCCACGCATCCTACAGCATGAGGCGCTTTTTTTAACCTGACGATCCTGCCAGAAACAGCAGCAACATCCGAAACTGAAACAGCGTCCTGGGTGCCCATAGCAATATTGCAGCCTACTTCCGGGATAAGATCAGAGAATTCCCAGCTTTTTTCGATCAATTCAACAGCTTCACCCAGATTTTTCAAAACCTGATACTTTCCCGCTTCAACCAGTATAGATCCAAGTTGGTTTACCGGCGCTGCACCTTTCCCGATCGAAATACTTCTTAATATTGCCTGTTCAATGAATACCTTTGCCAAACGTGCTGCCTCTAGAAGAGGCGTTCCTTTTGCCAATTGCGCTGTAATGGCGGCAGAGTGCGTACATCCTGAGCCGTGGGTGCCGCCTTTTATCAATTTTCCTTCGATAAGGTAGAATTCTTCGTTTGAATAAAGAATATCCGTTCCTTTGAGATGCCCGCCAGTTACAATAACGGCTTTTGCACCCAGTTCATATATTTTGCGCGCGGCTTTGCATGCATCTCCGACATCCTTTATCTTGATCCCGGAAAGCCTCTGAGCTTCATGGATATTCGGGGTAATTACTACCGAAAGTGGTATTAATTCCTCGATCAAGATCTTAACAGCCGTATCAGTAAGCAGCGTTCCACCGGCTTCAGCTGACATGACAGGATCTATTACAAGTGATAATTTTTCTTTTTTTATGAGTCCAGCTACCATTCTTACAATATCGGGGGAAGAGAGCATGCCAGTCTTGGCGCAATCAATCTTTATATCACTTGTAATGGCATCGAACTGTTCCTTGATGAAATTCACAGGAGTATCTAAATAATTCAGTAAACCTTTTGTGTTCTGGGCAGTGAGTGATGTAATTACACAAGTACCATGTATCCCAAGCGCTGAAAATGTTTTCAAATCAGCGGCTATGCCAGCCCCTCCGCTTGAATCCACTCCTGCGATCGTCATTGCTGTTTTCATCATGTAAAGATTGTTGGCATACATTATAATAGTTCCAGTTGGAGTTTTACAGGTTGATGTTGCAACATATCAAAGCATGGGAAGATGAGTATAAAAAGAGTATCTGGAAAGGTCATTATTCACTTGAAATGCTTGATGCCTTCCCAAAAAAAGGATGCCTCCTGGATGCAGGTTGTGGAAGCGGGAAATATTCGATTCCCTTAAAGATGCGGGGATTTGATGTTGTGGGATTGGATGTTTCAATTAAAGCTTTGCGAATGTTAAGTGAAATCAGCAAATCCCGTGATGTTGATATTGAAATCCTGGCAGGAAATATTTTCCAATTGCCCTTTACAGATTGTTCCTTTGATATTATCTGGTGTTATGGCGTATTGCAGCATCTTCTATATAAGGAGAGAGAATCTGCAATATGTGAATTCCAGCGCATTTTAAGAACAGGAGGGCTCCTGTTCATAGAAGTATTCGGGAAGGATGATATGCGATACGGCGGCATCGAGGTCGAACCGGATACTTTTTCAAGGTCGAACGGGATAGTCTATCATTATTTTGATCAAGATGAGGTCGAATTATTATTGAGTGATTTTTCTTGCAGAATAATCGAGACCCGAAAAAGAAAGCTCTTCAAAGGGAAATATTATACAAGGCATATGATATGTGCTGTTGTGAAGAAAGAGTCAAAAGGTCATTGTATTACCTCTTTTTCAAACCCACCCTGATAGAAGACATATACTTCTATTGCTTTGCCTTTCTGGTTTTGCCTCATCATCCGGTCATACATCTGCTGACTGATCCTTAAATTATTTTCCTTAAAATATTTTTTAATTTTTTCGATAAATATCAATTGTTGCCTGAGAAAACCGGATTCATATTCTTTTACTGTTTTCAGGATTTCTTTGCATGTCTCTTTATCAATCTCATTGTGGTACAATCCATGCTCATTCAGACCCCCTATCTGCCTGAAATCAATATTACCGTCTTCATCCGGTTCCCTGTGGAGCATGTAAGGAAATATCCTACAGATCCTGGGGCGATTTTCATAATGCTCGCAACTGCTGCCGGTATAGAATATGCAATCTCCGTTTGGTTTTGTCTTTAGGGCATAACCCATTACAAAGAATCTTCCCAGATTGTCACAAAGATCAAAATAAGGTGCTGGTCTTAAATATTCCCGGCCATGATTTTCGATGATCCTTTGCACATCATCATCTAGCAAAAATATGTGATCATTGAATTCGCTGGTGCAACATTTACCGCAGCGGTCACAAACAAATCCCACTTCCCGTATTATTTTATGATATTGTTCTTCAGGAAATGATTCCAGGTCATAAATTTCCTTTTCGATATTAAAAGCTTGTAATGTTAAGTGATTCAACTCTTTTTGAGATGTAACTATAATTATTTAACTTATTGTTTTGCCTATCGGGGCATTGAACATATAAAATAATGATAATAATAAAATGATAAAATATATAAAGCATCAAGTCAGAGTTGATTTACCAATAAAGGGAAAAACGGGTAAAGCTGAAGGATAGATTATGAGAGGAATAGTCGAATGTCTCTATGCAAAAAATGTTATTCATTAATACAAAATAAATATGTATGGCTCCTGGTGATAATATTATCTGTATTCACTGGTGTTATCGCAGCTCAGGAAGATATTTCATGCTATCATTGCCATACTAAAGTTGTGACTGAATTCAGGAACAATGTTCATTACGACCAAGGTTTCAGTTGCGCTGATTGTCATGGGGGATCAATAAAATCGAATTCAAGTTTGATCTCAAATTCGGTAATGTCCGGAGATTTTGTCGGAAGACCCACAAGGGACCATATTACAGATATATGTTCAAAATGCCATGAAAAGGAAACAAAAGATTATAAGACTAGTATTCACTGGGAACAGCTACAAAAGGGAATTCCTGTGGCTGCAACATGCACTGATTGCCATGGGGTACATGAAATTCGCCCTATAAGCGATCCAAATTCATCATCGAATCATCAAAACAGTCCCGCAACTTGCGCTAAATGTCATTCGAACAAAGAAATGATGAGCCCGTGGTATTACGGTATGAAAACAGATCGATTTGATACATACAAAGAATCTTTCCATTGGCGTGCACTTGATAAAGGTTATACCCTGGTAGCAACATGCGCTGACTGCCATGAGAATCATAAAACAAAATCACATCTAAATCCTGAATCCAGCACTTACACTGAAAATCTTCCCAAAACGTGCGGAAAAGTGAATTGCCATGCCGGAGTGAATTTTGACGCAAAGGTGGCGAAAGGGCTTGTACATGATAAAGAGTCATTGCACACAGGCGAATTGATGTTCAATAAGACGGGCATGATACCTCAGATGAGGGATTATTATTTTGGTCCTTTTGACCTTGCTTATTGGATTGCAATATTTTTCAAAATATTGACCACTGGGGTAATAGGTTTCTTCACGGGAATGGTTATTCTTGATTTCTTATCAAGGCTTCGGATAAAGAGGAGATTTTAGTTATGTCAAGACAGAGATCAATTGAAATTCTGGAGCAAAAAAAAATAGGAGATAGTAATATGGGTGAAATTTTCTTTAAAAGATTTACTTTCAATCAACTTTTTCAGCACTGGGTGATGATAGCAACATTCATGCTTCTGGTAATTAGCGGAATGCCCCTGAAATTCCCGGATGCATGGTGGTCCCCTGTAATAGTTAATCTTCTTGGGGGATTTGCGATGAGGACAACGATACACCATGCTGCGGGCATAGCTATGGTCGCCCTGGGTGTTTATCATATTGCTTTTCATCTATTTGTTGATAAGGAATCAATACTTGACAGGAAAGTGTGGCCTACAATTAAGGATGCTAAGGATTTCTGGCAGACAATAATGTTCTATTTTGGAAAAGCAGAGGAACCCAAATTTGGCAGATATAGCTGGAAGGAAAAATTCGATTACTGGGGTGCATTCTGGGGTATGGTTATGCTTTGCGTAACCGGGCTAATAATGCTATTCCCTTTCAAGGCGATGGAATTGATCCCATATGCTTATGTTCACCTTGCCACGATCGTTCATACAGATGAGGCGTTACTTGCAACACTGTTTATCTTTATAGTTCACTGGTGGAATGTTCATTACAGCCCTGAGGTATTCCCGATGTCAAAAGCATGGCTTACAGGTAATCTATCTGAGAAACAGATGAAACATGAACACACTCTTGAGTATGAAGAGATTATGAGACAGATGGATGACACCGGGGGAAAAAGATCTTCAGGTAGATAATTACACATGATCGAGATAGAAGTGAAAGCATCGGTGGAAGATCCAAAACAAATGGAACGGTCAATTATTGAACTTGGCGCGACACCCATCGGGATACAAATGCAGGCAGATACCTATTATAATGCGCCATACCGGGATTTTGGTAAGACGGATGAAGCCTTGAGGATAAGGGTTGAGGGGGGGAAATCCGTTCTAACCTATAAGGGTCCTAAAATGGATAAAGTCTCAAAGACCCGAAAAGAAATAGAGACAGAAATAAAAGATATAGATAGCATGGGAAATATACTGTCATCACTTGGGTTTTTTCCTGTTGCGGCTGTTTCAAAGAAAAGGAAGAACTTCAGGATAGGGGATTTTTTTATCTCTCTTGATGAAGTACGAAACCTGGGTAATTTCATAGAAATCGAGATTACTGTAAAGGAATCAAAAAATTTCCAGGAAAAGGTCGAAAGCATTTTTAAATTCATGGGAAAACTTGGAATAACCAGGGAATCAAGTATCCGCAAATCATATCTGGAAATGATCCTTGAGAAGAACGAAGGCGATATGTTTTCACATTCAGTAATGTAATAAGTATATATACCGCCCCATCTTTTTCAGAATAGTATGAGCGTGTTCAGTTCACTCGATCCAAGAATACAGGAGGCGCTGGCAAAACAGGGATTTACTACACCAACGCAACCGCAGGTAAAAACGATTCCTGTGGTATTAGCAGGAGAACATGTTCTCCTTATAGCTCCTACAGGTTCGGGAAAAACAGAATCCGTGGTTCTTCCTGTATTTCACAGTATATTGAATAAAAAATCAAGCGCCGGGATTGAGGACAAAAGGGGGGTATCCGTCCTATATATTACGCCACTTCGCGCTCTTAATCGTGATATGCTCTTGCGCCTTGAATGGTGGTGTAAGGAACTTGGCCTGAAGGTCGCAGTAAGGCATGGGGATACGACCACATACGAGAGGCAGAAACAATCCCTAAAACCTCCTGATTTCCTGGTCACAACTCCTGAAACCCTGCAGGTGATGCTTACTGGTAAAAGGCTTCGCAATAATCTGCGGACTGTTTCACATGTAATCATTGATGAAGTACACGAGCTAGCCTCCTCAAAAAGAGGAGCACAATTATCCATCGCTCTTGAACGGCTTGTGGAGGTCGCGGGTGAATTCCAGAGGCTTGGTCTTTCTGCAACTGTGGGAAAACCTGGTCAGATAGCGCACTTCCTGTCAGGAACGAAAAGGGTTGCCCATGTCGTCGAAGTTTCGCTCTTGAACAGGCTTGATTTCAAAGTGGTTTGCCCGAAGCCCACACAAGAGGATAATGATTCCTCAAAAAAACTCATGTGCACGCCGCAAATGGCTTCGCATCTGCGTATTATTCATGATATCGTGAGCAGCCACAAATCCACCCTGATATTTGTCAATACAAGGGAATCAGCAGAAATGCTGGGCTCAAGGTTCAAAATGCTCGGGATCCCTATAGGAGTGCATCACGGCTCACTTTCAAAGGAAACACGCATCGAGGCTGAGAACAATTTCAAAGGCGGCATTCTCAAAGGGCTTATCTGCACATCCTCTATGGAGCTGGGTATCGATATTGGTGATGTTGATCATGTTATCCAGTATATGTCGCCGCGTGAGGTTACGCGCCTGATTCAGAGGGTGGGAAGGGCGGGTCACTGGATCGGGGAGCGCTCAAGCGGGACAATAATAACAACAAGCGCGGACGATGCTGCTGAATCTTGCGCGATAACGCGAAGGGCAAGATCTGGTGAGATAGAGGTTATCGATATCCATGAGAACACAACCGATACCCTTGCGAACCAGATATGCGGGCTGGTGCTTGATTTTGGGGATATTTCAGTAGAGAGCATTTTTTCGATAGTGACAAGAGCCTATCCTTTTCGTGATCTTAAGATCGAACTATTAAGGGCGGTCATAAAGCAGCTGGACGATACACGCCTTATCAGGTTTGAGAATGATACAGTTGGACGAAAAACAAGGAGCTGGCAGTATTATTTTGAAAATCTCTCCATGATCCCTGATGAGAGGCGATTTGAGATTTTTGATATCGTGACCGGAAGGACTGTAGGTACGCTTGATGAGGCTTTCGTTGTTGATTTTGCAGAAGCAGGGGCTGTTTTCATAGCAAAAGGCGAGATGTGGCGCATCATTGAGGTGATCGGTGAAAAGAGCATGATTAAAGTGGAGCCTATAAGTGATCCGGGCGCTGATGTTCCTAACTGGGTGGGTGAAGAGATACCTGTGCCATATGCGGTTTCGCAGGAAGTGGGCAAGATCAGGAAGCTGGTCTATGAAAAGATCCGAGGCGGCGAAACTGATGACAGGATAATTGAGGATTACATGTTGGATTATCCGGCAGATCATGATGCAGCAAATGAAATCCTGGAATTGATGAAAAAGCAGGTAAAATCAGGTCTTGCTGCGCCGACTGATGATATGGTGGTCATCGAACAGGATGGAACTGCGATCGTCATTAACTTATGCGGCGGACATAAGGTAAATGAGACGCTGGGCAGGGTCATATCATCTCTTCTGACTGCGAGATTTGGCGCAAGTGTTGCAATGGAGATAGACCCTTACAGGATAAAGCTTGAACTTCCAAAATTGATGAATGCCCAGAAGATTAAAGAAATGCTGCTTACCATAAGCCCTGACCATATTGAACCAATTATTGAAATGACGCTTAAGAATTCCACTCTCCTTAAATGGAAAATGGTCCATGTAGCCCGAAAATTCGGGGCGCTTAGCAGGGATGTGGATTATGAGCGAATAAGCATGAAAAAGCTTCTTGATGTGTTTGAGCGAACCCCGATGTATGATGAGGCTGTGCGTGAGATCTTCCATAACAAACTTGATATTGAACAAGCCACGGATGTTGTAAAAAGGATACAGGACGCAAGCATAGCTCTTATTGTCCAGCCCTCAAGCCCGATAGGAGAAGCCGGATTCATGGGAGGGCGGGAATTGATGGCGCCTGAGAGGGCTGACAGTTCCATAATAATGGCTCTTAAGAGCAGGATAATGGAAGACAAAGTAATTCTTTTTTGCGTGAACTGCAAGAAATGGATTTCAAGGACGGTTGTAAAAAGAGTGCCACAGCATCCCGAATGCCCTTTGTGTAACAGCAGGAAGATAGCGGTGCTTAAGCCCTGGGAAGAAGAGGAAATAAAGATCGCTAAAAAACCTGAGAAAGATAGATCGGGAGAGGAGAAGAAAAGGACTGCGCGGGTCTATAAGAATGCCAGCCTTGTGCTCTCGCATGGAAAGACCGCGGCGATAGCGCTTGCTTCGAGGGGGATAGGGCCTGAGACTGCTTCGAGGGTTATTGCGA
>Ga0209429_10002028_pt1 | contig 12172 bp, 9 predicted proteins | sample BarGraNGADG00212_3_FD_184493 | JGI IMG/M metagenome (GOLD analysis project Ga0209429, IMG submission 184493) | Arctic peat soil microbial communities from Barrow, Alaska - Barrow Graham LP Ref core NGADG0004-212 (SPAdes) (version 2) | ecosystem: Environmental > Terrestrial > Soil > Wetlands >... | reverse complement strand
ACAGGGGCACCAAACAGCCGGATGGTGAGTCCATCGAGGTAGTCGTAGTCGGGGCGGTCGGCATGAGCGCCGATGCCGATGGCCGCGCCCTCGCGGACGTACAGAGGGACGGTGTCGAAGCCGTGCGTCTCTCGGCGCCACGTACCGCCCGCCACCGTCTCGCCCGTCCAGAAATTCGTCCAGGTCCCGGCCGGCAGGTAGAACTCAACCTCACCCGTCGCGCACATGACCGGGGCCACGAGTAGGTCATTTCCGAGCATGTACTGGCGGTCGAGGTAAGCCACCGACGGGTCGGACGGGAACTCGAAGTACATCGGCCTGGCCACGGAGACGCCCGTGGCCGCGGCATCGGCGCTCGCGGCGTAGATGTACGGCATGAGAGTGTTCTTGAGCTGGGTGAACTTCGCGGTGATTGTTACCGCCTCCTCGTCAAAGGCCCACGGCACGCGGTAACTGTCAGAACCATGCAGCCGGGAGTGCGAGGACAGCAGGCCAAATGCCACCCACCGCTTGAAGACCGCGGGGTCCGGGGTTCCCTCGAACCCGCCGATGTCATGGCTCCAGTAACCGAAGCCGCTCGACGCGAGCGACAGTCCACCCCGCAGCGTCTCCGCCATCGACGGGAAGGAAGACGTGTTGTCGCCCCCCCAGTGGATCGGGAACTGCTGGCCGCCCGCGGTGGCCGAGCGAGCAAAGAGCACTGCGTCGCGAGGTCCGCGCTCCTCGACGAGGAGGTCGAAGACGGCCTTGTTATAGAGCTGCGTGTAGAGGTTGTGCATCGTCTCAGGGGCAGTGCCGTCGTGCCACACCACGTCAAGCGGAATGCGCTCGCCGAAGTCGGTCTTCAGCGCGTCGACGCCCTGACTCAAAAGAGCGCGCAGTTTGTCCTGGAACCACTTCGTGGCCTCCGGGTTGGTGAAGTCGACGAGCCCCATGCCCGCCACCCAGAAGTCCCACTGCCACACGGAGCCATCGGCCCGCTTGACCAGGTAGCCCTTCTCCTTGCCCTCGGCAAAGAGGGCGGAGCGTTGAGCGATGTACGGGTTGATCCACACGCAGATGTGCAGGTCGCGCTCGGTGTGGAGGCGGTGGAGCATGCCCTTGGGGTCGGGGAACACGCGAGCGTCCCACTCGAGGTCGGTCCAGTTGAACTCGCGCATCCAGAAGCAGTCGAAGTGGAAGGCGCTCAGCGGGATTCCGCGGTCGCGCATTCCGTCCACAAAGGAGTTGACAGTCGCCTCGTCGTAGTCCGTGGTGAACGACGTCGACAGCCAGAGGCCGTAGCTCCACGCGGGCACCTCGGCCGGGCGGCCGGTGAGCGCCGTGTAGCGGTCGATCACGTCCTTGGGGGTGGGGCCGTCGATCACGAAATACTCGATGGCCTCGCCCGCGGTCGAGAACTGCACGCGTTCGACCGACTCGGAGCCCACCTCGAAGGACACGTGCTCGGGCTGGTTGACGAGAATGCCGTAGCCGCGGTTGCTCATGTAGAACGGGATCGACTTGTATGCCAGTTCGGAACTGGTGCCGCCGTCGGCGTTCCAGATGTCGACGACTTGGCCGTTCTTCGCCAACGGGCCAAAGCGCTCGCCGAGTCCGTAGATCACCTCGCCGACGCCCAGGTCGAGCTGCTCGTGAACATAGGTGCGCGACGGTGCGAGGCCAGTCGTGGTGACTCCCGCGACTCCCGTGGGTTCGGCGGCGACCGGGGCGCCATCGGCCAGGGTCATGTAACCCTGGGCCTTCGCGCCTGATCCGGTCAGGCGCCTTTCGCCCTGCCAGAACGACAGGTCCCACGGCGCGCCACGCGTGATGACGGCGCGCAGCGAACCCGCCGTGACCGTCCCCTCGACGTCAGTGATGGCGACGGTGCCCGGCGTCCGCTGCTCGTTGACCTCGAAACCGGGTGAGCGCCTGCCTCCCGTGTGGTGCTCGATGCGCACCTTGATGACGCCGTCCGCCACCGGCGTCAGTGTCGTGGTGAGTACGGGCAGGTTGAGCACGTTGCCACGCGACGCGATGTGACGCGTCGGCGCTGTGACAACGATGCTGTTGCCGTCGGCCGTGATGTCGTACGCCTCGTGTGCGTAGGCGGCCGTGACGCCGGGTCGCAAGTGCCAAAAACCGTCGGTGAACTTCACTACTTCACTGCTCCTGCCGTGATTCCCCGTGTCAGCGTCCGCTGGAAGAAGAGGAAGAAAATGATCGTCGGAATGATGCTGATGAGCGTTCCCGCTATCAGCGTGGTCGTGTCTGTTTGACGTTCTCCGTTGAGTTGCTGGAGAACGAGAGGCACAGTCAAGGAGTCGCTCGTGTTGAGGAAGGCGAGCGGCAACAGGAACTCGTTCCAGGTCCAGATGAAGAAGAAGACCATCAGAACCGAGAGGGTGGGCCGGAGAATTGGCACGATGACCGAGCGCAATGACCTCAACCGTGAAGCGCCGTCGACGGCGGCCGCCTCGAGGATCTCCTTGGGGAACGTGCCCAGCAGGCTCGAGAGCAGGTACGTGCCGAACGCCGACTGGATGACGGTGAACGTGATGATCACCGACCACGAGTTGGAGAGCAGTCCGAGCTTGTCGTAGAGCTTGAACAGCGGGTCGAAGAGCATCTCTTGAGGCACCAGGTTGGCCATGAGGAACACGAGGACCAGCCAGGTGCGCCCCTTCACGCGGCCGATGCCGATGGCGAACGAGTTGAGTACCGACAGGATGACCGCGAGGATCGCCACCATGCCGGAGATGAAGATCGAGTTCCACAGCGCCCTGGGGAAGTTGTGCCCATTCCAGAACGTCTTGATTCCGTCGAAGCTGAGCGCGTGGGGCAACTCCAGCGGGTTGGAGTTGGCGTATTCGGCTGGCGACTTGAAGGCGTTGATGAGCAGCAAGAGCATCGGGGCGATCACGAGCAGCGCGCCCGCGATCGACAGGGTCAGCACGATCCACTCGCTCGCGGTGCGGCGGCGCTTCTTGTGCTTGGTTCCCGCGATCCTGCGGGTGGTGGGCGTGGTGGGCGTGATGGGAGTGGTGGGCGTGGCGGTCGCGGTCATCACGCGTCCTTTCGTTCGGAGCGCGTCTGCACCTTGATAAAGATCACGGCGACGACAAAGACGACGATGGTGATGGCGGAGGCGATCGTGGCGGCGTATCCCTTGTCGGGGCCCTTGATGAACTCCTGATAGGCGTAGAACGACGGCACATAGGTTGACTTGGAGGGGCCGCCCATGGTCAGGATGAAGATGGGCCCGAAGACCTTGAGCGCCGCGATGGTGGTGGTGAGCGCCACCACGAACACTTCCGGTCGAATCTGAGGCAAGGTGATGGCGCGGAAACGCTGGAACCAGTTGGCGCCGTCGAGTTCGGAGGCCTCGTAGAGTTCCGGTTCGACGCGCTGCAGGGCCGCCATGAAGATCACGACGGGGTACCCGAGTTGAATCCAGATCATGAGCACCATGGTCGAGGCGATGGCGGTGCTGTATTGGCCACCCAGCCAGTTCACGGTGACCGCGTGCCCCGTGATGGCCGTAAGAAATTGATTGAGCACCCCGTCGCGGTTGGGTTTCAGGATCCAGGAGAACATGACGCCCGCGACGGCGATGGGCAGAATTTGCGGCAGGTAGTAGGTGGCGCGAAGCAGGCTCGAGACCTTGCCTCCGAAGCGGCGACCTACGACGTCGAAGAGGGCGGCCGCGATCACCAGGCCCAACAGGGTCGGGACGACCACCATGGCAATGACTACCAAGGCGATGTTGGTGAAGGACTGCAGAAACGCCGAGTCGTGGAAGAGGGCGAACCAGTTGTCGAGGCCGGTGAAGTGTTCCGCGGCGCGTCCGCCGCGCCAGTGGTACAGGCTGAGGCGCAGGTTGCGGACGATCGGGTAGAAGATGACGACCGAGACGAGAAATCCGCCCGGGATGAAGTACAGCCAGTAGCCCAGCTTCTTTCGGCCGCGTTCGGGAATCCTCGCGGCCTCAGCGGGGCGCTTCGAGGGCCGCTTGGTGCGGGTCAACGATGACATGGGGATCCGTTCCCGGCGAGGGCCCCGGCCGTGATGGCCGGGACCCCCGCGCTTGAAGGGTGGTGAGACTACTTAGTGACCGTGGAGACGTAGCTCTCGTAGAGCTTCTTGAGCTCCGCCTGCGACTGCTCGGGTGAGGAGGTGCCGTTGACCAGGCCCTGCATGACGCCGTTGAGGTCGCCATAGAAGGTGGGCGTCGGCCAGTCGGGGTAGAACGACAGTCCATCGCGGGCGTTGACCTCGTTGAACAGCTTGATGAGTGCCTGAGCGTTGGGGTCCTTGATGTCGGCCGTGTTGGCCGCAACCGGAAGGCCGCCTGACTCACCGAGAAGTGCCTGAACCTCGGGGCTCATCGTGATGTCAATGAAGATCTTCGCAAGTTCGGGCTGCTTGGACTTGGCGGGAATGACCCAGATGTTGCCACCTGAACCGGGCGTAAGCGTGGTGCCTGGCCAGTTGGTGATGCCCACCTTGAACGTCTTGACGTCCGTGAGCATCCGTCCGTACCACCACGAACCCGAGTAGAACATCGGGACCTGGCCGTTGATGAACTGCAGGCCGGAGTCCTCAGCCTTCAGGCCGGAGACCTCCTTCGAGATGTAGCCCTTGTCGAGCCAGCTCTTGAGCGTCGTGGTGGCGTACGAGATCTGAGGACCGCTCCAGTCGACGGGGTGCTGGTACAGCTCGTAGTCGTTGACCCACTGGCGCTCGGCCTTGCTCAGTGCGAGCTGGTACCAGAGCTGACCCATGGGGTATTCCTGAGCCGACGTCGTCATCGGCGTCACGCCGTTGTCCTTGAACGTCTGCATCGCCGTCTCGAGCTCGGCCTCGGTGGTGGGAACGGCGATTTTGTACTTGGCGAACATGTCCGTGTTGTAGTACATGAACACAAACTCGCCGTAGTTGGGAACGCCGTAGTACGAGCCGGAGCCCATGACGCCGTTGGCGTCGTACTTGGCGACCGTGGAGATACCGGCGCCGAGCTTGTCGGCCCAGCCGTACTTCGCGTAGGCCTCGTCGAGTTTCTGAATGATGCCTGTCGCCGCAAGCTGGCCCGCGGTGCCGTTGCCCTTGTTGTACTCGGACACGTCGGGCGCGTCGGAGGAGTCGAAGAGCTGTGACGCCGAGGCGTTCAGGGTCTCGAACGACGTGCTCTGGTGGTCGACCTTCGCGCCGGTCTGCGCTTCGAAGATCTGGACGGCCTTGGCCCAGGCTTTGCCCATGGCCGAGTCCGCGCCCTCGTAGTCCATGACCTTGAGGGTCTGGCCTGCGTATTGGCCTGCTCCGCTGGTGGCGCTTGCGGTTGTGGTGGTGTTGCCCGAACCGGACGAACACGCGCCGAGTGAGAGGACGCCGACGGCGATGGTCGCCGCCAGAATGCGCTTGCGGTACTTCATGGGATTCCTATCTCCTTGTAGTGGCCGGGGGGCCGTTTGTGAACGCCTGGCTCGTTTGTCGAAGCGCTTCGATAGTGCTCCGACCAATGCGATGAAGCGCGGGGTGCAACATCAGCGAGCCTGGCTGGAAGGCACTGCCGCGGGAGCGACCGTGCCACGAGACTGGTAGACGGGGGGGACGAGGGTGACGGCCGACGTTGGCCGCGTACCTTCAATGAGGCCGACAAGAATGTCGACCGCGACTGGGCACGTAAGCGCGGGGTCGAGGGGGAGGGCGTCGAAGGGAAGAGGGGTGCGGGACAAGATGGGGGTCATTCCGGCCGCGATGACAGAGACGTCGCGGGGGACGGAAAGGCCGCGATCGGCGAGCGCCGCCGTGAGGGAGACCGCCACCGGGTTTGCGGTGCTGAGCACGATGCCCGTGGTGCCCGGTTGCTCGCGGAACAGGATCTCGAGTGCGTCGGACGCCTCGTCGCTGGGCGGGCTCACGATGACGGCGTCGACGCCCCGCTCGGCGGCGTAACGGGCGAACTCGCGCTGGACGCGCAAGGGGTAGTTGGATTCCCGGGCGAGAGTCTCACGGAGTTGGCCCACCAGCGCGATGCGCTCGTGGCCAGCGTCGACGAGCGCATCGATCGCCTGCCGGACGGAGGACTCGAAGTCGAGGTCAACGCACACCAGGCCGTCGGTGTTGTCGGGAACGCCGATGAAGACGGTGGGGCACGTGATCGATCGTGCAAGTTCTGCGCGGTCGTCGTCTGCGGCGACGTCCAAAACGATGATTCCGTCGGCGAGGGCGCTGTCGGCGGACCGCTTCATCCCCGAGAACGCGTCGTCTTGGACCAAGAGCAGCGTGTCGTAGTCGCGCATGCGCGCCGCAATGGTGACCTCCATCGCGAATGCCATGTGAGCGGCTGGGTCGGTGTCGGCGTAGAGAGGGGCCGTGACCGCGAGGATCTCGGAGCGGTTCGCGGCGAGGGCACGGGCCGATGCGCGGGGCGCGTAGTGGAGTTTGGCGGCGGCGTCCTCGACGCGGCGCTTCGTCTCTTCACTAATGCGCCGCTTGCCTGACAGGGCATAGGAAACAGTCGAGATCGACACGCCCGCTGCGCGGGCCACGTCCTCGATTGTCGCCATGTCTGACTCCGTCGTCATGTGGTGCGGCCGGATCGAGGCTCTTGATTTTGCTCGTTCGTCGAAGCGCTTCGATGCGCTTAGTGAAAGAGACTATGCGGACACCCCGGCAACAATCAAGGGCGTTGCAGAATCGTTATCAACCTGTTCGGGTGAGGGTCTCAGCCCTGACGCCAGGGAAGGCCCTCGGCCTTCCAGCCCTGAACGCCGCGGTGGCCATCTTCGTCCGTCGGTCCCTCAAAGCCGTCGAGGATGTTGAAGGCGGGGCCCATTTTCGCGGCGGTGGCGGCGGTAGCAGCGCCGATGCTTCGCCGGCCCGAGCGGCACAGGAACACGATGGGCGCTCCCGTCTCGGGGCTCATGCCCGCGTCGCGAAGCTGGCTCACGAATTGCGCGTTGCGAGCGCCCTCGGGGTAGTTGACCCACTCGACGAAGACGGGCTCGCGGCCGGTCTCCGACGTGTCGGGGACGCCGGTAAAGCGCCACTCCGCCTCCGTGCGCACGTCCACCAAGATCGCTGCTGGGTCGCTCAGCAAGAGCTCCCATGCCTCTTGGGGTGTCAGGTCGCCCGCGTACTCGGTCATTACTTCTCCTCGACGATGAGTTCCCCCACAGTGTAGGCATCAGAGGTCCATACGGCTAGGGGTCTCCGAAGTGGCGATCTACCAGGATTTATGGGGTGACCGACCGAGGCATCGCGACGGGAGGCTGTCGGATCGCTATGCGGAGCGCATCACGGGCGGCAGCGCCGACCACGGAAAGGTGATCCACTGATCGGTGCGCTTCCACACGTAGTCGGGCTCGATGATCGAGTGGGACTTGGCATACAGGGTGACCGTGCGCACCTCGCCAGCATGCTCCGCCATGAGCGCCTTGACCAAGGCGAGGGTCTCGCCGGTGTCGGCAACGTCGTCGGCGATGAGGACCTTGAGGCCCTTCATGTACGCGGTGTCGAGCAGCGGCGGGAGGACGATCGGGGCGGGCAGGCGCTCGTCGATGTCCGTGTAGAACTCGACGTTCATGGTGCCGACGCCCTTGGTGCCGAGCGCGTAGGAGATCGCGGCGCCCACGGGAAGGCCACCGCGCGCGATGGCCACCACCACGTCGGGCATAAACCCGGAGTCAACGACCATCTGCGCAAGCTCTCGCGACGCGTCGCCGTAGCCCTGCCAGGTCAGGACCTCGCGCTCTCCGGCTGACATGGGGGCTCCTCACTCGGTCGACCGCTCGATCGGTCAGGCGAGACTATCGGTTGCGTATTGCGGGGATGTGCGGGCGCCTACCCGGCAGGTGCGAGGGCCGCCAGCGGGGTTGCCGCGCGAGATGCCCGTGCGGCCAGAAGGGCTACGACGGCGGCGACGGCCAGCATCGCCACGGCGACGACGGCGGAGTACGCGGCGCCGTACCCAAGTGCCGTGAACCTGGCCGACCAGATCGACTCGGTGAAGGGCGAGGTAGAGACCGAGGCGCGCGCGACGAAACCGATGAGCCCGACGGCGAAGCCAACGCACACACCGACCGCCTGGGGCAGCCACTGCTGCCACCACAGCGCGATCGCCTCTGCGCGGCGCGAGAGGCCCATGGCACGTCTGGCCGCAGCCTCGTGCGAAGTCGCCGCGCGGTGAGACGTGATGATCGCGGCCGCGACCAGTTGCAGTGCCAACGCGGCGATCGTGATGGTGGCGATTGTGGTGAACCCCAACAGGTTCGAGCGCAGGAAGTCAAGGCTCGTGGCGTCGAGGCCCGAGAATCCTCCCTCGCCGGGGGCCCAATACTCCGTGGCGGAGTTGGCCTGTATGCAAGACCACAAGGTCAACAGGCTGACGGCGACCGCCATGAGCAAAGCCGGCGCCACGGCTTGACGGGGACGTGTAGCAAGCGAGTCACCTGCAGTGAGGAGCGAGGGCCGTCGGCTCCGGGACAAGGCGCGGCCCACCGCCGCGATCACGGTGCGCAGGACCTCGACGACGAGTGCGAACCCGGCAACGATGACGATGATCCATCCGAGGATGGCGACGGCGGCTACGGGCGCGCCAAAGTCAAGAGCGGTCAGCTCCACCAGCGCCGCGCCGATGGCGAAGGGGATGATCAGCCAGGTGATGGGCACGCGGCGTGACAGCTCCGTCTCGGTCACGTCGCTCACGGGCTTCAGCGCCGCGGTGGGCGCCACGCGTGCCGCCCAGAAGGCGGGGACTGCAGCCACCACGACGGCGACGACGGCCGCTGCGGCGATCACCACCGGGAGAAGCGCCCAGTGCCACGCGATGGCAGACGGTCCAAATGGGGCAGGGGACTCCGCTCGAGCGAGCGACAGTTGTGCTTGTGCGAGCGCGACGCCAAGGCCAGTTCCGACGACGACGGCGATCCCGGCCAGGAGCAGCGCCTCCACGGTCGCCGCAGCGACGATGTGCGCGCGGCGAGCCCCCATCGTGCGCACCGTCGCGACCCATTGGGTGCGTGCGGAGGCCTGGCTGCGACCCACTGCGAAGCTCATGACGATCATGGCGACGAAGAGGGCAATCGCGGCGCCGAACCACGCGACGGTCGCGTGCGGAAGGCTGAAACCGCTCGCGGTGGGCGTGATCCACCCGGGCACGCGGTACGGGTCGAGTGCCTTGTCGTCTCCTGTCCAGTGGACATCTGCGTACCCCTCAAGCGACCGGACGGGCAACTGGTTTTCGTCGAACTGAACAAAGGTCGACACGAGGACGCCCTCGGGGGTGGTCACCTCGTCCCATGACACGTAGGCGTCGGGTAGGTACACGTCGTAGCCGATCAAGTCGTTCGATGCGGCCAAACCGACGACCTTCATCACGCGAGGGGTCGTCCCCTGGTCCCGCGTGTCGGGCTGCCATCCAACGGGGTAGAGCGTGAGGTCGTCTCCGATCGAGACGCCGAGCCGCCTCGCGACGTTCGACGCGAGGGTCACCTCGCCGAGATGGGCGGGTGCAACACCGTGCGCTAGCGCGGGGATCTCGACGTTCCCGCGCAACGCGACGGCGTTGATCGCTTGACCGTCCGTCCACCACTCCGCGTCGCCCTGCTCGATGGGGCTCGTGCGCAAGGAATTCTGGGCGATCGCCATGGCATCGCTTGATTTCGACGAGGCGAGCGCGGCGTCGAAATCGCTAGGAGCGATGCCGGGGTCGGGTACGGCGATCACTCCCTGGGTGCCGTCTTGCGCGTCAGGTGCGACGGCGTTCTGAACTGGCGGGCTCAAGGCAAAACTGACAGACCCGTAGCTATCCCTGTCCTCGCCGTAGATGGCTGCAGCGTCGCGGCTGATGGTCGCTTGCGTCGCGCCCGCGATCACGATGTAGGCAAGGATCGCGACCAGGATGGTCATGAGGCCCGCGGTCCACAGCGTGAACGAGCGGTTTGATCGCAACTGTGCGATCGCGAGGCGAAGCATCATCGCTCGATCCCTGCAAGCGCATCGAGTCCAGCGAGCACCGACTCCGGCGTCGGGTTGTCGATGTGCCCCGCGACCTTGCCGTCGGCGAACAGCAACACCTTCGCCGAGTACGACGCGGCGGTGGGGTCGTGAGTGACCATCACCACGGACTGGCCCAACTCGCGGCACGAGGCCCGCAGGTGCGACAGGATTTGCGCGCTCGCGTGGGTGTCGAGGTTTCCGGTGGGCTCGTCGGCGAGCACGACGCGGGGCTTGGTGATGAGCGCGCGGGCGATCGCGACGCGCTGCTGCTGCCCGCCCGAGAGCTCGTAGGGCTTGCGCTCGAGTTCCTTGCCGATGCCGAGCATGTCGATCAGGGTCGCGTACCACTCCGGGTCGCGCGGGAGTTGGTTGAGGCGCAAGGGGAGCACGATGTTGTCGGCCGCCGACATCGTCTGCAGCAGGTTGAAGCCCTGGAAGACGAAGCCGACCACGCGCCCCCTGATGCGCGCGAGTGCAGCATCGGAGATGCCCGTGAGCTCGTCGTCGCCCACCCAGACCTGACCCGCGTCGGGCTTGTCGAGGCCCGCCAGCAGGTGCACCAGGGTGGTCTTGCCGGAGCCGGACGGCCCCATGACCGCGGTGAGGACTCCCGCATCGACGTCCAGGTCGACGTGGTCCACGGCGGTGACCGCCGCGGGCCCAGAGCCGTAGGTCTTGCTCAAGCCCTGTGCCCTTAGCGCTAGCGGCTTTGCGGTTGCATCGGTGTTTGTCATGGCGCCTCCCCCTCAAGCCGGCGAAATCGTCGGCACTCCCACCGTAGGGCGTGAGCCCCGTGCGACGCATCGGACCCCGGGATGGACTTCGAGTCATACCCGGGTATGACGCCGAAGCCTTTTGGCGGGCTGCGAACGGCGCTACGCCCCGGGTCTGACCAGCCCGGTCTCGTAAGCGATCACCACTGCCTGCACCCTGTCGCGTGCGCCAAGCTTGGCCAGCACCTTGCCCACGTGAGACTTGACGGTGGGTTCGGCCACGACCAACTCCGCACAGATTTCCTGGTTGGACAGGCCGCGCGCCATGAGGACAAGGACCTCGCGCTCGCGGTCGGTGAGGTTGGCCACGCCCGCGGCGTCGACCGGCTCAGGCATCGTGCTCACGAGGCGTGTCAAGAGCCGACGCGTAGTGGTGGGAGCGATGACGGCGTCACCCGCGTGCACCGTGCGGATCGCGTGCAGCAGGTCCTCCGGTGGGGCGTCCTTGAGCAGGAAGCCGCTGGCCCCCGCCTTGATCGCGGCGACCACGTACTCGTCGAGGTCGAAGGTGGTGAGGATGATGACCTTGGAGTTCGATCCGGCCGTGATCTCCGCGCAAGCGTCGATCCCGTCCCGGCCGGGCATGCGCACGTCCATGAGCACCACGTCTGCGGGCGGGTCGAGCGCCGCGAGGGCGGTTACGGCATCGTCGCCGGTGCCAGCCTCGGCCACCACGTCCATATCCGCCTGCGACGCGACCACCATGCGGAAGCCCGCGCGAATGAGCTGCTGGTCGTCGACGAGCGCCACGCGAATGGTCATGAGCGCCAGTATGCCGGTGTCGACAGGGGGGCGGTCACGCGCCGCCCTTTCCCGCGACGCGGTCCTCTCCGACGCCGCCCTCCGCTGCGGTGACGTCCCTCACCGCAGCGTCGTCCCTCGCGTCGTCGTCCCTCGCGTCGTCGTCCCTCACTGCAGCGTCCCTTGCTGCAGCGTCGTCCCTGTGCGGAAGGGGCAGCCGCGCGCGCAACACGAAACCGCCGCCAGCCTTCGGCCCGGCCGTCAGCGTCCCGCCGAACACCGTCGCGCGCTGACGCATCCCCTCGATGCCGCCGCCGTGGTCGTCCTTTTGGGCCGCGGCGCCGCGGCCGTCGTCGCTCACGGTGAGTGTGACGTCGTCGTCCCCCCAAGTGAGCTGAAGGAAGGCGGCGGCAACGGGCCCCGCGTGCTTCAGCACGTTGGTAAGGCCCTCTTGGGCGATGCGATAGACCGCCAGGCCCGCCCCGATCGGCAGGGGTCGCGGCGTCCCCGTGGTCACGTAGGACACCTCGAGACCGCCCTCGCGGGTGGCCGCGACCAGCGCGGGGATATCGCCGATGCTCGGTTGCGGGCCCAACTCGGCGGCGCCGTCGGATTCGCGCAGAAGGCCGAGTAGGGCGCGCATCTCGGTGAGCGCGGAGCGGCCGACCTCGGCG
>Ga0209429_10002027_pt1 | contig 12172 bp, 10 predicted proteins | sample BarGraNGADG00212_3_FD_184493 | JGI IMG/M metagenome (GOLD analysis project Ga0209429, IMG submission 184493) | Arctic peat soil microbial communities from Barrow, Alaska - Barrow Graham LP Ref core NGADG0004-212 (SPAdes) (version 2) | ecosystem: Environmental > Terrestrial > Soil > Wetlands >... | reverse complement strand
GGAAAGGCATTGCGGATGAGTTCCTCGTCATCAACAATCAGTAATGTATACACGTACTGTTTCCTTCCTGTGATTTTACGTTGCTGCAATAACTTTTGTCATATGGCAATCACAGCGTGGTTAATAGACAGATTGAAATGTATATTATCACATTCAAATCACGTCATGCCTTATATGCCAAAAATGTTGTACAGGAATATTTGACGAAAAATTCTTAAGCTTATGATTCCATTCATTTTTTATAAATTTTACTATATAATCAAATCAAACAATCAATTATCCATTTGAAACTGTATTTACTGCTAAGTGAAGATTTTCCGTTATGCCGAAGAAATATTTTGCAATATGGAGGATATCAATATGTTTTGCAGAAATTGCGGTCAATCATTACCGGACAACACCATATTTTGTACGAATTGCGGAACGAAGACAGTCAGCCTTAATCGAGCCGATTCAAAAGCGGAAGCTATTACTGTTCCGCCTGTCAGCAGCCAGCAGCCAGCTGCCTTTCGTCCCGGCGCAGTCAGTCCCTCCGATGTGCCGCATCCCAATGCCGCCCTGAATCCAGTCATCAAAAAAAATAAAAAAAGCATGTCGCGCTTTGGATCTCCCTTACCATCCTTCTGGTCATTCTTCTCGGCGCAGGCTACCTGATTGCCTCCCTGTTCGGCGTTTTCGGCCCGAAGGATCTCGGCGTCAAGTACACCGAAAAAGACTATCAAAGTGCTATGACTAAAATTGGTACGCAGACGACCTTTGACAAAATGACAGGCGATGAGCTTCGGCAATATAACAAAGATCTCAAAAAATCCGGCACAAAACTGGCCGTCAGCGATTACACCTGGGAATTTTCCGATTATCAGGAGAAGAACTTCGAATTGACCCCTGAGGAAGCAACGGCAGTTATCAATGAAATCGCTCCGGGGGTTTTCTGGCTAGAAAATCAGCAGATTCGCATTTTGAAAGATGGTTCTGTAGAAGCATCAGGGACACTCCTTGCAGCAAAGGCGATAAACGAGCTATATCCGGAGCTTAAAGACCTGATCCCTGTCTCGGTGCCTGAAAAACTGGATCTCTATGCGGTCGGCGGCATATCCATCAAGGAAAACGTATTGACGCTGAATGCAAAAGAGTTTAAATCAGGTATTATTTCACCCGTTTCCGCGCAGATACTTAACGAGAACGCCTTATATTTTGAGGCATTGTATACTTCCGTGCCCGGTCTTGTAATTCATTCACTTGAAGTGAATGATCAGGGCAATTTCGAAGTTAGCGCCCTGATTCCACAGACAGCAACCATTACAAAAAACGGATCCGCAACATGAAAAAGCTGCGCTGACCAACTACCGTTTTTTCACTAAGGTATGAATTTGCTTCAATTTGTATTATCATCAATACAAAAAGCAAATGGGCTTACTACAAAATAAGCTCACCGAGAGGATATTTTATGCGCAAAACAATTGCAGCGATTCTGATTCTATTTATACTTTTATCCCTGACGGTGTCATGTTCTTCAAAACCGCAGGATTCGTCTATCGTTGATACTCAGGTATCAACAGCCGCAGCCTCCACGACACCTTCATCCTCAGCGGTCGTAACTACGACGACTTCTGCTGCTTCCATTACGCCTGCAGCGGTGGTTGAAACGACGAACGATGTTCCGACTCCTACTGTGACTCAAACGCCCACCAAGGCACCGACACCCAAAACGGACCCGAGTCTCAATGACCTTCTTGACAAAATAACATATCTCGAAGAAGGAACCGCAGGTTCCTCCCTGAAACAGGCTTCGGCTGCAGGTAAAATACTTGACTGGGTTGAGAGTACGAAGCTGGGTCAAAGTGAAGTCGAGGCCCAGATCTCCTCCTATCTGATGTCATCAAGTGATTCCGAAGTCGCAAATCTTCTGGGCGCCAATTTCAAAACCGTATCGGTTACTGCTCAGCTAATAATAAACGGGGATGCGTCAACGCTCGCAAGTATGAATGATTCCGGTTACGTATTGACACACTCTAAATATACACAGGCAAAATGGGATGCCTTTGTCACAGCAATCCAGGTCAGCACAGACGCATATTGATGTCCATAAAATATCAAATATCATTCGGAGGTCATATCCTATGAATACTGAAACGCTTTATCAGACCATTTCCGAGAGAAAGTCCATACGAAAATATGATATGACGCCGCTGCCCGCCGAATCGCTTGAAAACCTGCAGAAATTTGCAGAACAGGTCAGGACGATAGATGAGACAATCAAATACGAATGTGTGTATCTTGGTTCGAACGACGTAAAGGGCATTCTTGCGATTAAGGCGCCCCATTACATTTGTCTGTATTCCGAGAAAAAGCCCGGCTATCTTATGAATGCAGGATTTCTGTTGCAGCAGATTGATCTGTATCTTTCCGCAAATGAAATAGGAAGCTGCTGGCTTGGACTAGCCAAACCAGTAAAACAGTTTATGGAGCCAAAGGGCGATTTGGAGTTTATTATTATGCTCGCCTTTGGAAAAACCGATGAGTTACTTCACAGGCCGGGTACGTCTGTTTTTATTCGCAGGAGCATAACCGAGATTTCGCAGATTGCAGGTGCGGAAGAACTCCTTGAGCCGGTTCGTCTGGCGCCCTCTGCGAGCAACTCACAGCCCTGGTTTTTCAGCGGAAATTTGGAAGTTATTCATGTTAGCCGTGAGAAGCCCAACTTCCTGAAAGCTCCCGTTTATGAACGGCTGAATCAGATAGACATCGGAATCGCCCTGTGTCACTTGTGGCTATCCCTTGAACATCAGGGCAAAACAGCAGCGATTTCTTTTCCGCAGGGGACGCCTCCAAACGGACATGAATACATGGCAAAAGTAACTGTAGGGAGCATAAAGTAATGCAGACAAGAGTGAATATCAAAAACGGTGACGTCCTTTCCATATTGGGATTCGGCTGTATGCGGCTTCCAACCAAAAATGGCGGTATAGATGAACCCCGATCTATCCAGATGATACATGATGCTATTGAAAACGGTGTGAACTATTTTGATACGGCTTACGTTTACCAGAACGGCAAGAGTGAACTGCTTGTCGGAAAAGCTCTGGCCGGCGGATATCGTGAGCGGGTGAAGATTGCGACAAAGCTCCCTCCCTTTATGGTCAGTAAACTTTCCGGAGCACAGAAAATCCTGGCGACGCAGCTCGAGCGACTTCGGACAGGTTATATTGATTATTACCTTTTGCATATGCTTACGGATAAGGCGATGTTTGACCGGATGGTCGGGCTCGGGGTGCTGGTATGGCTCGAAGATATGAAATCCAAGGGCACTATCCGGAATCTTGGTTTTTCCTTCCATGGATCCAAAGCTGATTTTGAAGCAATCATACAGGCGTACCCATGGGATTTCTGTCAGATTCAATACAATTATATGGACGAAAACAATCAGGCAACCAAATCCGGTCTTCTTTTGGCAGCAAGCCTGGGAATTCCTGTTATTGTTATGGAACCGCTGCGCGGGGGAAAACTTGTTACGCATCTTCCTGCGCAGGTACAAAAGGCGTTTATGGACAGTGATCCCTCTCGCTCCCCTGCCGAATGGGCATTGCGCTGGGTATGGAATCACCCTGAAGTAACTGTTGTTCTGTCCGGCATGAGTGATGAAGCGCAGGCAGCGGAGAATATCCGCATTGCAGGCTCGGTCACGCCCGGATCTCTGACCGGGCAGGAATTAAAGGTGTTTGAGCAGGTCAAAGCCGAAATGCTGGCCAAGACCAAAATCCCATGCACTGCCTGCGGATATTGCATGCCATGTCCTTTTGGCGTTGATATTCCCGGCTGTTTCTCCTGTTATAACGACAAATACCTTATGGGTGACAAATCCGTGCGATTCCGCTATATGCAGACCATGGGCATTATGTCGGCTAAGCCGGCCAATGCGTCACAGTGCACACAGTGCGGCAGATGCGAAAGTCATTGTCCTCAGAAAATTGCCATTCGTGAGCAGCTTAAAACAGTAAGCCATGAGATGGAAGGAATTTTTTACAAGCCGCTGGTCGGGATTGCGAGGAAACTTCTAAGGGTAAAATAATAGGCACTTGAGTAAGTGGATTCGCAGTATTTCTTAACAGGAGGTACTCAAATGATTGATTATTCATTTTTAAATGACACGCGAATCATTGTCATGCTTGGTTTAATCCTTTTGATTTTTGCTTTGTTTTTAGGAGCCGGCAAATCAACTCTTATAAGAAAATTGTTTATTTTTGTGACAATTGCGTACAATCTCGGATATTTAGTCTGGCGGGTCATCTTCACTTTGCCTGTTTCATTCGGTGCAGTCAGCATCATCTTTGGAGTAATCCTGCTTTTGGCGGAGTTAATGGGGTTCTGGCAGACGATGGTCTTCCGGTTTCTTTTCTGGAAACCATTTAAAATATATAAGTCCCCCCCGACCCAATTTGAAAATTAGCCAACCGTAGATGTATTTATTGCAACATACAACGAGAATTTGAAAATTCTAAAAAAGACGATTTTCGGATGCAAAAACTTGAACTATCCCCCGGATCGAATACAGATTTATATGTGTGATGATGGAAGCCGGCAGGAAGTACAGGATCTCTGTTCTGAGCTTGGTGTTCACTACATGTCCCGGGAAAACAATATACATGCGAAGGCCGGGAATCTCAATAATGCACTTGCCCATTCAAAAGGTGATTTCATTATTCTGCTTGATGCGGATATGGTGCCCAAATCCACTTTCCTCGACAAAACAATCGGATACTTTGTCGACGAAAAAGTAGGTTTTGTACAGACACCGCAGATTTTCTATAATCCTGATCCTTTTCAGTTCAACCTGCACATGAACGAAAACATTCCGAACGAGCAGGACTTTTTCATGGTTGACATACAAGCCGGCAGGGCTAATTATAATGCGGTTCTGCATGTCGGAACGAATGCCGTCTTCAGGCGGAAAGCCATCGAGGATATCGGCGGTATTCCCACAGGTACGATCACCGAAGATATGGCAACCGGAATGCTCATACAGGCGAAAGGATATACGTCCCTGTTCGTCAAAGAGGTTCTCTGCACGGGACTTTCCGTCGAGAGTTTCGGCGGCTTAGTCAAGCAGCGTGAAAGATGGTGCAGAGGCAATATCCAGGTGACCAAGAAATGGAATCCGGTCACACTCAAAGGACTCAGTCCTGCACAAAGGATCATATATGTTGACGGATTTATTTACTGGTTTTTCGGTGTGCAAAAAATGATTTACATATTATGCCCGATAATCTATCTGGTTTTCGGTGTTGTTATTCTTAACGCAAATGTCTATGACTTGATTCTCTTCTGGTTTCCGTCTTTTCTTGCATCTACTTTGACTTTCCGGGCATTAACGAACAGAAGTCGTTCCATGACATGGAGCCACATTTATGAAGTGGCGATGGCGCCCTATCTTGCACTGGCCGCACTCTATGAAGTTATTTTTGCGAAACCCATACGTTTTATCGTAACAGCTAAAGGTACAAATACCGAAAAAACGAGTTTTTCGTGGCTTTTAGCCTTCCCTCACCTGTTTCTCTTTGCAGCCACAATCCTTGGCTGGATCCTTGTCATTCCAAGGCTCGGGTCAGGCTCACCCAGAGTTTTCAACTCCGTCCTCATCAACATGTTCTGGTCCGCATATAACATTTTCGCAATAATACTGGGCATTTTTGTCTGTCTGGAAAGACCGAGAAAAAGAACTGCCGAGCGGCTTTCCGCGATGGAAGAAGTCAAACTCAGCTTAGATGAATCAGCCACATGTAAAATTGTTGATATCTCCGATACGGGCGTCAGAATTGAATGCACAAACTACACCGAGCCTGCTACGGAGTCGGATGACTCATCTTCTGTCAAAATGTCGACACAAAATATGGGTGATATGAAAGGTGACATCATGTGGTCAAACTCCAAAAACGGAGTAAAAAGTTTTGGGATTCGATTCAAAGAACAGACAAATGATATTTATGGAAAAGTAGTGAAATTCATTACAGATAAAAACAGGGGGTTTCACAAGAACAAATAGTCCCATTCCTGCTCTGCAGGCTTGAGTTTATCAGCTTCCGGTCAGCAGATTTTTGAACAGCATTACATTTAATCCCGTGATAATAAGTCCGACGGAAAGCAAGAGGACATTATTCAGCACAGTATTTTTGTATTTGCCCATGACCTTTTTCGATGATGTCAGGTAAATTTGCAAAAACACAGTGATGGGCAGCTGAATGCTTAAGATCATCTGTGAAATGACCAGTCCTTTGAACGGATCGGATATCAGGAATATGATGATGGTCGAGGCAATCAGGATGGAGGCTACGCCGACTTTGGTGTGTGTGTCCTTAATGTCATACGGTTCTTTGAACATACCGGCAAAGATCGTGCCTCCGGCCATCCCTGCTGTAATCGTTGATGAGACACCCGAAAAAAGCAATGCAATTCCAAACAGGATCGACGCCTTAGCGCCGAGCATCGGAGTTAACAGTTCATGTGCCTGCCCCAGCTCGGTTACCTGGATATTATTTCTGAAAAATGTCGCAGCGGCCAATATGATCATAGCGCTGTTTATCGCCCAGCCTATGATCATAGAAATACTGGTATCCAGAAATTCAAATTTTAATTCCCTGTTGATAACAGCCTCATCTTCCTTGTTCCACTGACGGCTTTGAATAATTTCGGAATGAAGAAACAAATTGTGCGGCATTACAACGGCACCCATAACAGCCATGATGATTATTATGGAGTTGTGCGGAATACTTACTGTCACCCAGCTTTTGAGAGCCATCGGCCAGTCTATTGCAACAGCACTGAGTTCATACAAAAATGAAAAGCCTATTACCGATACAAAACCGACGATGAGTTTTTCAAGCTTTGTATATGAATTTGAAAAAAGAAGAAAAAGTACAACAATAAGAATGATAACTGCACCTATCCGTATCGGTATCTTGAAAAGCATTTCAAGGGCGATCGCGCCGCCCATAATCTCAGCCAAAGCCGTGGATACGACTGCAAGGATTCCCGTCCCGAGAATGGTTCTCGCGAGGTGGGGATTAAGATGCTTCATTGTCGCCTCGGCCAGGCAGTCTCCGGTTACGATGCCAAGATGTGCTACATTATGCTGCAGCAAAATCAGCATAATTGTGGACAGTGTGACCATCCACAGCAGTGTATATCCAAATTGCGAACCTGCCGCGATGTTGGCGGCCCAGTTGCCCGGATCGATAAATCCAACGGTAACCAGAAGTCCCGGTCCGATAAATTTCAGGATGTCCCTGGCTCCAAACCCTGTAACATGCCTGGGATTATCCCTAAGCAGATTCTTCCATTTTATTTTCATGATCAGAAACCCTCAGCACCCGGCTTTACATAATGAATTTGTTTAGTATCATAGCCCAGTTTAGCAAATCCGGACCAGGGAAACTCGATTTTTCGATATTTATTCAATTTAATTATGCGATCCCAAAATTCTTTAGACGATGATATACTTCGGAAACCGGAAGACCCATCACCGTATAGTAGTCTCCTTTGATTCCTCGAATAAAGAGGGCTCCCATATCCTGTATGCCATATGCCCCGGCTTTGTCGATCGGAGAACCCTCTGATATATACCTGCGTGCCAGATCAATTTCACTTGTGCTCCAGGGAAAGAACCCGACGCGGGTCACAGTAAAGAAGTTCTCCTCTTTGCTGCGGCTTATAATGCTGACGCCTGTAAATACATGATGTTCCCGGTTGGAAAGACGCCGGAGCATTTCAAAAGCGTCATCAGGGGAAGATGGTTTGCCGAGGATAGAATCATCAATTGTTACAATCGTATCGGATCCAATGACAACTGCATCCGGATTTGTGTCCAGTAGTTTCCTGGCTTTGGCACGGGCCAGATTCATTACTATCATGGCGGCCATTATACTGAACGGTTCTTCACTGAATTGATCTTTGATCACACAGGTCACTGCATCCTCGTCAATATCTGCCGCCTTTGCTGCAAATGGAATACCGACAAGACTCAACAGTTCCTGCCGTCTCGGAGACTGACTTGCCAGAATCAGATGCGGTGCCGCATCTGCAGATATTGAATCAGTATATCCGGGAGGTGTCAGAGACAATTTTCCGGACAATTCTGCAAGTTCCTTTTCGCTCAGGAGGTCAACCTCTTCACACTCCCAGCCATCATCATCGCGCACCTGGATTTTTTGGATTTCCGAAATGGTTCTCAGAAAAGTCAGTGCGGAAAGAGTACGACCGGAATCCTGTATTGTCAGGTTCATTTCACAGCCATGATATTCAGAATGCAAAATATCATGATCCAGCAGAATCTGTCCGTTTATCTTCTTAGCAGAGAGACTTGATGAAAAACGCACGAAAATAGAATATGACATATGAAATACCTACGCTCTCAATACCTTTAGTTATTTTTCATTACAGACCTGAAAAATATAAAATTTAAGGTAATATGATTCCCCTGCCGACCATAAAATAGGGTGATCCGCAGCCTGTGTGCGGTATTCCACCTGCCGCAGGCGCTTATGTGTATCTTTTGCTGCGGAGGCAATCATTGCTGCAAACAATTCAGGCGTCATAAAGTGGGAGCAGGAACATGTAGCCAGATATCCGCCGTCATTAATTATCTTAAGAGCGCGCATATTAATTTCCTTATAGCCTTTTGTCGCGTTTTTCAGGGAAGTCCTTGATTTGGCGAAAGCCGGCGGATCCAGAATAACCACATCAAATTTTTCTCCTTCTGCCTCGAGTTTCGGCAGAAGTTCAAACACGTCTTCACATGCAAACGTTACCACATCCTGCAGTCCGTTCAGTTCGGCATTTTTTTGCGCCTGCAGAATGCCTAAGTCAGAAGCATCCACACCGAGCACACTTTGGGCTCCCGCAAGGCCCGCATTCAATGCAAAAGAACCAGTATGGGTAAAGCAATCGAGCACCTTTGCACCCTTGCACAAAGGCTTGATTGCAGCGCGGTTCATTTTCTGGTCCAAAAAGAATCCTGTCTTTTGTCCTTCTTCAACATCAACAAAGTACTTAACGCCATTCTCGGTAATCTGAACCTTCGTATCAAATGGCTCCCCGATAAACCCCTTGAAACGGTCCATGCCCTCATGATCCCTGACTTGGGCATCGCTTCGCTCATACACGCCGCGAATAGGCATTCCCTCTTCGGCAAGCAGGTCCTTAATATCTTGAATAATCTGCAGTTTAAAATGGTCGATACCCAAAGCTAACGATTCTACGACCAGAACATCTTCGAATTTATCAATGACAAGTCCAGGTAAAAAATCAGCCTCTCCAAATATAAGGCGGCAACTGGACATATCTATAGTGTGTTTGCGATACTCGATGCAGTCCTTTACGCGCTGCCTGATGAAGGCTGCATCAATCTCCTGATCTTTTGACCGGCTCATCATGCGAATTCTGATTTTTGATTTCGTATTAATAAATCCGGTGCCCAGACAATAATCGTTAAAAGCATGTACTTTGACCAGGCCGCCGTTTTCAAAATCGCCTTCGATTTTATCAATCTCATTATCAAAAACCCATGCGCCTCCGGTACGCAAAGTTCTTCCCTCTTCTTTTTTGAGGATTACCTTAGCTAAAGTCATCTATGTCTCCTTCAATCGTCATCTGTATATCATTATTACCGGCTCTTCTGCACGTATTATTATATACGCCTGTGTGATATACGGATAGCTCTAATCTGTCAAAGTTGGCGTGCCCGGAGCGACACCGTCCACGAAAAAGCGCTGGTTTCCGGATTGTCGGAATTGTATTATTCAGGTGATTTATTCTATCGCTTCTCTTCACAGTATTTTTCATACGTATTGTTGCCGCCGGACAGATTGTATACTTCGTGAAACCCCCGGTTAATCAGTATGTTCTGTGCGGCATTTCCCGTCACTCCCTTATTGCAGTAGGTCACAGTAATTGCTTGCGAATCAAGCGATTCTATCGACTCACGAAGTTTTTCGTGCGGAATATTCCCGGCGTCGGATATGTGGCTCTTCCTGTATTGGGATGCGGTGCGTGTATCAATAAGCTGAACTTTCCTTCCCGCTTTCATAAGTCCTGCAAGTTCAACCGGACGAATCAGACGACGCCCTTTATGAATGGCATTATCGAGAATCATTCCGGTATACATGACCGGGTCTTTTGTTGTTGAAAACGGCGGTGCATAGGCAAGATCGAGGTGAAACAGATCTTCGGCTTTTGCCCCGAAAGTAATAGCTGTCACGAATACATCGATTCTTTTGTCGACACCGTCTTCCCCGACAATCTGCACACCGAGAATTCTCCCGTCTTTCCTATCGGCAATTGCTTTGATGACCAACTCTTTTCCGCCCATGTATTCAGGCTTGGAAGGTTTGATATTGTGGCAGATTTCGACATCGTATCCTTCTTTGACCGCTTCCTTTTCGGAGAGCCCTGTCATGGCAACAGCCAGGCCGAATATCTGGTATATTCCTGTTCCAAGAATGCCCCTGAATTCGACGGAACTTCCTGATACATTATCACCGGCAATATGTCCGGTCTTATTGGCTGTAGACCCGAGAGGCCTGTATACAGGCTTATTTGTAACAATGTTAAATTGCTCGATGCAGTCCCCGCAGGCATAGATGTCCGCGTCGGATGTCCGCATATATGTGTCAACCCGGATAGCGCCCGTGACGCCGATAACAAGTCCTGCTTCCATTGCAAGTGTTACCTCCGGACGCACCCCGACAGACAATATGACAAGCTCTGCACCTATTTTTCTGCCGTCAGAGAGCAGCACTTCGGTTCCATCAATTCCGGTAACCTCAGATGATGTCAGGACTTCAATTTTATTGGCTTTGAGACGCTGTTCGACATAGACTGCCATATCCGGATCAAGGCCCGGCGAGACCTGATCCAATTTCTCAATCATCGTTACCCGTATACCGCGTGCGGTCAGATTCTCACACAGCTCCAGACCAATAAAACCGGTTCCGACAATTACGGCGCTTTGGGGTGATTGATCCGTTATAAAAGCTTGAATCCGCAGCATGTCGTTAATGTTGCGCAGCATAAAAACATTGTCCGCATCAGCGCCGCTGATCGGCGGCTTTATTGACCGGGCACCGGTGGCCAGAATTAATTTATCATAATGATTGGTAAATTCCTCACCGGTCATCAAGTTCTTGACATCCAGCGTCTTTCTGTCCGGATGTATTGCAAGCACCTCGTGCCTCGTGTAAATATCTATATTGTATTTACTCTTGAAAAACGCCGGATCTCTTGGTGTCAGATCCTGTGCATGCGCGACTTCCCCGCCGAGAAAATATGGCATTCCGCAGCCGGAATAGGAAATATACTGATCTTTTTCGTAGATGACAATTTCTGCATCCTCTGTGTTTCTTCTGGCTTTGGCGGCCGCAGAGGTCCCGGCGGCAACAGCTCCAATCACTATCAAACGCATGCTATTACCATCCTTTCATCTATAACAAAAAAGAGAGTATGGATTTACTATACTCTCTTTTCTATTGTCGGCATATTGGCCCGCATACGTCAATCTTTTTTGTGTAAAATCAGACAAAAGTGATGATCTTTCTATTCTAAGGATCACAAACACAAAAATCCCCGGAGCACTTTTATGGGCTCCGGGGATTCACGCTGTTTTTTCATAGGGCACAATGGATATCCCGGACAATCAAATTTTCTTTTCTTCCCCTACTTTTGCATCACCGGTTTTCAGAAGGTAGCCCTTATATTCAACCAGATCGATATTACAGCCCTTACCGATGGTGACGTTTGTCCCGCGTACGACTTTGGCCGTCGTGTTTTCAAGGACTATTTCATCGCCCTCAATCGAGTCAGCTTCGAGTACGGGGTTATACATACCCAGAGTGAAGATCGTTTTCAGCACATTGAATCCGGCATTTGAGCCTACTGATACATTGATTCTCCCTCCGCCGATCTCCTTTGCCCTGCTTTTGGAATGGTATAATTTAATGGTGATATCATCGGCATTTAGAAGACCACTGATCTCAAAAGTTCCATCGCAATGGAAGTTCTCCGCATTGCAGTCATGGCCGATTTTGGCAGATCCTTCTATTTTGACTTTCTGTACATCAAGATTCTCTCCCATGGTCACAGAACCGGTAACAATCATATTATCTCCGCTGATGGTACCTCTTAC
>Ga0209429_10002025_pt1 | contig 12183 bp, 11 predicted proteins | sample BarGraNGADG00212_3_FD_184493 | JGI IMG/M metagenome (GOLD analysis project Ga0209429, IMG submission 184493) | Arctic peat soil microbial communities from Barrow, Alaska - Barrow Graham LP Ref core NGADG0004-212 (SPAdes) (version 2) | ecosystem: Environmental > Terrestrial > Soil > Wetlands >... | reverse complement strand
CTGGTTGTTCTGGTTGGTTCCCCAAACAGCATCACGGGTGATGACCGGTGGTTTGCCGGTGAAGAAACTGCCTGCTTTGGCCATTCGCCAGGCAATGTGCAGTTTTATATCGGAAGCAAAATTTCGCGGGCGTGGCTTATTGAGACCATCCGCAATTTTATTAAAGAAATTCTGATAACTGAGGTTGCCCGCATTCAGGATGAAACGCTGACTTTTCACCTGTTCAAACCGCTGCTCGTCCATGAGCAGAATCATAGCTTTTACAACGTCGCGCACATCTACAAAACCCGAAATGCCTTTCGTGTAATATTTTAGCCCCTTCCAGATGGACTGGAAAAGTTTTGGACTGCCGATATCCCAGTTTCCGGGTCCCATGATGATCGATGGATTTACAATTACGGCATCAAGGCCTTCCTCAATTCCGCGCCAGACTTCCATTTCAGAAAAAAATTTACTGAGCGAATAGCCCGACTTTCGTTTAGAAGGTGTCCAGTACGTTTCTTCGGTAATCTGGCTTCCATCTTGCGTTTTGCCCAATGCGGCAATGGAGCTGACGTGGCAAAACCGCCTGACACCATTGTGGATGGCAGCATCGATCAGATTTCCAGTGCCTTTTACATTGTTATTCAGCATCATGTCGTGGTCGTCGCCGTGAAACGAAACAATTGCGGCACAGTGGAAAATGCTGGAAACGCCATTCAGAGCTTCCTCCAGGCTCAGATAATCCAGAATATCGCCTTCCACCCATTCAATCTGCTCGAATAAGGTATCGGCCTTACTGGTGTAATACGAAAAAATTTTCTTCACCCATTCGGTATTGCTTTGCGGTCTGCGCAGAGCTTTTACCCGAAGTCCTGAGGTTGTCAGCTCATACAATAAATGAGCTCCAACCAATCCGGTTCCACCTGTTACTAGTATCATATTGAAAAAGTTTTTAGTGCCTAGAGTGCCTAGAGTGCCTAGAGTGCCTATTTTCAACTTTAGGCACTCCGGACTTTAGGCACTTCGAACTTTCTATTTGTTCCAGGGCATAACAGCTTTCGCTCCAAATTCCTTAGCAGTCAGTTTGCTGATCGGAACTACCAATACGCCAACATTCCGGATAGCCGGTGCATTAAATTTGAAGGAAAGATCGCTGTATTGAGTCATGAATTGTCTGAAGAGCCGTTCCTTTTCATCCTGATCTTCAACAATTTCGGCTGTCCCTTCAACAATCACTGATATTGATTTTACACGATAGCTGCACGCAACCTGTTCGTCCTGCCACGCCAATTTTTCGCCCAGGGTCCAGTTGATGCAAACCTTCGGATTTTTTTTGATCGTTTCCCACATCCTTCCGTATTGAGCAGAATGCAGGATAACGCGATCGCCATCCATGGCAAAATTCATGGGCAATATATACGGAACATCGTCGACTGACATGGCCACATAGCAGGTTTTGCACTGTTTCAGGATGGCATCGATCTCGTTTCGGTCTTCAATAAAATGGGTTCTCATATTTGTCTGTTGTTTGTCAGTTGATCGTCCGGAATCCCAACCCCGATCCCGAAAGTTCTTTCAACACTACTTTCAGTTTCATGTGTTGAATTTGAAGCTCAGTTGATTTCTCAAAATCATCCTCTTGAACTTTTCCCATCTGAAATTCAAGATCTGTCAGCATCATTTTTACTTTTTTAGACTTGTATTCCTGAATCCATTTAGGAACCAATAAGTATAACAGATCGCTTTCGCTTTCCACATGTGAACCTCCTTTACTCCAGATTTTGCTTTGAGAGTGCTTGTCAGCCAATATATTGCTAGCAAACTTACTAGTTTCTGCGTCGGGATTTTGGGTGAAAAACTTAATCGGATCAAAATCTTCTTTGTCAACATTTTCTTCCAATACCGATATGATGAAATTGACATGGGGATTTACCGATATAAGCTCGTCATTTTGTAGTTCTGATAACATATAAGCACCAACAGTATAGGTATTTACCTGATGTGTATCTTCGTTTTCTATCTCAAATAATTCTTGATGAAAATACTTCAGAAGTGCGCGAATGATCTCGCGTTCCTCAGTCTCAAATGGGTTGACTGTTTTCTTTTCGGTGACCGGAACAGCCGGTTTTGAAGCCTGAACCTGCAGTTCCTGAAGTTCTTTTCGGGTATGATCTTCGGATTGCCTGTTCTGAATTTTGCGGATTTCGGAATACAAAACAGCTTCCTGAACATCCATTAAACGGCTGCATTCCTTGATGTAAATGGTTCGGGTGATGGTATCCGGAATGACGGAGATCGAATGAACTATTTCGTTGACCAGTCGCGCTTTCGAAACCGGATCGTTTTCAACGGTTTCCATCAGCAATTGAGTCTTGAATTTAATAAAGTCGGTTTCCTTGGACTTGATGTATTCCGTCAGTTCACTGGCGCTCATCGAGCGGGCAAACGAGTCGGGATCTTCACCGCGCGGTAAAGGCAAAACTTTTACGTTGATTCCTTCTTCCAGAACCATGTCGATTCCACGAAGCGACGCTTTTATTCCGGCCTCATCGCCGTCGTAAACAATTGTAATGTTGGGCGAAAACCGGCGGATCAGCCTGATTTGCTCGATGGTAAGCGATGTTCCTGACGAGGCAACCACATTCTCGATTCCGGCCTGATGAAACGACAGCACATCGGTGTAACCTTCAACCAGATAACATTTGTCGAGACGGGTAATGTCGCGTTTGGCCTGATAGATACCGTATAGCGTTCGGCCTTTGTGATAAATATCTGACTCGGGCGAATTGAGATATTTGGCCACTTTTTTATCGTTGGTAAGCGTTCGGCCGCCGAAGGCAATCACACGGCCGGCCACATTATGAACCGGAAAAATGACACGTCCGCCGAAACGGTCGCGAACCCAATCTTCACGCTTGATGGTCAGTCCGGTTTTCTCCAGGAATTCCATTTTGTAGCCTTCACGGGTCGCAGCCTGGGTGAAAAGGTCTTTCCCGTCGGGACAAAATCCAAGTTCGAATTTCGTAATGATGTCGTCGCGGATACCCCGTTCGCGCAGGTAACTCAGTCCTATGGTGCGGCCTTCATTTTCTTTCAGCAAAAACCGGCTGAAATATTTTTGAGCGAAAGCCGACACGATCATCATGCTTTCGCGCTCGTCTTTCAGCAGTTTTTCTTCCTGCGATTCTTCCTTTTCCTCAATTTCGATGTGGAATTTTTTAGCCAGCCAGCGTAAGGCATCCGGATAGCTGAGTTGCTCCAGTTCCATGATGAAATTCACGGAGTTGCCGCCTTTTCCGCAGCCAAAACATTTAAAAATTCCTTTGGCAGGAGAAACGGTGAACGAAGGAGTTTTTTCGTTGTGGAAAGGGCACAATCCCAGTTGGTTAACACCCCTTTTTTTGAGTGTAACAAACTCTGAAACAACATCCGAAATGGTTGCAGCATCCAATATCCGCTCGATGGTAGAAGGATCAATCATTGCTGCAAATGTAAAAATTTAAATCCTGAAAAGAACAGGGAGAGTATTGCATGAAATCATTTGAATTGATTTCGGGAAAGCCTTTATTTTTTCTTTTTCGTCGATTTGGCGTGTTGGTTATAATCAACTGCCAGTCCAATCCAGTATTGAAAGTCCTGTACGTTTATCGATTAGCATGAAGCTCAAACCGCCCATCATCTCTTTTTCTTCAATACCATCCAACTCCTGAAGCTGTTCCCGAATCTGGTTTGCAAGAATTTGATTGTAAGCCATTTGTTTCGATTTTAAGAAACTGTTTAAAAATTTCCCGTTAGGGAAAATCTGTCGGTAGTAATATCATTTTACATGCTCTGTATTGTCCCATACGGGACAAAAGACCTGCACGTTTTCAATCATTCTACCGACCTTTGGTTCCTACGGAACCCAAAAACAAATTTTAAACAGGCTCTAAGGTATTAAACCGGAAGATAACTTCCTGAGAAAAGAAAAGGGACAAAACCATTTGCATGAATGATTTTGTCCCTTTCAGAATAATCCGGAGATTAATGAATATCAATGTCATAAGGCATCCTGGCCAGAATTCCCCGCTGAGAAATGATGCCACGCAATTGCTCATAATATTTGTAGTTTTCGCCCAACTCATCCTTCATGAAACCGGCTTTGGCCGATCCTGAAAACTCTTTCAGGAGTTCTTCGATCGGATCTTTCAGCTTAGGAAGGTTGACGATCCTACAGTTATCCAGTTTCGCCATTTTCTTAGCCAGTTCGATGGCATCGGTTAAACCTCCGTAAACATCAATTAACTTGATTTCCTTGGCATTTGTGGCGGCCCACACACGACCCTGACCAATTGCATCAACTGCCGATTTTTCCATCTTGCGTCCTTCGGCTACCCGCGAAATAAAGGTATCGTAACCGCTCTCGATGGTTTGCTGCATCAAATCGCGCTCAAATGGCGACATGGGCCGGTAAACCGAAATCATGTCCGAATGTTCATTGGTCATCACCACATCAGTGGTAATTCCGAGCTTATCGGTCATCAGCTTTTGCAGATTTGGAATCATCCCGAAAATACCGATCGAGCCGGTAATTGTAGTGCGGTCGGCCATAATGGTGTCGGCAGCAGCAGCAATGTAATAACCACCTGAAGCAGCCACATCGCCCATTGATGCAATAACCGGTTTCGCAGCGGCAGCCAGTTTAACTTCGCGCCAGATCACTTCCGAGCCAAAAGCGCTTCCGCCCGGTGAGTTGATGCGCAACACGATAGCCTTGATCGAAGAATCGCGGCGTGCTTCACGGATGGTTCTTGAGAGATCTTCCGATTTAATGCCATCGTCCGAAACACTTGCATCAATACTTCCGGAGGCATATATTACAGCAATCTTTTTTCGTGCCATTTGAGCGTGTTGTTCCGGCACTTTAATATACTTGTAAATATCAACAGCCTTCACATCATCCTTTTCGCTAGTACCGGTTAATTTTTTCAGGTCGTCAATCACCTGATCCTTGTATTTTAGCCGGTCCACGAGGTTTTTCTGTTTCGCAAAATCAGCTTTCCTGAAGGTTGCAACCATATCGGCAATGTCGTTCAATTCGTCAATTCCCATTTTTCGTGAAGCCGAAATATCCATCAGCATTTCGTTCCAAATGCTTTTCAAATAGGTTTCGGTTTGAAGCCGGTTTTCGTCGCTCATTTTGTCCAGAAGAAAGGGCTCAACAGCCGATTTGAATTTGCCGTGACGGACAATCTGCATTTCAACGCCCAGTTTCTCCAGACCTTTTTTGTAGAACGTGCGTTCGCCGCCCAATCCTCTGAAATCGACCAGTCCCTGAGGGTTCAGCATTAATGAATCAGCCACGGTAACCAGATAATAGGCCTTTTGAGAAAAATAGTCGCCGTATGCGTAAATAAATTTTCCTGAAGTTTTGAAATCTTTCAATGCCGAGCGGATTTCTTCAACCGAAGCCATTCCAGCCTGAATATCCATCGGATTCAGGTAAATTCCCAGAATGTTGTGGTCGGTTTTTGCTTTCCGGATACAGTCAAGAATATCGTTTAACCCGACTGTTTTATTCCCCTGAAATATTCCAAAATCAAGGTCTCCGAAAGGATTTTTCTTGCCGCGGTCCTCGATCTGATGGTCAAACTTCAGAATCAGCATGCTGTTTCCTGAAATTTGGGCAGGCTCATCCGAACCTGAAACCATTGCCGCAATAATTCCAATGGTTATAAAAATGAGCAGCAACCCGGCAATCATCACTCCAACGATGGAGGCCAGCGTAAATTTAAAAAATTGCTTCATGTGTATTTTAATTAGATTTGTTTGTTTCGATTAAAATGTACGATAGATTTGTACGAATTTAGTGTTTTTGTTACACATTTCAGGTAGTTATGATTAAGCTTTATATTCTGTTGGGTGGAAATCTCGGAGATAAAAAGAAGATGTTTTCGGATGCTCGGGTCAGACTTAGTGAATTGCTGGGAAAAATCACCGTACAATCGGCTGTATATGAAACCGAACCCTGGGGATTCGAATCGGATGATCTATTCTGGAACCAGGTACTTGAAATCGCTACCGATCTTTCTCCGGAAGAAGTTCTTCGCCTGACACAGCAAACCGAGCATGACCTGGGGCGGATCAGGAAAGCGAACCAGTACGATTCACGGATTATTGACATAGATATTTTATTTTATGGCGATCAGATAATCAGCCAAGACAAACTGTTTATTCCGCACCCCCGGATTCAGGAGCGGAAATTTGTGCTGGTTCCGCTTAACGAGATTGCTTCCGACTTGGTGCATCCGGTATTTCAGAAATGCATTGGACAATTACTTGTTGATTGCACTGATAAACTAAAGGTTAGCCCCATCCCCAACCCTTCCCCAAAATTGGGAAGGGAGTTTAGCGAATAAAGGTTATAATCAGTTCATCAATTGATAACAAAACAAACACAGTCTAACTAAAAGAATCTCAAATAAAAATTTCAATTCATAAATTCGATGTCCACTTCCTTCAAAAAATATACGCTCAACTTCAAACAGGCCTCAGGAACGTCGCGCGGAATTTACACTACACGTGATTCCTGGTTCATTTTTTTGTCAGACGGAATAAATACGGGTATTGGCGAATGTGCTCCACTACCCGATTTAAGCATCGAAAGTCTGAATAAAATGAGTTCGAAACTGCTTCAGGTTTGCGATGAATTTGGCTTTTTCAGTCAGTTTCCTGACGAATTACGGGCCTGGCCTTCCATCAGGTTCGGTATTGAAACTGCCATGCTCGATCTGAAAACCGGTGGTCTGCACCAGCTTTTCCCTTCAGCTTTTACCCGCGGAGAACAGGGAATTCCAATCAACGGACTAATCTGGATGGGAGCACCCGATTTTATGAAACAACAGATTCGATCAAAGTTGGAAGCTGGATTCCGGTGCATCAAAATGAAAATCGGGGCATTGGATTTTGAGACTGAATTCAGCCTTTTAAAAGCCATCCGTGATGAATTTTCTCCGGAAGAAATTACATTGCGGGTTGATGCAAACGGGGCATATTCTTTGAAAACTGCTCTGGAAAACCTGAAACGCTTATCCGATTTGCAGATTCATTCGATTGAACAACCCATTGAAGCAGGGCGCTGGAACGAAATGGCTGAATTGTGCCGGACGTCGCCGGTTCCGATTGGGCTTGACGAGGAATTGATTTGTATTTCCAGTCGCTCCGAGATGCAAAAACTGATGGAAACTATCCGTCCCGCTTACCTGATTCTGAAACCCAGCTTGCATGGAGGTTTTGCCGGCTGCGAAAAGTGGATTGAACAGGCTGAAAAATACGGATCAGGTTGGTGGATAACCTCGGCTCTGGAATCGAACATTGGGCTGAATGCCATTGCACAATGGACATTCCAGCTCAATGCAAAAGGTGAACAGGGATTGGGAACAGGTCAACTTTTTACCAATAATTTCGAATCTCCAATGGAAATCGTGGGGGATCGGTTGTGGTTTCGTCCGGAGAAAAGGTGGAACCTGGCGAGTTTGGATGAGGTGCAATTGGAAGACGACTTTTGAATAAACAGCTTTAGTCATTGATAGTCACAAACTTCGGGTAATATTTCAATCAATGACTATGAATGACAAGGTTTTAATTTGGGAAATAATATCATGACAACACCAGCATACATTATCCTGAACAGCAAACAGCTTTCTGCTGCTGAAATTTTTCAACGAACTTCAGCAAAGACAATTGATCCGGCTGTTTCGGAGTGGGAAAAGGAACTCTTTTCATTCCTGAACGAATGGTTTTCTGATACGGATTTTATACTTGCTCAGACTTCTGGAAGTACCGGGGAGCCAAAACCCATCGAATTGTCCAAATCGCTGATGCAAAGAAGTGCCGAACGAACCATCGAATATTTCGGCCTGAAAAAAGATGACCGGCTCCTGCTGAGTTTGCCTTGCCGGTACATTGCCGGAAAAATGATGGCGGTCCGGGCCATTGTCGGGCAAATGAACCTGATCACCGTTGATCCGGCAAGCGATTTTGACTTTCCGGAAAATGAATCGTTCGACTTTGGAGCCATGGTTCCAAACCAGGTTTTTAAAATGCTGAAACAACCGTCAGGAAAAGAAAGACTGCAAAATATCCGGAATCTGCTGGTTGGTGGTTCTGCCATTTCATCGGCATTGGAAGCTCAAATCGTTCAGCTTTCCAACAGGATAGTTTTGACTTACGGCATGACGGAAACCGCGTCGCACATCGCCATCCGTGAACTTTCTGGGAACCTGAAATCAGATTTATTCAGTTGTTTGCCCGGAATTTCAGTTAGCCTGAACGAATCCGGGTGTTTGCAGATTCACCTTCCGGAGATGATTGAGCCTCTACAAACCAATGATCTGGCAGAACTTCAATCGGATACAAATTTTAAACTTCTGGGGCGTGCCGATTCGGTAATCATTTCAGGAGGAATCAAGTATTCTTCCGAAATGATTGAGAAAAAGCTGGAAACTTTAATCAATCAGAGGTTCGTTATTTCTTCGGTTCCTGATGAAAAACTGGGAGAAAAATTAGTATTGGTTATCGAAGGCAAGCCCTTTGATACTGGCGCTTTAAAACAAAAACTCACCGGACTTTTAACTCCGTACGAATGCCCTAAATCTATTCTCTTTCTGGAAAAACTCCCGGAAATCACGTCAGGTAAAGTGAGAAGAGGCGAAGTGAAAAAATATTTTTAGTTTGTCCCGACATTTTTCGCTTTCCTTTTTTCTTTTTCCTTGTTTTCAATCCATTCGCCGATTTTAAACTTTTACTGACCGATCATTGATGTTTCAGCGATTGTGCCTGATTTATTTTTACATCATCAAAAATATCAAGCGATGGAAAAGTACATTGAACACAGAAAACATTCAGGATCGTTTTGGGCATACATACTCATTGTTATCGGTATTTTGCTGATTCTGAAGCAAAGCGGATGGGACATTAAACTTCCCAGAATCGGTGAATTCTTTGCGGGAATCGGGCAATTCTTTGGGAACCTGGCTTCCTGGTCCACCGGAGCAGCAATTCCGGCGTTAATTATTCTGGCCGGACTTGTGCTGATTATCGGTCGACGGTTTTTCGGAGCGCTACTTCTGGTCCTGCTGATTCTGATTTTAGTTCCTCATTTTCTGATCATTCCGGGAATCTTACTGATTCTCTTTTTCCCGGTTATTTTGATAATCATTGGAATAATTATACTTTCAAAATTATTCTGATGCTGCTAACAATCCGGTTTAACCGATTAGATCAGTCGTTTTACCGATCAGTGGTTGACCCGGAATCGATAGTAATTACATTTGCAACCTATTAAAACACTAATCATGGAACGTAATAGAGGAGACAAGCGGTTATATTTTGGAATCATCCTGATCGTGTTGGGAGTTATTCTTATCCTGGAGAGATTCAATCTGATTCCGGATTCTATGACTGACATAATTATTTCCTTCCCAATGTTGTTAATGGTAATTGGAGCAATTTCATTAATTGGAGGAAATAGGAAGGGCGGTATTATACTGATGATCATTGGTGCTTTCTTTTTGTTCCCTCATGAGATTCGGTCTGATTACTGGCCTTTAATCCTCATTGCCATTGGGATTGCCATTCTGTTTCGTCAGCACGATCAGAAAAAACTTCCCGGAAGTGAAGATCCGGTAATTTTAAATCCGGGTGACAATTCAACCAACAATCCAGGCGACAATTCATTCAATACTTTCGATGATTTTGTCATTTTCGGAGGACGCGAAATTTTTATCAATTCACAGAATTTAGCCGGCGGAAAAGCAACTTCCATTTTCGGCGGAATCGAATTTGATTTGCGCAAAGCAAGTCTTCAGCCAGGTGGTGCAGTAATCGACTGTGTGAGTGTTTTCGGTGGTTGTGGCTTTAAAATTCCGATGGACTGGAACGTGCGTAACGAAGTGACCACTATTTTCGGGGCATTCACCGATAAACGGGGTGAAACATACAACGACCGCTATTACGACCCTTCCAAAACGATTGTTATCAAAGGGATTTCGATGTTTGGTGGTATTGAAGTTAAGCACTTCTAACCGATGAAACACCCTTTAACCAATAACTACCGGCTTCTAGGTTACTATGCCCTTTTTTGGTTCGTAATTGGCGTAATCAATATTGTGCTTCAGGTAATCTGGTACAATGTTCCGCTAATCTATTCATTGCTCGATACCGGTACCAATTATGTTTTGTATCCTTTGCTGGGATCGAGTATCTGGTACAGTATCCGCTACAATAGTCTGGAAGAAGTTACCATTGGCCGGTTAATTATCTTTCACTTCATTGCGGCCTCCATCCTTTGTGGGATTTGGGTTTCTATTAGTTACGCCATCTTCCAACCATTTATTACTAAAGAAAAACATTTCCTGAAGGATGGACTTCCGCCCAAAATTTTGGGCGGGTATGTGATGTACGCCATTTACCTGGTATTTTTCTATGCGGTCAATTATTACGAGAGCCTGAAGGAAAAAATCAAGAAAGAAGGGGAATATAAATCATTGATCCGTGAAGCCGAACTGCAGGCGCTGAAGTCACAAATCAATCCGCATTTTCTGTTCAATAGCCTGAATTCCATTTCGTCGCTTACGGTGAGCAATCCTGAAAAAGCTCAGGAAATGGTGATTAATCTGTCGACTTTCATGCGGTATTCGCTGATGCACAACGAAAAAGAGATGGTTTCGTTTTCAAGGGAACTGGAAAATATCAAACTATACCTCAGCATTGAAAAAGTTAGATTCGGTAAAAAACTAAATGCCGAATTTGAGATTGATTCCCATTGCCTGGAAGCCGAGATTCCCAATATGATTCTGCAACCTTTGTTCGAAAATGCCATCAAATATGGAGTTTACGAAACAACCGAGCAGGTAACCATCAAATCCACCTGCGAATGCGACGGAAACGTTCTGAAGATAACCATCGTAAACGATTATGATGCCAGCACCATCAAACGAAGAGGAGAAGGAATCGGTTTGAGAAACATCCGTAAACGCATGGAAATCATTTACAACCAGCCCGATTTAATGAAAATTACCGATCATAAAACCAGCTTTGAAGTTCAATTAATCATACCACAAAAACAAGCACTGTCATGAGCGAGAAATTACAAACCCTCATTATTGAAGACGAGGAACTGGCCCGAAACCTGTTGCGCTCGTACCTGAAAGACCAACCCGATATTGAAATCATTGGTGAATGTGAAAACGGGTTCGATGGCGTGAAAGCAATTAACGAACTAAAGCCTGATCTGGTATTTCTGGACATCCAGATGCCAAAAATAACTGGATTTGAGATGCTTGAGCTAATCGACCATAAGCCACAGATCATTTTCACAACGGCCTACGACCAGTTTGCCCTGAAAGCCTTCGAACTTAATGCCGTGGACTATTTGCTGAAGCCATTTCCGAAAGACCGGATGCTGGCCGCCATTGAAAAGGTAAAACACCACATTCAGAATCACGAAACGAATGATGAGAAGCTGGAAGAACTTACCAATCTCCGTCCTGGTGAAGGGTTCATCGACCGCGTGGTTGTAAAAGACCGGCATAAAATTCACATCATCACCGTCGACAAAATCAGGTATATCGAATCGCTCGACGATTATGTGATGATTTACACCACCGATGGCCGCCACATGAAGCAAAAAACCATGAAGTACTTCGAAACCAACCTCGATCCGAAAAACTTCATCCGTATTCATCGTTCCTACATCGTTCAGGTTGACAACATCGCCGAAATTCAGCAATATGAAAAGGAAGCGTACATCGTTATCCTGAAAGACTCGGCCAAAACCAAGCTCAAAATCAGCAAAAGCGGATATAAAAATATCAAGGAAGTTTTGCACTTCTAATTGCTGAAGTCACATAAACAAGGGATACGATCTTTTCAAAAAGATCGTATCCCTTGTTTATGCCTACTATCCATTTGGTTATGTTATTATATTCCCCTAGCTTTCGGGAATATGGTTCTGGCCCCTTTCCATTTTGGTATTTAAGGAAACCCGCCAGTTCAGGCATTATTTGCGAATCAGGGATTCCATCTTTCAAAAAAGAGATGGAATCCTTTTGTACTTCTACTCATTAAAATTAAATCCTAATGGAAACCAGGAATTCTAACATCATCTTTCTGCTGTTTGGTTTTATCTGTTTCTTTTCATTACGCAGCAACGGGCAGCTA
>Ga0209429_10002024_pt1 | contig 12185 bp, 6 predicted proteins | sample BarGraNGADG00212_3_FD_184493 | JGI IMG/M metagenome (GOLD analysis project Ga0209429, IMG submission 184493) | Arctic peat soil microbial communities from Barrow, Alaska - Barrow Graham LP Ref core NGADG0004-212 (SPAdes) (version 2) | ecosystem: Environmental > Terrestrial > Soil > Wetlands >... | reverse complement strand
CGTAAACCAGCCTGTTGTCGGACTGAAAGTATTTACTATAGGTACCAGCGCTGATTATGTTCTCAGCGATAGGTTTAATCTTCAGATCTTTGCAGACCATACTATGAATAATCCTTTTGTTGCAAATACATTCCCCACTTCTAATACAAACTTCGGATTCAGCCTCAAATTCACACTTATTCAGTAGATCAGACACTTATTTAAAGTGCACATTATTTTTTAGCCACGAAGTGGCTAAATATGAATAACCCCCGGTGAAGCCGGGGGTAAAGCTAACCAACTGATTTAAAGCCCTGAAGGGGCTTAATGTAAAACTGAAAAGTAATATATTCAGCTCCTTCAGAGCTGCTGGAGGTGAGTAGATATCTACCCCTGGCTGCGCCAGGGGTTATTCATATTAGGCTCTTTCAGAGCCGTTTATAATATGGAGTGTTGTGCAAAAATGTATAAGGATTATCCTGCTTGCGGCTCCGACAGAAAGTAACCAGACAGACTTTGTGACCTCGCGGTTAATGGATTTCTTTTATTTTTCAGAAAACGTTTGAAACAAAGTCTTCAACGTCTTTCTGTCTGAAAATCAGCGATTCTGCATCAAATTAATTGCAGGATAAGAATTGTTTATCAAACCATTATCCCTAAATTTGAATGAAAACCTAAGCAGGTTTCCTAATAAACCTGGATATTAAATTTGTTTTATGAAAAAATCGAAACCGAATCTTTCCTTTTGGCAGGTTTGGAATATGAGCTTCGGATTCCTCGGAATCCAGTTTGGTTTTGCCCTGCAAAATGCATATGTCATCTTATACAAAGTTTACAGCAAACCAGTTTCGTTTGTTTCTGCACTCAATGGCATACATACTTATACACACTTTGCAAAAACAGTACTAAATGGTACTGAGTATGCTAATGCAACCATGAAAACCATACAGCTTAAAATTATCAAAACCGCTGCATGGGTTAAAGAAATGAAAACCAAGATAAAGATAGAGTTACCTCAGTTTTGCATGACAAAAGATGAACAAATCAAAGGTTATGAGAGATTGATGGCACTTAGAACGCAGGAATGTTAAATAACACTATCTCAAATATATATTCTGATAATCAATAACATGAATGGGAAAGATATACCCCAGAGTAAGATTTTTAGCCAAAAGTAAATGCTGCTACGAAAAGATTGAAGTAGAATCCAGGCAAAAATCCAAAAATCATATCTGTAAAACTAATCGAGAAACCCATTCAGAATAAACACGAGTGCAAAAGTCAATTTTAATTCTTAAATTTAAATTTATGAATTAATCAGGTTAGGACAGACCTTAAATAAATTTCATAACTTGTGAAACAATTTAATAATAAGAATATGAAGTGGAATATTATTTTTGTTTTGTTGCTTTCTTTATTTTCGATTCAGGTATCTTATGCACAGAAACCTGGTAAAAAAATAAAAATTATGGGGGTGGTTGTCGATGCAAACAGGAAACCAGTTGAGGGTGCTCTCATTATGGTTGATGGAGTAAAATCTGATGAGGTTACCGATTCGAAAGGTGCATATAGCATTAAAGTACTTCCGGCTGCAAAAACATTAACAGTCTTGTCGCTTTATACTAATGAAATGAAAGCTATTGATATAAATGGAAATTCGGTAGTTAATTTTATTCTCGGCAAAACAAGTACGAATACCAGCGAACAGGTAAAGAAACAGAGTGAAACAGTTGATATTGGCTATGGTACAAACAGCAAAGAACGGTCCTCAAATTCTGTCAGAAAATCTGACATAAACGCTACCACCGGAAAGTCATATCTGAATATTTATGAAATGATTAAAAGTGAAGTTCCGGGAGTATCGGTAAATGGAACCTCAATTCACCTGCAGCAGGGTTCCGGATCATTTACCTCAAGCACTGAACCCCTTTTTGTAGTGGACGGAACAATTGTTTACGATATAAGTGGTGTTATACCTTCTCAGGTTCGCTCCATTTCTTTGATAAAGGGCTCTGATGCCTCAATTTATGGTGCAAGGGGTGCAAATGGAGTCATTGTCATTACCTTAATCAAATAAAGAACTGCAGCAAATAATTCAACCCGTAGGAACGCATGGATTCTTGCATATGAATCTATGCGTTCTACAGGTTGATAATTTATGTCAGGTTACACTACAGTTCTCTGATCCAGATATTTCTGTAACCAACAGGATTGCCATGCTGCTGTAACATGATGCTTCCTGGTCCGTGTTTCTTTATAAGGAATTCAGGAATTCCGACAAATGTTGTCGGTCCACGTAAAGCAACGTTGTTTTGTATTAATATTCCATTGTGGAATACTGTGGCTCTCGGGGGTGTGAAATATGTAGTGCTGTCTTTGCCAAATCGCGGAGCGGTGTAAACTATATCGTAAACCTGCCATTCTCCTGGCTGTCTGCTCGCATTAATCAGTGGAGGATACTGTTTATAAAACGCGCCGGCCTGACCATTCCTGTATGTACGGTTATGCCAGCTATCAAGGACCTGCAGTTCGTATAGTTCCTGTAAATACACACCACTGTTTCCCCTACCCTGGCTTTTGCCGGTTATTACAGAAGGTGATCTCCATTCTATATGCAGCTGGAAATCTCCAAAAACACGTTTTGATTTCAGAGAGCCTGATCCCTGAACAGACACCATGGCTCCATCCTTTATTATCCAGGTAGCAGGTTTTACACCGCCTCCCCGGGCAGTTTCTTCCCACTCCGAATTAATGTCCTTTCCGTTAAATAATATTATTGCATCAGCAGGAGGATCACCAATTTGTGCAGCCGGTTGAACCATTGGAATTTCAGGATCCCAGATTTCAGTCTGAAAATGTGTCATCTTTATTGTTGAATCTTCAGGTGCACGCTGAGGCCTTACACCTGTAGTAGTTTGTTGTCCGTTGGCAGGCGGTTGCTGTCTTTGTTCCTGTCCATAACATAAAAGACCAGGAACCAGCATTAGGCCAAAAATCACTGTTTTTTTCATTTGAGTAGGATTAGTTTTGATTTAAAGATTTCGAATTACGATATACTGTTCTGATACACAGACTTCATTAAAAAATTAAGAGGATGTTTTTCAAAACACCCTCTTAAAATTAACTATAAATTATGTAACGCTACTATCCAAAGGCATTTTTAACTTTTTTTAATTATAACCTGGATTTTGAGTTAAATTCGGGTTTGCATCAATTGCTGTTTGTGGAATTGGAAATAACAGACGTGTTTCAGGAAGTGTTTTAGACCTCCAGCCCGGGATTGGATTTAAAAATGTTCCAAACCTGATCATATCTTGTCTTCCCCAGTTTTCCCATGCCAACTCAAAACGACGTTCTTTGTAAACATCATCAAGAGTAACGTTGGTTTTAAGTTTAGAAGGATCGGTGAAAGCTCTTTTCCTGAGCTCATTCACAAGCCGTGTAGCTTCCGTATTATTCTGTCCCAGCCTTACAAGGCATTCAGCATTCATGAGGTAAACATCAGCAAGCCTGTATATTGCACAATCATTTTCCATTGCGGTGAGACCTTTCTTATACTCCCACTTATTGCAACGTGCACCGTCTTCCTGTTCTGTCTGGCCCCATCCATCAGCATCGATAGCATATATCATGGTAACATCAACGGTATGAATCAGTGGCCGGCCATGAGCAGTAATAAGCTGCAGTCCGGTAGTAGCGCTTATCATTGGACCAATGAGAAAACTTCCAAGATAACGTTTATCATCCAGGTCAAATGACTTAACATAATCAGGCAAAGCACATATTCCATTATTTGCACCTCCCGGAATTCCCAAAGCCTGAGGATCGAGATAATGAAGGGTATAGCCGCGTGCCGGGAATGAATTGGCGATACTGTTTACAGCTACCAGAATCGCCTCTTTAGAACCTTCATTATTGTTGCTGAACTGTTCTTTCCAATTTAATTCCAGAGAATAGGGAAGAGCCATAATAGTATTACAGGCATCAATACACTCCTGCCATTTAGGACCACCTGCCGGATTCCATACCATGGCATTCAGATACATTTTAGCAAGCATAAAGTATACCGATCCTTTGGTAAACTTCCCATAACTCGATGCGGTTACATCTGACCTTATTTTATCTTTTATATCAATGAGTTCAGACAGAACCCATGTATAAACCTCTGCACGTGTTTTTGTGCCAGGTTTGGTCAGATCAGTAAAATCAGTCACAAGAGGTACATTCCCATAGAAGTCGATTAGCTCAATATACCTCTGCGCCCTTGCAGCTCTGACCTGGCTCAGGTATGGATCTTTATCAGTAATCGCCGGACTGGTATTAATCAGATAAATAATCTGGTTGAAGTTTGTTATTCTGGAATAACTGGTATTATAAGTATCAGTGGCAGGATTGGTTTGTGGCCTCCATGTCCCCTGTGTCATCTCTTTATAAGCGCCTCCATCCCACCAGTCGCCGCCTCTCCTGGTCGGAGTTACTGACATATCTGTGCAGGTTTCTTTCGGAGCAGGGCTATTAACGCAGTTAAAATCCCTCAGACGTGTGTAAATCGGAGCTACAAGCGAATTTACTTCCGCCTCAGTTGACCCATATGAATCCATTGGCAATTGAGAATATACCTTTTCATCCAGTTTGGTACATCTGACTGTCAATAATCCCATGAGCATGATCAATGCTATGTATAGTGTTAACTTTTTCATAATAATTCAATTTTAAAGTTAAAAAGTTACATTTATGCCCAATATAAAGGTCTTGGTTTTCGGATAATACTCCCTTCCCTCCACGCCGGGATCAAGTCCGTCCATTGGCACTTCAGGATCAACACCCTTATATTTGGTTATGGTCATCAGGTTATGAGCCGTTCCATAAAACCTTATCCTGCTAACGCCCAGCATGTCTTTTGGTATCAGTGAATAACCAAGAGTCAGGTTGTCCAATCTTGCGAAAGATCCTTTTTCAATATAATAGCTGTTATAAAAAGGACTCTGTTTTAATCCCATGGTTAAAGCTGAAGCTAAAACATTTGCCCCGGGTAACCACTGCAAATTGGCATATGACATTTTTGAAAAGTTCAATACATCATTACCATATACCCCTCTAATAAAAAAGCTCAACTCGAAATTTTTGTAAGTAGTTGTACTATTTAAACCGTAGGTCAATTTAGGTTGGGCTTTTCCGATGTATGTATAGTCAGAAATTGTAAAACCTGGAATCCCGTCTATCATATCATTAATGATATATTGTCCGTTCGCATCGATTCCAAGGCATTGTGGTCCGTAAAACTGACCTACCTGGTATCCTTCCTGAACGATATGAGTTGTATTTGTTGAACCGCCTCTAACCCATGCACTCCCGACTTTGATCGATGAAGTGGTAAATTCTGCATTTGAAAGCGAAGTAATTTTATTATCATTATGGGCAGCGTTTACCGATATAGTCCATCTTAAATCTTTAGTCCTGATAACATCTCCTGAAAGTGTTAATTCAATCCCTTTGTTTGACATGGATCCAACGTTTGCCATCGTGGTTGGATACATATTAGGTGGCACTGGTACTGCATATCTGTACAGAAGATCTTCTGTGAGTTTATCATAATATTCAATTGTTCCATTGATTCTTGACTTGAAAAGGCTGAAATCAAGGCCAACATTGAACATTGATGTTGACTCCCATTTCAGATTCGGATTTGGATTCTGGCTTACACCATAAGCAGTGTGCCATGCTCCGTTATCAAAATACAATCCCGAAGAGCCATACAATGATAATGACTGGTAAGGATCCAATCCGCTCTGGTTACCTGATACACCATAACCTACGCGTAATTTTAATTCATCTACCGTACCCTTAAGACTTTCCATAAAAGCTTCATCAATCAATCTCCAGGCAGCAGACACTGATGGGAATGTACCCCATTTATTGGCAGCACCAAATTTTGATGATCCATCACGGCGTACAGTTGCTGATAAAATGTACCGACCAGCAAATGAATAATTTACTCTGCCAAAGAATGAGATTAATTTAGACATGTTTGCAGTTGAGGTTACATCACCGGTTAACAGTTGTTCTCCGGCACCAAGATTGTCAGAGCCGAAAAGGTTTGTTACAAAATACCTGTTTTGTGCAAAAGCTGCCTGATAATGATAATCCTCATAAGAATAACCACCCAGTACATTTATATTATGATCCCCAATCTCCTTGGCATAATTTATTGTTGCTTCAAGCAAATTTTTATCACTTGTGCGACTCTCCCGCGATGCAGTTCCATTAGATGCTCTTCCCCAACGGGTCCTTGAATCAAGGTAATTGCTTGCATCGAACGAATTGCGTTCCTTGTATACATTTAACCCTGCTGTAAGACCGTTTACTATATTCAGAGTTGCTTTTCCATTTATGAATATAAGACTTGTTTTTCGGGGAGCGGAGTTATATGTCATATTCCTTACCGGGTTTCCCATGTCATATTCATCAGAATCCCACCATGTTCCGTCATCATATTTTACCGGGATAGTAGGTACCACGTTATAAGCCAGAACGAAATTATTTGTGGAGGTTTCCTGATAGTCCCTCTGATTTATACCACCTGACAGAGAAAGATCCAAATGATCTTTCAAAGCCTTTTGATTCATTTGAAACCTGGTATTAATCCTCTTCAAATAGTTGTCTTTCATGACACCTTCCTGATCCAGATAGGAGATAGAGACCCTGTAATTGCTTTTTGCTCCTGCCCCTGAAACTGACAGGTCGTGATTCTGACTGACCCCTGTTCTCGAGATTTCTTTAAACCAGTCGGTGTTGGCTCCCTTATCAAAAACACTGATATCTACATTGTTATCTTTAGCATATTGCCTGTATTCTGCAGCTGTAAGTAAATCAGGCTTGTTGCTCAAAACGTCAAAGGCAACATATCCGTTATAATCCACGGTCGTTTTATTTTCTGTCCCCTTCTTGGTTGTGATCAAAATAACCCCGCTTGCTGACCTTGAACCATAGATTGCTGCAGCTGAAGCATCTTTCAATACGCTGATTGATTCTATATCCTGAGGAGCAACTGAGTTCATACTTAATCCCGGAACTCCATCTATTACAACAAATGGTTCACTGCTTCCTGTTAATGATGAAGTACCTCTTAACCTTATAGATTGATTGGCCGTAACATCACCGGTTGAGGTTGTGATGGTCAAGCCTGCTACTTTACCCTGTAAAAAATCGGCAGCTGTTCTGGAGATACCCGCATTAAAGTCTTTTTCGGCAACCTTGGTAACTGATCCCGATATTGACTTTTTCTGCTGGGTTCCGTAACCAACTACAACGACTTCATCAATAGTGTTAAGCCTTTGTTTAAGTGTTATGTCCAATGAAGACAATGATCCGATTACCGCTTCCAGAGATTCATAACCAATAAAAGAAAAGACAAGAACAGCAGTGGAAGAAGAAACTGAAATAGAATAATTTCCATCTATATCCGCGATGACTCCGTTCGTTGTATTCTTTTCAAGAACATTGACTCCGGCCAGAGCCGCTCCCGTCTCGTCAGTAATCCGTCCTTTTACAACTTTTTGCTGAACCTCTGTAGCTGCAGCAAAGATTTGGACAGATCCTGACAATAACAAAACAATTGTAAGCCCTATTACTATATTAAGTTTTTTAAACTGAAATAGTAATGAGACAAAATGTATAGGTCTTTTTGTCATAATGTTAGGTTTTAGTGTTAAAAAATGCTTTTAGGATGTCAAATTAAATTTTGAAAATGGGCTGGGTTTAACAAAAATAATACTTGGCCCGATTGGGGTCTGGAATTGTTCATAGGCAGTTAAGATTAGTCAGGTTAAAAGTTAATGATACGAATATAAGGAATTATTCAATAAAAAAGAGTATTATCTTTAAAATAAAAAATTATATTATATTTGTTTCATAGGGATACTAATATAATTGCCTGATATATATTGACGATCCAGGTTCTGGTTGCTAAAGCTCACCTTCCTGAAATTCAGGGATTTACCCTTACTGGAATATCAGGGATAACTTGAGGGCGACAACCTTATCCTTTATAATGATGATCATAAAAAATGACTTGTTATAGGTTTCCAATATTTCAGGTGAATAAAGCTTTAAAATGAAAAGATCTTCTCTTATTTTGGTCATGATTTTACTGATTTTTTCCTGCAAACCAGAAGAAAAAGAAAAAAATGAATTGTTTACGTTGTTATCCCCTGCCAAAACAAATGTTGATTTTAATAACCAGCTGACAGAAACCGAGCAATTTAACATCATACAATATCTTTACTTCAATAACGGTGCAGGGGTTGCTGCCGGAGACATCAATAACGATGGACTGATTGACTTATATTTTACCTCTAATCAAAACCCCAACAAACTATATCTGAACAAGGGGAATTTTAAATTTGAGGACATCACCGACAAGGCCGGAGTGGCAGGAAAAGGTGATTGGAAAACAGGTGTTACAATGGCAGATGTAAACGGGGATGGTTTGCTTGATATTTATGTTTGTCAGGTCGATAATTACAAGGGTATAAAGGGGAGAAACCAGTTATTCATTAATCAGGGAGATCTTACATTCAAAGAAGAGGCACATGAATATGGACTTGATTTTCAGGGTTTTTCAACACAGGCAGCTTTTTTTGATTATGACATGGATGGGGATCTGGATATGTATCTTCTTAACCATTCAGTACATACTTCACGCAGCTATGGTCCTTCAACGTTGCGCTACGATCATGATTCGCTTGCAGGTGACAGGTTATACAGAAATGACGAAGTCGGTGGGAAACGGTTTTTTAGTGATGTTACCCTGCAGGCAGGTATTTACAACAGTCAAATTGGTTATGGATTAGGAGTAAATATCAGTGACATCAACAACGATGGTTATCCCGATATTTATATTTCGAATGATTTTCACGAAAATGATTATCTGTATATTAATAACGGTAATGGTACTTTTTCAGAGCGATTGACGGAATTTATACAGCATACAAGCAGATCCTCCATGGGAAATGATGTAGCGGACATTAATAACGATGGCCTTCTTGATATAATGGTCCTGGATATGCTGCCGGAAGATGAAAAAATAAGGAAACAATCCGGTGGTGAGGACGACTATGAACTTTCTGAAATGAAATTGAGAGACGGTTATAATCACCAGTTTGTCAGGAATACCCTGCAACTCAATCTGGGTGGAGGGATGTTCAGTGAAATCGGGCGATTGGCAGGGATATACGCAACTGACTGGAGTTGGTCTCCTTTGTTTTGTGATGTGGATAATGACGGATGGAAAGATCTTTTTATTACAAATGGAATTTATCGAAGAGCCAATGATCTGGATTATGTCAAGTTTTTAACGAAGAATGGCTTTTTTACTTTGGAGAGTAATAAAAATGCTCCGGATTCGGTATTGTACGACAAAATGCCACTGTATCCAAACGTCAGTTACATCTATAAAAATAACGGCGATCTCACATTTTCAAATATGGCAAAAGAATGGGGATTTAATACCCGTTCATATTCCAATGGTTCCTCTTATGCCGATCTGGATAATGATGGTGATCTGGATCTGATTGTCAACAATATCAATGCCCCGGCTTTTATATATAGGAACAATGCTGCCACTCTGTCGGGAAACCACTATTTGTCAGTAGCATTAAAGGGAAAAGGGATGAATACACGGGGAATAGGGACCCGTGTTACAGTATACTGCAATGGTCAGATGCAGGTTGCCGAGCAATTTCCTACAAGAGGTTTTATGTCTTCAGTTTCAGATGTTTTACATTTTGGCCTGGGATCGGCTAAGGTGGTCGACTCAGTTCTTGTACGCTGGCCGGACCTGTCAGAACAATTGATAAAAGATATTCCTGTTGATAAGGTTATTACATTGGAAATTAAGAATGCAGGGAAACCTATAAAAGGAAATGTAAAGGACAATGAAGATATGAAGTTGTTTTCCCAAACCCTGCTCCCGGGACTTGAATACAGGCACCAGGAAGATCCTTACGTTGAATTTACCCGTGAACACCTGATACCTCATAGTCTGTTGACAGAGGGACCAGCCCTGGCTGTTGGTGATTTAAACGGTGACGGAATGGAAGATCTGTTTGTTGGTGGTGCTAAAGGACAGACATCCAGGATATTCTTTCAACAAAGTGACGGAACCTTCAAACCATATGTGGCACCTGTGTTTATAAAGGACATTTACTCTGAAGACGTAGATGCAGCAGCTTTTGATGCAGATGGCGACGGTGATCTTGATCTCTATATTGTGCGGGGAGGTAACTCAGTGATGGTTGGAAATCCTTTGCTGGAGGACAGGTTGCTTATAAACAACGGGAAAGGGGAATTTACTGAGAGCGAAAAAGGATCATTACCATTTACGGCTAATAATGGCTCCTGTGTACGGGCATGCGACTTTGACGGCGATGGTGATATGGATTTGTTTGTAGGCTCAAGATCTATACCCGGGATATATGGATTATCTCCCAATCAGTTGTTACTTGAAAACGATGGAAAAGGCCATTTTAAGGATGTGACAGATTATAGAATGAAAGGGCTGAAAAAGATCGGGATGGTGACTGATGCATGCTGGATGGATTACGACAATGATGGTGACCAGGACCTTGTCGTAACAGGTGAATGGATGAAGGTATGCATATTCAGAAATGATAAAGGGTTTTTTACAGACGTAACAGATAAAGCAGGCCTGGGGGAAACCTCAGGATGGTGGAATTGCCTGGAGGTTGCTGATGTTGACGGTGATGGCGATTTGGATTTAATAGGGGGTAATTTAGGATTGAATTCCATACTTAAGGCTTCAGTAAAGGAACCCGTCGAAATGTACCTGAATGATTTCGATAATAATGGATCACTTGATCAGGTAATCTGTTCATATCAGGATGGCATCAGTTACCCCGTGGCCTCCCTTGATGAGATGATAAGTCAAATGCCTTTTTTGGGAAAAAAGTTCAAAAGTTATTCTGATTTTGGAGGCAAGACGGCAAAGGATATCTTTGGTAAAATTGCAATTGACCAATCCACCTTAAAAAGAGCAGTGCTATTTGAAAGTTGCCTGTTCCTGAACAACGGGGATGGAACATTTGAAATAAAGAAACTTCCTAATTTAGCCCAGGTTTCCCCTGTTCGCGATATTCTGATTCGTGATTTTAACTTGGATGGAAAGATGGACCTTGTCCTGGTTGGAAACGATTATTCCGTAAGACCCTCGATGGGTCGTTATGATGCCAGTTATGGATGGTGTTTGCTGGGAGATACCGGTAATCATTATAATACGCTCATGCCAATAAAAAGCGGATTGAAGATTGAAGGAGATGCAAGAAAAATAGTTTCGATTGATATAGCAGGTAAACATTACATTGTGGCTGCTGTAAATAATGGTGATCTTCAGATATTCAAAATCTATTGACTTTAAAAATCTTTCATATTCAGTTCCAGAAAGCCAAGCAGGTTTTCTGGGTCAGGGCTGATCCCGGTTTTAACATAATAGCCTGAAGCCGAATTGGCCACGAGTAACGAATGAAAGAGGTTAAAATCATGAAAGAGGGAGAAACAGAATCCTGCATTAAAATTATCCCCGGCTCCGGTGAGTATTGCCGGATTTTCACAGAAAAAGGTATCGCACTTTTCATATATATTGCCATCAAAAGCTAATGCATCTTTTGTCCTGTGGATGATTAAAACATCCACATTAATACTGTTATAGAGGGATCTGATAAAGCTTTCATCTGATGGTTGGAGCAGAACTCCCATTGCTTTGGCAATCAGATCTGCTTCATTCTCGTTAAGACTTATAATTACTCTGAAATATTGTTTAAACCGACCCAGAAGCTTTATTAAGAGTTGGATCTCTTTCTCTGGTTTTCGGACAAAATCAGCTAAATCAGTAAAAAAATACGGAACTTTCTCTGGCATTACAACTGAAGGAAGTACCTCTTCAAGGATTCCTTGCCATATCTGTGTGGCGTTCTCAATTTCACTCCAGTTTACAAAAGATACCAGTTGTTTTCCGGTAAGTAGTTCCTTTAACTTTTCAATTCCTAATAGCTTCTTAATGTCATTCCAGTCAAGAGTGAAATATGGTCCCGGATCATACATCATCACCTTTGAGTCGTTAAATTCCATAGCTGTTACCTGGATCGTATCAGCAACAGTATAAAGAGTGCAGTTTGGTGACATTGAATTGA
>Ga0209429_10002022_pt1 | contig 12189 bp, 14 predicted proteins | sample BarGraNGADG00212_3_FD_184493 | JGI IMG/M metagenome (GOLD analysis project Ga0209429, IMG submission 184493) | Arctic peat soil microbial communities from Barrow, Alaska - Barrow Graham LP Ref core NGADG0004-212 (SPAdes) (version 2) | ecosystem: Environmental > Terrestrial > Soil > Wetlands >... | reverse complement strand
AGTTGGAAGCTCATTTGAGCAAACAAGGGAGACATATTCATAAGGTTCCTTTTTCTAAAACACTAAAACACTGGCTATTGCGCAAGCTCAAACCGGCACCACGTAAAACTGGGCGCCCACGATTCGGGTAATTTTCACCGCCTGGCCGCTGGGCACCGGCAGGCCTTCTTCGGCGCGCGCCGGCGCGGTGTAACGCGTTCCAAGCTGCACATACGCGATTTCACCCACGGCATTTTCCGGTATCGGAGTAATGACGGTCGCAGTCTCTCCGACGAGCGTGTCGACGCGCGATTCGCTCGAGCTTTGAGTCCAGGAGAACACCTTGTGAAATAGCCAGAAGACCATCCCGGCAATGGCGAAACCACTGAGGGTTGCCAGCGGCGCGCTGACCCATGGACTGCGCGTCAGGGGCAGGTTGGTAAAAATCATGCCAAACCCGCCAAAAGCGGTGATGAACGAGGCAATCGTCGTGGGGCTGACCGGCGAAAAGCCTGGCATGTCCTGATTGTTGAATCCCGCTTCGGCATGGCCGGCCGTGCCCGCGTGGCCGTCGGCTCCGCCATGCGCGCCCCCCACGTCCCCGGCATGTCCTCCGGAGACGTCCACCTGGCCTTCGTGGCCGCCGCCAAAGATATGCGCCATGAAGGCGCTGGCAATGGTGAATAACAGGCCGACCCCAAAGCAGATCGAATAGACGAAAAACGTAGTTGTCATAATCCATCACCGGTTCGATTCGGCCGGTATTCAATCACATAAGCACCAATCCCAGCAAGTGGAATCGGGGAAAGTCCTGTCATTGACTTGTCGGGAAGCTTTTATACACTGCCGCCATGGCCGACAATCCGAAAAGCCGTTGTCCGAAGGAATTTTTCGATTTCGTGGTCCGTCGGGGATTGCGCCAAACGCCGCAGCGACGGGCTATCGTCGAGTTAGTCGTCAGCACCCGCCAACATTTCACCGCCGAACAGCTCTACGACTGGGCGCGCGCCCGGGACGCCTCAGTATCGCGGGCGACGGTTTATCGCACTTTGACCCTCCTGACCGAAAGCGGTCTTATCCAGGAGCTCGAACTGGGCAAGGAGGTTAAGTATTACGATCCGAACTATGTGGCGCACCCGGATCACAACCACATCATCTGCCTGGACTGCGGCAAAATCATCGAGTTCGACAGCCCGGAAATCGACCAGCAAGCACAGAAGATTGCCCAGGATCTAGGGTTTGCTGTCAAGTCGCGCCGGTTGCAGATTCTGGCCACCTGCGATGAGCTGCAAAAAACCGGGCATTGCTCGCGCAAAGCGGATTAATCTATCTGAAATAACATGAAACTCACTACTACCCGAATGATCGTTCTGCTCGCCTGTTTTTGGACGGCAGTCGCCGCTCACGCCGCCGACCCGATACTCTTCGATTTCGGCCTCCCTTTTGATGGCGGTCAGGTGACCACACAGGACGCCCAGGCTTCGGTTGCCAAGTCCGCCACGGGGACGGTTTTGCGCGTCACCACCGGACATCAGCAATCGTGGCCCGGCGTCACGCTGCGGGCGCCGGGAGGGCGATGGGATCTGTCGGCCTTCGGTTCCCTCGCGCTGCCGGTGAAGAATTTCGGAACGAACAAGGTGACGGTTTCCTGCCGAGTGGATAATCCCGGCGCCGATGGCAAGACGAATTGCGTGACGGCCTCGATCACGCTTGATCCTGGGCAAAGCGACACGCTAAAAGTGCCGCTGACTCGCGCCAGCGGCAGCAAGCTTGGGGGAAAGCTTTTCGGTTTGCGCGGTTACCCGGTCGCCTCCGGCGGCGCGGGCACGGTGGATCCGAAAAACCTCGCGCAACTATTGATCTTCGTGACCCAGCCGAAAGCGGATCATGCGTTCGAGGTTGGCAACGTTCGCGCCATCGGCAGTTATACGCCGCCGACGGCCTGGGTGACGGATGCCGATCCCTTTTTCCCGTTCATCGACACCTTTGGCCAATACAAACACAAGGCCTGGCCCGGCAAGACAAAATCGCTGGACGACCTCGCCGCCAAACGCGCGCAGGAAGCGAAGGATCTCGCCGCGCAGCCCGGACCGGAGGGCTGGGACAAATACGGCGGCTGGGCCGCGGGACCCCAGCTCAAGGCCACCGGTTTTTTTCGCACCGAGAAAATCGGGGGCAAGTGGTGGTTGGTGGATCCGGACGGGCGGCTGTTTTTCTCGCAGGGCATCGATTGCGTGCGCATGCTCGATAACACGCCGATCGAGGAGCGCGCAAGCTGGTTCGAGGATTTCCCCGGAACCCGGCCGGAGTTTCAGGAATTCCTGGGGAGCGGCTATGCGCTCCATGGCTATTATGCCGGTCGCACGCCGAAGTGTTTCTCTTTTACGGGCGCGAACCTCGTCCGAAAATACGGCCCGGATTGGCGGAAGGTCTATCCTGAAGTCATTCACCAGCGGTTGCGCAGTTGGGGCCTGAACACCATCGCCAACTGGTCTGACGAAGGCACGCGCCTGATGCGCCGGACGCCCTACACGGACGCCGTGGGTTCGGGTCGCACCCAGATGATGGAAGGCAGCGAAGGTTACTGGGGAAAATTCCCCGACGTGTTCGATCCGAGCTTTACGGAGAGCCTGCGCCGCTCGATGGCGGTCAAGTCGGGCAAAAGCGCGGGTGACCCGTGGTGCCTTGGTTATTTCTCTGACAACGAAATGGCCTGGGGCGACGAATTCTCCCTGGCCTTGGGCGCGCTAAAATCGCCATCCGAACAGGCCGCCAAGCAGGCGTTGGTTGCGGATCTCAAGGCGAAATATGGCGACATCGCCAAACTCAATGAGGTTTGGGGCACGGCGCATGCCTCGTGGGACGCGTTGCTCCAGAGCCGTGACGCGCCGGACCGGCAGAAAGCCGGCGACGATCTAAAGGCCTTTTATACCAGGACGGCCGAACAGTACTTCCGCACCGTGCGCGACACGATCAAAGCCGTCGCGCCGAACCAGCTTTACCTGGGCTGTCGCTTTGCGTGGGTGAACCCCCTTGCCGCGGCGGCGGCCGCCAAGTATTGCGACGTGGTGAGCTACAATCTGTACCAGCGCGGCGTGGCGGACTTTCAATTCAACGGCGGCGCCGACGTGCCGCTCATGATTGGCGAGTTCCACTTCGGCGCGCTTGACCGTGGCATGTTTCACACGGGCCTGGTGCCGGTGGCCAGCCAGGAAGCCCGGGCGCAGACCTATCAGGATTATGTCCGCAGTGCGCTACGGCATCCTCAATTCGTCGGTTGCCACTGGTTTCAATACCAGGACGAGCCGGCCACCGGCCGGGTTTACGACGAGGAGAATTACCAGATCGGCTTCGTCGATGTTGCCGATACACCCTATCGCGAAACGATTGACGCCAGCCGCCAGGTGGGGAAGACGCTGTACTCAACCCGGCTGGGCAAGTAAGTCTATGTCCAGTGTTCGATGTTCGTCTTTTCCGATGTTCGGAGGGCGGAGGACTCAGGAAAGGCTGAAGGCTGAAGGCTAAAGGGCAGAACGCGGAAAAGACGAACATCGAACTTCCAACATTCAACGACGCCCCTTTTTATCCGCGTAAATCCGCGTAATCCGTGGTCGATTTTCGTTTCCCATATTTCAGCTTTTCAGCTTTTCAGCATGTCAGCTTCTTTTGTTCAGGGTCTCCCGGAGCTCGCCCCTCCGAAATTCGTGCGTTAATAAAAAACCACGCCGGCGGGGCGTGGTGTTTGCGTGAAAGGGCGGTGCCCTCCCGAGATCGGATCGCATCTGTGGTGGGGCCGCTATCCTCTGAAAAGCTGAAAGCAGAAATTTGGAAAGCAGAAATCGAACCTGAAACCTGTAAATCCTTAATCCGCGGTCGATGTTGCTTGTTGAATTTTCGCCTTTTCCGTTGTCGTTTTCAGCTTTCAGGTTTCAGCTTTTTGGGTGGTAGATTTCTGCTTTCTGCTTTCCCAATTTCTGTTTTTGATTTGGTTGCCTTTAGCCCTTAGCCTTTTTTGGGGATTTCTACTTTCTGCTTTCAGCTTTCAGCTTTTTTCACATCACTTACCGGCTTCGGCCGATGGCACTTAACGCCGCGCAAATTATTATGAACAATAATACAATCGATGGTACTTGGAAGGGGAAATCGTATCGGGCATGTAATAAACACCCGCCCATCCCCGCGAGCATCGCCGCGGGCAGGAGCCAATGCGTCACCGGGCGGGAATTGGCGAGCCACTTGAGGGGGACGGAGATCAGCAAGAGAATCATCAGACTAAAGCCAATCCGGCCGTGCGTAATCAGAAATTCCAACCAGTCGTTATGGGCATAAGCCGCCCACTCTTGCTTATAGCTAACGCGGTAAAACTGGTAAAGTGCCGCGAAACTGTCCGGGCCGGCGCCCAACCAAGGAAAATCCTGGGCCATCCGATGCGCATTTTCATAGATCGGGGGACGGCCGCTAAGATTATCCACCAACAGGGTTTCAAATCTTAGCATCAGGTTATCCCACCCCAGGATGATCACGAGTTGGATAATGATGAACGTGCTCAGTAACCATCCCAATTGTTCTCGCCAGTGGTGTTTACGGTCCGCGACGCTGAGCAGGATCATCATGAAAACCAAGAGGGCCAGGGCGATAATGGCGCCCCCGCGACTCGAGCTGACGAAGGGGGCTACTGCCATTAGGATACTGCCGAGGCCCAACCAAGCGACGCTGTGGGTGGCCGGGCGAAGTCCCTCCTGTCGGGCGCGTTTGGCGGCGCGTGCCTGGATCCAAACGAGTGCCACACTCATGGGCCAGATGAGATTCAGATATTGCGCCGCATTGGTTCTGTAGGCGTACGGTCCGAACTGTGCGATCGCCTGGCGATTGATTCGGGGGATCACCAGCCCCAGCAATTTATTGGTGCCGATCAATCGCTGGATGATTCCCTCGGCGGCGAGCAAGCTCCCATTTATGCAGATCACCCACAGCAACCGCCGCAAGCGGTCCGGCAGGGCATAACGGGCCCCGTGATTTCCTCTGTCCTCTGATCTCTGATCTCTGACCTCTGTCCTCTGCCCTCCGTCCTCCGTCCTCTGTCCTCTGTCCTCTGATTCTTCCCGGGTGGTCAATCCCAGCAACCAATCCCTAGCCGCCCAAAATGTCAATGCCCAGCCCAGATACATCCAGAAGGCGTTCCAGGTGCTGATGCGGTCGTAACTGTGAGGCAGCCAGGAGATACATTCGTGGTAGCTCAACGAATGACTGGCCGGAAGGTATGTTGCACGCGCGTTCAGGGCGCTGGTAAGACAATAGGCCAGGATCAAGACGGTAAGCCCGCCCATGACCCACGTCAGGTGGCGCACCAATCCAGGGTGGACAAAGCGAGTCTGGCTCGATGGCGATTGCCCGTTCCATAATTGGCGGTCCCAACGAGCGGGCTGATACCGGCCTAGCCAACGGATTAAGCCTTTTGTCAATAGCAGTGCGCCCAGCAGATAGCCAAGACCGTTCATGACGCGAATGGACCAAGGCTGGGTGGTGCCAAACGCCCAGGGGGTAAAGATAACCTCACAATAGAGGAAGACTTCCGTCAGAGCGTCGGCGACCTGGTAGGTCAGCCGGAGTGCGTGCTGTCGCGGCCGATCAGCCGAGCGATGATGACGATGGGACATTAAAATGAAAAGCTGAAATTAGGAAAGCTGAAAGCTGAAATCAGACCGGAAAGGCGAACATTCAACATTCAACGCTCAACACTGAACATTCAACATCAAATCAAAGGACAAAAGAAAAGCTGAAATCAAGACCAGAGGCGGAGAACCCCCGCCGCATAACTCTTGGTACAACCGCGAAATTCCTCCGATAATCGTCCTCTCTGTTCGGAATTCCCCATTTTCGCTTTCTGTTTTCTACTTTCCTGGTTTCAGATTTCTGCTTTCTGCTTTCCACATTTCTGCTTTTCTTTATATCGGAGGGGCGAGCTCCGGGAGCCCCTGAACAAAAAAAAGCTGACATGCTGAAAAGCTGAAAAGCTGAAATATGGGAAACGGAAATCGACCACGGATTACGCGGATTTACGCGGATCAAAATGGGCGTCAGGAATCAGGAGTTAGAAGTTAGAACAAAAAAACAAAAAACTGAGAATCGATCGCAGCCTCCGGCATTTAGTTATTTCAGCTTTCTGCTTTCCACATTTCTGCTTTTTTTATATCGGAGGGGCGAGCTCCGGGAGCCCCCAATTTAGACCACGGATTACGGGCTTCAAGTTTCAGGTTTCAATTCAGTCCTCCACTCGCATCAAGAAAACCACCCGATTTGTCCAGTCGGCCTGGCGTTCGCTTGTCCAGAGACGACAGAGCGCCTTGACCAGCCCTCCGAGGTCTTGGGGTGGAATGGTCTTCGCATGGAAAGATCTCCGCTTGGGGTGCCAGGCGGGAAAGGGACTCGAAATCGCAGGCTTCATGTTCCTGTATGGCCAGCTCGATCTCCTGGGGGAAAGCTTTGGCGTAGTTGAGAGCCGCCCGTACTTTGAGCGGAGACATTTCCAGGTGGGCCGCAGTCCGTTCCGGGTCATTTTGATAGCCCCGCGCGATCCAAGCGACTTCCCACACAGCGAGCGTCGAGCCCTGAACGCAGGCTTGGCGGCCAGCGGCTGAATCCCGGAAGTCAACAAACGCATACTCGGTGCGACGCAATCCTTCTTCGATGAGCAGGGCGCCGGTTTCACTTGGGCTCCGTCCGAGCTGCCTGCCCATCCGCACCAGGCGCAACTGCTGATTGGGCGTCAGCCGGCTACTGACAACGGTTGTCTTTGTCATAGGCGGTTTCGTCATCACCGTAAACAATGTAGCACCATGCCGGTGCAGATGTCAAACACTGACAGAAATTGGCCAATTCAAAAGCTCCGTTAGGAGCGCCATGTTTATAGCTCCGGGAGCCCCCAATTTAGACCACGGATTACGCGGATTTACGCGGATATAAATGGGAGTCGGGAATCAGGAATTAGGTTTAATCGCCCAGGTCCAAAACAACGAGATTCATGCTTGCTTGTCGGACTCTCAGAAACACCAATCAAACAGGAACTGCGGCCGATGCACAACGTTAATCATCCTTTTTTCGGCCCCATTACCCGGGCACGAATTTCGTCCATCTTCGCTCTGGTTAATGGACTTTCCGGACCGCTCGCTATCGCCTCATCTATCAAGCGCTGATCCCGCTTGGTCTGAAGGACCGCGTCAATGTCAAAACTCCGCTGTAACCGGGCAAGTGCTTCCTGAGCCAAACTCCTGAAGTTGGCTTCGGCCTCCAGTCTCAATTGGCCGTGTAAATCTTCCGGCAAATCTTTGAGTGTAATGCTCGCCATGCCGCAACCATAAGGCAACCGGTGTGGTTGTCAATGGCATTCCCCGATACCACTGAATAGTCAAATCGAAAGCTGAAATTGAGAAAGCAGCCATGTGAAATAGGCGAGGCCATTTCACGGGCTAAGCTCCAGAGGAGCGCCATGTTTATAGCTCCGGGAGCCCCCAATTTAGACCGCGGATTACGCGGATTTACGCGGATTTTCAGGTTTCAGGTTCGATTTCTGCTTTCTGCCTTCCCAATTTCAGCTTTTCATTTGAAACAAGTGGGCGTCGTTTAATGTTGGATGTTGAATGTTCGTCTTTTCCGCGTTCTGCCCTTCAGCCTTTAGCCTTCAGCCTTCAGCCTTTCCTCAGTCCTCCGCCCTCCGATTTCTGCTTTTTAGAGTCTGTTTCACGAGGTGCACGTCAAACTTGACATCGTACGGGGGCAAAGGCACACTTGAGACATGACTGAGCTTTTTCGGTGCCGGGTAGATGATGAATTGCTCGCCGAAGCCAAGCGCGCGGCTGATGAAATTGGCACGGATTGCGGAGTTCTGGTGAACCTCATGTTCAAGCAACTCGTGAAACGCCGCACCGTGCCTTTCCCGCTCCTGGCCGATAGTGCGGAAGACGAGATTCTCTCGCCGGCCGGGCGGCGCGCATCCATGATGGACGAGATGTATGAAGGCAAACCCGCTGCCCGGTGAAGTCTGGACCGTGGACTTTGGCATCGCGGTTAAGCATCGCCGGGTTTTGGTTGTGTCCGTTGCGGCTGTCGATTGCCGCTTGGCTATCTCGTCCGTCGTTCAACTTACCACCCAGTGTGATGCAACTCCCTACGAGGTGACCTTGCCGCGAGTGCGCTGGCTTCCAGAACAAAGCTATGTGAACGCGCAAAGCGTTCAGCCGGTGAAGTGGATTGAGTTTGAGCGGAAGTGCGGACAGTTCGACACCGCGGTGCTGGAAGCTGTTCGCAGAGCGCTCGGCTTGTGGCTGGGGATCACCCGTTTATGAAAAGATGAACATCGAACACTGAACATCGAGCTTCCAACATTGAACCCTCGCTTTTCCCGTTTCCCGTTCGATGCTTTTTAATGCCATCTCCTTTTCCTGAAACGATTGTTTACCCCATGATTCTGCCACCCATGATTCTGCCAACAGCTTCATCGGTCCAACGGAAAAAGTGGCAGAATCATGGGGGAGGGATGAAGCCGCTCTGCGGGGAGGGGCCTTTGGTTTTGGTTGTGGTTCCGCCACGCTGGGCAATCCGCGGTCAAAATTGCAAATATCTTGGGCTAGCTTTTTTGATTGGATTTCTGCTTTCTGCTTTCCACATTTCTGCTTTTCTTTATATCGGAGGGGCGAGCTCCGGGAGCCCCTGAACAAAAAAAGCTGACATGCTGAAAAGCTGAAAAGCTGAAATATGGGAAACGGAAATCGACCACGGATTACGCGGATTTACGCGGATAAAAATGGGATTTGTGGATCCTCATTATCCGTGTTTATCCGCGTTTATTCCGCGTGATCCGCGGTTAAAAATCTGAGAGATAATTTTACGGGATTTGCCGCAGTGTTTTTTTAACGCAGAGACGCTAAGGCGCTGAGATTGTTGTTGGGCTTCTGCGCATGCATCAGAAATCACAAACCCCGCAGGGATGACATGTTTATAGATATTTTACCGCTTTAGCAGTAATAATGTGCAGATATTCAATTAATTTAGTGGAAAAGTGAATTAATATGTGTATTATTACCGTGATAGAGGTAATACAATAACATATATTGCAATGAATGCTGTCAATAACACGAATATAGGCTATTATTACCTCTATGACAGTAATTAAATACGACTTTGGAGATATCATCAAGCAGCACCGTAAGCTTTGCGGATTGAGTCAGGCGGCGTTGGCCAAGGTCGCGGGCGTTGGTAAGACGCTTATTTTCGACCTTGAGCATGGCAAGGAAACCGTGCAACTGGACACGCTGAAGAAAGTGCTGGCGGTGCTGAACATCCAGTTGAAGTTGAGCAGCCCGGTCCTTGAGCGCATGACCAAACAAGCGGCCACGCCGCCCTCATCATGAGAAAAGCCGAAGTTCATCAGCAAGGTCAATGGGCTGGCGTGCTCGAAGAAAGGGATCGGCAGCATTACCGGTTCACGTATGCGCCGGGCTACGCCGGCGAACCCGTCTCTCTGGCCCTCCCGATTCGGGGTGAGCCTTACGAGTTCGACCAGTTCCCTTCCGTCTTCGAGGGGCTTTTGCCCGAGGGCCAGCAACTGGAAGCCTTGCTGCGCCAGTACAAGGTGGATCGCCACGATCTGTTTACGCAACTGCTGCTGGTTGGCGCCGACGTAGTCGGCTCGCTGGCGGTGAAAGAGGCATCCTGAACCGCTGCCTGATCACTTACGAGCCGCTGCCGGACGGCGTGGATTATTCGGCGCCAGGTTTGCGCTTGCTCGACCGCGCTCTGCGCTCGCTCGCCCGGCTGGAATACACCGCCGCCGAGCAGCGGCAGGAGGCGCTCCGCCGCGTTGGCAAAATGTCCGTGCAGGGAATGCAGTTGAAGCTGAGCGCGAGGTTGCGGATCAAGCAGGGCCGGTTCGAGGTGGTGGATCGCGGCGGCCGGTTCATTCTCAAGCCCCCGAGCGTGGATTATGCGGAACTGCCCGCCAACGAAGACGTCACGATGCGGATGGCCGCCGGGGTGGGCATCGACGTGCCGGTGCACGGGTTGGTCCGCGCCAGCGACGGCTCGCTCACATATTTCATCAAACGGTTTGACCGGCCGGGACGTCAGCGTTTGCCGCTGGAGGATTTCGCCCAGCTCACCGGAGAGAGCCGCGACACCAAATACAACTCCTCCATGGAGAAGGTGGCCGGGGTGGTGGACCGGTTCTGCACCTTCCCGGTGCTGGAACGCGTGAAATTGTTCGAGCGCACCCTGTTTAGTTTTCTGGTGGGCAACGAAGACATGCACCTGAAGAACTTTTCCCTCATTACCCGCGCGGGCAAGATTGCGATCTCACCCGCCTACGATTTCCTCAACACCACCCTTGCGCTGCCCAGTTCCCAGGAAGAACTGGCTCTGCCGCTCAACGGCAAGAAGTCAAAGCTGACCCGCAACGATTTCCTGCAATACTTCGCCCGCGAGCGTCTGCAGCTCAACGAAGCGGTGCTAGCCGAAGTCCTGACCCGCTTCCGTGAAGCCCTGTCCCGATGGCGTGAGCTGCTGGCGCAATGCTTCCTTTCTGCCGAAATGAAACAGAAGTTTCTTTCGCTTCTGGAAGCCCGCGTCCAGCGGTGTCTGTCCTGATCCGGTCAAATCTCTTCGGCTTGATGCCGCGCGCACAACGGGCGGGTCAGGAAAAAAGCTCCGTTAGGAGCGCCATGTTTATAGCTCCAGAGGAGCGCCATGTTTATAGCGCCACGTTTATAGCTCCGTTAGGAGCGCCATGTTTATAGCGCCATGTTTATAGCTCCGTTAGGAGCGCCATGTTTATAGGAGCCATGTTTATAGCCCCCAATTTAGACCACGGATTACGCGGATTTTCAACTTTTACGCGCCGGTTGCGGCTCACGCCTGCACCAGTTTTTTCACGCAAAAGCTGTTGAGGCTTTCGCCCGAGGCCAGGGCCTTGGCCGCCAGCCGGCGATGCAGGGCCGGTTCAAGCCGCAACACAAACCTCCCACTGAAATCACTCACTTTCCCCAACGACTCAGGCAGCGGACTTCCCTCGTTTTGGAGAAGCTCAATCCACTGAGAAAAGGCTGAAGGCTAAAGGGCAGAAGGCGGCCAATTCAAAAGCTGAAGTTATCAGCCATCTATTGACAACCTTTGCCAGGAGTGCCAGCGTTAAACCATGAAGATGGTCACGGTAAACATCTCACTGCCGCCGGAAATGGAGGCGTATGCCCGCCTGGAGGCCGCGCGCGACTACGGCAACCTGAGTGTATTCTTCCGGGAAATGGTGCGTGAGCGGATGCGCAAACAAATCGAGTCGGATCTGACTATCCTGGCCAGCGCAATCGATTGCGCCCCCTCTGGCCCCAGTGAAGCCGAGGTCGGTCGTATCCTGGCCGCTCAGCGGCGGGCGCGCTCCAAGCTGCGTGCTCGCGGATGAAAGCGGCCCCCCAATTTAGACCGCGGATTACGCGGATTTACGCGGATAAAAATGGGCGTCAGGAATCAGGAGTTAGAACAAACAAAGCTGAAACCTGAAACGTGAACGTTGAAAGGCTAGGATGTACGCTCACGTGCAGCTTGTTGAAAATAGCCGTAAAGGCCCACGCGATGATCACGCTGTCCGAAAGGGTCCGGCGGCCGGTGTCCGTTTAGGGTTGAAAACGTCCGGGTTTGGTGAGAAATTCCTTCTTATGGAAGTGTTATACATGACGGAGAAGGGGCAAGTGACCGTTCCGATAGAGAGCCGGGCCAAGCACGGACTCGGTGCCGGATCGCGTTTGATGTTCGTGGAGACGAAGTCCGGCACGATGGTGCTCAAGGCGATTAAGGATAAGCCGGAGTTGAGCTTGGTGGAACATCTGACGCGGTTCAAAGGGGTGGAGCTGCCCGAGCTCAAGGCCCATTGTCCGCCGCGCGTATGACGTTTCTCCTGGTGGAAGCACTACGACTTTCGCGACACCCAGATCGCCGCCATTGCGCGTGAGTATGGTTTGAAGGTGGTCACGCGCAACGCGAAGCATTTTCGCTTCGTGGACACCGAAAATCCCTTCGTCTAAATAAAATAACCTCAGACCTCGGATTAGGCCGATTTGTGCCGATTACAATTGGCGGCAGAAGTCAGAAGTTACATCTGCAAAGCAGAAAGCAGAAATTTGGAAAGCTGAAATTGAAAGAGCAGAACAATGGGAAAGACGAACATCG
>Ga0209429_10002021_pt1 | contig 12195 bp, 13 predicted proteins | sample BarGraNGADG00212_3_FD_184493 | JGI IMG/M metagenome (GOLD analysis project Ga0209429, IMG submission 184493) | Arctic peat soil microbial communities from Barrow, Alaska - Barrow Graham LP Ref core NGADG0004-212 (SPAdes) (version 2) | ecosystem: Environmental > Terrestrial > Soil > Wetlands >... | reverse complement strand
GGATTGATCACGAAGTCACCCGTTTCGTCGATATAGCCATAGAGCCCACTGTCCGCATCCTTAACTGCCGCTAAGCCGTTCTCTGAAAAGGTAATGGCCCACTCAAACTGCGGCTCGATTACGTATACGGCTCAAGTCACAACATTATTTCTACCGGTTCTTCTTCTCGCCGTATATGCTACAGCACAAGTTGCATCCGAATATCCCGGTTTTAAGCTCCATCTAGTAGCATTTATTGGATATTCCTTCGGTTGGCTTTTGCCTACACTGATGGTATCTGCTTCAGTAGGAATGATATTTACGGAACTGACCGATACGCCGATTGGCATTGTGATTCAGGGTCTCTGGTGGTTTCTGGGACTGTTTGCGGGCGTCGCCCATATCGACGGCGGATATGGCTGGGATCTGGCTCTTCGACACAACACAGTTGGAAATACGCAGGTCTATCTTGACAGTTTTTCCACCCTTCTTTGGAACCGCATTGCCTATGCGGTCTTTGCCTTGATTCTTGTTGCTTTTACCATATGGCTATATGAACGAAAAAGGAGGGGGAAATGGAATGTACATTTCATCTTTCGTAAAAATCCGAACCATCGCCGTCTCCAGTCTGCGGCATAATTTTCTTCCGCATTTGATCCTGTCGGTGCTGCTGCTGCTTGTGACCCCATTCGTATTTGGCACAGCCAATGTTGATGCCAAAGCAGCAGCAATTCCTCTTGAAATGTTTGTTTCGCTGATTGGAATCATCCTTATCACGCCTGTCTTTCTACCGGAGCAGCAGGAAAACATCAGAGATGCGGTAGAATCGAAAGCCACTTCCCCGGTTTGTGTTTACGTTATCCGGATAGGCACTTCCCTGCTGGCCATGCTGGCGCTGATTACGATTTTCGTTTGCTATATGAAGGGAAACGGCTGTGCCATCAGCTTACCTTCTGCCGTTTACGGTGCGTTCTCTGGCGGCATTTTTCTCGGTGCATTGGGATTGCTTGCATATGGCGCGAGCCGTGTGATAACGGTAGGATATATGGTCCCATTGACTTATTACATGCTCAATTTGTTCGGAGCAAAGAAAATTTTCGGGAATTTGTACCTGTTTTCTATGACGTCAGGGAGCATGACGGAAAAATATTGGCTGTTTGCGGCGGGACTCATTCTCATTACACTCGCATTATTGGTCAGAAACAAAGCGCTGCACCTACGAGCGTTGTAGAGCCATAGTTGTGCTCCTTTGTGCCGGTTATTTCTGTTTACTCACTGTCCGCTGTAAATGTAATTCTGGTGCAAAACCCCTTGTCAGGCAAAGAGATAATCATCATGCTGCCTCTGTGCAATTCCACAATTTGTCGTACAATCAGCAAACCCATGCCATGTTGTTCCGTTACAGGGCTGTCCCCCATCACATAGTGCTTTTTTGACTGAATTATAGATAATTCTTCAGAAGATACCCCCACGCCATCATCAGCAATTTCTATGCTCAACTGAGTACTGGATTGCATAGATAATTTGACTGTGATAGTACACCCGTCCGGATTATGCGCAATGCTGTTTTGTATCAGGTTAGATACAGCCCTCACAAACAGTATTTCTTCGCCTTGTATACAGGTGTCAGACGGGACATCTGCCGCCGATATAATAATCGTATAGATATTTTCCAGTCCATTATTTAGAAAATAAGCAATTACTGTCCGCAGAATTTTTACTGGATATATTTTAACAAACGAAGCAGATGCCCCTTTATACTCCAGATTAGAAACAAGATTCAGATTATCCACCAGCTCTTTTATTTTTGTACTCTGTCGGAGAATAATTTTTGCCTGCTCTCTGCATTCTGTCGAAAGCATTTTATTATTCGATAATTTATCTGCATAACCCATGGACATAGACAGTGGAGTACGAATATCATGAGAAACTCCGGCAATCCAATTGGCTTGTGACGAGTCTTTCTTTTTCAGCATAACAGAGGCCTGATTAATGCTTGCGATAACTTCGGTTAATTCACCGTCCTGTTTCAAGTTAACCGGTTCACCTTTGGCAAGTAATTGCAAAGATAGAACAATGGGTCTAATTGCCTTGTTTACCCTCAATTTAGAATAATAATATATGGCAAACAAAAACAGCACATCAAAAACAGCAAGAGCCGCAATGTTGATAGGAAGTTTTTTCACCACATCGGTTGATAAATAATTGGAAGAAATTTTCATAACACTGTCTTTAGGGTATCCAATTACTACAAGTCCTTCATTATGCTTCCAAACAAATACCGGATAATCATCCAGATAATATCGTGATAGTTGGGCTATATCGGCTATCGAGTAGTGGCTCTTAATCTCTTTAGGTAAGTCAAAATTCCAAACCACCTGACCATTATTATCAATAAGCATAGCCCATATTCCGTCATTTTCTAATTTTTTCAAAACTGTATTATCCAGGGTATATTGATTATTTTCGTAAGTCAGAGAATTTGCGGTCTTCTCTGCCATTTCGGCAGGAGATATGTTCTCCGAATAGCTGTTTACACTACTCTGAAATAAAAGGATGATGAGCAGGATATTGACAATGACCAGAATCAGAAAGAATCCAAAAAAGGTGAGAAAGTATTTTCTCAGCAATGTGGCAAAACTTCTCATCTTACGTTCCTTCATTCTCTACTACCAATTTATATCCAAGTCCCTTTGTTGTAATCAAGGAAACAGGGTGTGATGGTTCACATTCAATTTTTTCTCTGATTCGCCGAATGTGTGCCATCAGTGAATTCTCGTATCCAAAGTAGTTGTCTCCCCAGGCCGCTGTACATAAGGCATCAATGGTAAGGATACGATTTGCATTCTGGGATAAGGCCCAAAGCAGGGTATATTCTTTGGCTGTTAAGGGAATTATGTCACCGTTTCTTGTCACTTCAGCTTTTTCAAAATCAATAATACTGCCGGCTAAAAAAACTATATTGCTTTCAGATTTATAACAGCGGCGAAGAACGGCACTTAGCCGTAAAGTCAGTTCTTTCGGCAAAAATGGTTTGATAATATAATCGTCTGCACCTATGCCGAGTCCGCGAAACCGGTCTTCCGCCTCACCTCTGGCCGTTAGAAAAAGAACAGGAACATCTGACTTTTTCCTGATTTGTTCCAGCAGATAGAACCCGTCTCCATCCGGCAGCATAACATCCAGAATCAGAAGATCCGGTTCATAAGATGCGAATTTGCTTAAAGCATCTTTTACCGATACCGCTGTTTCGATATTCTTATACCCGTCATCTGCCAAAATTAGCTTCTCCATGCGCAGCAGCTCCAACTCGTCATCCACAAGGAGAATCCTTTTGATTTTAATATAGTCATCGTTCATATAGATAATTTCCTATCCTGCTGCATCTATAAATTTCGTCGTCAACGTATCATTGTGCTGCGTTAATTGTAGCATTGATTCATCAGACTATCAGTTCTGTGACTGCAAAGTAAGGTAAATATAAGGTAGCCAGAATGCTGCCGTAAGCTTCGTCTGATACATTTAACGTAAACGAAGGGAGCTTACATGATATGAATATTATTGAAACCAATCATTTGACAAAGAAGTACAAAAATTTTATCGCGGTTGACAGTGTTGACCTTCATATTCGCAAAGGCAACATATACGGATTTTTGGGACCAAACGGTGCAGGAAAATCCACCACGATGAAAATGCTTCTCGGGTTAACCGCACCAAGCAACGGTATTTTTCACATTAATCAGAAAACATTTCCCGCCGACCGGGAGGAAATATTGAGAGGCATAGGTTCCTTCATCGAGTCTCCTTCTTTTTATGGAAATCTTACAGGTCAGGAAAATTTAGAAATCATCCAGTCTGTTCTCGGCTTGAAAAAAAGCAGTGTGAAAGATGCATTGGAACTGGTAGGTCTTACCGATTGTAAGGATAGACTGGCCAAAAAATATTCTCTTGGCATGAAGCAACGGCTGGGGCTGGCATCAGCATTACTGGGCAATCCTCCCATTCTGATTTTGGATGAGCCAACCAATGGACTTGATCCTGCCGGAATCCATGAAATTAGAACGCTGATTAAATCATTGTCGGAAATGTATGATTGCACAATTTTGATTTCTTCTCATATGTTGTCAGAAATTGAACTAATGGCAAATGATATCGGCATTCTAAATCACGGAAAACTGCTGTTCGAGGGAAGTTTGCAGGGTCTGCAAGGATACGCCGAAAAAAAAGGTTTTTCATCAGTACATCTTGAAAATACGTTCCTGGCAATGATAGATGAAGATAATGCATTAAGGAAAAGGAGTGCTATAAAGTGATGCTTGGACTTGAATTAAAGAAGCTGAAACGAACGGGAATCATACCGGCTATGCTGCTTGTTGGTATTTTGGGTGCACTGTATGCCCTGGCAAATTTTGCAGTGCGAAAAGATACCCTGCTTTCTCTGCCTGTACCGCCTATGGTCGTTCTGCTGACACAGCTATACGCCATGATTGCGGTACTGAATCTATTCGTCATCATTGTCGCAAATTGTATTATTTACAATATTGAGTATCAATACGATGCAGCAAAGAAAATGGCTTCTATGCCTATCAGTATTGTGAAAATGTATCTCTTCAAATTTATAATTATTTCTGTTTTGTTGTTTTTTGCAATGCTTATCCAAAATACTGCTCTTGTTTATATTGGTATAAATGAGCTTCCTCCGAACAGCTTTGACATGCGTACTCTGATAATTTTCGCATCATATAGTTTTGTAATTGCTTTACCGGTACACGCCTTTATGCTACTCATATCTTCGCAAACTTCAAATATGTGGATGACACTTGGCATTGGCATTGCCGGTTTTTTCAGTGCACTTGCCACAGCTATGAGTAATAGTCCTTTATGTCTATTAAACCCCTTTGTCTTAATTATGAAGCCCGGCATAACATCTGCAGAACTGGCTTCCTCAAGCCCTGACAGGACTGTAATGATCGTTTCTATTGTCATGGCAGTCATATTCTTAGCCGCAGGCGCTATGGGGGCCAAAATAAAAAAATATAAATAGGAGGACTGGTTTTTATGAGTTTTTTACAAATAATTTCAAATGAATATAAAAAAACAAAACGTTCTAAAATAGTCCTGTTACTGATGATTGCACCCCTATTAGTAGTAGTATCCGGTGTATCCAGTTTGAAAATGTATCTGACAGAAAATTCTGAACAGGCATGGCCTGCCATGTTTGTTCAGAGCGGACTGCTGCTGGGGTATTTCCTTCTCCCGTTTTCTATGGCAGTATTATGCGTTCTGCTGTCACAGCGCGAACGTACGAACAACGGTATGTTAAAAATGCTGGCTCTTCCTATAAGCCGTGCCAAATTAGCGGTAGCAAAACTTATTGTTTTAATCAGTTATGTAGGTATCCAACTCTTTCTATTCTTCCTCTTCTTTATTGCGGCAGGTCTCTATACAACCTATGTCACAAAGATTGCCGGAGGCCTGCCTGCTCTCTACATTCTTACATGGAGTGTAATTCTACTGGTTTCTTCCATTCCCGCATTAGCTATTATGTGGATGATAACTACTATCATTGAAAAGCCCATTCTATCCATGGGCCTGAACATACTTTTAGTAATACCATCTATACTAGTGGCCAATACGCCCTTATGGCCTGCCTATCCGTTCTGCTACAGCGGTGTTATGGTCTCGGCAGAAATGTCCCGACTTACAAACGGATTGTCATCCTTACATGTTGACATATCCAAACTGCTTCTGTGTGCTATTCCCATCCTCCTTTGTTCCGTGCTGCTAACCGTATGGCGGTTTGGGAAAAAAGAGATGGCCTGAAAAGACGGGCACGCTATGGGTTAATGGGATTATATTCTCCGCCCAAATTCAAGAGGCTTCCCTTTACAGCTATACTCAACAAAAGTCGACTTATTCCGTTTCTCGCATTCTATCAATAAGCGACTGCTTTTTGAGACGGCTACTTGAAAAATAAGAGATTGCAATTTGTATGATCAGGAACACAGCTATAAATACGGAAACCTGCAAAATGGGGAAACGGTACTCCATATAAGCAGCTTTCGCATAACGGCGCAGTGTTTCGCACAGTAGCCAGCCAAGGCCAGTACCCACCGTTAGGGTTGCGGCAATGGTGCCCAAAGTATAAAGCAATCCTTCAATTTGAAGCATTTGATTCAGCTGCTTATTGCTCAAACCGATGGCCTGCAATACGCCAATTTCCTGCTTTCTGGCAAGGATATTGGTGACTATGGTATTCACCAGATTAATAATACCGAAAAACGCAATCACCAACACAATAGTGTATACGACGGCAAAAAACGTTTGCATTTGAGAACGCGTTTCCGCAATTATGCTATCCAAAGTTTCCAGTTCCAAAGAGGAATTGGATGCTGTGATAGAACGCAATGCAGATTCTACATTACTTTTTTCCCCTGAATCAACAGCAATGGCAAACTGGCCCGTACAGTCGGTTCCCATAATATCATGCAAATTTTCTTCCGGTATCAAAAAATCGCCGTCCTTATCCTTGAATCTGTTATCCGTTACCCCAAGAACGGTAAATTCCTTCTTAACAATACCTTTAGCTGTATAAAACTCCAAATTAATTTTGTCACCGACGGCAGGTTCCTGCCCATAAACTTTTTTGAATGTGCTGGCTACCGCAGCAATAATACCGTTTTGCTTTCTACATGTATCATAATCGCATGTACCTGATTTAAGGCTGCTGTTAAAACTGTTGGCTTCGCTTTCTAAAAATCCTGAAACCCAAGCTTCTTCCCGTGAGCCGTTTGGTGCGGAATAGTGCACTTTAGTCAACTCTTCAGTTTGAATTCCGGTTACGCCGTCAATCGAGAGTATACGTTGCTTTAATGCTTCATCCAAAGGATTGTTTTGCTGGATGCGGCTAACAGCATACCCATCTGAGTTGTCGCTGTTTTCGTATGAAAGGGATAAGTGGAATTGACCGTAGGTAAAAAGATCGCCACGCGCCATGCCTTCTATTGGTACGGAGTTGCTGAAAGACGCGGCGCACATCAGTAAAATGCCGCTGAACCCGAGCGAAATCAGTGTCAGAATGGATTTTTTACGGTTGCGGGAAAAATTCATCAAAGCCAGACGAATTGGGGTAATCTTTCGGTGCAGTTTCTTGGTTTTGATTGCTTTCGTGGAATCTGAAGCTGCAGAATACCGTATTGCTTCCACGGGAGAGGTACCGGCCGCTATTTTCATTGGCCTCCGGATTGCAAAAATCACTACGATGAAGGTAATAATGGCGACCGCAAGGCATACCCCAAGCGTAGTTGCTGAGTTCCATCCTTTCGGTACCGCCAAAAAAGCGATGACGCAGCTAACCAAAATTCCCAACGGAATACCGGTTGCCGAGAGATGGCAGCCCTCCCAAAAAACAATTTTTTTAATTTGCTTTTGTGTAGTGCCGATGGTTCGCAGTTGTCCGTATTCACGAACCTTGCCGGTGACAGAAATATAAAAAATACTATAAATGACCAACGCGGACGCAAAAGCAACCATGACTGCGACACCAATTGTAATCAGCAGACTGCTGGCGTCTATCGGTTTAATCGCATTGAAATACAAGGCGCTTGTTGCTACATTCGAAGGGGAAATGCCGTGTCGCTCGGCAACGTTAAAGATTGCATTCTCCAATGCCTGCGAGGACATGCCTGAGGAATTTGCAATGCGGATATAGACGATTTTGGAAATTTCATCCGTCGAAAGACGGCTTTTCAGATATGCGTTTGAGCATATAACGGAATAATTGGAAGCGTCAGTACTTTTTGATTTGTATTGAAAGAATCCGGTCACGCGGTATTCCTTTTCTCCGTCACCCAAATCTAGCAGAACAGTTCCACCAATGCCAATACTTTTACCAACCTCCGTAAGATATGCCTTTTCAAGCATCACCTCATTTTGCTCTTTTGGCAGAGCACCTTCCCATGAAGATTTTGATAATTTGAGGGTATCTTTATCCATGTAGATGCTGTTAAGGGTGTAACCGCTAAAATCTTTTTTGCCAATTGAACAGTATTCTCCCGCGCCCTCCAAATCAGGGTCGCATTTTAATGCATCCAGTGTGCTGTCGGAAACATTGAGCAAGGAAGCCTGAAACTGTCCGTCAATGTCATTAATTTTTTCTTGCTTGAATCCCATCGCAAGCAAAACCATGGTTGCCATCAAGCAGGAAGATACAGCAATTGTAAGAACTATGAAAATATTTCTGCGCCGATTCGCCTTGAGACTGCTTTTTGCAAGATGCTTTACGACAGCGCCGTTATTATTTTGAAACATGATTTCCACCCCCTCAAGCTACAATCCGGCCGTCTTCGATGCGGACAATCCGGTCGGCAAGCTGGGCAATCTGGTTGTTATGGGTAATCATAACGATGGTCTGATGAAACTGTTGGCTTGTCATTTTGAGAAGTCCCAGTACCTCCTGACTGGTCTTGTTGTCCAGATTTCCAGTCGGTTCGTCGGCCAAAATTATGGCGGGCTTTGTCGCCAGCGCCCGCGCGATGGCTACGCGTTGCTGTTGACCTCCGGACAGGTTGTTGGGCAGATTGTCGAGCTTTTCCGCCAGTCCCAGCATCCTTACAACTTTATCAATAAAGGCTTTATCCGGCTTTTTTCCATCCAGTTCAATGGGCAGTACGATGTTTTCATAGACATTTAGAATCGGTACAAGATTGTAATTCTGAAAAATGAATCCGATATTCCTGCGTCGGAAAATGGTGAGTTGGTCGTCGTTCATTCTGGACAACTCTTTCCCGTCCATCTCCACGCTGCCGGAAGTCGGGTTATCCAAACCACCGAGCATGTGTAGGAGGGTTGATTTGCCGCTGCCTGACGTGCCGACAATCGCCACAAATTCTCCCGCTTCCACATTCAGCGCGACGCCATCCAAAGCTTTCACAAGGTTCGCCCCAACCCCGTAATATTTTTTTAATTCGCTTGTCTTTAATATGCTCATAGGAAATCCTCCTGCTTTCGGTTTATACCCTCATCATACAGGGCAAATGTCGCTCAATTGTCTCAATTTCAAAACCAATTATCACAGTTTTGAGACATTTCATTCTCCCAAACGAAAGGCAGCCATCAAAGCTGCCTTTCGTTTGGGAGAAACACTGAGAACGTTGAACCTTTTCCAACTTCGGACGTTACCTGAATGTAGCCACACTGTCTAGAAATAATGTCGCGGCTTAAATAAAGGCCGATGCCGACACCATTAGTATCGTGTACGTTATCCTCCCGGTAAAAGCGTTTGAATATCTGGGCAAAGTGTTGTTCAGGTATTCCATTGCCTGTATCGGAAATGTCAATTTTTGTTGCCATCTCCCATTTGACTACTGTCACAGATACTTTCCCGCCTGGCGGGGTGTACTTAACTGCATTATCCAGAATGTTAAACAGGGCTTCCGCAGTCCATTTTTTATCGTGTGGCACAACAAGAGCGGAGTCACAGTGTACGGAAACTTTTATATCCTTTTTCTCGGCAGGCAGAACGATACTTGCCAAGGCAAGCCCAATCGTATCATAAATAGGCGCAGGGGAAACAGAAAGGGAAATAATCCCCGTTTCCAGTCGCGACATCTTCACCATTGCCTGCATCAGAAAATCCAGCTTGTTGATTTGTGATTCCATTAGTTTGCGGAATTCCTGTTCTTTTTCAGGAGAAAGTTGACGCTCCAGCATGGTGGAGTTGTACATTTTTAAGTTTGCCATCGGCGTTTTTACCTGATGGGATACATCGGAGATCATTCCCTGGATCGACTGTTTTTCTTCCTCGACTTGATCTCTGCTGCGTTGCATAATTTCATACAGGCGTTTGAGCTTATAGTTAAATTTGCCTGTCAAAGTTTCTGATTCCAAATCAAACGAGACATTCTGTTTGCCGTTCAAGATGTCGTCAATACAGGCGTTCAATGATTCCGAAAAGGCGACCAGCTTTTTTCTGAGGAGCAAAATCAATATGATGTCAAGCAGCAGAATCAACAGAGAAAACAGAACCGCTGCGCCACGAAGCACCCGATCTTCAGTAATATAAAATAAAATTATAAGAAAGCAAGCTGTAACAGTGGTAAAGGCAGCTCCAACGCCGATGTAGATTCCGTTTGTCGGTAAGTTCTTTTTCATTCCTTATCACCAGCCCATACATAGCCCATGCCATAAACAGTTTTGATGAATTTTTTGTTTTCCGTCTCGATTTTGTTTCGGAGGCGGTTTATATTGACGGTCAGTGCGTGTTCATCCACAAAGTTTGAATCCACATCATACAGTTTTTCAAGTAAAACCTTCCGTGTCAGCAAGATATTCGAATTGCTTGTGAAAATCTTCAGTATTTTATATTCAATTGGCGTAAGAAGAACAGGTTCATCCCCTATGGTTGTAGCAAGTTTATTGAAATCTATGACAAGATCATCGCAGATGTATGTATTTTTGTCCGTCGGTTTTCCCGACCGCTTCAAAACCGCAGTTACTTTTCTACGGAAAATATTGATGTTAAAAGGCTTGGTGATATAATCATCCGCACCTAAATCAAAGCCTGCCATAACATCCGCCTCCAGGTCGCGGGCGGTCAGAAATATAACCGGGGTATCCTGTATAGATTTGATCTTTTTGCAAAGTTCAAATCCGTCGCCATCTGGAAGATTAACGTCCAAAATAATCAAGTTGAAAGGCTCTGTTTTAAGTTTCTTTAGTGCCTCTGCAACATTGTGCGCAGGGACGGCATTATAATGATCAAGTTCAAGATTGTAGCAAAGGCCGGAATTCAGTATGACGTCATCTTCAACCACAAGGATACAACTCATTTTATCACTCCTTTGCAAGGTATTGCTGTCAAAGCGACTATTGCGTGGTATGTTTCATTTCGTATTATATGTTTTATGCTTCGGCTGCTTTGGAATCATTTTTGATAGGAACAATCTTAATTGTGTATCCCAATGGGTTGAGTGCCTGAAGTAGTGTGTCAATTTGTGGAGTGCCCCTCATGCTCTCCATTCTTGCAATTGCAGGCTGCTTAACACCGGAAAGTCCGGCGAGTTTCCTTTGGGATAATCCGCTCTTTTCTCCTCCTTTTTATAGTCATTTTTTACCTGGAAACGATATTGTATTTTGTCGGCAGTGCCGGGTCGGCTTTAAGCATACTCAACATTCTGCGAGCGGTTCCACTCGGCGTGTTGGTGTCGGCTTCCCACGCTTCTACTGTTTTTGTTGAAACACCCATAACAGCGGCAAAGGTAGCTTGCGTCATTTGCAAAGTGTTTCGTACGCTTTTGATTTCCTGGGCATTGAAATCAGGGGCAGAATTTACAGTGCACTTTGCCTTTCTTGCCTTACCCGTGCCCTTTTCGTATCCGACTGCTTCATGTAAGCCGGTTAAAATGCTATTGTAAACAACCATATTCGTTAAACCCCCATTATGGTTTTTCGTAAACCGCCTGTCACTCTCATCAAAGCGCCTTTGGCAGAATTCTTAAGTATGTTTCTCTTGCAGGGATTGCAAATCCTTATCTGTAAAGCCCATGGCTTTCCGCTGCTTATCAAATTCGGGGAACATTATAAATTCTCTGGTCATTGAGTTACCTGCTCTTCATTCTATTTTGCCCTATACAATAGGGCAAAGCAACGGGTTCCCTGTTCTTTTTAGGGCGACCTTCGGGTGCACTTTAGTTAATCTCGCCCATGTGCCTTTTATAGATCGCAATCTCCAATATACGCTTTGAAGAAAGCCGGTTCTGCCCTTTTGTCCTTTTCTTCAGGGGGGCATGGATTCGCAAGGATTTTCTTAATGTTATAGCCGCCGGGCACGGCGAAGAAAGATAAAGTCCTGAGCCGAATCGCATTTTTCGGACATGAATAAACACAGCGCATACAGCTGTTGCAGGACATACCGAACCTGATCCGCCCGTTTTTCTCGCGGATGTTGCCGGAAGGGCAATGGATAACGCACAGTCCGCAGTGACTGCAGGAGGTACCGACAGCATAGTCTTTACCAATCATACGAAAAACCGGCAGGTCAGCCAGCATCACAGCCTCCATCATGACCTTCCGCCAGAGACCCATCTTATAATGGCGTCATGGCATCTCTCTACTATCACAAATGTCAGATCAAAAAAAGAGCGGATATATACGAAAAATTCGTATATATCCGCCCATTCTATAAAGGACAACTCTTTCTAATTAACTTTAGCAAAA
>Ga0209429_10002020_pt1 | contig 12196 bp, 9 predicted proteins | sample BarGraNGADG00212_3_FD_184493 | JGI IMG/M metagenome (GOLD analysis project Ga0209429, IMG submission 184493) | Arctic peat soil microbial communities from Barrow, Alaska - Barrow Graham LP Ref core NGADG0004-212 (SPAdes) (version 2) | ecosystem: Environmental > Terrestrial > Soil > Wetlands >... | reverse complement strand
TCGACTGGAAATTTCGCTTGGGAAGAATTTATTATCGGAACATCAAATGTCGGAGCAAACGCTTTAAACAGAAAATGCTCATCTCAAGGCACAAAAGTCTCAGGGCAAGTTTGGGAAATTTCTTTACAAATTACGCTTTCATAATTGATTATCTCCTTTGCTCCTTTACAATAGAATATTTATGGGAGCAGGGATAGGTAATTAATTATGTTCAACTTCAATTCCAATTTCTTTCTTAAAAACCAGAAGCGGTTATTATTTATAGCTAATTAATATGTCATTAAATTTTAATAAAAAAAATCTAATTACGAACAATACCACGAGCAAAAATTTCTCTTATACAAAAGGTGAAGTGTCATTAAATTTTAATTTACGGACTGATGTTAAAAACCAACTTAAAGACTTTAAGGAATTATTAACCAAAGCTCTCACGGATGTTTCGGAAGAGTTAGAAAGGAAATTATAATATGCCAAATATAAAAGTATTAGTTGTTGCTGGTGGGGGGGGCGGTGGAGGTGGATTAGCCAACTCTACTGGCGGCGGTGGTGGAGGTGGTGGAGGTTATCAATATAATGCTTCTTTTACTGTTGGTTATCAATCATATACTATAACAGTTGGAGATGGTGGCGTTGGTTCTTCTTCAAGAACTTCCAAAGGTTCAAATGGAGCTGACTCTATTTTTTCAACAATAACCGCTACTGGCGGCGGTGGTGGAGGTTCGCAGACAGCACCAGCTAATATAGGGGCTGATGGTGGTTCTGGTGGCGGTGGAGCAGGCAATAATGGTGGGCACGGGCACGGTTCTCAGGGATATGATGGCGGTGTTGGTAACGCTGTTTCTAACGAAGGAGCTGGTGGCGGTGGCGGAGCGTCTGCTGTTGGAGTTAATGGAAATGGAACAACTCCAACTGGCGGTAAAGGTGGCGACGGATTATCAAATACATTATTAGATGACTCTACTGATTATTATGCAGGAGGGGGAGGCGGAGGAACCTGGGCTAGTTCTGCGATTGGTACTCCTGGTTCTGGCGGAAGTGGTGGAGGAGGCAATGCTGGAACTATTAATGCTGACGGAAATCCCGGAACTTCAAATACTGGCGGTGGCGGCGGCGGAGCGTCATTTAACAATAACGGGACAAAAACTGGCGGGAAAGGTGGTTCTGGCATTGTCATAATCCGTTATACAACAGCAGATTTTGGAAATTGCACAGGTGGAACAAAAACAACGGTCGGTTCAGAAACAGTCCATAAATTTGTTTTGGCTGATAGTGGAACGAGTATGACTTTTGTTGCGGGTGTAACCGCAAAATCCGTAACCGACACCGGCGCGGGAGCCGATACAGTTTCCATAAAATCAAAATTTAGCGTTACCGAAAGCGGAGCCGGAGCGGATGTTCTTTCAATAAAAAATAAATTGAATATTACGGATAGCGGTGGCGCCAGTGGTATTAACACGGACAGTGGTGCATTAAGTCCAGGCACAATGGCAGACGACGCAACAGTCGGAACTGTGGCGTGGACTGACCCAGATAATGCAAAGGTGAGTGATGGTGTGTATGCAGTAGCAGTGGTTGATACACCAGATGTGGGGAGAATTTCGTTTAATAGTCTTAAAATTGTAAAAGGAGGTTCAATTTCTGGGACAGAAGAAATCACTTTCGCTTCTCATTTACCAACTACTCTTACCTATCTCTCATTCCCTTCGTCTGGTGGGTCAACATATTTAGGTGGGCTATCTTGGGCGGCGTCAGATATAAATGATTCTGGTTTTGGAGTTGCTTTTTCTATTAATGGTCTTTCAGGAAGTCATTATCTAAAAGCCACTAATTTCGGTTTTTCTATTCCTACTGGTGCAACAATAAATGGGATTTTGGTTGAAGTTCAAACTTTTGCAACGGGTACTACTAATGCCAATGTTGACCACATCCGCATCACGGTTTATTACACGGAAGCCTCGGGCGAGAGTGTAGTTGTTTCTAACGCAGGGACAATTATTCAAGATAATGGAGTCGGAACCGACATACCATCAATTAAAAACAAACTTGCCATCACCGATAGCGGTAGCGGAGTGGACAATGAAACGTTAAAAGCTATCCTCAATATTTTGGATAATGGATCGGGAAGCGACTTAATTTCTACTAAAGCAGGATTTATAATAACCGATAGCGGTAGTGGAGTGGACACGCCGTCTATTAGAAATCGCTTAACCATTACAGACAGTGGACAAGGGTTGGATAATGCCTCTATAAAAGCCCTTATTACGCTTTTGGATAACGGAAGTGGAACCGATATACCTTCAGTAAAAAGCAAATTCACAATAACGGATAGCGGAGCTGGGACGGACACCACCTCAGTCAAAAATAAACTGATGATTACTGATAATGGGGTAGGAGTTGATAACGCCGCCATAAAATCCTTTATTAAACTATTAGATATTGGAGCAGGAAGCGACCAGATAAATACCTCAGTAAGGATTTTACTTTCCGACTTAGGCATTGGCGTTGACAGCGTAAATGTTTTAAGCACAGCAAAATTTGTTCAAGACAGCGGTTTGGGAAATGACCTTATCGCCTCAATCAATTCATATATTGCGATATTAGACAGCGGAGCAGGCGCGGATAGTTTAATTATAAAGCAATTTAAAAATGTTTTAGATAGTGGAATAGGAACGGATAATTTGACTGTCAAACAGTTTAAAGCCGTTCTGGATAACGGAGTAGGCACGGATGCCTTTATTATAAAACAAGTTAGAAATATTTTGGACAGCGGAGTAGCATCGGATAATTTGGTTGTAAAACAATTTAAAACTATTTTGGATAGCGGGGCAGGAGTGGATGCCTTGATCATAAAAGAATTTAAAACCGTTTTGGATAACGGCTATGGCGTAGAGGGGGTGTCTCTTTTAACCAAAATAAGTTTGCCCGATACCGGACATGGAGTTGATGAAATTTATGCCATAGAAGTTAAATTTACTATAACTGATAATGGAAGCGGGGCAGACACATTAACAATTAAAAATAAACTAAATATTACAGACGATGGAAGTGGAGTTGACATATTAGCAATTAGTAAAAATTTACTTATCACGGATGATGGAAGCGGAGCAGATATACTTTCAATTAAAAATAAATTTACAATCGCGGATAACGGAGTTGGAATCGATACGCCATCAATCAAAAATAAGTTAAATATTACTGATGACGGCGCAGGAGCGGATACTATTCTTAAAAAACAAATTATTATAATTCTGGACACCGGACTGGGAACAGACGACATTGCCAACATTTTAAGGCAAGTTAGAATATTAGACACCGGGCAGGGCATAGACCTCGTTCATGTTCCAACTTATTATAAAAATAAATTCGGCGCACGGGGAACAACCTACACTGATAAATATTCAGCCAGAGGCACTACCTATAGCGATAAATTCGGTATCCGGGGCACAATATACAGGGATAAATTTAGCGGCTTTCATTAATTCTTAACAATAAATCTATGTTAGAACAATTAAAAAAAACTTTAAACTCAACCAGATTTTGGAGTTTAGTATTGGGTGCGTCAGTAATTTATTTATCCGCTAAAGGTTGGATTGGAGAAGCCGAAAGAAATTTAATCGGTACAGTTTTAGGTGGATATATTACAATTAATTCTGTTTCTAAGTTTGAAACTAAATAATTAATAAAAAGGAGTATGGAACAACCAATCCCAAAAGACCTAATATTTAATGTTCGAGAGTTAATAACTGATGCGGTAACTCGTATTGATGATTTGGCAAATGTAGAGACAAGGAGAGTAAATGAAAAAATTGAAAGCGTTGTTTTAGCCGCAAATCAGCGATTTGAAGCTCAACAATTAGCGCTTAAGGATGCTTTAATAAGTCAAGAAAAAGCCGTGGCGGCGGCTCTTGAAGGGACCAAAGAAGCTATAACTAAAAATGATGCTAATACTGATAAGCGATTTGATTTGTTATCAGAAAAAATAGACGGGGTAATGGGTGCGTTAAATAAAAATGTTGGCGAGAGGGGAATTTATGTTACCCATAGTGATTTAAGCGTTGAGATGGAAAAATTACGAACCTCTTTCGAAACTATGTTACGACCTCTGGTTACTTTTATGAATAGTCAGCAGGGAAAAAGTAGCGGGCTTAATTCGGGTTGGATATACTTAATTGGTGCGATAAGTTTAATTGGGACTATTATTTCTATATTTTTTGCATTAAGCAGGAACGCAGTATAATTGAAATAAAGGAAAATTTATTAATATGAATTTAACTGAACACTTTAAAATTCATCTGCCGATTGCCTCAGACGGAGTTTTCTGGAACGGCAAGCCTGATGAGTTTTCTAACATTTACCATAATTTAAATTATTCGCAAGAATTTGGATTAACGCCGTACGCAAAAATATGGGATAAAGAAAAAAAGAATTGGACTTACGGAACATTTGAAGGAAAGCCAAGACCGCATAACGGGCATGACTTCGCAAGCAATGATATTATTACTTTAGTCACGCCTTGCAAAGTTTGGATTTCTTACGTGGGATTTGACCCGGGCGGTTATGGCAATTGCTGTTTTATGGAAACCGAAACCGTTACTGAAAACGGCGAAACGGTTAAAATGGAATTTGTGCTCGGGCACATGAAAGAATTATCAGCGCTCGCGCCGTACCATTGGTACGAAGCCGGAACGATTATCGGAATTATGGGCAACACCGGAATGTCATCCGGACAGCATACTCACTTCGGCGGCAGACCTTGGATAAAAAAAACTGGCGGTTGGGAATATCTTTTTAAAGATGATGGAGCTAGAGGTTATATTGATTTAACAGACTTGTTAATAGAAAAACCAATTTACAATAAACAAGAATTAATTAATCAAGCTAAATTTATGGATATTTACGAAAAAAAAATAATTATTGAAGGTGAAAAGCCGGGCAGGAAAGGAATAATTATCGACGGTGTATTTCAAGAAATTACAAAAGATAGGGAAGCAGCGGCTTGTCTTTACGCGCTGGCAAACAACGGGTTGGGAACCACAATAAGTAGTGCAGCATTTAATAATTTGCCAAAAGGTAAAACTTTTTAAATATGGGATTAATTTTTAAAACTTTACTTATCACCTTTATCATTTTGTCAGTCTTATACCTTTTGATGTTTCTGACAAAAGATATTGCCTGGAAATATGTTTAATGACTCGCAACAATCAAATAACCAAAACAGAAATATCGACGGATTAGACGACAAGGACGGCTTTTATATTACTGGTGTCTTGCATGGAACGCATGGTCAGTATGCCGTAAATTATGGAGTGATTTTTATCGCCCAGTGTGCTTGTGAGGTTGTGTCTGTTGCCGAAGCTCACGGCGTAGCCAACGGAGCCGTTTTAACTTTAGATATTGAGAAACTCACCGGCACAACCGCCGCAGGAAGCGGAACATCAGTTTTACTCGCTCAATTTGACCTTAACGGAACAGCCAATACCGTAGTCAACAAAAACTATAAAACCCTAACGAACAGAACACTAAACGCGGGCGACCGGCTGGCCTTGAAACCCACGGCTACCGGAGGTTATGTCAGCATAGCAGATGTTATAATAACTTTATATTTAAAGCCTTTAGGCAAAGGCCATTACCGATGAATATAATTACCATAGACAAATCAAATTTTCTAAAAGGGGCGTCAACTATAAAATATCTGGACGACGGCGGGTTTTCTCCGGACAGCCTCGGTTTTGAAATTAATAACGAAATATATTTAGGGTTGCTTTTAGCTGGCAAGAGTTTGACTTTAAAAACATCTGATTTAGGAACAACGGTAATTAATTCTTGTTTTTATACCAGCTCAGGACTTTTTCTTTATTATTTTATAGACGCTAGCGGGCATATTTATGAATCAGTAGTGGGGAGCCTTGCCACCACCCTTAAAGCCACGGAATCGATTAAAGAGTATAACAGCATGTCAGATATAATTTCTTATAACGACAATCTTTTTATCACTTCAACCACAGATATTATGATGTCAAATTTTACCTTTACCGGTTCTGATCCAATTAAAGATTGGTGGACGGTTACCAAAAGTAAAACCGCTCTGACATCTGGAGTCCCCCACCTGCTGTTTGAATTCAATGGCATACTCTATATCACCAATGGCAATAAACTCGCGTCCTGGGACGGTACAACGGCTAATAACGCGGTTTTAACCTTGCCGACAGGCTGGGCTATAACGGCAGTGGAAATTCTAAACAACAGAATTTATCTGGCCGCTTCCCAAAAATATGAAAGCGGTATGGAAAATTACAATCTTTCAACTAAGATATTTATTTGGGATGGCTATTCGGCAAGTTGGATAGACGAAAAGAAAATCAAAGTCCAACCGATTACGGCGATGATAGAAATGGACGGGCTTATTTATTTTTTCGCCAGCCATTCGATTTATATATTTGACGGGTCATCTTATAGAAAACTAAGATACTTAGATATTATTATGACCAGAAACAAAATTTCTGTTTATAACGGTAAATTATATTATGCTTTAACCAGTTCCGGTGAAGTTGGCTGTTATGATTCTATTTTAAAATCATTCAGCACCCCGATTAAACATGGCAAAACAGTTAGTGTCCTTAAAATAGGTTATCTTACATATGTTGATTTAATCACCGCCGAGGGAAAAGGCTATCGCTGTGTTGACAACAAGGGTACGGGTTCGTTTTATTCTAACCCCTATACTTTCGCCCAGCCGGTTTATGTCAGGAAAATAGAAATCCTATTCAGCACTGCTCTAGTTACGGGCGCGACTTATGACATTAAAATTTTAAACGAAAAAGAAACTGCAATAACTGCTTTAACCAAGACTGTCAGTTATGCCGTTGACGGCGCGCTTATCAAAAAAGAATACCAGATAGACCAGCAGTTAGATTACTTCAGAATTCAAATTGATTTTAACCACGCCGACAATTCGCCGATAAGGTGGATTAAAATATATTGCGAGCCGAGCGAGCAAGACGAATCTAAATAATAATCTTTCAACAATATGCCACAAGCAACAATTTGGAATCCAAATACAGCCGAAAAAAAAGTAATTGATGTCGGCGCGGCCATACCGACAGGTTTTAAGTTATGGACCGGAGGAACAGCCACGGGAGTACAAGCCCAACAAGCAATTATAAAGGCGGCCCCGGTGTTACCCACCACAAATAATATCTCCTCGTCAGACATTTCCAACGGAATGAATATGTCCGGCGTTACTCCCCCGCCCAAGACGGCTGATTTAATACACGAAACTTTTGCAAATAACGCCCAGCAATATAGTCCACAGCAAAAAGATATGTTTGGTATCTTAGACCAGCAACGAACAGATGCACAGGGGAAAATTGATGAACTAAATACAAAGCAGACCGATATTCAAACCGGCAAAGCTCAAAATTTAGACGATTATTCAAGTTTGATGATTGCCAAGCCAGGAATGACGGCTGATGAAATCACACGCCAGACCCAAGTTAACGACATAATAAAAAATGGGACGGCAAATCCCCAGGATATTTTAAACGAATTGAATTCAGGAAAATGGGGCAACACTAACCGTGATTTTACAATAGATGAAATAAATAAGCTGAGAAACGAATATTACAACCCCACCGGCTTCAGGCAGGCGATGGAAACCGCAGGCAATACGAAATATCAGCTTGACCAAAAATATCAAGACTACACGACCAACACAAACGAGATTAACACATTGTCAAATATGTATGCCAACGAATTGGCTAAACCGCAAACACCGGGGATTGCTTCGGTAATGCAGGGCAGGGCTGATAATACCAAAGCGGAATACGCAGGCAGGATTTCAGTTTTGCAGGCCGCTAACGCTTCAATAGACGGAAACATCACATTAGCCCGGACTTTCATTGACCGAGGCATCGAAGCCGTGAACGCCGATCGAAACGACCGGATTAATTTTTTAAATTTCTATAACGGCCTCTTAGACCAAAAAGACAGCGATAACAAAACAGCCTTATTAACTGCCACAGCAGACGAGAAAAAAGCGATAACTGATGAAATCGGAATGCTTCAAGGGAAAATAACCGAGACCGAAAATAATAAAAAGTTTGTCCAGACTTTGTTTACCGATACGCAGACCTCTCAGGTAGCCATTAAGGCCGGGGTCAGCTTAACTGATACTTCCGATCAGGCCGTTAAGAAAATAGCTGAATATACGGCTGCCAATCCAGATTTAAGCGGAAATTATGAGGTTATAAAAGACGCTCTTGGAAACGTATCTGCAATTTTTAATAAAAAATCAGGTCAAATGATAGACCAAAATGGAGTTAATAATAACAATAATCCCAGTTCTGTCAGTACTCTCGACCAACCATCCGTAAATAAATTTTTATCAGATAAGTCGCCAACACAAATAGCGGCTTTTAATGCCATGGATGACGTTAAAAAAAGCGACGTTATGCAATTAGTGAATGGTGATGTGCTGTTAAACGATTTAATGACTTCAAGAGGAGTAGCAGGTTCAGCTGCTAAACAACAATTATTAATGGAGGCCAGACAAGTTGACCCGACATTTAGTGAAAACTCAAATAAACAAAAATATGCCTTTCAGGTAAAATGGAATGATCCAAATGGAAAAGCATATTTAGCCAGAAATTCAATGAACACCGCCATGGAGCATTTGGCTGAATTAAAAGGGGTAGTTGATAAAATGGAAAATTCTGGCATACAAGCAACTAATAAAATATCCAATATAGTTAAAAATGAAACCGGCAATCCCAATGTAACGGACTTCAATTATATTACCGGTGTATTGGCTGCCGAAATTGCATCTGCTTACAAAGGTGGTTCTGCTACTGACCAAGAAATTGAAACTGAAAGAAATAATATAGCTAATTATTTTTCAGGAAGCCAATTAAATGGAGTCATCACAACAGCTGTCAATCTACTTGCTGGTAAGTTAGCTTCTACAGGAGATGAATACAAAAATGTCATGGGTAAATTTACCGAAAATTTATTGGTTCATCCGTCTACGCTTGATAATATTGAAAAAGTAGGGATTGATGATACAAAACTGAAACAAGCGTTAATACCGCAAGGGTTGAAATTAAAGACGTTAGGCGATTATATTTATTATTTCCCTGGACAGGTCAATACTGCGATACAAATTAAAACAGAAAACCCCGCCTTTTCAGACGAAGATATATTACAAATACTCCAACCGGATTTTACTAACGTTGGTGGCGACACGGAAAAAGCCACACTAAATAAAGTGTCGGTTAAGGAAGACGGAACAAATGGCGGACAATGTGGTTCATTTGTAAATAAATTAACTGGGCTTGGCGTAGGCGATACCTATCAGTCAAAAATTGCTAAAATGGATTCGTCAATTGAATATCCAGCGCCAGGAATGGTATTTACAATGCCATATAAAGACACCGGACACGTTGGATTTATTCTTAGCATAAATAATGGAATAGCCACTGTTAAAGATTCTAATTTTTCATTAGATGGTAAAATTAAAACACACCAAATTCCAGTTTCTAAGATGACTGGATTTGCTTACGCTTAAAAATATGCTTACACAAGAACAAATAACCGCCGCAAGATTAAAATATGGATTAAACAAATCCATTGCTACCCCCATTGCTTCCGCGACGGCTACTGCCGCAAATGCCGTATCAAGTGTCGCCGATTTTATTAATCAAATGAAAATAGCGGCGGCGGGGAAACCTTTACAACAGACCCCAACAAAAAGCATAACCCCGCTGGGAACATCTCCTATTGCCAGCGTTGTTTCAGGTATTGCTAAATCCGGCCTTAATGTTCTGAAAAGTGCTTCATCTATTGGGGAAAAAATCATAAGAACACCCGTGGACATTGCATCGGGAAAATCACTTAGTCAAAGCTGGAACGCACCTACTGGAGCAGAAAAAATACAATCTACTGTTGAACAAAACAAGGGAGTAGCACCAGGGACATTATTACAAGGCGCTAATCCGATAGAAAATATAGCTAAAACCGCTACTGATATAGCAGGATTTTTCGTTCCGGGTGGTTTAGAGAAGGGCGCTATAACAAAAGCTGATGATATTTTAAATACGCCGAAACTCATTGAGACTTTTGGTGAACACGGAGCAAATATAATAAAAAATATCTTAAAAGTTGCTACTGGTGGCGCTACGGCAGGAACTTCAATGGCCGGAGTAACCGCCTTGGAGGGGGGCAATGCTCAAGACATTAAGAATTCCGCTTTGTGGGGAGGAATTGCAGGCGTTGCTAGCAAAGTAATCGGTTTAGCCGCGCCAACTTTAATGAAAAGCCTTGCCGAATCCAGTTTTAAACTAACCCCAACAATGGCCGCTAAAGCAACCTCTAAAGTTGAGGCTGCATCTAAATTTGTGGGCGATAATGGATTATCAATGAATCCAGTAAGCCAATATAAACAATTGACTGGTATAACTGTCGGTTTTGAAAATTCTTTACAATCTTCTTTACCTAAAAATATCGGAGTCGCTCCGGAAAATTTGATAGCGGAAATTAATAAAATTCCCGAACAATTTAGAAATGAACCGGCTATTTATCAAGAGGTTAAAAACTCCGCTGCTAAAGCTATAAAAACAATTAACGAAACACACCAAGCCAATATCAGTTTAAACGACCTTTTATCTGGTAAGCGTTCTTATGGCATATCGGCTTTTGGCAAAACAAGCCCTATAGCTAAGGCAACCGGCGTTATCAGCGAGGGAGATTATGCTATTGAAAAAGCCTATCAAAATACTTTAGAAAACACGCTGGCTAAAACAAAAGGAAACATAAAATTATCTCCCGATATACAAAAATACTTCGGCGGTAAAACCGAAGTGTCATTGCCAGAATTTACTAAGGTTTATAGCCAGGCCATTAACGCTAAAAAGTTTGCAAATTTAGCGCAAGTTAAAAATGATTCTCATTTAGTGGGCAGATTGTTTGGGCTTTGGGCCGGTGAAAGTGTTGGTAATGCCATTATGCCCGGATTAGGAGGGAAGATTATAGGAGGTATGACCGGGGAAATATTATCTAACAAATTGCCAACTGCGGCCAGAAGCACCGCCGCGACTTTGATTAAACAAAGTCCGAAAATTGTTCCGGCGGCTAAAATTGGAATTGGAGCGTCTAATAATCGCTAACCCCACCACCGTATTTATTGACCAGATAGATTGCGACTAATGCCAATACAATATATCCCATAAAATTAAATTAATCTTATACTTCCACTCTATCGCAAATATTTAGTTTCGGCAAGTTGAAGATCTGTGTCTCTCCAGCAATATAAAGTGGTAAAAGAGACCGTTGATATCTATTAGTAGTGGTCGGGCGGAAATCACCTCCTGCATCTTGCGATTTATCTTGACTTTATCAAGATTTTGTGATTCAATAGTAGGCAATAAAAAAGCCCCGATCTCGTAAATCGGGGCCTTACCGGGTAAAAGTCACCCATAGTGTTTTGAAAGACGGTCAGTGCTTAGCATATAGGAAAAACCTTTGTCAAGCAGAAACATCTTTCCTCGGGGGATTTTTAAATCTTACCGGGAAAAGGTAGGTGAAACAAAGTGTCGAAAGAAATTTTCAAGCCTGGTCAAGAAGCTAAAAGGTCTGGACAGTATGAGATTGTCGGTCCGAGAGGCGGAAGAACTGGCGAGGAGAGGACGGTAACTAGAGGAGAACCATTACCGCCGACTCCTGAAAGCGGAATGGGATTTATTCTGGTAGATCCAACAAAACACAAAGGTTAACAATTTAACAGAGGGCCCTGCCAGAAATGAGCAGGGCTCTTTTTCTTAATTCGAGGGGGTAAGATGAAAATCAAGTCCTTAAGGATCAGGAATTTTAAAACTTTCAATGACGAAGGCACTTTATTAACCCTGATGGATTTAACGACATTAGTTGGTGAAAACAGTACTGGAAAATCAAACATCATGGAAGCTCTGGATTTATTTTTTAATTTCAGTTCGGCAAAAATATCTAAAGAATCTTTTCACCATGATGATAATACGAAAGAAATTTCAAGTGAAGTTAAATTCGGAATACTATCTGACCCTGAGAAAAAGAAATTTAAAGTCCATCTTAACGAAAATGAAGAGCTGGAAATAAAACAGATAATAAAATTGAGTTCAGATGAAAATGATGAAGATGATTCCAAAATAAAATACCAGGAGATCAAACA
>Ga0209429_10002019_pt1 | contig 12204 bp, 11 predicted proteins | sample BarGraNGADG00212_3_FD_184493 | JGI IMG/M metagenome (GOLD analysis project Ga0209429, IMG submission 184493) | Arctic peat soil microbial communities from Barrow, Alaska - Barrow Graham LP Ref core NGADG0004-212 (SPAdes) (version 2) | ecosystem: Environmental > Terrestrial > Soil > Wetlands >... | reverse complement strand
CTGGCCCAACGGATCGTGCAACGACTGCTGGCCTTGACCCTCGGTATGTTCATCAACACCCTCCTCGGGCGCCCACCGCGCGCCCTCGCGGCTTACGACGGGCGCTGAACCCGCATCAAGCCTCTAGGACTCGTTTCGCACTGCAGCTCGACCTGCCATGACGACCAACCGACTCGACGATGATCGTCGCGCCGAGGGGGAGATCGACGGCCACGTCGCCATGGATCACGCTGTACGAGCTCCTGGAACTGATCGTGGTCCCTAGCTCAGGTCAAGGTAGCGTGTCAGCCGCGCCGAGTTCACAGCTCGTGTGGCCAGCCCCTCTTCATAGAGAGGCAATGGCGGGCTTGACACGTGCGACCCGCCGCCTTACTATTTGGACTAGCTCTGGGTCCATTGTTCTTGCAACTGGTGGTCTTCATAGCTCAAGCGATTGCCGTGACCGGACGGGGTGCCGGCATCAAGGAGGATCACCACATGGATTTCTACCAAGGCAGGGTTCTGCGCATCGACCTGACTGAGGGTTCGGTCATGGTCGAGCCCTTGAACATGGAGTGGGCGCGCCAATACATCGGGGGCAAGGGACTTCTGTTCCGCTACCTCTTGGACGAGGTGCCCCCAGGTGTGGCGCCTCTGTCAGAGGAGAACCCTCTGATGCTCTTCACCGGCCCCTTCGCGGGGACCGGCGTGACGACCTGTTCTCGCCTGGTCGTGGGCTGCAAGAGCCCGGCGACCGGCACCATCCTCGACTCCTATGTCGGTGGGTCATTTGCCCCGGAGCTCAAGTTCGCCGGTTACGATGCGCTCATACTGACTGGACACGCAGCTCACCCGACGCTGGTGTGGATCGAGAACGACGCTGTCGAACTCCGGTCGGCCCACAAGTACGTAGGCATGGGAATCGCACAGCTGGAAGAGACCCTGCGAAGGGACCTCGACTACAACGCGAAGTTCATGTCCAACGGTCCCGCCGGCGAGCGGCTCTTGCCATGGGCTTGCCTCTCGACTGACCACTATCACAAGGCTGGCCGCGGAGGCGCCGGCGCTCTGATGGGCTCCAAGAACGTCAAGGCGATCGCGGTCAGGGGCACCGGGGCGGTGTCGGTCGGTGATGCGAAGGCCTTCCTTGCCGACCTGCGGCGCATCCACAAAGACTACATCCTCACGCCGGCCAACCTGTGGGCGCACGAAGAGGGCACCCTCGCCCTGGTCGACATGGTTCAGGTCGCCGGCGCGATGCCGACCAGGAACTGGTCACAGGGGCAGTTCGAGGGCAACGACAGCATCAACTCGCGCGCCTACATGAAGATGAGACTGAAGAAGCGTGCCTGCTCTCAGTGCGCCCTCGGTTGCCGCAACTTCCATGTCTTCGGCGAGGCGCGTGGCGAGGGCCCCGAGTTCGAGACGGTGGCCATCTGCGGCGCCAACTGCGGCATCGGCGATGCCGAGACACTGTTCCGCTTCAACCTCGCCTGCGACGACCTCGGCATGGACACCATCTCCACTGGCGGAGTCGTCGCGCAGGCCATGGACATGACCGAACGCGGCATCCACGACTTCGGCATGCGATTCGGCGACGCCGAGGGCTACTTGGCTGCACCAGAGCTCATCGCCCGCCGCGAAGGCATCGGCGCCGACCTTGCCCTCGGCGCCCGGGAGCTCGCCGCGAAGTACGGTCATCCCGAGATCGCCATGCAGGTCAAGAACCTGGAGCTGCCCGGCTACGACCCGCGTGGGACCTTTGGGATGAGCCTCGCGTACGCGACTGCTGATCGGGGCGGATGCCATCAGCGCTCGTACGTACAGGCGGACGAGATCCTGGGGGGCAGTCTGCCGCCCGACAGTCTCGACGGAAAGGCAGCCGTCAACATCCATTGGCAGAACTTCACTTCAATCAAGTACGCGGGCATCTGGTGTGAGTTCTGGGCGTTGGAGTTGGACGAGATGCGGCAGTTGCTGCGTCACGTGTGGGACAGTGACTTCAGCGACGACGAGCTTCTGCGCATCGGCGAGCGCGCCTGGAATCTGAGCCGGCTCTTCAACGTAGGACAGGCGGTCGAGGCGGACACGGTGCCGGCTCGCCTCGTCGAAGCGAGTGGTGCGTTCTCGGATGGTCCGTCGGCTGGAAGGTACATCGGAGCTGATCGCTTCGCCCGCGGACTCGCTGAGTACTATCAGCTACGTGGATGGGACGCGTCTGGCACGCCAACGGAGGCGAAACTAGATCAGCTCGGCATTGACGCCCGCGTTTGAGACCCAGCGAACCCCCAAGGAGAAGGGGACCGGGATGACTCACATCATGATCTCTTCCAAGAAATGCACCGGCTGCCACATGTGCGAGTACGCATGCTCCGCACAACACGAGGGCGCGTATCGTCCTTCCACGGCGCGGCTGTTCGCGGACGTCAACCCGACGACTGCGGAGATCAAAGGCCACACCTGTCTCCAGACGGCCTGCGCCAAGTGCCAGGCGGCGTGTCCCGAGGGGGCGATCGTGACGAAGAACATCACGGTCACCATCAGCGGGGAGTTTGCCGGGAAGCGGAAGCTTGGCAGCACCTTCCAGGGTGCCGTCCTGGTGGTGGATGAGGCGAAGTGCGCGGGTTGTGGGCTGTGCTATGACGTCTGTCCGACTGCCGTCATCCGTGCCCATCCTGAACGAAACACGGCAGTCAAGTGTGACTTGTGTCTTGGAGATCCGCAGTGCATTGCTTTCTGTCAGAACCCCTACGTCTTGGCGGTCGATATCAAGGCAAGCCGTGCGGATGCAGCAGTAGTGCTGGGGGGTGCATGACGATGCCGACAGCCTCCGTCGTGCTCACGGGAGCACTGAGTCATTCGGATGCCTCGGCTGTTTCATGCGAAGGGCGGACGGTTCGTGAGGTCCTCGAAGACTGTTGTCGAACCCGGCCTGCGCTTCGCCACCGTATCTTTCGCCTGAATGGCGATGTATGGGTCAGCGTCTTCGTCAACGGGCGAAGCGTCATGCAGCGTGAGGGGCTGGAGACTCCCATTGCCGACGGTGACGAGGTCCGCGTGATGCCGCCTATCGTCGGCGGCTAGACGTGGCGTACACGTCCCCTTACCGGCAAGCCAACAGGAGCCGAAGGACGAATCGGCGGTCGAGGCGCACCACGAGAGCGACCCTGACGTTCATCTGCGAGAGCGACCGACGAGATCAGCGGACCCCGGCTGCGAGTGGCTGCAGCTGGAAGCGTCCGTACCCATCAACAGTCCAGATCGAGGAGAGATGACAAGAGGCGGATGCGCAGTCGATGGGAGTGACTCCGGCATGAGACCTGGGTCTCGAGCCGCGCCGCTGAGCGTCTTCGATCTGTTCACGGTCAGTCTCGGGCCATCGGGCTCGCACACCGTGGGTCCGATGCGCGCCGCGCGGCTGTTCGCCGAGGCGCTTGGTGACAGCGGGACGCTCGGAAGCGTGGAGCGCCTCAGGATCGACCTGTTCGGCTCGCTCGGCGCCACCGGCGCTGGACACGGTTCCGAAGCGGCAGTGATGCTGGGCCTCAAGGGTGTACGCCCGGAGCTGGTGGATACGGCGACGATTCCCGAACGCGTGACGCGCATCCGCCGCGATGGATCCCTATGCCTTCTCGGCGAGCAGCACATACGCTTCTCGCCGTCCGCGGACCTGCGCCTGCATGTCGAGCCGTCCCCCGCCCGCCACCCGAATGCCATGCGCTTCGCGGCGTTCGATGCCGAGGGCGTCCTGCTGAGGCGCAATGCCTACGACTCGGTGGGCGGCGGCGCCGTCGTCGAGAACGACCACGGGCACGCTCGAGTGGCAGATGCAGGTCGGGCAGCGCCGCTGCACCCGTTCTCCCCCGCGCGGGAGCCTCTTCGTTCGACTCTGTCGTCAGCACGGGCTGGCGGTGAGCCAGCTCGCCCTGCGCAACGAGCTGAGCTGGCGCACTGAGGCGTGCGTCCGGTCTGGGCTCCTTGACATCTGGAGCGTGATGGAGGACTGCATCAGGCGAGGCTGCGAGACCGAAGGCGACCTCCCCGGCAAGCTCGGACTTCGTCGTCGCGCCCCCCAGTTGCATCGCAGGATCGTCGGCGACACCTCGCCGTCGTGCGCGGCTTCTTCGAGGAGATGGACCGGGTCAGCCTCCACGCCATCGCCGTCGCTGAGGAGAACGCCGCGGGCGGGCGCGTGGTGACCGCTCCGACGGACAGCTCGGCCGGCATCGTCCCCGCGGTACTCCACTATGCGCTGCGCTCGATCGACGACGCCGGCGACGACCTCATGGTGGAGTTCCTGCTTGCCGCGGGAGCCATCGGCTCGCTGTACAAGCAGAACGCCTCGATGAGCGGAGCGGAGGTCGGGTGTCAAGGTGAGATCGGCGTCGCCTGCTCGATGGCTGCGGCCGGGCTGGCGCACGTGTCGGGAGCGACGCCGGAGCACGTCGAGGCGGCTGCCGAGATCGGCATGGAGCACAATCTCGGCCTGACCTGTGACCCGGTCGCCGGTCTGGCGCAGGTCCCCTGCGTCGAGCGCAACGCGCTGGGCGCCGTCATGGCCATCGCCGCCGCCAGATTGGCGCTCCAGGAGAGCGGTGAGCACCTGGTGTCTCTCGATTCGGTGATCGAGACGATGCGTGAGACCGGGCGAGACATGCACGACGACTACAAGGAGACCGCGCGAGGTGGCCTCACGGCGGCCGTCTCCCGCCTCTCCGTGGGCACCGTCCAGTGCTGACCGGACGTCGGACTGAGAGCGCGCTGCCCGCGCCCGACCTGTCGTCGGCAATCCTGTCGGAGAAGGGTGGGGAGGAGGATCGCCTGGCGTCGGAGCGTGCAGCTGAGGTGCTCCGGGACCTCGAGTTCACGTCCGGGCAAAGCGCCGACCTCTATGCGGTCCTCGACGACGACGGCATCGACGTGGTCGGCGACGAGCCGACCGCAACCGACCTGGTAAGCACGTGTTTGCGGGAGATCGGTAGGGTGTCGCTTCTCACCGCTGAGCAGGAGGTCGCTCTGGCCAAGCGCGTGGAGCGCGGCGACGCGGCGGCGAAGGACCAGCTGGTTCGCGCCAACCTGCGGCTGGTCGTGCCGATCGCGCGGCGCTACGTCAATCGCGGGCTCGCCCTGCTCGACCTCATCCAGGAGGGCAACCTGGGGCTCATTCGCGCCGTCGAGAAGTTCGACTACCGGCGCGGCTTCCGCTTCGGCACCTACGCCGCCTGGTGGATCCGCCACGGCGTGACGCGGGCGCTGTCCGACCAGGGGCGCACGATCCGCATCTCATCGCGGACGGGCGAGATCATCGGCAAGCTGGTACGCGTGCAGCGCCGCCTCGTCCAGGACCTCTGTCGCGAACCGAGGCCGGAGGAGATCGCTGCCGTGATGCGCATTCCCGTCAAGAAGGTGCGTGAGATCCAGGCGATGATGCCGCAGCCGGTCAGCCTGGACACCCCGATCGGTCTCGATGGCGAATCGGTGCTCGCAGACCAGGTCGCGGATGCATCGCTGTCCGACACCGCGGAGCAGGTCCATGGGACGTTGCGGAGCGAGTGGCTGTCCGAAGGCCTCGCGACGTTGAGCGCGCGCGAACAGGGCGTCATCAGGCTGCGCTATGGCCTCGTCGATGACCGGCCGCGCACGTTTCGAGAGATCGGGCTCGAGCTGGGCGTCTCGGGTGAGTACATCCGGCAGATCGAGGCCAAGACGCTGGCGAAGCTGGCGACCTGCACGGAGTTTCAACGCGTGAGAGAGCAGTGCGGCTAGGAAGGCGCGCCTGGGAGCGCCACACATCGAGTAGACACGCTCTGGGGACGCCACGCGCCCCCGGCGAAAGGAGCGAGGCCATGGCGTTCACCTTCGGACCGAGGCGCGGCACCTACGTCGAGATCACGGCGGCGACGCCGGGCGCGAGCCCGCTCACGGCGGCCGAGCTCACCCACTTCGAGACCCTCAACCTCGTCTACCGCTCGCTCTGCGCCCTGCTGTTCAACTACGTGCCCATTTCGGGGCATCCCGGCGGCTCGATCTCCTCGGGGCGCTTCGTCGCCGGCATCCTCTTCGACGCCCTCGACTACGACCTCAGCGACCCGGACCGGCCGGACGCCGACCTCATCAGCTACGCGGCCGGCCACAAGGCGATGGGCCTCTACGCGATGTGGGCGCTGCGCGACGAGGTCGCCGCGCAGGCCGCCCCCGAGCTGCTGCCGCGGAGCCTCGAAGCGCGTCTACGCCTCGAGGACCTGCTCGGCTTTCGCCGCAACCCGACGACGGCCACGCCGCTCTTCCGCAAGTACGGCGCCCGCGCCCTCGACGGGCACCCGACCCCGGCGACCCCGTTCGTGAAGCTCTCGACCGGCGCCTCCGGGGTCGGCGTCGCCAGCTCCATCGGGCTCGCGTTGGGCGCCCGCGACTACTTCGGCGCGAACGCACCGCGGGTGCACATCGTCGAGGGCGAGGGCGGAATGACGCCGGGCCGCGTCTCCGAGGCACTCGCCGCGGCCGGCACGGCCTCGCTCGGCAACCTGATCATGCACATCGACTGGAACCAGGCCTCGATCGACTCGGACCGCGTCTGCCGGGTCGGGGAGACGCCCGGCGACTACGTCCAGTGGGACCCGCGCGAGCTCTGCTACCTGCACGACTGGAACGTCGTCGACGTGCCCGACGGTCATGACCTGCGCCAGGTCGTCGCCGCCCAGCGCCACACCCTCACCCTCGAGAACGGCCAGCCGACGGCGATCGTCTACCACACGCACAAAGGCTGGCGCTACGGCATCGCGAGGGCAAGGCCAGCCACGGCGGCGGCCACAAGCTCTGCTCGGAGGGCTTCTACGAAGCCATCGCGGAGCTCGCTGGCACCGCCGACGCCGAGCAGCTGCTGCCCACCTGCGAGCCCGGGCAGCAGCGCTGCGCCGGCCCGGACGGCGCCGCCGTGCGCGAGGAGTGCTTCTGGGCGGCGCTGCAGGTGATCCGCGCCCGCGTTGTGGAGGAGCGTCCGATGACGGTGGCGCTCACCCGCCGGCTCGCCGCCGCCCGCGACCGGCTCGAGGCGCGCGAGCGGGCGCCACGGCCGGGAGCGCCGCGGGTCGACGCCGCCTTCGAGTTCGCCGCCAATGCGGCGGAGATCGCTCCGGCGCCCGAGGCGACGCCGGAGGCGCTGCGCCTCGAGCCGGGCACGTTCACGACGCTGCGCGGCGAGCTCGGCCGCGCACTGCAGCACCTGCAGGCGGCGAGCGGCGGCGCCTTCCTCGTCGCCGCTGCCGACCTCATGGGCTCCACCAGCGTGTCCACCATCGCCGCGGGCTTCCCGGGAGGGTTCTGGAACGCGCGCACGAACCCGGACGCCCGCCTGCTCTCGGTCGGCGGCATCTGCGAGGACGCGATCGCCGGCATCCTCAGCGGCATCACGGCCTACGGCCACGACCTCGGCGTCGGTTCCTCCTACGCCGCCTTCATGGCCCCGCTCGGCCACATCGCCGCGCGCCTGCACGCGATCGGCGCCCAGGCGCGCAAGGCCGTCTCCGGCGACCCTTACAAGCCGATGTTCCTGGTCTGCGCGCACGCCGGCCTCAAGACCGGCGAGGACGGCCCGACGCACGCCGACCCGCAACCGCTGCAGCTGCTGCAGGAGGATTTCCCCCGCGGCACGGCGATCTCGCTCGTGCCCTGGGAACCGCAGGAGATCTGGACGCTGACGGCGGCGGCGCTGGCGAAGCGGCCCGCCGTCGTCTCGACGTTCGTGACGCGGCCCGCCGAGCCGGTGCTCGACCGGCCCGGTCTCGGCCTCGCCCCGGCCGAGGCGGCGGTCACCGGCGTCTACAGGCTGCGCGACCCGGAGTCGCCTGAGGTCACCGTCGTCCTGCAGGAGAGCGCCGTCACCTACGCCTTCGTCTCCGAGGCGCTGCCGCTGCTCGAAGCGATGGGCATCGAAGCGCTGGTCTACTACGTCGCCAGCGCGGAGCTCTACGACCTGCTGTCCGAGGACGAGCGGCGCGCGATCTTCCCCGAGGCGCGCGCCGCCGAGGCCATCGGCATCACCGGCTTCACCCTGCCCACGCTGTATCGCTGGGTGACCAGCGAGGCCGGCCGCGCCGCCAGCCTCTACCCCTTCCGCAAGGGCCACTACCTGGGCAGCGGCCAGGGCGAGGTGGTGCTGGCCGAGGCCGGACTCGACGGGGAGAGTCAGGCGCGGGCGATCGCCGAATACGTCGAGGCGCGCGGTCTCGCATGATCCATGCCTGTCACAGTTGCACGAAGTGCCCGCCGGCACATCAGGACCTCCGTTGGCTGGCGGCGGGCACGGCCGAGGAAGCCCAAGGTGCGGTTGGCCTCTTGCCGCACGTTGAGACTCCTATCTCGGCCATCGGGGCGGCGGCGTCCCCCTAGCGCCGCCCCCCGTCCCACTCCCTTGGAGGCAATCCATCCGCGGCGGTTGTGACCTTCTCACCTAAGTTGACGCGCCTCAGGAAGCCATGTTCTCCTTCAGGACCTCGTAGGGAGAACGGCCACAGAGCCCGGAATGCGGCCGGTGGACGTTGTAGAACTGCTCCTGGGCGGCGGGTGCCTCTCTGAGGTTCACGTTCCACGTGAAGAATGACGCGCTCACGGAGGGCTCCATAGCCGGCAAGGCAATCGGAGTCTGGGCGCTCAGCGACGCAATCAAGGAGTACTACGCGTTGCGTGGCTGGGACGTGAAGGGTGTGCTCACTGACGAGAAGCTCCAGCAACTCGGCATCGACGTGCGGCTGCCCGTCGACGACCGCTGAAAGGGGTCGAGATGCCGTACGTAATGATCAGCAGCAAGAGGCGCCCCGGTTACCACATGTGCGAGCTCGGCTGTTTGGCCTTCCACGAGGCGGACTTCCGTCCGTCGCTCGCCTCTACTCCGTCGTCAGCCCCAAGACGGCCGTCATCAAGGGGCACACCTCCCTGCAGACAGGCTGCGCAAAGTGCCAGGAGGCGTGTCCCAACGACGCGATCGTGATCAAGAAGCTCACGGTGAAGCCTGCCGGTGAGTTCGTCAGCAAGTAGAAGATCGGCGACTCGGTCTTCGGCTGCGTGCTGGTGGTCGACGGGGATGGATGCACGAACTGCAGTGAGTGCTACGAGGTCTGCCCCACGGATGTCATCCACGAGCACCGCGACCGCGAGGTCGCTTTCACGTGCGACCTGCGTGACAGCGACCCGCCGTGCATCGCCTTCTGCCAGAACAAGTACCTGTACGCGGTCGACCTGAAGGTCGACAAGGGGGGCAAGGTGCCAATGATGGTCTAGGAGACGCGTCGAACACTGAAGCGGGCAACGCGACAACGCGCTCAACGCAGGCCGGCTCGCTCAACGACAACGACGGCCGGAACGCGAGTCGGTCCGCATTCTCTGTGTCGCCCGTCCACCGTGGAAGATACACCGGCGCAATCGCAGCTCTCCCGTCGCGCCCGGCTTCTGGTCGCCGCTTGACACGAGCGCAGGCCAGTTCTAATGTTAGGACCGGTCGCAGGTCCATTGATGCTGTGTTGGGCCTAGCGCGACACGATTCTGTCTGAGCCGAGAAGACCACGTGCGGAGAAACCGAGGCCGGAGGCGGTGCAGTGAGCGATTTGACTGGACGAGTAGCGGTCGTCACGGGGGTGTCACACGCGAACAGCATCGGGTTCGCGACAGCGAAGGCTCTGGGTGAACGAGGTGCCGCGCTTGTCGTCCTCGACGTGTCTGACCTTGTGCACGGAGCCGGTGCGGCTCTCTCTGACTTGGGTTTCACCGTCCACGCGGCCACCGTCGATTTGACCGATGCAGCGGCGGTGAACGAGGTCATCGGAGACGCCAGGAGCGCTCTTGGCCCCATCGATATCCTGGTCAACAATGCCGGGCTTGCTCCCGCAGGGCAGGAGAAACGGCCGGCAGCCAGTCTTGCAGATACCCTAGAGGAGAACTGGGACTACGGCGTTGCCATCAATCTCAAGACGCAGTTCAACTGCTGCAAGGCTGTTCTTCCGGACATGCTCTCGCGTGGCTGGGGCCGCATCGTCAATATCAGTTCCTCGACGGGCCCCGTGACGGCCCTCAAGGGCGTGACTCCCTACTGCGCGGCCAAGGCCGGAGTGTTGGGCCTCACGAAGGGTCTGGCGCTTGAGGTGGCGGAGGAGGGCATCCTTGTGAACGCCGTCGGACCCGGGTGGGTAGACACGGGGGGGCTCACCCCGCGCGGATACGCTGCCGCCGAAGCAGTGCCCATGGGTCGGGCAGCCCGGCCCGAGGAGATCGCCAAGCTGGTGGCGTTCCTTGCCTCAGACGACAACGGCTACGTCACTGGCCAGCTCATCGTGATCGACGGCGGTAACAGCATCGACGAGTATCGCGGTCCGCGCGAGTTGGAGTTGACGCTGGACTAGCAGCGAGCGCGAGCGGGCGGGCTCGACAGGAGCGCACGAGGTCTGGACGACCTAGGAGTGCAGGAGGATTTGGCGAGGCCGCAAGGTCTTCCCTAGGTGACACTTGGATAGTCGAGTTGCCGTCCGGGCGGTCTCTTGGGGGGTTTGACTGTCCCAAGGAGAAGCGTTGGGAGGCGGACGCTCTATGGTCCGTCTCGAGACAAGAATCCATTGCGGAGGCTAACTGTGGATCAGGAACGAACCAAGACTCAATCCAGCAGTGGTTGGAAAGCTGTGGTAGACGCGCTCAAAGCAGAGGGCGTCCCCTATGTTTTCGGCCTCCCCGGCGACTCTAGGAACCTCTACGATGACGTCTACAAGGCTACGAAGGATGGCGGACCGACAGCGATCGGAGTTCGCGATGAGAGGTCCGGGGCCTTCATGGCCATGGCCTACACCAGGGTGTCGGGGAAGGTGGCGGCATGCTTCGGCTCGCCCGGGCCTGGGATCGCCTACCTCGTTCCGGGGGTTCTTGAAGCCTACTCAGGCTGCACCCCGATGCTGGTGCTGGGCGCCAGAGCCGATCAGAAGATCTATGGCAAGGGAGCCTTCCAGGAGGCCGATCAACTCGGCATGATGCGACCGATCACGAAGTGGGCGACCACGGTTGAAACAGCTGAGATGATCCCCTGGACCATGCGCCGGGCAATGCAACTCGCCACCACGGGTCAGCCCGGCCCGGTGTATGTGGAGTTGCCGAACGACATAGGTCAGCCGCTGGTCGAGATGCCGCCCTATGTGACGGCGAACACCGAGTTTCGTCCGGCACCCGAATCCGCCGCCGTGTCTGCCGCGGCCGACCTCATTGCCGCCGCGAAGCGGCCGCTGATCATCACTGGTGGTGGCTGCGTCTCTTCCGGCGCCGGCCCTGCTGTCGCCGGGGTGGCCGAGAAGTTCGGCATACCGATCCAGACGACTGCCAGCGGCCGTGGGTCGGTCCCCGAAACACACCCGCTCTTCTGCGGCCTGGTGGGGCTCTACAGAACGACGTTCCCGCGCCGGGTCTATGAGGCCGCCGACCTCATCATCACGGTTGGATCACGCATGGAGGCATTCGCGGGAGGCTTTCTTCCGCGCGACTCTGTTACGAAGCACGTCCAGATCGAGATCGACGCCTTCGAGATCGGCCGCAACTGGAGGCCGGACGTCGCGATTCAGTCTGACGCCCGCCTTGCCATCGAAGCGCTCCAGGGCGCCCTCGTTGACCGGGGAATGAAGTGCAACGAGGCACTTGCTGCCGAGATTGGAGAGGGCCACGGCGCGTCCATCGCGGCGGCTCGGGCCGATGTCGAAGCATCGATGGCCGACGGTTCTATGCCGATGAAGGGCAAGGCGATCGTCTCCGAGATCAATCGGGTATTCGGCCACAACACCATCCTCTGCAAGGAGAACGGCTCTCAGGATCTGTGGGCCTACTTCTGGCCCTACTATCAGGTGCTCGATGCGGGGTGTTGCGTGCCTCCGGCCGAGCAGACCGCCATGGGTCTCGGCGTCATTGGATCGATAGCCGCCAAACTGGCAGCTCCTGACATGCAGGTCGTCTGTACGACCGGGGACGGCGCATTCCAAATGGCGTGCCACGAGCTTGGCACTGCAGCTCAGAACCATCTTGGCGTCACCTGCGTGGTCCTCAATGACGGGGCTTTCGGTTGGATACAGTGGCACCAGCGTCGCCGTGGGGGTCGCATCGTGGCCACGACCTTCGACCCGCCGATGGACGTTCTCGCCACGGCGATCGCTGCAGGATGGGAGGGCATACGCGTGGCGTCACCGACCGAACTTGGACCTGCCCTGG
>Ga0209429_10002017_pt1 | contig 12215 bp, 9 predicted proteins | sample BarGraNGADG00212_3_FD_184493 | JGI IMG/M metagenome (GOLD analysis project Ga0209429, IMG submission 184493) | Arctic peat soil microbial communities from Barrow, Alaska - Barrow Graham LP Ref core NGADG0004-212 (SPAdes) (version 2) | ecosystem: Environmental > Terrestrial > Soil > Wetlands >... | reverse complement strand
AGCCTCGGGTCTTTTGCTCCCCAAGCCGGCATGTTCGCACAGGTATTTGTCCATCCGATAAATACAAATCCTTTCCTGGCCGCCTGCCAGCCATATGTTCCACCCCTCATCCAGTGATTTGTATTCGCCATAGCAAGAAGTCCTATCCCGTTACCTTGAGCCAGTTCAATGACTCTTTCTGTAGCAAATGAGGCGTTAAGTGGTCCGGGACCAAGGTTGCCATTCCATTGTTCGAGGGAACCTGTCATTTGAACAAGTGTTGGTTCAGCTTCAGGTATTACGAATCCTTCTTTAATGTTATTTACAAACCGTGGAAATCTGTTAACACCATGGGAATAGACGCCTTCAATACTATTTAAGGTAAAGATTTCAGCACATTTTTCTGCCTTCAGTTCTGAAAAACCAAGGCTTTTAAGTATTCTGAAAAATTCAGATTTCATTTTATCTGATGATATCCTGATTGATTTTTCGGTGTTTGTCATAGTTTCGGTGTTTTGTTTGCTTTGGATAGAGACGCACAGGTTAATGTAGAGACGCCCAGGTTGGGCGTCTCTACTATAATAATACTTAGGGATTTATCTAAACGAAATATCTGCGAAATCCATGAACCAGTTCCAGTCTTTTAGAAGCATATTATGAACACCGTCGCGTATGTGAAAGGCAACTTTGCCACTAATGACCTGTTTATTAAGAGGAGGCATTGTTTCCTGAATGTCAGAGTTGGTTCCAAGAAGCTTAAAAACAGGAACGGCATTATAAAGAGACAGATAACATCCTCTTGGATCACCCCATAAATCCTCGCTGGCACAGTCAACATAAAGAGCACGAGGTGCAACAAGAGCCAAAAGCATGTGCATATCTACAGGAAGGGCGTCTTCATTATTACTGTACTTTTTATAGTTGGTACAAAACCAGTGAGGAAAAGCGCTATTAATCCTTCCAACTGTCTCGCCAAAACGGCGTCTGGCCAAAGCTGCTCCACCAGCACCTGATTCATTTGCTACAACCATAGAAAAGCGTGTATCCTCTGCTCCTGCCCATAACGCTGTCTTACCCCCTCTTGAATGACCAACCACGGCAACCTTATCTTTATCTATTGATTTATCTGTAACAAGATAATCCATACAACGGCTTGCTCCCCAGGCCCATGCAGCCAGTGTTCCCCAGGCATCATCGGTATGAGGAGTTTTATCAAGTAAGCCATGTATCCCATTTTTGAAATCGTCGAAATCATCAGGATCGAGATCCGAATTACAGAATACAGCCATTCCATAACCTCTGGCAATTGCCTCTTCAACGGGCCAAAACTCACTTTTCACCTTACGTAATGGATCCGTATTTGATGGTCCCCTGTTGTCAATAAGAAGAAATAAAGGCGAAGGTTTTGTGGCTTTATTCGGTGTAAAAAGGGTAAGATGGATAACAAGTGATTTGCCGGAAGCTGTAATTGTAATATCGACCTGTTTAAGCGTTGCAGCTCCGCCTAATGCTTTTTTATCAATATTTACCACTTTGAAATTCTTCTGATATGGTGTTTCCGGAACCCTGCCAAAAACATTTTTACGGAACATTTCAAGAATCTCCGAACGACGAACATTGGTCCAGATATCGGGGTTAGTAACCTTCCATCCATCAACAGTTTTAAGAACATCAGGTAAAGTGTATGAAGGCACTTTTTCCTCAGCATAGTTAAACTCAGGTCTGTCTTTGGTAAGTTTTTCAACAATCAACTTTGAGGCTTGCCAGCTTTCAGTTGTTTGAGATAAAATTTTTGAAGAAATTAATAACAGCGAGAAGAAAACTGATAGATGCAACAGATATTTGAATTTCATAGTTATCGGTTTACTTTAATATGTTTTTAGAATATACAATATTACAAATTTATCAAAATTAATATCCTACCTGTATCCGGAAATCTGAATAAACTCAAAGATAGTAAGATATAAAGAACACATTGGGGTCGTTTAATGTAATTGTTAACTCAATCACGTGCACAGTCATTGCGAGGAGGCACGACGAAGCAATCCCTGATCCCATATACGAACCGTATAGCGTCAACATTGTGATAAAGTACTAAGTATTGTTAATAGATTTTTGATGTACCTTTGTAATAGAAATATATATTTCATGTTGCCTCTTTTCAAAATTTCAGATAATAAGCTTGAGTGCACTTTATGTCCTCATTATTGTAAGCTTGCAGCAGGCAAGTCAGGGATTTGCGGGGTCAGAAAAAATACCGGTGAGAAAATAGAGTTGCTAACATACGGTGTCATATCCGGTTATTCGCTTGATCCGGTAGAGAAAAAACCTTTATATCATTTTTTCCCCGGACATAATGTTCTTTCGATTGGCTCTTATGGCTGCAATATGAAATGCGATTTTTGCCAGAACTTCAACATATCCCAAAAAATTCCGGAAAGTCTGTTTCCTGAGGCTACTCCTTTAAAAATTGTTAAGGCTGCTATAGCTGCTGAAAACAATATAGGAGTAGCATTTACTTATAACGAACCGATAATCTGGTTTGAATTTATGAGAGATACTTCTCTATTAGCCAAGAGCAAAGGTTTATATACTGTTATGGTAAGCAATGGGTATGTAAACAGTGAACCGCTGAGTGAGATAATTCAATTTATTGATGCTTTTAACATTGACCTTAAGGCATTTAATAATAATTTTTACAGAAAGCTCACAGGATCAGATATTGAGCCGGTTAAAAATAGTTTGAAACAGATTGCCAGGGAGGGGAAACATCTTGAAGTCACTACTCTGATAATTCCCGGACAAAACGATAAGGAAAGTGAGATGCAGTTACAGTCTGAATGGATTGCGGGTGAGCTGGGTAAAAATGTTCCTCTGCATCTGAGTAAATACTTTCCTATGCACAAGAGGGATGATCCTGCTACATCGCAGGAAACATTAAGCAGTCTTTTTGAAATTGCATCAAAGAATCTTAATCACGTGTATATGGGAAATACGGTTTCAGATTCCGGACAAAACACTTGTTGTCCGGAGTGTGGTCAAACGGTAACTATAAGATCGGGGTACAATACAAGACTGTTAAACCTTGATAGTAAAGGCAGATGTACAAAATGTGGAAAATTGGTCTACCGAAACTTTACTTTTTCTTCGTCGAAAGTTCACTGAGCCTGGTAAAAAGCTTATCAACACCAGTCATAAGGTCTTTCTCAAGTGTTTTGTAATAAGCCTTAAGGATTTTAGGATTATCCTTGCCATCAGGATTATTAACCCTGGCAATAAGGTCATTTCTGAAATTAACAGCGTCTGTTATAATTGCTGATAACACATCAGACTGATTATCAGGATGAATACTCGAAAATACAAAACAATCGGAAATTACTTCAAAAACGAGATAATCAATATCTTTTTTCAGTTCTCTAACACTTGCCATACTTTACGGGATTGAATTAATTAGGGTGCAAATATAATAAATTATCCTTCAGTTTGTTCAACCTTAAGCCATTATTCGGGTCTGAAGATACGGATACTGTCATCAACTCTTGCCATATATAACCTGCGTAAACGCTCCATGATCGGATTATTCACATTAAAAACCTTATCATCAATACAATAAAAAGGAAGAACCATTGGTGAAGTACCCGTCATAAAAACTGCATCATACTTCATAATGTTTTCAGCCTTCACACAGCTTAATTCTACACTGATCATGTTTTCCTGACAAATTTCAAGAATCTTTTTTCTGGTAATACCATTCAGAATCAGGTTGTCAGGAGCAGTAATCAGAGTTTCGTCCTTCAGAAAAAATATATTTGAACGGCTTCCTTCAGTTATATAATTATTTTCATTAACAAGTAATGCTTCATAACCACCTTCCTGAATGAGTTTATGATAGATTGAGGATCTTAGTTTATGATTGATAACCTTTGATTCAGGGTCTTTCCGTTCTGCAAAAAACAGGATTCCCTTTACACCTTTCTTATACTGCACTTCAGAGGGATAGATTGATTCAATAAGATATACCAGGTAATTGTTTAAATCATTATTATAATTAAGAACAATCTTGAGGTTGGTCTCTTTTTTTTTATCCGATCTTAACAGGCTGATAATTGCTTTTCTCAAAACGTTACTATCCGCCAGTAATTCTTTGCGCTGAAGCTTCACACTTGCTGCAAGCCTTTCCATGTGATCATTAAAAAAGACGGGGTTTCCTTTTACTATTCTTATTACCTCATAAATTGATTCACCTTCATAAACCAGCGACTTATCGAATGCTTCAGAAGGCTGAAGTTCACCGTTAAGTATAAATTTTTTCCCGTGACATTCAGACATGATAAATATTTTTTTCAGAACAAAAGTACAAACTATAACCCACTCTGCCCGCAAATCTGATTATATTCGTATTTCTATTTCAAAGAAGATTTCAACTCATGTATACGATTATTGATATTGAAACTACCGGAGGAAGTGCCCGCATGGAGAAGATCACTGAGATAGCCATATATCTGCATGATGGGATTCACATAACAGGAGAATTTGTTTCGCTTGTTAACCCTGAAAGGAACATCCCCTATTTCATCACCAATCTGACGGGTATTACAAATGAGATGGTTGAAGATGCACCCCGTTTCTATGAGATCGCAAAAAAAATAGTTGAACTGACAGAGGGAAGGACTTTTGTAGCTCATAATGCAAGATTCGACTATTCATTCATAAAGGAAGAGTTTAAATCACTTGGATTCAATTTCAAAAGGAATATCCTGGATACAGTTGCCCTTAGCAGAAAACTAATACCGGGTCACAAATCTTATAGTCTTGGAAATATCTGTAAGGATCTGAATATTACAATTAATGGAAGGCACAGGGCTGCAGGAGATGCTTTCGCGACGGTAAAACTATTTGAAATGCTCATGGCAAAAGATATTGAAGTGAGCGGAAGCAAGTCAGTTTTGCTTAAAAATACCCGGGTTTCAAAGCTGCATCCAAAGCTCGACGTCAGCAAGATAGAAAGTATTCCTGAAGAACCAGGGATCTATTATTTTTACAATGAGAACGGGGATCTGATATATATCGGAAAGAGTCGTAATCTGATGCAAAGGGTTAATACTCACCTTTCAAATAATTCTACTAACCGGACAATGGAGATGCGCGATCTGATAGCTGACATTTTTTGGGAAACAACAGGCAGTGAACTCATTGCTCTCCTAAAGGAATCATCGGAGATTAAGAAAAACAAACCGTTGTATAACCGTGCCCAGAGAAGAACCGGATTTCAGTGGGGCATCTTCAGTTTTACTGATAATAACGGGTATCTCAATTATCGTTATGGGCAGATCAATAATGATGATTCGCCTGTATCGGTTTTCACATCGAAGGAGAAAGCCAGGTCCAAACTGAATTCGCTTATAGAATCACTCAGTCTTTGCCAAAAACTATCTGGTCTTTACGAAACCGAAGGTGCCTGTTTTCACTATCAGGTTGGTATATGTAAGGGTGCATGCATTGGGAAAGAGTCACCTGACCATTATAATGAACGAGCGGTTAAAGTAATTGATGAATTTATATTTACAAGGAAGAATTTCTTTGTTATTGACAGAGGTAGAAATGAGGAGGAAAGATGTGCCGTAAAGATTGTAAATGGCAAGTTTGCCGGATATGGTTATTTTAATATAAACGATATGGGGTTCGGTCTTTCTGCGGTCCATGAGTGCATAAAACCTTCAAAAGACAACAGTGATATACATGTTATTCTGAAACAATATCTGAAAAGCAATAAGGTGGAGAAGATTATTGAGTTCTAATTTTATACTTAGTGTCTTGGTGCCTGTGTGGCAAAAATAAATGCCACTAAGACTCTAAGTCACAAAGGGACACAAAGGAATTTGATTCATTCATGGAAACGATATCCGATACCTGATTCGGTTATCAACAACTTTGGTTTGGCGGGATCATCTTCAATTTTCTTACGGAGCTGTGCAACAAAAACTCTTAAATATTGCGTCTGACCAACATATCCGAATCCCCATATTTCTTTTAAAATGCTTTGATGAGTAAGAACTCTTCCGGAATTTTTTGCAAGAAGAGCCAACAAGGCAAATTCGGTTGAGGTAAGCTTAAGTATCTCATTGTTTTTCCGCGCAACATGATTAACAAGGTCAACAGACAAAGAACCAAAGGTAAGATTAGGATTATCTTCACTAGTAAGATTCTGTCTGATTGCTACGCGAATACGGGCAAGAAGTTCGCCAGTTCTGAACGGTTTTGTAAGATAATCGTTCGCCCCATTATCAAGCGCCTGGATAATATCTTCCTCCGAACTTTTGACAGAAAGAACTATAATTGGTTTAGGATACCATTCTCTTAATTTTTTTAGTATTTCAATCCCATCGATATCAGGTAATCCCAAATCAAGAATTATAAGTGCAGGGTGATGTGTGGCAGCCGCAATAAGACCTTCTTTTCCTGTCGATGCTTCGGAAATCTTATATCCATTCGATGCAAGGGTGATCTCAAGCAAACGCCTGATCTGTATCTCATCATCAATAATCAATATAGTTTCTGCTAAATTCATGAAATAATTTTTGTTATCCTTTAAAATCTACAACCGGGATATCAGTTGGTATTTTAATTGTGAATATCGCACCTCCGTTCTGTCTGTTCGCTACAGCTATAGTTCCATTATGAGCTTCAATAAATCCTTTTGCAATTGAAAGACCCAATCCTGTACCACCGGCTTTTGACCCTTCCACTCTGTAAAATTTATTAAAGATAAGAGAAATTTCTTTAGGAGGAAAACCCGGGCCTCTGTCCATAACCTGTAAAGTCATTAGTCCATTGTCATAAAATGCCTTAACTCTTAAATTTGTTGAAGCCGATGCGTATTGGGTAGCATTATAAATCAGATTGTAAAGTACCTGTTCCATTAATCCGAAGTCAATCTTTACAAAAGGCATATCATCAGGAATCACTACATGCAAATGGAAAGACTTTAATTCATCCTGAAGATTTTCAGTGACTTTATTTATCAGATCATGAATATCGCACCAGTCAAGCCGGGGCTTTATATGACCACTTTCAAGTCTGGACATATTAAGCAGGTTTTCGATAAGACGGTTTAACCTTTTTGAAGCTTTTAGAATTTCACGTGAGAGTTCATTCTGAACTTCCTGTGGATGATTAGAAGAAAGAAGTGAATCTGACGCTCCCATAATTGTGGCGACTGGAATTCGAAGTTCGTGCGATATGGAATTAAATAGTGTTTTATAGAGTTTGTCTGATTCATTTAGGAAATAGGCATGTTTTGCCATATTTCGCAGGTATTCACGCTCAAACTTTCCTGATATCTGGGAAATAAATGCATCCCAGAACTGCTCTTCGCCCTGAGTAAAAACGATTGGTTGTTGTATGGCAATTACACCTAAATTCATCTGATTTCCTTTCAGGGGATAAAAGGTAAAATTTCCGGATGGTAATGTATCAGTATGTTTCCCAGCTTTTGTAGAGTGCTGGAATGTCCAGGCAGCAACGCTCATATCATTTCTTGAAAGGTTGATGTCTAATTCTTCCTGACTCGAATAATCAAGCTGGTTATTGTCATTTTTAAGTATGATCCGGCATTTAAGATCGAAATATTTTTTAATATCGTTTTTTGCGATAATTATAACCTCTTCGATACCTGTAGCAGTGGAAAGTTCTCTTGTAAGCTGATATAGAGCATTAGTACGCTCCTCCCGCACTCTGATCTTCATCTCCTGTCTTCTTATTCTGGATGTCAACACTCCGCTAAGCAGCGCAATTATGAAAAACATTATAAGCATAAGCATATCTTCAGGTTTATCGACATGCAAAGTATAAGGAGGAGGAATAAAAAAGAAATCCCATATAAGTGCGCTTAATGTTGCAGACAATAATATTGGTCCGGTACCGAAGAAAAACGCAAGTGTAGAGACAATAAACAATAAACCAAATGAAACAACCTGATAGCCGATAAGATCTTTGATAAAAAAACAGAGAACCGCTGTAATTACAACTATTAATGAAGCAATTAAGTATTGCCTTATACCCGAGGTAAAAGATGGTAACGAAACTTTTTCCTTATACTTATCTTTTGACTGATTATCGGAACCTAAAATGTAAACATCTATATTTCCGCTATATCTGATAAGCCTGTTAACAAAGTTTCCAAGCCTTAAAAGAGTCAGCAAATTACGTACCTTGGGCTTACCTATTATTATATGTGTGATATTTTCTTTTTGGGCAAAATCCACTATAGCTTTTACCATATCATTATTAGTGACAAAGCGGAATTTAATACCCAATTGTCTGGCAAGGTTAATGTTCTTGTTTAGTTGTTCGCTTTCTTTTGTATTAAGCTTGTATGACGTTTCTACATATACAGCCTGAAGATCAGAACCCATTGTGTAGGAAAGATTCTTTGCCCACCGTAATAATTTAGATGACTGTTGGGTATGACTAACTGCAACTAACAGATGTAATCCCGATTTCCATGGGCCTTTAATGCGTTTGAGTTGCATATATTCATGCAGCTGCTTGTCTACACGGTCGGCGACTATCCGTAGCGCCATTTCACGCAAAGCAGTAATGTTCCCTTTTCGGAAAAAACTCTCAATAGCTTCTCTTGATCTTTCCGGTGCATATACTTTGCCATCCGAGAGTCTTTGAAGCAGTTCATCAGGCGTAAGGTCAATAACCTCAATGTCATCAGCGTTTTCAAAAATTTCATCCGGAAGAGTTTCCCTTACAATAATGCCTGTAATCTGCGCTACAGTATCTGATCGGCTTTCGAGGTGCTGAACGTTAACTGTGGTAAAAACGTTTATTCCATTATCCAGTATTTCCAAAACATCCTGAAACCTCTTGGTATGCCTGCTGCCAGGGGCATTTGTATGCGCCAGTTCATCAACCAGTACAGTCGTGGGTTTTCGGGCAATAATTGCATCCAAATCCATTTCCTGAACTGTGGTAGACTTGTACTGATATGTTCTGCGTGGGACTATTTCAAGACCCTCTGTAAGGTCGGTAGTCTCTTTTCGGTTGTGAGTTTCAATGTAACCAATTATTATATCATTTCCTTTTAACTTCTCGGCCTGGGCTGTTTGAAGCATAGTGTATGTCTTACCTACACCGGCACACATCCCGAAGAAGATTTTAAGCTTTCCACGTTTACTTTTTTCTTCCTCTAATTTTAAAGAAGCTAAAAGTTCATCCGGATCAGGTCGGTTCTCCGTAAAGTCCATATTGTCTTATCTGTTTTCAATTTTTGAAAGTAACACTTTAGCCTGTTCTTCCATACATTTTATATTGAACAGCATCTTTTTCAGATCCTGCACATCAGCAGAATTTATATCCTTCTCTAAATCTCTTTGTAAAGTTACAGACATTTTTTGCTTGTTATTCTTTAATTTGTCAGCCATTTCGTTCACAACCAACGATATTTCAGAGAATTCATCATTTCCGTCTAATAACAGACGTTGATTGAAATTACTTGAAACAACTTCCTTCAGACCATAGTATAGCTGAAAAAAACGTCTGTTAAAATATGAGGCAAAACTAAAAGTAAAACTCATACCAATTAAAAAACATAAGGTAGCCAGTATTGTCATCTTTGTCAGAGCACTTTTAGCTGAAGCCTTAGCATCATCCGTTTTAACTTCAAGGGCTTTTCCGTTCATCTCTGACAAAATTAATAATTGCTGGTAAAGAATCCCTGATTTATTCTGAAGATAAAGCATACCGGCTGCTGATTTTGGCGATTTTAAAATTGCGATTACGGAATCTCGGTATTCAAAATAAGCCGTCTCAATTCCCGAAACGAGTTTATCTTCACCCGGCTCTGTTATGTTTTTCTTTTCTGAAAGAAGTGACAGGTTTATCTGTTTTAGTTCTTTTGCAATTTTCAAACTATCAGGATTCCTTTTTGTTAAAAAACAGGCAGTGATTTCCTGATTGATGTTCATTAAGCCTTCTGACATCTCACGGGCGTAAACTACAGATAAATAGTTTTCCTTGAGAATTGCACTTGTTTTGTCTGAAAGTTTGTTAAGATAATAGCCTGAAAAAACGGCTAATACCGATATGATAATAAATAAAAAAATCATTCCTAAGGTAAATCTGGTTCTGATTGAATGTCTCATTACTAAGTGATTTATTGGTTATCAGTTATTTATCTTAAATTTTATCAAGCTCTAAATTTAACATTAAAACATTAATACGCGGCTCGCCAAGGCAAAAAAACTGTGGTGTTTCAGTCATATCCTTAATACATTTCAAAAGTTTTTCTTTCCTGATATTATCGAAATTCCTGGATTTGGAAATACGATCGGCCTGCATTAAAGCTGCGTCAGGGGAGATATGCGGATCGAGTCCGCTTCCTGATGCAAAAATCATTTCCTTTGGAATAGTCAATACATCCTCTATTAAATTCATTTTCGCAAAGAATACCCGCCTTGCCACTACCAGCTTTTTTAAGGTATCACTTGTTGGCCCATAGTTTGACGCTCCTGAAGGAATTGGGTTATAACCAATGGCCGATGGTCTTGACCAGAAGTAGATACTACTGTCGAACTTTTGACCAATAAGCTCAGAGCCTATAATCTTACCATCCTTCTTTATCAGGCTGCCATTGGCTTTGGACGGATAACTTAATTGTGCCAGACCGGTCATTAAAAGCGGATAAATAACTCCGGTAAGTATGGTCATTGCCAGTAAAAACTTCAAGGCTATTTTAATTTGTGTTTTCATTGTGTACTCTATTAATTCTAATTTTTATGCTATTTTTAAATCATATGTATAGAAACAAGTAACATATCAATAAGCTTGATTCCAATAAACGGAACAATAATTCCTCCAAGTCCATATATAAATAAATTCAGGGCAAGCACCCTGTTAGCAGAAATTGGCCGGTATTTAACACCTCTCAGAGCAAGAGGAATTAATGCTACAATTATCAATGCATTAAAGATAACAGCGCTCAAAATAGCACTTTCGGGAGAGTGGAGTTTCATAATATTCAGGGCACTTAATGGAGAAACTCCGGAGGATGTAACATACAATAATGTTGCAATAGCAGGAATTATTGCGAAATATTTCGCTACATCATTTGCAATACTAAATGTTGTCAGAGCACCGCGTGTCATTAGCAACTGTTTTCCTGTTTCAACTACCTCAATGAGCTTTGTAGGATTACTGTCGAGATCAACCATATTACCTGCTTCCCGGGCAGCCTGAGTCCCGGTATTCATTGCCAGACCTACATCGGCCTGAGCAAGAGCCGGGGCATCGTTGGTACCATCGCCAATCATTCCAACAAGATGACCGTTGGCTTGTTCTTCCCTGATACGGTAAAGCTTATCTTCTGGTTTTGCTTCAGCAAGAAAATCATCTACTCCGGCTTCAGCAGCTATCGCAGCAGCTGTTTGAGGGTTGTCGCCAGTGACCATAATTGTCCGGATTCCCATCATTCTGAGCTGTGCAAAACGTTGCTTAATCCCTCCCTTCATTATATCTTTAAGATGGATAACACCCAAAACCTGGTTATTTTCTGCGACAACCAATGGAGTAGCACCCAGTCGTGATATATTTGATATTATCTCTCCTACATTTTCAGGAAAAAATCCATCATTGTTTTCAATGAATTTTCTGATTGCAGCAGCAGAGCCTTTTCTTATCCTGCGTATCTGACCATCCGGATTCTTTAAATCTATTCCACTCATACTGGTTTGTGCTGTGAAGGGAATAAATACAGTATCAAGAGTCTGCATTTCTCTGGCTCTCATATTAAACTGTTCTTTGGCCAGAACTACAACCGATCTGCCTTCAGGTGTTTCATCGGCAAGTGAAGCCAATTGAGCGGCATCAGCTAACTTTTCGATAGAAATCCCTTCAGCCGCAATGAACTCTATTGCCATGCGATTTCCCAGTGTAATTGTCCCGGTTTTGTCAAGCAGTAAAACATCAGTATCGCCTGCTGCTTCTATAGCTCTGCCGCTGGTAGCAATAACATTCTTGCGCAATAACCTGTCCATTCCGCTTATCCCTATAGCACTCAGTAATCCCCCGATGGTTGTTGGAATAAGACAAACAAGAAGTGAAATTAAAACAGGTAGAGAAAGGTTCTGACTTGCGGGCAGACCAGAGGCTTTCAAACTATAGCCAAAATATGCAGGTAGAGAAACAACAACCAGAAGGAAAATAATGGTTAGACCCGACAGGAGAATGAT
>Ga0209429_10002015_pt1 | contig 12224 bp, 6 predicted proteins | sample BarGraNGADG00212_3_FD_184493 | JGI IMG/M metagenome (GOLD analysis project Ga0209429, IMG submission 184493) | Arctic peat soil microbial communities from Barrow, Alaska - Barrow Graham LP Ref core NGADG0004-212 (SPAdes) (version 2) | ecosystem: Environmental > Terrestrial > Soil > Wetlands >... | reverse complement strand
GCGGCCTAGCGCCCGTTTCCCGATCCCGAACCGCGCCCGCCTGCCGCGGGCGACCATCTCAAGGAGTCACGAATCCCATGGCCACGCTCACCCAGGACAAGCTGCTTGATCAGATCGGCGCCATGACCCTCGTCGAGGTTGCCGAGTTCATCAAGAAGTTCGAAGAGAAGTTCGGCGTCACGGCCGCCGCCCCGGTCGCCGCCGCCGCGGTTGCCGCCGCCGCACCGGTCGAGGTCGTCGAGGAGCAGACGGAGTTCACGGCCGTCCTAACCGAGATCGGCCCGAACAAGATTCCCGTCATCAAGGTCGTCCGCGAGCTCACCAGCCTTGGCCTCAAGGAGGCCAAGGACCTCGTCGACGCGTCGCCCAGGCCCGTCAAGGAAGGCATCGCCCGGGACGAGGCCGAGAAGATCAAGGCCGCCCTCGAGGCGCAGGGCGCAAAGGTCGAGATCAAGTAGCCACCGACCTCATCGCCAGGAGCCCCGGCCGCACCTCTCGGTGCGGCCGATCGACACGCCGCCACGCTGGGTCGGTGCACGGTCACCCCGGCGTTGGCGTGCGCTTGACAGCAGCCGCCAGCGCGATACAATTTCCAATTCCGTGAGCGCGGCCTTCCTTCCCCTCTCCCTCCTCCGTCAAGGAGCGGTTCATGCTGCCTGTCGCTGATTCCTCGTCCCTCGCGCGGTCCGGCCGGATCTCGTATGCCCGAATCTCGGAGAAGCGCGAGATCCCCAACCTGATCGAGCTCCAGGTCCGATCGTTCGCCTGGTTCATCGAGCGGGGCCTCCGGGAGCTCTTCGACGAGATCAGCCCGATCAAGGACTTCACCGGCAAGGTGATGGAGCTCCAATACCTGGACTATGAGTTCGGTGACCCGAAGTACTCCGAGCTCGAATGTCGAACCCGGGACCAGACCTTCAGCAAGCCGCTCTACGTCAACGTCGAGCTCCTGATCAAGGAGACGGGCGAGATCCAGCGCCAGCGCGTGTACATGGGTGACTACCCGTGGATGACGGCGCTGGGTACGTTCATCATCAACGGCGCCGAGCGCGTCGTCGTCAGCCAGCTGGTCCGCTCGCCGGGCGTCTACTACGGCAAGGTCGAGGATCCCAGCTCGGGTCGAGACCTGTACACCGCCAAGGTGATCCCGAACCGCGGCGCCTGGCTCGAGTTCGAGACGTCGAACCGGGACCTCCTCTCGGTGAAGGTGGACCGCAAGCGGAAGATCGCGGCGACCACATTCCTGCGAGCGGTGGGTTACGAGCGGGACGAGGAGATCGCGGCCCTGTTCGGCGGTCTCGACAACAACCCGGAGCACCCCTACATCGCGTCGACGCTCGACAAGGACCCGACGAATACCAAGGCCGAGGCCCTCATCGAGGTCTACAAGAAGCTCCGCCCCGGCGATCCGCCCACCGGCGACAACGCGCGGCAGCTGGTGGAGAGCCTCTTCTTCAACTTCCGCCGCTACGACCTGGGGCGCGTCGGACGCTACAAGTTCAACAAGAAGCTGAACGCGATCGCGTCCCGGATGGGCTTCGAGCTGCCCCGTGAGGACCAGGCCAACCCGCACCTCGGCCGGACCATCACCCGCGAGGACATCGCCGCGATCGTCGGGCAGCTGATCATCCTCAACAACGGGGGTGGCCAGCCGGACGACATCGACCACCTCGGCAATCGGCGTATCCGCGCCAACGGCGAGCTGATCCAGAACGCGTTCCGGATCGGGCTGCTCCGGATGGAGCGCGTGGTCCGCGAGCGGATGACGATCCAGGAGATCGACAAGGCAACCCCGAACGCCCTCATCAACATCCGACCGGTCTCGGCCGCGATGAAGGAGTTCTTCGGCGGGAGCCAGCTCTCCCAGTTCATGGACCAGACGAATCCCCTGGCCGAGCTGACCAGCAAACGGCGACTTTCCGCGCTGGGCCCGGGCGGCCTGTCGCGCGAGCGTGCGGGCTTCGACGTCCGAGACGTCCACCACAGCCACTACGGCCGCATCTGCCCGATCGAGACGCCGGAAGGGCCGAACATCGGCCTGATCGGCTCGCTGGCGACCTTCGGCCGGATCAACGATTACGGCTTCATCGAGACGCCATACCGCAAGGTCCGCCGGAGCATCGGCTGGGACGATCCGGGGCTCGCGTCCTACGAGGCCGGCGCCGACCTGGTCGGCAAGGGCGGAGTGGTCGTCGTCCGGAAGGGCGAGCCGCTCTCCGGCCCCGCCGCGGCCGAGCTGAAGCGCCAGAAGGCGCAGGCATTCCCGATCCGCCCCGTCGTCACCGACGAGATCGTGTATCTCGCCGCGGACGAGGAGGAGGAGCACCACGTCGCGCAGGCGAACGCGGCGCTCGACGAGGCCGGGCACTTCACCACCGACCGCGTTCCGTGCCGCTACCGGGACCTCTTCCCGGAGGTGGCGCCGGACCGGATCGAGTACATGGACGTCAGCCCGAAGCAGGTCGTCTCGGTCGCGACGGCCCTCATCCCGTTCCTCGAGCACGACGATGCGAACCGCGCCCTGATGGGCTCGAACATGCAGCGCCAGGCGGTCCCACTCCTCGAGCCCGAGGCGCCGATCGTGGGCACCGGCATGGAGCGTCGCGCGGCCCAGGACTCGGGCCAGGTGCTCCTCGCCCGCGCCGCCGGGGTCGTGACGTCGGTGACCGCCGACCGGATCCTCGTCGAGGAGGACGCCGGCGAGCTTCGGAGCTACCCGCTTCAGAAGTTCGTCCGATCGAACCAGGGAACCTGCATCAACCAGCGTCCCATCGTGGACGTCGGCCATCGCGTGGGGGCCGGCGACCCAATCGCCGATTCGTCGTCCACCGACGGCGGCGAGCTCGCGCTCGGCCGCAACATCATGGTCGCGTTCATGAGCTGGGAGGGTGGCAACTACGAGGACGCCATCGTCATCAGCGACCGGCTCGTGCGCGAGGACCTGTTCACGAGCATCCATATCGAGAAGCACGAGATCGAATCGCGCGACACGAAGCTTGGGCCCGAGGAGATCACGCGCGACATCCCGAACGTCGGCGAGGAGTCCCTCAAGGACCTCGACGAGGAGGGGATCGTCTACATCGGCGCCGAGGTTCGGCCCGGCGACATCCTGGTCGGCAAGATCACCCCGAAGGGCGAGACGGAGCTGACTGCGGAGGAGCGCCTCCTGCGCGCGATCTTCGGCGAGAAGGCCCGCGAAGTGAAGGACTCCTCGCTCCGCCTGCCGCACGGCGAGCGCGGGAAGGTCGTGGACGTCAAGGTCTTCACGCGCGAGGACTCCGAGCTGATGCCCGGCGTCAACAAGCTCGTGCGCGTCTCGGTGGCCCAGAAGCGCAAGGTCAGCGTGGGCGACAAGATGGCCGGCCGCCACGGCAACAAGGGCGTCATCGCCAAGATCCTCCCGCAGGAGGACATGCCGTTCCTCCCGGACGGCTCCCCGGTCGACATCATCCTCAACCCGCTGGGCGTGCCGAGCCGAATGAACATCGGCCAGATCCTGGAGACCCACCTCGGCTGGGCCCTCTCGACGCTCGGTTACAAGGCCGCGTCCCCCGTCTTCGACGGCGCGACCGAGGCCCAGATCCGCGATGCGCTCCTCCAGGCCGGCCTGCCCGGCAACGGGAAGATCGACCTGCGCGACGGCCGGACCGGGGAGGGCTTCGCGCGGGCGATCACCGTCGGCCAGATCTACATGCTCAAGCTCCACCACCTGGTGGAGGACAAGATCCACGCCCGGTCCACGGGTCCCTACAGCCTCATCACCCAGCAGCCGCTCGGCGGCAAGGCCCAGTTCGGCGGCCAGCGCTTCGGGGAGATGGAGGTCTGGGCGCTCGAGGCCTACGGCGCGGCGAACATCCTGCAGGAGCTCCTCACCGTCAAGTCCGACGACGTCATGGGCCGCGTCCAGACGTACGAGGCAATCGTCAAGGGCGAGGAGATCCAGCCGCCGGGCGTGCCCGAGTCGTTCAAGGTCCTCCTCAAGGAGCTCCAGAGCCTGGGGCTCAGCGTCGAGATCCTCAACGAGAACGACGAGGAGATCCGGTTCGTGGAGGACGTCTCCGCCTATCCCCTCCCTGACCTCGGCGGGATCAACCTCGCCGGGTTCGAGGACTAGCGCCGCCTTCATCCCGCGGGGCCGGCGCTCGGCCGGCCCGGCCCCGCTCGCACCCGGTCCGTATCGCGCCGCTGAAGAGCCGCGGCGGCGCGGAGGAGAACCATGCTCGAGGTCAACAACTTCAACGCCATCCGCATCTCGCTGGCGTCGCCGGAGCAGATCCGCGACTGGTCGTCGGGCGAGGTCACGAAGCCCGAGACGATCAACTACCGGACGCTCAAGCCCGAGAAGGACGGCCTCTTCGACGAGCGCATCTTCGGTCCCACCAAGGACTGGGAGTGCTACTGCGGAAAGTACAAGCGGATCCGGTACAAAGGCATCATCTGCGACAAATGCGGCGTCGAGGTCACCCGGGCCAAGGTCCGGCGCGAGCGGATGGGCCACATCCAGCTCGCCAGCCCTGTCAGCCACATCTGGTACTTCAAGGGCACGCCCTCCCGCCTCGGCATCCTGCTGGACATCAGCCCCCGCAACCTCGAGCGGATCCTCTACTTCGCGCTCTATATCGTCACCCACGTCGACGAGGACGCGCGCAGGCGCGCCCTCATGGCTCTCGACGAGGAGGCCGAGGGGCGCGGCGGGACCGGCAAGGGCGGCGACGAGTTCGAGGACGAGCAGCACGCAGTGTTCGTACGCCAGAAGGGCGAGCTGCTGGCGGCCCAGGCCGCCCTGCTCGTAGACCTCGAGGCCGAGCGATCGCGCCGCACGGACGAGATCAGCGGCGCCGCCAAGGAGATCCAGGCGCGGCTCGCCGAGCTCAAGACCAGCGTCACCGAGGATACCGTCGCGTTCGCACCCACCGGCGAGGTGGTCCTGGCGGCCGGCGAGAAGGGCGCCAAGGAGGCCGTCGCACGGCTCCGCAAGTTCGCCACGGCCGAATCCGAGCGGGTCACCGAGGAGTTCCGTGTCCGCGAGGCGGGCGAGCAGCACGCCACGGAGCAGAAGATCGCCGATCTCGAGCTCGAGATGCAGGCTGCGATCGACGCGCGCCGTGAGGACCGGAAGCGGGCCGCCGAGGGGCGCAAGGACGAGATCCGGCGCCAGCGCGATGAGATCGAGGGCCTCAAGCCGCTCGTGATGCTCTCGGAGACGGATTTCCGCTATCTCGACGAGAAGTACGGCGCGGGCGCGGGCGCGGGTGCGCGCGGCGGCCGAATCTTCTGGGCCGGGATGGGCGCCGAAGCCATCCGCGACATCATCACCCGGATGGAGCTCGAGGTGCTTGGCCGCGCCCTGCACGTCCAGGTCCGGACCACGTCCGGCCAGCGACGCAAGAAGGCGATCAAACAGCTCCGTCTCATCGAGGCATTCCGCCGGTCCGGCACGCGGCCGGAGTGGATGATCCTGTCGGTGCTGCCGGTGCTCCCGCCCGAGCTCCGCCCCATGGTCCAGCTCGACGGCGGCCGTTTCGCGACCTCCGACCTCAACGACCTCTACCGACGTGTCATCAACCGGAACAACCGGCTGAAGCGGCTCCTGGAGCTGGGCGCCCCGGAGATCATCATCCGCAACGAGAAGCGGATGCTGCAGGAGGCGTGCGACGCCCTGGTCGACAACGGTCGCCGCGGCCGCGCGATCGCCGGGACCGGGAACCACCGGCTCAAGAGCCTGAGCGACATGCTCAAGGGCAAGCAGGGCCGGTTCCGCCAGAACCTGCTCGGCAAGCGCGTCGATTACTCCGGCCGCTCCGTCATCGTGGTCGGGCCCGAGCTGAAGCTCCACCAGTGCGGCCTGCCGAAGAAGATGGCCCTCGAGCTGTTCAAGCCGTTCGTCATGCGCCAGCTGGTGGAGAAAGGCTTCGCCCACAACATCAAGAGCGCGAAGCGGATCGTCGAACGCGTGAACCCGGCCGTCTGGGACGTCCTTGAAGAGGTCATCAAGGACCACCCCGTCCTCCTCAACCGCGCCCCGACGCTCCACCGGCTTGGCATCCAGGCGTTCATGCCGGTCCTCGTCGAGGGCTCGGCCATCCAGATTCACCCCCTCGTCTGCACGGCGTTCAACGCCGACTTCGATGGCGACCAGATGGCGGTCCACGTGCCGCTCTCGACGGCCGCCCAGGAAGAGGCGCGGACGATGCTGCTCTCAACCTCGAACCTGCTGTCGCCGGCCGACGGGAGCCCGATCGTCACGCCGACGCAGGACATGGTCCTGGGCTGTTACTTCCTCACGACGGACGTCCCGGAGCGCGACCGCGACGGAAACCTCCCTGCGCCGCGCCCGTTCGCGGACGAGGAGTCGGCCCTGCTCGCGTTCGAGCTCTCGAGTGGCGGGATGGCCGGCGGCAGCAGTCGCACGTCGAGCCCGTTCGCGGACGACGATCCGCGGGCGAAGGTCGCCTATGCGCCGGTTTCCCTGCGCCTGCACGAGCCGATCGACGTCAGCGTCCAGACCTGGGACGAGGCGGCCGGCGCGCTCGTGGACCGCCGGATCGTGACGACCGTCGGCCGGATCATCTTCAACCAGGTCGTCCCGGAGCAGCTGCGCTTCGTCGACCGCGAGATGCGCCGGATTCACCTCCGCGACCTGGTCGACCGCTGCTACCGGCAACTCGGCCCCACCGCGACCGCCCACATGGTGGACGGCATCAAGCGGATCGGGTTCGAGTACGCGACTCGCGGCGGGATGACGATCGCCGTCTCCGACATCGAGGTCCCGAAGGAGAAGAAGGAGCTCCTCGCGCTGGCCGACGGCCAGGTCACGAAGATCGACGGCCAGTACCAGCGCGGCCTCATCACCGAGGACGAGCGCTACGAGGCGGTCGTCGACGTCTGGCAGAAGACCTCCAGGACCCTCTCCGACAAGATGATGGAGAACCTCGACCCGCAGAGCGCCGTCGCGATGATGACGACCTCCGGGGCACGCGGCAACAAGGGCAACATCGGCCAGCTGGGTGCGATGCGCGGCCTGATGGCCGACCCGTCCGGCCGGATCATCGACGTCCCGGTCAGGAGCAACTTCCGCGAGGGCATGACCGTCCTCGAGTACTTCATCTCGACCCACGGCGCGCGCAAGGGCCTCGCTGACACCGCGCTCCGCACCGCCGACTCGGGCTACCTGACCCGGCGCCTCGTGGACGTCGCGCAGGATGTCATCACCCGGGACGACGACTGCGGGACCGAGGAAGGCAGCTGGATCACGCGCTCCGAGTCCGACGAGATCGCCAGCGAGGACGGCGCGTTCGCCCGTCGCCTCGTGGGGCGGTTCGCCGCTGCCACCGTCACCGCCGCGGATGGCGCCGTCGTTGCCGAGCGCAACGAGGAGCTGACCGAGGAGGTCTCGGCCCGCGTCGAGGCGGCCGGCGTCCAGGAGGTCCTGGTCCGAAGCCCGTTGACCTGCGAGGCGCGCTACGGCGTATGCCGCTTCTGCTACGGCCGAAACCTCGCCACGGGCTCGCTCGTCGGCGTCGGCGAGGCCGTCGGGATCATCGCCGCCCAGTCGATCGGCGAGCCGGGCACACAGCTCACGATGCGGACCTTCCACACCGGCGGCGTGGCCCAGGCCGGCGCCGACATCACGGCGGGCCTGCCGCGCGTCGAGGAGCTGTTCGAGGCGCGCATCCCGAAGGGGAAGGCGGAGATCAGCCACATCGACGGGATCGTCGAGATCATCCGGGCCGACCTCGGGACGAAGGTCAAGGTAACCAGCGTGGAGCAGTTCGACGCGCCGCTCCGATTGCCGCCGGGTGCCGAGCTCCTGGCCGCTGCAGGCGACCTCGTCGAGAAGAGCCAGGTCCTGGCCCGGATGTCGGGCAAGGACGGCGGCAGCGACGGGCTCGACATCGTCGCCCCCGAGAACGGGATCCTGATCCGTGACGAGGACCAGCTCGCCATCCGCGCCGAGGATCGCGTCGAGCGCGAGTACTCGATCCCGCACAACGCCAGGCTGCTCGTGGAGAACGGCCAGGAGATCCGGGCCGGCGACGCGATCACGGACGGCCCCATCAACCCGCAGGAGTACCTCGACACCCGTGGCAAGGACGCGGTGCAGCGGTACCTGGTGAAGGAAGTCCAGAAGGTCTACCGAAGCCAGGGCGTCACGATCAACGACAAGCACATCGAGATCATCGTCCGCCAGATGCTCCGCAAGGTCCGCATCGACCAGCCGGGCGACACGGACCTCCTCCCGACCGAGCTGATCGACCGGCTCGACTTCGAGCGGGTCAGCAACCGAGTCCTGGCGGAGGGCGGCGAGCCCGCGACCGCGCAGGTCGTGCTGCTCGGCGTCACGAAGGCGTCCCTCAACACGGCGAGCTTCCTCGCGGCTGCCTCCTTCCAGGAGACGACGCGCGTGCTCACCGAGGCGGCGATCAACGGTTCCAAGGACCACCTGATCGGGCTCAAGGAAAACGTCATCATCGGCAAGCTCATCCCGGCCGGCACCGGGGCCCCGGCGAACGTTGCCATCCGCCGCGAGGCGGATCGGCGACGCGCGGCCGAGGCGCTTGCCGGCGGCGAGCTGCCGGCCGAGTTCCGGGAAGCGGCCTACAACCCGTTCCTCGAGGACGTCCAGGGCGGCGCGACCGACGACGAAACGGTGCGGCTCTCCGCGCTTCTCGCCGCGACCGACGTCGACGAGGGGAGCGACGGGAAGGACGACGCGTTCAACCCGTTCCTCGCGGATGTCGGCGATTCGGTCGCCGCGACGCCCGATGCCGACAAGGCCGACCCCCGGCCATGACCCAAGCCGGCGGGCCGCGCCCGCCGGCCACCCCTGGAGGCCGCGGCCTTTGACACGTCCGCGGCCTCACTGCTAGACTCCGCCTTCGCGGCCGCGACCGGTCGGTCGTCGCCGTGTGCTCCGCCCCGCGCTCACCGCGTCGGGCGGAGAGTGGCCCGCATCGCCTCCCGGACATACCCGGGCGACGGGGCCGCCGGACCAGCAGACCACGAGAAAGGAACAGCGTCTCCGTGCCGACGATCAGCCAGCTCGTGCGCCACGGCCGGAAGCCGAAGATCGCGAAGGTCAAGGCTCCGGCGATGCGCAAGATCTGGAACAGCCTTGACCAGCGCCAGCTGCCGATCCCGGGTGCCCCCCAGAAGCGCGGTGTCTGCCTGCAGGTCCGCACGATGACGCCGAAGAAGCCGAACTCGGCCCTTCGCAAGATCGCCCGAGTCCGGCTCACCAACCAGATGGAGGTCACGGCCTACATCCCGGGGATCGGCCACAATCTCCAGGAGCACTCTGTCGTGCTCGTCCGGGGCGGCCGCGTGAAGGACCTCCCGTCCGTCAAGTACCACATCATCCGCGGCGCGCTCGACACAGCCGGCGTCCGCGACCGCAAGCAGGGCCGCTCGAAGTACGGCGCGAAGGCGACCGCGAGCCCGGCCGGCCAGAAGAAGTAGGGACCATGCCGCGTCGCGCCAGCATTCCCCGCAAATCAAAGTACGAGACCATCCCGGCCAACCGGACCACGGCCCGCATCGCCGCGAAGCTGATGATGGACGGCAAGAAGATCCTGTCCAACCGGATCCTCCGCCAGGCACTCGCACGCGCCGAAGCGCAGGCAAATCGGCCCGGCCTCGAAGTGCTCGAGACGGCCCTGCGGAATGCGACCCCCATCATCGAGGTCAAGCCGCGGCGCGTCGGTGGTGCCACGTACCAGGTCCCGGTCGAGATCCGCGGCGACCGCCGCCTCTCGCTCGGCGTTCGCTGGCTGGTGCAGGCCGCCCGCAAGCGAAACGGCAAGAGCATGAGCGAGAAGCTGGCCTCGGAGTTCGTGGACGCGTCCAACGGGCTCGGCGCCGCCGTGAAGCGTCGCGAGGACACTCACAAGATGGCCGAGGCCAACAAGGCTTTCAGCCACTTCAAGTGGTAGGCCGGAGACCCTGATCGTGGCCCGACTCTACCCGCTCGCCCGCACCCGGAACATCGGGATCATCGCGCATATCGACGCCGGCAAGACGACCGTCACCGAGCGGATCCTCTTCTACACGAAGAAGATCTACAAGCTCGGCGAGGTCCACGAGGGCGCCGCGACGATGGACTGGATGCCCCAGGAGCAGGAGCGGGGGATCACCATCACCGCGGCCGCCACGACCTGTTTCTGGGACGATCATCGCATCAACATCATCGATACACCCGGGCACGTGGACTTCACGATGGAAGTCGAGCGATCGCTCCGAGTGCTCGACGGAGCGGTCGTCGTCTTCGACGGCGTGGCGGGTGTGGAGCCGCAGTCCGAGACCGTCTGGCGCCAGGCAGACCGCTATCGCGTGCCGCGCATCTGCTTCATCAACAAGCTGGACCGGACGGGCGCCGACTTCTGGCGCTGCGTCGGGATGATCAAGGATCGCCTGGGGGCGAACGCGGTCCCCATCCAGCTCCCGATCGGCGCCGAGAGCAACTTCGCCGGCGTCATCGACCTGATCCGGATGCGAGCGATCCTCTACCGCGATGACCTGGGTTCCGAGATGGATGTCGTGGAGATCCCGGCGCCGTACCTCGAGGACGCGAAGAAGCACCGTGAGCGCCTCGTGGAAGCCGTTGCCGAGATGGACGACGACCTGATGCACAAGTACCTCGAGGGGACGCAGCTCACCGAGGAGGAGCTCGTGCGCGGCCTCCGCCTGGGCACCCTCCAGTACCGGATCGTCCCGGTCCTCACCGGCTCGGCCCTCAAGAACAAGGGCATCCAGCCGATGCTCGACGCCGTCGTCGCCTACCTCCCGTCGCCGCTCGACGTCCCGCCGGTGATCGGCGAGCAGCCGATGACCCACGCCGAGGTGTTGCGAACCGTCGACGACGGCCAGCCGTTCAGCGCCCTTGCCTTCAAGATTGCCGCCGACCCGTTCGTCGGCAAGCTCGCCTTCTTCCGGGTCTACTCGGGGACGCTCAAGGCGGGCTCGTACATCCTCAACTCCTCGAACGGCAAGAAGGAGCGGATCGGCCGCATCCTCCAGATGCACGCCAACCACCGCGAGGAGATCGACGAGGTCTACGCGGGCGACATCGCCGCGGCAGTCGGCCTCAAGGAGACCTTCACCGGCGACACGCTGGCGGACCCCGACCACCCCGTGATCCTCGAGTCGATGACCTTCCCCGAGCCGGTCATCGAGGTGAAGATCGAGCCGAAGACGAAGATGGACCAGGACAAGATGGGCCTGGCCCTCCAGCGCCTGGCCGAAGAGGATCCGACGTTCCGCGTCAAGACGGACCCGGAAAGCGGCGAGACGCTCATCGCCGGGATGGGCGAGCTCCACCTCGACGTCCTCGTGGACCGCATGGTCCGCGAGTTCAAGGTGGCCGCCAACATCGGCAAGCCCCAGGTCTCCTATCGTGAGACCGTCCGGCGCGCGGCCGAGGGGAACGGCCGCTTCGTCCGCCAGACGGGGGGCAAGGGCCAGTACGGGCACGTGGTGCTAAAGCTCGAGCCGGCCGAGAAGGGCTCGGGATACGAGTTCGTCGACAAGGTGATCGGCGGGACGATCCCGCGCGAGTACATGCGCGCGATCGACCGCGGCATCCACGAGGCCCTGGAGACGGGGATCTACGCCGGGTACCCGATGGTTGACGTTCGCGTCACCGTCTTCGACGGGTCGTACCACGAGGTCGACTCCAGCGAGATGGCGTTCAAGATTGCCGCCTCGATGGCCGTCAAGGCCGCCGTCGAGAAGGCCAGTCCGGCGATCCTCGAGCCGCTCATGCGGGTCGAGGTGACGATGCCGGAGCAGTTCATGGGCGACGTGATCGGAGACCTCAACAGCCGGCGCGGCCAGATCGAAGGGATGGACTCCCGCGGGACGACGCAAGTCGTCCAGGGATTTGTCCCGCTCGCGGAGATGTTCGGGTACGCAACCGACCTGCGATCCATGACGCAGGGCCGGGCGAGCTACTCGATGGAGCTGTCTCACTACGCCGAGGTCCCCGGCAGCATTGCCGCGGAGCTCGTTCAGAAGTCAAGGGTCTAGCAGAGGCGAAGGTCCGAGGCGGGTCCCGTGGGGCCCGGCGCGGCGACGAGGAGCCAGGGAGCGCGAACAGCGATGGCGAAGAAGAAGTTTGAGCGGACGAAGCCGCACGTCAACGTTGGCACGATCGGCCATATCGATCACGGGAAGACGTCGCTGACCGCGGCGATCACGAAGTACCTCGCCCTCAAGGGCGGCTCCGA
>Ga0209429_10002010_pt1 | contig 12232 bp, 13 predicted proteins | sample BarGraNGADG00212_3_FD_184493 | JGI IMG/M metagenome (GOLD analysis project Ga0209429, IMG submission 184493) | Arctic peat soil microbial communities from Barrow, Alaska - Barrow Graham LP Ref core NGADG0004-212 (SPAdes) (version 2) | ecosystem: Environmental > Terrestrial > Soil > Wetlands >... | reverse complement strand
ACCTGCGAGAATCATTTAGAGTTTAAAGAAGTGCGGGGTTTGGCCGGCTTTAAAGAGGCGACGGTTAATCTGGACGGCCGAAAAATCCGCGTCGGCGTGGTCAACGGTATCGGCCATATCAATAAAGTTTTACCGCAATTGAAAAAATATCATTATATTGAAGTAATGGCTTGTCCGGGCGGCTGTTTGGGCGGCGGCGGACAGCCGATTCCCACGACCCGGGCGATTCGCCAGAAAAGATTAGAAGGCCTGTATAATATTGACGCCTCGCGGCCGCAGCGCCGAGCGCATGAGAATAAGGCGATGTTGGAGTATTATGATTGGGTCAAGAAGAACGGTCTCCGCGCCAAAGTTTTAGAAACCAAGTTTAAACCGACGAGCTCTTCGATTTTGAAAACGGTTAATCCGCCGAAAAACGCCAGTTTAAGCCTTTTGCCGGCCGGCCGCTAAGCCGCCGCTAAATAATAATTTTATGTCTCGCGTCCTGGCCACGATTTCCATCTTAACCACCGATCGCCAAGCCGTTTCCGGAGAGTTGAATAAGATTCTGACCGAGAGCGGTCATTTGGTCATGTCCCGCTTGGGCGTTAATGTGCAGCGCAATTGTTTTGAACATTGCACCGGCCTGATTGTTCTGGCCGTGGAAGGCGACAACGAACGCGTGATTGAGCTGGAACAGAAATTAAAGAATTTAATGCATACGAACGTTAAACTGCACGTCATGAAGCAGCAGGATTAAATTATGATTCCGGAATATATTCTAAAAATTATTAAGGATTTACAGGCCTCAGCATACGAGGCCTATATTGTGGGCGGTTCGGTGCGTGATATTTTGATGAATAAAGAACCGAAGGACTGGGATATTACCACCAACGCTCAACCGGAAGAAATTCTTAAGGTATTTCCAACAGCAAAATACGAGAATGTTTTCGGAACGGTTATTCTGCCCGTCCGCGCTGCCGCTAAGAACACCGAAGAGAAGGGCGCCCTGGAAGCGGTGGTGGAAATTACCACCTACCGGAGCGAGCAAGGCTACTCCGACCGCCGTCATCCCGATACTGTGCGCTTCGAAGACGTTTTGGACAAGGATTTGGAACGCCGCGATTTCACTATTAACGCGCTGGCTTTGGATCCGGATGCGGATAATAAAATTGTTGATTTATTCGGTGGGCGGAAAGACATTAAAGCGAAAATCATTCGCGCCGTGGGCGAACCGGCCGATCGTTTCAAAGAGGATGCTTTGCGGATGATGCGCGCCGTGCGTTTCAGCGCCCAATTAGGTTTTGAATTGGAGCCGAAAACACAGCGCGCGATTGTTAAATTAGCCGGTGGCTTGAAGTTTGTTTCCGCCGAAAGAATTCGCGATGAGTTGATTAAAATTATTGCCTCGCCCCGACCGTCCGAAGGACTGATGCTTTTGCATGACACTAAATTACTGCAATATATTTTGCCGGAACTGGAGCAGGGAGTTGAAGTTAAGCAGGATCGCCATCATATTTATCCGGTTTTTAAACATAATATTCTCGCCCTGAAGTATTGCCCTAATGCCGCTTGGCAAGTTCGGCTGGCCGCTCTGCTGCATGATGTGGCCAAGCCGAAAACTCGCAAAATAATTAAAAACATCGCCACTTTCTATAACCATGAGCATTTGGGCGCCAAGATGACGGAACGGATTATGACACGCTTGAAATTTTCAGGCGAAGATCGCTTGCGGGTCGTCAATCTGGTCAAGAATCACATGTTCTATTATAATGTCGGTGAGGTGACGGCCGCCTCGGTGCGGCGCCTAATCGTTAAAGTCGGCAAGGAGAATCTGAAAGACTTGATTGATTTGCGCGTGGCCGATCGTTTGGGTTCCGGCACGCCCAAAGCCGTCCCCTATAAGCTGCGCCATTTGGAGTATATGCTGGAAAAAGTGCAGAATGATCCGGTGTCCGTGAAGATGCTAAAAATTAACGGCGATGATTTGTTGCGCGACTTGCAGCTAGAACCGAGCCCGAAGATTGGCGCGATTTTGGATGTCTTGCTGGGCGACGTCTTGGAAAACCCAGACTGGAATGAAGCCGGCCATTTGGCGGAGCGTGCCCAGGAGCTTAATAAATTAAATTTGGCTGAATTGCGTATTAAAGCTCAGGAAGCGATTGCTGAGAAAAGGGCCGAGGATGACCAGAAAATCAAAAGACAATTTAAAGTTTAAAAATAATTAAAAAACGAATATGAAGAAAATTTTGTTCGCTCTGGCGATTTTTTTGGTCGCCGTCAGTGTTTCGGCTTGCACTAAAAATCAGCCGCTGGGGGAAGAGAATAATACGCCCCAAAACAGTTCGGAGAATGATAATTATAATTCAGCGGACGCTAACCAAACGCCCGCGCCGATTGCGTCTCCGGATGCCGTTGCCCCTGACCAGGCGACTGTAACCACGACGCCGGTTCAAATCCAAACTACTATGCCCGTTATCGACAATCAAACTAATTTATTAAAAGAGTATTCCGGCGCTCTAATTAAAACCAGCTTAGGCAACATTACCGTCAAGTTCTACAATACCGGCGCTCCTTTGGCCGTTAATAATTTTTTAACCCTAGCGAAGGCCGGTTTTTTCAACAGCACTAAATTCCATCGCGTTATGAAGGACTTTATGATTCAAGGTGGCGATCCGAACAGCAAAGGCACGGATACCTCAATCTACGGTACCGGCGGCCCCGGCTACCAGTTCAAGAACGAGGATAGCGGTCAGAAGTTAGTCGCCGGTAGTTTGGCCATGGCCAACTCCGGGCCGGATACTAACGGGTCCCAATTTTTCATCGTCACGGCCTCTTCTACCCCTTGGCTCGATGGCAGCTACACAAATTTCGGCCACGTGACTGGCGGCATGGATATCGTTAATAAGATCAGTAATGTCGCGGTGACCGCCTCGCCGAGTGGAGAGATTTCGCTGCCCGTAACTCCGATTATCGTGACGGGTGTGGAACTGTTGAAGTAATTAAAAACGATTAGAAAAATAAAAAAAGCTCAGGTCTGCAAATTCAGACGTGAGCTTTTTGTTTGAGCGTTGGGAAAGGTTATTAGTTAACCTTAGTTTCAATTATCGCCTAAACCCCGTATAATAGACATAAGGTTAATTAATTGTTATAGTTAAAATCTTACTAAATTTTTTATTGAATTAAGATATGAAGGTTTATTTGGATAATGCGGCGACAACCCGTTTAGATTCTCTAATTTTAGCGAAAATGAAGCCATATTTTACGGAAAAATATGGCAATGCTTCTTCAATCCATGCCTTGGGTCAAGAGGCTTTTTTAGCTTTACGCCAGGCCAAGGAAATGGTCGCTAAAGCAATCAATGGCGAGGCGGATAACGTAATATTTACGTCTGGCGCGACTGAAGCTAATAATTTCATTATTAAGGGCGTGGCTTTGGCCAATAAAGATAAAGGGAATAAGATTATTATTTCGGCCATTGAGCATCCTTGCGTTTTGGAATCGACCCGCGCGCTTGTTAAAGAGGGCTTTCAGGTGGAATATCTGCCCGTAAATAAAGAGGGACTAGTTGAAGCGGGATCTCTGGAAAAGATGATAGACGAGAAGACCATTTTGGTTTCCGTCATGGCGGTTAATAATGAAATCGGCACAATCCAAGATATTGCCGTGTTGGCCAAAATCGCGCACGAACACGGCGCTTATTTTCATACCGACGCCGTGCAAGCCATACCATATTTGAAACTGGACGTGAAAAAAATGGGCTTGGATTTTGTCAGCTTGTCCGCCCATAAATTCTACGGACCGAAAGGCGTGGGCGTCGCTTATATCAATCGCAGCGTGAAGATTAAACCGCTGATTATCGGCGGCGGGCAGGAAGACGGCTATCGGTCCGGTACCTATAATATTCCGGGTATCATGGGTCTGGCCTATGCCTTAGAATTAGCGTATAAAGAAAGAGGGGAATATTTAAAAAAGGTAAAGGCGCTACGAAATTATTTGTGGCAGAAGATTAAGAAAGAAATTCCCGATGTGGCCGTGAATGGGTCATTAAAAGAACGCGTGCCGGCTAATTTAAGCGTTATGTTCCATTCCGTGGAAGGGGAAGCGATCTTAATGGACTTATCGTTTCAGGGCGTCTATGTTTCTACCGGTTCCGCCTGTTCGGCCACCGATTTAAAAGCCTCCTATGTCTTGCAGGCGATTGGTTTGCATGAAAATTATCTTAACAGCAATATCCGTTTTTCTTTAGGACGATTTAATACTAAGAAAGAAATCGATTATACGGTTAAATGCCTGAAAGAGACGATTAAGAGACTAAGGAGTTTTAGTCCGATTAAATAAAAAAGAGAGTAGTTGTATACTCTCTTGTTCCTTTCGATTGAAGCTTATCACTTCTGCTTGCTAATCAGGACGATCGTTTGCCCGTTAGATGAAGGGGAGCCTCGCCGGCGGCTGTAGCCCGAATATTTTCCAATTAGCACGCCGAGCGGATACAAAATAATCACCGCTCCCAGGTTAGCCAGCATGGCGATGGAGCCAAAATTAAGATCTAAGCGGCCGGACTTTATCCAGAAGAATGATAAAAGAGGAATTGCGGCGCCGATCATGAACATCGACCAATAGAGCCAAAGCTTGAGAAAATAGAAACGTTTTTGGTCATATTTTTTGACCCAGCCCATACTAAGACCGCAGATGAAGGCAAATAGCCCAGGGAGAATAACTGGCACAACACTGGCCAGCGCAGTCACAATCATTATCAGGATAGAGAAAACAGTATTGGTTACACGCCTGACACCTCTGGTTAATCTGTAATATTCCATCATTTATTTTTTTAAGAACAATAAATATTGATTCATTTCCTGAATTAATATATAATAATAAATAATCAAAATATTGTCAAGATGAGGTAGATTTTAATTACTTTTTAGACAAAATACATATGTCACTAAATTATACCAAGAAAACTTTAGAACATTTCCGTCACCCGAAAAATATCGGGTCCATGGATAAACCGGATGGTTTTGCTCAAATCGGTAACGCTGTCTGTGGCGACCAGCTGGACTTCTTTTTGAAGGTGGAGAAGGGAAAGGTTAAGGACGTCAAGTTTCTGTCTTTCGGCTGCGCCTCGAATATCGCCACCGCCTCGGTCATGACGGAGAAGATTAAAGGCATGACGATTGATCAAGCCAAGAAATATCCTTGGCAGAAGATAGTTACCGAACTGGGCGGTTTGCCGCAGCAGAAGATCCATTGCTCGATCATGGCTGTCCAGGGATTGAAGAAAGCGCTGGCCGACTATGAAGCGAGGCAGACTGATGTTAAACCGCTTGTTAAGAAAATAGCCGGACTAAATAAAGTTGCGAAGAAAATTAAAAAGAGCGGTAAAAAGTAATTACAATTTTAAATTTGTCGATAACGAAAAACACCCCGAGCGGGGTGTTTTTCTGTGTATCCTAGATTGATAAGATTTTCTAAGCTTAGAATCTCTTTTCCAGGGGGCGGGCTTCATTGACCACGACTCTGCGGCCATCGAGTTCCTGATTGTTGTACATGGCGATAGCGGCGTCCGCTTCATCGTCATTAGTCATTTCCACGAAACCAAAACCCTTGGATCGGTGGGTCATGCGATCAGTGATCACCACGGCAGAGATAACCTGGCCGGCCTTACCGAAGGCTTCTGCTAAGCCCTCTTCGGTCGTCTTGAAAGACAAACCGCCGACGAATAATTTTTTCATCTTTGTTTTTCTCTAAATTTTATTAAATCGTAAGACGACCTTTTTTATAAAGAAAGAGGCGGATTTGGTCCGCCCTTTCTTTAAAAATTGCTTACCTATAAAATATTATACGGTATTTGCAGGGCAAAGTCAAGAACGGAACTAGTTTAATCCGCTTATTTGTTGATTTGACTATTTTTGCCGGTATGATATTCTGTCCAGTATTGGAGGGGAATAAAACAAATAGTGATTTCCGCTTCCCGCGGAACCGAGCCTCAAATTGGCTAGAAGTCGGGTATCTGTAAGGCTATACTGACCGAATATTATGGTTAAGTTCGTCGGCCCACCAAGCCAAGGTTGTGGGGGATTGTTCCTTTCTTTGTGTAGTCAAGGTTAGTAACCCGCCTCTCAAAGTTAGTGGATGACCAGCGAAGTCCGGCTGCTGGGCAATCATCCCGTAAATTCTGTGTGCATGGACCAGTTCTTTCTAAAATCCAAATTGACACACTAGGCTAAACCCCCTTTCTTTTTCTGTGTTGTAAGGACCCCGCCACATCATCGCGGGGTTTTTATTTTGCCCGCAGCCATTGACTCTTTAATTAATATATTGTAATATTTTTCATTGCCCAAATTGCACATTAACAAATAATATTACCAACCAAACAAACCAAACCGTATTGTCATGAAAAAGAAAGAACTACCCTACACCCTGTCCACCGGGACAGCTATATCGCCGATTGATGGGCGATATAATGCCAAAACCAACAAGCTCTCTGAATTTTTCAGCGAGTTTGCGCTGATGCGCTTCCGCCTCTTGGTTGAGGTGGAATGGCTCATCTTCCTATCCGTCGCCGTGAAGGTTATTCGCAAGATGACAAAAAAGGAAAAAACCTTATTGCGCAACTTGTATCACAATTTTGCGAACGATGAGTTCCAGGCAATCAAGTACATAGAGAAGAAGACAAACCACGACGTCAACGCGGTAGTCAGGTATTTAAAGGAATGGACGTCAAGTACCTCATTAGTCGACTTGGGAGAGTTTGTCCACTTTGGACTGACCTCCGAGGACATTAATAACACCGCCTTTGGCTTTATGTTGCGCGGGGGAGTAAAACTCCTAAATGCGAGCTATCTTGAAGTGATGGCTGACTTACATAATATCACCATTAGGCATTGCACGACGCCCCTACTCGCCTTGACTCATGGCCAACCCGCTTCGCCGACCACGGTTGCCTGGGAAATGAACGTCTTCCTAAAACGGCTGAGTCGGCAGGTGGCGTTCCTTAACCGCGCCGAGCTTTTGCTCAAATTCGGCGGAGCGACAGGCGGGCATAACGCCCTCCACGTGGCCTGGCCGTTAATTGACTGGCGGAAACAATCCGAGAATTTTATCGCCAAGCTGAACCGGATCGAAAATTACGATCACCGCTTCGATTTGTTCTTCAAGTTTAATCCCTATACCACGCAGATTGAAAACCATGATACCTACAGCGAGCTGTTCTCAATCATCAAGATTGCCAACACAGGACTAATCAGTTTCAGCCGGGATATGTGGACCTATATATCGCAGGGGGTGTTTGTTCAAAAACCGAAAGGAGGAGAGGATGGCTCGTCGGCTATGCCGAACAAAGTAAATCCGATTGACTTTGAAAATGCCGAAGGGAATCTGGGAATAGCTAATGTTCTGTTTGAGCATTTCAGCGCCAAGCTGCCAATTTCCCGCTTACAGCGAGACTTGTCGGATTCCACGGTTATCAGGAGTTTTGGGACAGCGTTTGCGCATACCATGCTCGCTTTGATCAATTTGCATGCCGGCTTAGGCAAGGTTTATGTTGATACGCGCCATACCGAGGAGACGCTTGAAGCTAACTGGGCGGTTTTAGCCGAAGCCATTCAGACTGTCCTTCGTCGGGAAGGCGTCAAAAAAGCCTATGACCTACTCAAGGATTTGACCCGGGGCAAAGCTGAGATTAACAAAGAGTCGATGAGAGAATTCATTGATAACTTAATTATTGAAAATGGATTGTCCAAGAGCGTCGCCGCCGAATTAAGAGCGCTAACCCCCCATAATTACATCGGCGATCGGAGGATTTAACAAAACGTTTTTTATCAAAAAAGACTGTTTCCAGGGAAACAGTCTTTTTTTCTTAGGTAAATTTGTTTGATAATTGATAATTAGAGACTCACTTTTACGCCCGGACTCATGGATGTGGAGACGCTGATATTTTTGAGGTAAATACCTTTAGAAGAAGCCGGTTTGGACTTCTTAACCGTATCCAATAAGGTTTGATAATTTTCCAACAGCTTTTTGGTGTCAAAACTCACTTTGCCGATGACCGTATGGACATTGGCTGTGTCGTCATTCTTGAAGCTGATTTTACCTTTCTTCAGTTCCTGCACGGTTTTAGCCGGGTTAGTGGTGACGGTATCACTTTTAGGTGAAGGCATTAAGCCGCGTGTGCCCAATATTTTGGCGATAACGGCCAGATTTTTCATCAGAGCCGGCTCGGCAATGGCCACCTGGAAGTCGGTTTTCTCCGTTTTTTTGATCTCGGCGATTAGTTCGTCGCTGCCGACATAATCGGCGCCGGCTTCTTTAACCGCTTTCTCATTTTCCGGGCTGACAAAGGCCGCGACTTTGATGGTTTTACCCGTACCATTGGGCAGGCTGACCGCGCCTCTCACTTGCTGGTCGCCCTTTTTCGTATTGATGCCCAAACGGAAATGAATTTCCACGGACGCGTCGAATTTAGTCTTGGTTAATTTTTTAGCGATTTCCAAAGCCTCCTCGATGGGATAAGCTTTTAAGCGATCATAGATGGCGGAATAATCAGTTTTGGCTTTTTTGACGACGACTATTTTTGCGCCTTTTTTGGTTGTTTTCTTCTCGGCTTTAGGTGTTTCTTCTTTTTCAACGGCTTTTTCTTCAATCGCCGTTTCCTCTTCTTTCGGTTTCACTTCCTTTTTTTCTTTGGTCATAAGTTTAGTCGTGGTGCTAACGTCCGCCACCGGGGCCGACTCCCACAATATAATTAATTATTTAATTTCCACGCCCATCTGCCGCGCGGTGCCGGCGATGATTTTTTTGGCCGCTTCAATATCGTGTGCGTTCAGATCAGGCATTTTAGTTTTAGCAATTTCTTCAAGTTGTTTTTGCGTGATGGAACCGACTTTTTCCAAAAGCGGTTTGCCGGAACCCTTTTTGATACCCGCCGCTTTCTTGATGAGTTCGGCGGCCGGCGGAGTTTTCAGGATGAAATCAAAACTGCGGTCTTCGTAAACCGTAATTTCCACCGGGATAATGTCGCCCATTTTGTCTTTCGTGCGCTCATTGAACTCTTTACAGAAGGCCGCGATATTCAAGCCGTGCTGGCCTAAAGCCGGACCGACCGGAGGCGCCGGATTGGCCTGACCGCCGGAAATCTGCAATTTTATCTTAGTTTTTATTTTCTTAGCCATAAATTTGTTGGGGGAACGGAGAAGCGCCGCTCCGGAATTACTTATATTTTCTTAATTTGCAAGAAATCTAACTCGACCGGCGTTTCGCGGCCGAACATGGAAACAGATACCTTAATTTTTCCTTTCGCCTCGTCCACGGCCGTCACTTTACCTTCCATATTCTTGAACGGGCCTTCGTTGATGCGAACCGGCGTACCCACGGTAACGTCAATTTGGAACTTCGGGTCTTCCACGCCCATGCGTTTCTGAAGCGACTTCACCTCCGCCTCGCTGATTGGCGTCGGAATCGTGCCAGTGCCGATAAAGCCGGTGACATTCGGCGTGTTTCTGACGATATACCAGGATTCGTCCGTCACTTCCATTTCTACTAGAATATAGCCGGGGAAGATCTTTTCTTCCACGACTTTGCGTTTGCCATTTTTAATTTTAATTTTTTTCTCGGTCGGAATCAGGATGTTGAAGATCTTGTCCTCCATGTCCAGAGATTCTACTCTCTGTTTGAGATTCTGGGCGACATTCTCTTCGTAGCCGGAATAGGTATGGATGACGTACCAGCGGCGACCCTGGTTTAGTAGTTGCTTGGCCATAAATTTAAGAACGATTAAAGCTTATTATAACGATTAAAATTTATTATTTAGTAATCAGAAACTGAAAGGCCCTGGTAAAGATGGCGTCCAAAAGACCCAAGAATAACGCCACGCCAATCGAGATGCCGATGACGAGCAGGGTGTAATTGTAGGTTTCCTTTTTGGTCGGCCAGGTCACTTTCTTCATTTCGGCGACCGACTCTTTCAAATAGTTGGTTAATTTGTTCATATTAATTGCATGGCTTGGGCTGGTATTTAAAAAATAGCCTCTTTCGGCCACAATGATTATCTATGTAAAATGATACAAAATTGTCGGGTCTATGTCAAGGGGCGGGTGGAGACGGCGGGGAAGCGCCAACATTGCTTTTTGCTCCTAAAACAGATACAATAAAATTAGAGAAAATTAATAGATTTTTTAGGGTTTATTTTATGGTTAGCCCAAATTTAATTAGAAAAAGCGAAGACAGCCAGCCAATTGAAATCAATGATAATGCGAAAAAGCTTTTTCAGGTAATTCATAGTGAGAACAACAAAAAAGAAGTCCGCGACGAAGATATCCCGAACATCAAAGTTTCCACACTGATTTCCCGTCTGGCCTTTTTTTATGAAAAAATTCGTAACGCGGTTGATTACGAAGAGGAACATTTGCTGCGCAAAAACGCGATTGCCCGTATTTTGCATCGCCAGATCGTGATTGAGGGCGTCTTGAAAGACGCGGACGCCGCGGGCTTGGCCGAGCATCTCCTGGTGGAACTGATTCGGGCCAGTTATTTGCCGAATAATAAGGTCGCGGAAACAAAAATTAGAGAGATTGCCTTGCTCTTGGAAAAGTATGTGCGCTTGAAAGACCAAGGCGTTTTAAAAATCAATCGCGAACTCAATCTCAAAACCGACATCAATAAAGCCAAAGATTTGATTAACGAGAAAAATCGTTTGATTCGCTGGCTGATTAATCTGGCCGCTTGCGAGATTGAGGAAAATTTATCCCCTAACCCGGTGCGGCGCACGGTCGTCGCCAACATGTTTGAAGTCTTGTCCCATAATATCAAACTGCCGGTTGATTTGCCCTACGACGCTGATTTGGAAATTCAGATTTATTTGAGTATCGGGCGAAAATATTTGAAGCTGGACGATGATATGCTGAATTTTGTCTTATTCAAATACTATAACAGCGAATGGCTGGAGATGGATAAAAAGAGCGCCCTAGATGACGCTGATGATAAACGGATTCAAATTATCGCCAACGGACTCAGCGACCTCCGGGCTTTGGTCAATCAGCAGATGACCCATCCTTTAGCCAAACAGTTGGATCGGATTACGCGTCTGTATTCTTTATATTTCATTATTTTAACCGACACGGTTCTTAAAGATCCGGTCAAAATCTACGGCGAATTGCAAAAAAGCGAAAAGAGTTTTTTGGCTTCGGTACGCAAAGTCATCGGCGAGAAATACAAGAAAGCCAAGAGCCGTCTGTGGACCGCCGCTTTCCGCAGTATTATTTATATCTTTTTGACCAAATCGGTTTTCGCCATCGCCATTGAAATCCCGGCCATCAATTGGCTGAACGAACCGCTTAACGCCTTGAACCTGGCGATTAATATTTCTTTTCCCGCCGTCCTCCTATTCTTCATCGTCCTGACCACGCGGACGCCGGGCGAAGACAATACTGTTAAAATCGTCAACGGCATCAAAGAAATTACTTTCAGCGGCGAAGAAAAGAAACAGCCGATTATACTGCGCCGTCCGACCCGCCGCAATATTTTCAAGAACGCGATCTTCAATTTAATTTACGCCGCTTCCTTCTGTGTTTCTATCTATTTTATTATTTGGGCTCTGGGCATGATTAATTTTACCTGGGTCAGCATTACAATTTTCCTTTTCTTCCTGGCTTTTGTCAGCTTTTTCAGCATCATCGTCACCAAGGGAATCAAGGAGCTCATGGTGGTGGAGCGGAAAGAGAATTTGCTGACTTTCCTAATCGATCTGTTCTACATGCCGATTATTCTCATCGGCCGCTGGCTGTCCAGCAATGTTTCCAAAATCAATATTTTTATTTTCATTTTTGATTTCATAATTGAGGCGCCTTTCAAGATTCTGGTCGAAATCGCCGAGGATTGGACTAAATATGTCCGCGAACGCCGTGATAAGATGGAAAGTTAAGTCTCTTTTAATTCCTGTTAGCTTATGAGTATTGGCAGTCTTAAAGTGGTGGCGACACCCATTGGTAATTTACAGGATATCACCCTGCGCGCCTTGGCCGCTTTAAAAGAAGCGGATTTTGTCTTATGTGAGGATACGCGGGTATCGAAAAAGCTTTTGGATCATTATCAAATTACGACGCCGACCATTTCTTATCATCAGCACTCCGGAGACATGAAAGTCGATAAGATTATCGCCCTTCTGGAAGAGGAAAAGAATTTGGCTCTGGTAACGGATGCCGGTACGCCCGGCATTTCCGATCCGGGCAACCAACTCGTGGCCGCAGTCCGCGGC
>Ga0209429_10002009_pt1 | contig 12235 bp, 11 predicted proteins | sample BarGraNGADG00212_3_FD_184493 | JGI IMG/M metagenome (GOLD analysis project Ga0209429, IMG submission 184493) | Arctic peat soil microbial communities from Barrow, Alaska - Barrow Graham LP Ref core NGADG0004-212 (SPAdes) (version 2) | ecosystem: Environmental > Terrestrial > Soil > Wetlands >... | reverse complement strand
TTCACCAAGGATATCAATTGATTCTGTGGATTTTGATGGTGTCTCAAGCCTGTTGAGTATATCCTGGTTTGCCAGGGGACAAAGATAAGCAGCAGCCGTAAGGTCTGCGGGGCCGGTATTTCGCTTGAAATCATCCGTGTCCACTTTAATACCATATAAGAGAGCCGTGGCGAGTTCTGTTTTTACAGGGATTTCAAGCTCCTGCAGGTATTTTGTCATTATAGTTGCAGTTGCGCCCATATTCGGCCTGATGTCTTTATACTCTGCCTCCACATCTTCGATATTTGCCTGGTGATGATCTATAACAATGCTAACCTTCGTTCCCTGTGGAAGCAGATTATTCACCCCCGGGGCAGAACTTTCTATCAGGGCAATTTTTTTATAATCCGAAGCCTTAAAGTCTTTCGCCTGGCCCATTTCAACATCAAGTAAGTTCACAAAAGCCTTGTTTTCATGATGTCCAATTATACCATCATAAAGGATCTCTGCCTTTACCCCCACGCTGTTCGCTATTTCCTTCAAACCCATGGCACTTGATATAGCATCGGGATCGGGATTATCATGAACTATTATCGCCAGTTTTCCATCCCCAACAGTATTTATTAATTTTTTTAATTCCTGGGCCAGCTTTACTGACTTCATTTTTTCTATATATTGAACTATTGCAGAAGCAATTGCCTTAATGGGAAGACTTGAGGGAAGAACAGCAAGGTCTGATCCAGCAGTTTCCATTTCTTCCTTCTGCTGGGAATTGTTGACCCTTGTAACGATCTGTGCATTGGGAGCTTCTTTACGTATAAAGATCAGTGCTTTCTTATTTGCTTCAATATCCGAACTCATTACAAAATAAGATTCTATATGCTGGAAATCCAGACTTGAGAGGGCATCTAGATTATCAATATTTCCCTGGATTACATTAAGGTTTTGTTCTTTTAATGTCTGGACCTTTGCAGAGTCATTATCCATCAAAATAATATTCTTGCTCCTTGTTTCAAGCTCTTTTGCAAGAGCAAGACCAATGCCTCCGCTACCAAGAATTGCGTACATAGCTTTGATCGGTTTCAATTCACCTGAGTTATCCTCTATAAAAAAGCCTCCTGTCTTTCTCTATATTAAGTACAATGTATTAAAATGCATTGTAACTTTAATCAAATGAATGACCTTTTACAGCTGAAAATGCTTTTCCATGAGAACATCGAACACAGACCCCTTGCTCTGTAATACACCTTGAACAAATTAAACTACCACACAGCATGCATGTATGCATCTTTCCCGGATGTCCGCAGATACTGCATACCCCTGTAACTTCCATATACTTCCCCTTATATTATTAAATTATACATTAAGACGCTTGGAATGGAACATAATATTCTTCTATCATCCATGTTTCAAGTGCTTCACTTCCCTTTTTTCCTACGTTTTTCATCAATTCAGGTCGTTTTGGTTGGATTTCTGATATTTTCTTATTCATTTATATCAATGGCATCCTGTCTGGATGACTGTCTCCATTTGAATTGAAGCACTATAAGAATTTAAAGTTATCGATTCGTGGGGTCATTTGATGACAAATCTGGGAACAATATGTATTTGATTTTTAGATTCTAAAAAAGCTTTAAATAGTAATAGAACGAGTAAAATAGCGGAGGCTGATTATGACAAGAGAAGAATTGCTAGAAAAATTAAGATTATCACGCCCGGCTGTAACTGTAGTTGGCCTGGGCGGAGCTGGATGTAACATCACAACATGGATATCTGATAAAAAACTTGCCGGAGGTAAGATCATTGCAGCGAATACCGATGCAGGGCATCTCAATTCAATGACAAGAGCTGATAAGATCATACTTCTGGGTGAAAAGCTGTGTAAGGGTCATGGATGTGGAGGATACCCCGAAAAAGGCGCACAAGCTGCAAATGAGAACCTTGCAGAAATAAAGGAAGAATTAAAAGGCACAAATCTTCTCTTTCTCGTTGCTGGTCTTGGAGGCGGGTCAGGCACAGGTGCAATACCTGTTTTTGCCAGCGTGGGAAGAGAAGTCGGGGCTCTTACCATTGCATGTGTGACCATTCCTTTTACCATTGAAATGCTTCGGCGCGAAAAAGCTCGTGATGCTATAAAAGCGCTTGCTGAGAATTGTGATTCAATTGTGGTCATAGACAACTCAAAACTCAGGGAAGTAGCAGGGAATCTGCCACTGAAAGAAGCATTATCTGTCGCGAATGCACTTGTGGGTTCGTTCGTTAAGAATATAACTGATACCATCACCCAGCCAAGTCTTGTGAACCTTGATTACGCTGATCTTCGTGCCATAATGGAACGAGGGGGCATTTCCTCAATAGGGATAGGTGAAGGCGACGGGCCGACACGCGTAGAAAAAGCGGTATCTCAGGCGTTATCAACACCATTGTTGGATATAACTGATATCTCAACTGCATATGGCGTTCTCATCCACATAGTTGGAGGCGAGGACATGACCCTTGAGGAAGTTGCAGTAGCAGGAGAACAAATAATGGATAAAATCCCCAATACTAAACGCGTTATCTGGGGTGCCAAAGTTGATCCGGACCTTTCAGGAAGAGTTAGAGTAATGGCAGTAGTCACCGGAGTAACATGCCCGTTCCTTGCAGGAATTCCAAAACCAGTTGCTGTATCTGCGCCTGCCCCCACAATCCCGAAAGAAGTGGCGAAACCTTTGCGCCAGGCGATGGAACATATGATCAATGCGTTACCGCAAGAAACAATTTCAAGAGCGGCTGTTTTCAGCAAGGAAAAATAGGAGTTATACTCCTGTTTTTTTTATTTCATTTTTTTAACGTTCAAAATTAAAATTCTGTTTAACTATTTTAAGTGCACAATAATTTCCACACATGGTACAGGCTTCTTCATCATTCGGCGAGCGGCTATCCCTTACTGATCGCGCATATTTGGGGTCAATGGCGAGTTCATACATCCTGTCCCATTGAAGATCGCGCCTTGCACGACCCATATCAAGGTCTCGCTGTCGATCCTTGTTCTTTACCATATCGCCTATGTGCGCTGCGATCCTGGCTGTTATGACTCCCTGCCTTACATCATCTACATTTGGAAGCGCAAGATGCTCAGCCGGCGTAACATAACAAATAAAATCAGCTCCATATGCACTCGAAAGTGATGCGCCTATTGCTGCCACGATATGATCATATCCAGGTGCTATATCAGTAACAAGCGGCCCAAGCATATAGAACGGTTTCTCACCGCTTAAACGCTTCATTAGTATAACATTGGCTTCTATTTCATCAAGGGGAATATGGCCAGGTCCCTCGACAATGGTCTGGACGCCCGCTTCGTGTGAAATATCTGATAATTCCGAATTCATGATAAGCTCCTGTATTTGAGCCCGGTCAGTTGAGTCATGGATGGCTCCGGCACGCATGCCGTTTCCCATGCTGAGTGTGACCTCGTGTTCTTTCATTATCTCAAGCAGATAATCAAATTCGCTGTATAATGGATTTTCTTTCTCATTGTGCAGCATCCATGCGGTCATAAAGGCACCGCCCCGTGAGCAGAGTCCTCCGAAACGACCCTGTTTCTTGAGCCGCTCGACTGTGAAAAGGTTAATTCCAGTATGTATCGCCATGAAATTAGTCCCTAGCTTTGCCTGCTCGGCAGTGACTTTAAAGAGTTCATCTTCTGTCATATCCACAACGGAACCATATTTGCGAATAGCTTCGATGAACGCCTGGTAAAGAGGCACGCTTCCCACAGAAAGAGTTGTGGAATCGATGACCTTTTTCCTGATATCAAAAAAATCCCCGCCTGTTGAAAGTTCCATGAGCGTGTCCGCCCCAGTTACTTGCGCGACTCTTGCTTTCTCGATCTCCATATCAATGTCAACAATATCTGAGGATGTCCCGATAGAGGCATTCACTTTTGTACGAAGTCCCTTTCCTATACCGCACGGTTCTGTGTAGCGATAGGGGCTGACCGGGATCACTATGCGGCCGGTTTCTATACCGCGCCGCACAAATTCGGGTTCAACGCCTTCTACTTGGGCTACTTTTTTCATTTCTTGGGTGATATTGCCTTTTTTTGCTTCACTGATAAGACTCATAAAAATTACCGGCGTTTGAAATGAGAGCCTTATATTTAAAAGTGTTCAATCAAAAAAATTGATTTCAAATCAAGTAAAATTGATTATTATAAGGAATAGGTTTTTATCATTTACCAATATTATAAACAAAAACCAGGGATTATCATGCAGGCAGAAATATACGATAAAGTCCATATAGAAACCAATGGCGGGAAGTATGAGGGGACACTTATGCCTTCACAAACTGACAGGATAGTTTTAAAATTAAAAAATGGTTATAATATAGGGTTAAATAAAGAATCAGCAATTATAACCCTGATTCAAAAAAAAGAAGAACAAAAGCCCACACCTGAAAACGTTTACCCTGAGAAGAAGGGAAGGACAAAGCTTCCAAACATTTCAATCCTTTCAACCGGCGGCACTATTGCAAGCAAGATAGATTACCGCACGGGGGCTGTTACCTCACAATTCACGGCAGGTGACATCCTTCGGGCGATCCCTGGACTTGAAGAAATTGCAGATTACAATTGTCGTATGATATACAGCATCTTGAGCGAGAATATGCGTCCGTCTTACTGGATCGAGCTTGCACGTGCAGTATATGAGGAGATTAAGAACGGCGCTGAGGGGGTAATTATTACGCATGGCACAGATACTATGATGTATACGGCAGCAGCCCTCTCATTCATGATAGAAACACCTGTACCTATCGTGCTTGTAGGTTCCCAGAGAAGCGCAGACAGGCCCAGCAGCGATAATACCATGAATGCCATATGTGCCGCGGCAGTTGCTGCAAGCGATATCGCTGAGGTATGTGTGGTTATGCATGGCTCAACAAGCGACGACTTCTGCAATATCCACAGGGGAACGAAAGTCCGCAAAATGCATACATCACGGCGGGATGCTTTCCAGTCTATAAATGCAAGACCCATTGGACGTGTGGAATATCCCTCAAGAGAGATCAAAATGCACTCTTCATTTGTAAAAAGGGGTGAAAAGAAGCTTATGCTCCATGATAAGCTAGAATCTAAGTGTGCCCTGATAAAATATGCTACAGGTGCAAGCAATGAATCCCTCCTGTTCCATTCGGGTTCGGGATATAAAGGAATTGTTATTGAAGGTACAGGTCTTGGGCATGTTTCCACAGAATGGATACCACTAATAAAAATGGTTACAGATGCTGATATTCCTGTTATCATGACCTCTCAATGCATCAGCGGGAGGGTATGCGACCGTGTTTATGATACGGGCAGGGACATATTGAAAGCCGGTGCAATAGAGGCTGAAGACATGATGGCTGAAGTTGCTCTTGTAAAGCTCATGTGGGTACTTGGGCAGACACATGATATAGAAAATGTTAAAGCAATGATGCAAACGAATATCGCAGGCGAGCTGACTCGAAGCACTCGCGTATCATAATCATAAGTATAATTATTTTTTTTGTAAAATATAACAGTTAATATTAAATACTATTAGAAACATGATTAATAATGCTGTAGTATCAGGTGCCTAATGCCTTTAGTACCCTCAGTCTCCTTCGACCCATCGTTTTTATTAGGTGCCTGGTAACTACGCCTTATTTTAGCAAAATATCCAAATATTTTTCATATTTATTATATAGCAATGCAATACGATAATAATGATGAGTATAAGTATATTCTCTAAAGAATATAACGGTTAAGATTAAATACTACCAGAACATGATTAATAATGTGTAGGATCAGGCGCCTAATGCCTTTAGTACCCTCAGTCTCCTTCGACCCATCGTTTTTATTAGGCGCCCGCCCTGCACTTGTTCATATTCGTTCTTTGATTTTTTCAATTACAATGATATTTTTTATAGCAGTAAAAGGATAATTTCCCGTATCGTCTTTTTCTGCTGATTTTACCATATCCCAGATGGTGAGGAGCGCAATGCTGACACCGTGAAGTGCTTCCATTTCAACACCTGTTTTTCCTGTCGTCCTGACATCAACTGTAACTTTTACGTTATCATTACCCATGTCAAATTGCACATCGATGCCAGTTATAGGGATATGATGACACATCGGTATCGCAGAAGATGTATTTTTTATTGCTATTATTGAAGCAATCCGCGCGGTTTCAAGCACCGAACCCTTGATAATTTTTTTGTTTTTTATGGCTTCGATCGTTTCAGGCTTTAATTGTATACTCCCGACAGCTATTGCACGCCTTGAAACCTCTTTTTTGTTGCTGATATCGACCATTTTTGCTTTATCTCCTTCGATATGTGAAAACTTCATAATTTCATTACCATGGGAATGTAATCAATGACATCCGTGGCAAGAAGACCATATCCGAATTCCTTGAATGCAAGGTCACCAGCCGCGCCATTAATAAATGCACTACTAGTTGCCGCTTCAAATGGAAAATCACTCCTGGCAAAAAGCGCCCCTGTGAGGCCTGCAAGGACATCCCCCGTACCTCCGACAGTCATGCCAGAATTTCCAGTCCTGTTGACGCGGACATCCAAGCCGTCCGAAATAATATCAAGCGCTCCTTTTAATAGAATTGTGGCCTCATTATCATATGCAAAATCCTTTATCAGTTTCACCCTTTCTTTCAGGTCATGTGGTACATCAAGGCCAGACAACCGTTTCATTTCACCCGCATGGGGCGTTATAATTATTTGTCGGTTAAGCAAAGGAAGCAATTGTGATGAGAGCGCATCGGCATCAAGAACCGCTTTCTTGCATAATGGAACTATTTTTTCAATGGTGTTCAGGGTCTCATCCGCAGTCCCAAGTCCCATACCCATTACGACTACATCATGCCTGGAAATAAGCTGGGAAATAACCGGGATATCCTCCTCTGATAGAATATCACCTGTTAGAGCACGAACGATGATATTTGGAGAGAACGAGGCAATGATATCTGAAACATTTCTAGGCGCTGCAACCGTGACGATATCAGCGCCAGCCCGAAGCGCACCAAGTGCAGCCAGTGCAGGAGCGCCTGAATAAGGTCCGCCACCAATAACGAGGACTCTTCCTGCATCGCCTTTATGGCTTGTTGTTGGTCTTTTCAGGAATGGCTGTATATCGCCCGGACCTACATAAAATTCAGCATCATGCGGAATCCCTATATCAACGACCCTGATCTCTCCGGCATTTTCTTTTTTATCAAAGGCCATGAGGCCTACCTTCATTTTATGAAATGTAAGCGTAAGCCCGGATTTGACCGATTTCTCAAATTTCCCGCCATCGGGATCAAGACCGGAGGGCACGTCAACAGAAATCACAAAGGCGCCAGAGGTATTTATAAGATCAATGGCCATTGATTCAAGTTCACGGATCTTCCCGCGAACACCAATCCCTAATATCCCATCAATTACTATGTCTGCATTTTCTATCATTTTGCCGTCAAGCGCCTTTGAATCAACAACTTGCGTGAGTGAGATCGATGTATTTTCAAGCGCATTCCAGTTATGCAGCGCTTCAGGGGTTTTTATCTCTTCTTTTTGTCCCAATAGAATTACCCTGACATCATATCCGCTTAAATGACGCGCTGCCACGAAAGCATCACCTCCGTTATTGCCTTTTCCTGCAATGATCACCACTTTGCCTGTATTTATCCTTTCCTTAACAGCTCGCGCTACGGCTGCGCCTGCATTTTCCATGAGCTGGAGGCGTTTTATACCAAGGTATTCACAATTGGCGTCGATAGCTGCCATGCGGGATGAAGTGATTGCTTGCATATATTGATATTGCACGCATGAAACCTTATAATTTATTAATAAATTGAGGCACTTAAGACATCGGGTTCATGGAAGTTAGTATACTACTTATTTTTTAGGCCAGTTTTAATTTACCAACAGGAATTGAAAAAAGTATCTGATATTAACAATATAGATAAGGTTTCAGCGACCTAAGAGAAATAAATCATGCCACAACAATTCCCCCATTTAAAACGTGTCCGAACGATAGCAGATTACCAGTTTGGTCATGGAGCTGGCGATATACTTTTTCCCGATAATGTAGAATTCAAGTTCTCAACAACAAAAAGAATACGCCAGATACTGCTTGATAATGAGCGAATAGCAACGGTCAGGGCAAATGATGGTATGCTAACTCTGAGCATTAAAGGAGCAGGTAAGATTCACGGATTTTTCAAATATCCAGGTCACAGGATAGTGGTAAATACTGATGCAGCTCCCTTTGTTGCAAAAGGAAAGACTGCTTTCTCTCGCCATGTGACAGCTGTTGACCCCCAGATACGGGCCGGGCAGGAGGTTCTTGTAGTGGATGAAAACGACCGACTGCTTGCGACTGGAAAAAGTGTACTTTGCGCTCTTGAAATGCAGGCATTCAAAAAAGGAACAGCTGTGGAGGTAAGAAGTGGGATTGATACAAAAGACAAGCCCGATAGTGAGTGAAACACTTCATTTTGCCCTAATTATTACTATAGGTTATCAAAACACATAGAAAATATTATATATGGTAATGTTGTAGTATGCAGAGGTGAAGTTAATGAGTCACGTTATCGGATTAAAATGCAGGGAGTGCGGAGCCGAGTACCCTGCCAATATCCAGAATACATGTTATGAGTGTTTCGGACCTCTTGAGGTCAATTACGACTGGGATTATATTTCAGATCACATAAGTAAAAAAAAGATAGAATCAGGTCCAAAATCCATATGGAGATATGCTGACTTCCTGCCACTTGAATCAGAAAAACGTATCGATCTTGGTGCTGGTTTTAATAAGCTTCACCATGCTCAGCGCCTTGGCGCAGTGCTTGGTCTGGATAAACTCTATATTCTCGATGAGTCGGTGAATCCCACGAATTCATTTAAGGACAGGGTCACTTCTGTTGCTATTTCAAAAGCGATCGAATTCAATGTTAAAGCAGTGGGATGTGCAAGCACAGGCAACCTTGCAGCAGCAGTAGGAGCCCATGCAGCAAAGGCAGGGCTTCCGGCATATATTTTCATTCCGGCAACTATAGAACTAGGAAAGATAGTCCAAATGCTTGTCTACGGACCCACTGTCATCGCTGTTGAGGGAACATACGATGATGCGAACAGGCTTGCAAGTGAGGTCGCAGATTCACATCCAGATTGGGCTTTCGTGAATATTAATATTAGGCCCTATTATACGGAAGGTTCAAAAACGCTGGCGTATGAGACTGCTGAGCAGTTAAACTGGCAGGTTCCGGATCATATTGTGGCTCCCATGGCTAGCGGGGCGCTCCTGTGCGCAATATCGCGAGGATTTAAGGAATTGGAACGCGTTGGGCTTGTGGATAAAGCGGAGGTCAAGGTATCAGGTTCACAGCCTCTTAACTGTTCACCTATATCCAGTGCCGTGCAAAAAAATAGCGAAGTTATCCCTGTCAGGAACTTTGAGACCGTGGCGCACAGCCTTGCAATAGGAAATCCAGCGGACGGTTACTATGCAAAGAAGACCATCCTTGATTCAGGTGGTTTTGCGGCAACACCTACCGATACAGAGATCATTGAAGCTATACATCTTCTCGCAAGGACAGAAGGCATATTCACAGAACCTGCAGGCGGCACAACGATAGCGGGTTTGAAGAAGCTCGTGGAAAGCGGGCATATCCAACATGATGAACGTGTTGTGGTCTATGTGACGGGAAATGGTCTTAAGGCACAGGATACCCTTCTTAAATCATTGCAGCGCCCGCCGGTTATCAAACCTATGCTAAGCGAGTTTGAGCGCCTGTCAGCTCCTGAGGTCGAAATTCATAAACAGCATGTCTCTCCTCTTGCTCATTCAACAAGGTGATTAAAATGGTAAAAGTAAGATTTTCTTCAGCATTAAGTAATGTGACCCATTCACGCGAAACGATATTTGAAGTAGGGAATACGACTGTAAAAACTGTCCTTGATAAACTCGTCCAGCAGTTTGGCCCTGATTTTGAGAAACGAATTCTGGAAAAAGGCGAAGTAAGGCGTTTTGTTAACCTTTACGTAAATGGCGAGGATATCAGGCATTTGAGTGGTCTTGATAGCCCTGTAAAGGATTCTGATGAGATATCGATCCTTCCTGCCGTGAGCGGGGGATAACTGTTTTTCTTTTGGCTGGAATTGCATAATATGGACATAAAAGACCTGAAATTTGAAGATGGGTTGATCACAGCTATAGCCCAGGATCATAAGACAGGTGAAGTGCTTATGGTTGCATTCATGGATAAAGAGGCACTCCAGAAAACCATCGAAACAAAAAGAGGGTACTATTGGAGCAGGTCAAGACGCAAGCTCTGGAAAAAAGGGGAAAGCTCAGGGCATGAGCAGATAGTCCACAATATCTTGATAGACTGTGATGCAGATGCTGTTCTCCTTAAGATCGAGCAGATCGGAGGCGCCTGCCATACTGGCTACAGGTCATGTTTCTACAGGACGATCGAAGGTAATGTGATTGGTGAGAAGTTATTCGAGCCAGATGACGTCTATAAAAAATAGAAATTACATTTATATATATCCAATACATAGAGGAAAAAAGGAGAAAGCAAATGATCGAAATCACAGATACTGCTGCGGCAGAATTGAAAGAATTGCTTGAAAAAGAAAAGAAAAACGACCATGGATTACGCGTTTTTGCAGCCGGAATGGGCTGCAGCGGAGTGCAATACGGTCTCACACTTGAAAAAACATCAAAAGAAGATGATGCTGTTTCAGAAAGCAACGGAATAAAGATATTCTTCAATAAAGATATACAAGAAGATATCGAGGAATTCAAGATCGATTTTATCGATAATGAAGATGGTAAAGGTTTTATCATTGATAATCCCCACGCCTCAAAATGCGGTTCAACCTGCGGCTCCTGTGGATGAGATATGTTTCCAGGTCTAGGTAAGGGCATAAATCCGCGTAAGATGGCTTCAATGATGAAGCAGATGGGGATAGATGTAGAAGAAATTGAGAACGTGGAAGAAGTTATTATCCGAACCTCTCAAAAAGATATTGTTTTCAAGGATGCCCAGGTCAGCATAATGGATGCCAGAGGAATGAAAACATATCAGGTAATGGGAACGCCGCAGGAAGTTTTGCGTGAAGTTACGATACCAGAAGAAGACGTTACGCTCGTGATGGAACAGGCAAAATCAAATAATAGCGATGCTCGAAATGCTCTTAAGGAAACAAAAGGAGATATTGCTGCAGCTATCATGAAGTTGAGCAAAACGGGATGATTTCTTTTTTTGCCTAATTAATAATGTTATAAATACTACTAAAATATGGTACAGTTTTTTAAACGTCATCAAAAAATAAGGAACAGGAGCTTAATGCTCCTTTCGTCTAATTATCAACAAATATACAAGGCCGAATAATGCTCCAATAGGCAAGGCTATAATCGCAAATTCTGGAACTGAGATTTGATCATTGGTGCAATTATCATTAATACTGAAATCACTTAGATCGAAATTTGCGACTTTGAGATCTGAGTTTCCGTTTACCGTATTCTCATTTGTACCTGCATCTGAGAGAACTGACTTTGGAATTCTTAACTCAATTGTATAGATGGGATTATTATAGTCCTTTCCGGTATTAAGATTACAGGTGGGGCATTGGACGTAAGCACCGGTAGCATTACCAATTTTATTACCAGCCTTTATTTGTACTGGTCCGTTCGCAGGGACATAGTTTGAACCAAGTGACCATTCTGATACGTTGTATATCCCGAATTGTGTTAGATCACCATTTATGCCGAGCTTAATTCCCATCTCGTAAGGATAACCATCTCCAGAATCCAATGTCTTGTTTATATTGATTCGTATATCACCTGGGCCTTTATCACCCTGTCCATCTGGAAGAGAAGATGTCACGATTAAAATATATACAAAATCGTTGTCCTGTTGGAAATACAAAGCCTCATTGTCATAGGGTTCATAACCGAATGGTTCTACTACCACAGATCCATCTTGATGAATAACTTTAGGTTCATCATAGAAGAGATAGTTGCTTCCAATTCCTCTTATATGAACTCCAACGTATGGTATCATAGAAGGATCACCACTTGTTATTGGATAATTCGGATTCCTGTTATCCTCGACCATATACTTTACTTCGTTATTTGGAACCCATGTTGCATTATTATTTGCAATGTTGTAATTATAGTCCCAGTTTCCAGAAAGGAATCCTGCTGGACCCCAGTCAATTGGATTTCCGTCTATCGTAATTGCGCTTG
>Ga0209429_10002008_pt1 | contig 12235 bp, 5 predicted proteins | sample BarGraNGADG00212_3_FD_184493 | JGI IMG/M metagenome (GOLD analysis project Ga0209429, IMG submission 184493) | Arctic peat soil microbial communities from Barrow, Alaska - Barrow Graham LP Ref core NGADG0004-212 (SPAdes) (version 2) | ecosystem: Environmental > Terrestrial > Soil > Wetlands >... | reverse complement strand
ACAAGTTTGAATTGGCCAAGATCGGTCAGTCCACCGAACACAATTATTGCGGTGTGAAATGCGGCATCATGGATCAGTTCGCTTCAATTTTCGGAAAAGCCGGCAGCCTCATCTTGCTCGATTGCCGCTCACTCGAATACAAATACTACCCCTTCGATCCGAAAGGTTACAAACTGGTGTTGCTGGATACAGTGGTCAAACACGAATTGGCTTCTTCCGCATACAACAAACGTCGTATTTCCTGCGAAACGGCCTGTGCAGCCATCCGCAAGAACCATCCGGCTGTTGAATTCCTACGTGATGCCACCATGGACATGCTCAACGAAGTCAAGGCTGAAATCACCGAAGAAGACTACATGCGTGCTGAATACGTCATCGGCGAAGTTCAACGCGTCATGGACGTTTGCGCTGCATTGGAAGTGGGCGATTATGAAACTGTTGGGGCTCGCATGTACGAAACCCATTGGGGCATGAGCAAACTCTACGAAGTAAGCTGCGACGAACTCGATTTCCTGAACGAATGCGCCAAGAAGAACGGCGTTACCGGTTCCCGCGTCATGGGCGGCGGTTTCGGCGGTTGCACCATCAATTTGGTGAAGGACGAACTCTATGATGCTTTCCTTTGGGATGCTCAGGAAACGTTCAAAGCCAAGTTCGGCGTTTCTCCAAAAGTATATGACGTCGTCATCAGCGACGGAGCTAGAAAATTGGCGTAAACCGTGCCTTGTGGCGCTGTCCCAACCATTTAAAAACGGGATCTTACGATCCCGTTTTTTGTGTTGTATAACATATGGTAAATAGAACACCAGTATAGAATAAGTGTTACTTTTACACCTGTTTTGAAAAGCACACTAATCATTAATCATATATTTAATACATTCGAAACATGAATTGGAATTCACAAGAATTTATTTGGCTCGACTGGGTAATCATCGCAGTTGGGATTTTGGCCGTAGGGTGGGCTGTAGCGCGTTCGATACAAAAACACAAACGTTCGATGAAGGGTGCCGACAGCGAAGATTTTTTGTTCGGTAAAGGCGAGCCATGGTATATCATTGGGGCGGCAATTTTTGCTGCAAATATTGGCTCGGAACACCTTGTAGGTCTTGCCGGGACAGGTGCAAAGGCGGGTGTAGGCATGGCACACTGGGAAATGCAAGGCTGGATGATACTCATCTTGGGCTGGCTCTTTGTACCGTTCTACCAACTTATGAATAATAAATTGGGGAAAATCATCACCATGCCCGACTTCCTCAAAAATCGCTACACTCCTCGTACTGGTTCGTGGTTGTCTATCATTACACTGATAGCTTACGTGCTGACCAAAGTGAGTGTGACCGCATTTACCGGAGGAATCTTCCTGCAAAGCCTTCTTGGCTTGCCGTTCTGGTACGGAGCTATTGGTTTGATCGTCTTAACGGGTATCTTTACCGTCTTAGGTGGCATGAAGGGTGTGATGACACTCTCAGCCATTCAAACACCAATACTTATCATTGGTTCCTTCCTTGTGCTTTTCCTTGGATTGTCAGCACTCGGAGGTGGCAACATCGGTCACGGCTGGACTGCCATGATTGATTATTCAAGATCGCTGAACGTTGGAGCAAATGGTGTTGCATACGGAACAAACCACATGTTCCACTTAGAGACCGGTGACCCGATGTATGACGACTATCCAGGTTTCTGGGTATTTTTAGGAGCCTCCATTATTGGCTTATGGTATTGGGCTACCGACCAACACATCGTTCAACGTGTACTTGGACAAACAAAGGGTGAGTCAAGTGCCGTTGTGATGAAACGCGCGCGCAGAGGTACGATCGCTGCCGGTTATTTCAAAATATTACCCGTATTCATGTTCTTGATACCCGGTATGATAGCAGCTGCTTTGGCGGCACGTCCCGACAGCGGTTTCACACTGAGCAACCCTGATACCGCCTTTGGCTCCATGGTTAAGTTTGTGCTACCCGCCGGTGTGAAAGGTATTGTTACTATTGGCTTTATATCAGCATTGGTTGCTTCTTTAGCGGCATTCTTCAATTCCTGCGCCACACTTTTTACAGAAGACTTCTATAAGCCAATGTTCAAGGGTAAAACCGAAGCCAGATACGTTTTGGTAGGTCGTGTTGCAACCATTGTCGTCGTAGTACTTGGCATTGGATGGATACCAGTCATGATGAGTCTCGGTAGCCTTTACTCCTATCTGCAAGGCATTCAATCGCTGCTCGCACCTGCCATGGTAGCCGTATTCTTAATGGGTATCTTTTCCAAAAAAATCACACCCAAGGCTGGTGAAGCTGGTTTGATCGTAGGTTTTCTCATCGGTATGGCACGCTTGCTGACCAACATCTTCACCAATACAGGCAAAGACGTCATGACAGGCTGGTACTGGGAAAACACCCATTGGTTCTGGCATACGAACTGGCTTATCTTTGAAATCTGGTTGCTTGTCTTCATCATGTTGTTTATGGTTTTAGTATCCTTCTTTACTAAAAAGCCATCTGCCGAACAGATTGAGTTCATCACCTTCACAGGTGACTACAAGGCGCTCATCAAACAGAGTTGGAACAAGTGGGATGTTATCGCATCTGCCGGCGTAGTAGCTTTGTGTGGAGCATTCTACTGGTATTTCTTTTAAACGCTGGTTTCCATAAACTTTATAAGGTCCTGTTCCATTTGGAGCAGGACCTTATTGTTTTTTCGTAGTAGAGATTATTTCTGCAACGAATCATCAACCATGGCGGCCAAATAGATATAGGCGGCACAACAGTCTACAACGACTTCATTTTCGTACCAGATAAAGGGCCAATCTTCCTTGTTTTCGTAGAAATCGGGATTGATCAGGTACAAACTGGGGACTACCCCGCCTGGAATGGCAGCGAAGTCAGCACGGTTGTTTCCGTAGGTCACTTTCTTGGAAGTGACACCTACTCCGGACACGAACGAAATACTGGATGCCGGGTGACAACCTAAGATGAAGTTCAGCCCACGCAACGCATATTCCGCACCGATGACTTCGGGAAATACCTTGTGCAATTTGGCAGCGGTAAGTGCCCAAGTTATGGTCGAATAGTTACCACCCGTATAAAACCCTCCGCGTCCGATGGGCACTCCGTACGGATTCACCCTGAAGAGGCTGTCCATTTGCACTTTAAGGCTCACAGCGTAGTCGCGAAGGTCTTTTTTATAGGCTTCGTCCATAAAGGGTATAGCCTTAATCCAGGTGTTGATGCTACCTCCGCCAAATCCTCTGGTGTTGGACAAACCGGTTTTTACGGACGGCCAGAGTTTGGCAAAGTAATCGGCAAATTTTTTGTCACCCGTAGCCAAGTATAATTCGATGGCAACAGGAGCTGCTGGCACAGGTTGAGCGGATTTATTCACCACTTCCCGGTCCCAAATGCTAAGTGCTGTTTTGAGGCATTCGTCAGCCAATTCATCGTTGTAACCTTTCAAGGCTCGGGCAGCGGCAGCCAAAGGAGCTGCGGATTGCAAGTTGATGCCTGGGTTGTAATTGGTGAACGCCCAACGGTCGTCCATGACACCGGAAGTGAAGCCGTCCGTTTCCAACAATTTCAGTTTGGGGTTGTACACGCGACCATCCGTCAGACTACCGGCGTCTCCGATGGAGTTGTATTGGAACAAGCGCGACTGAACGATACCCCGGATGGCATGGCCAATGGCTCTATGTTGAGCAATCAAGGCCAAGGTGCCCTGCTCTATTTGTTGAAGCAAATCTGGTATTCCATCCGGTTGATGAATGGATACGTATTTACGGTCTCTGTCCACTAAGGTCTGGTCACGTTTGAGTTGGAGGTCTTCCCAGATACCAACCAAGTAATTCACCACACTGATGTGCGAACCGGTTTGAATATCAAAGTCACCTGCGTCAAACCAACCACCGATGTTTAAGCCGGGAATGTGTTCCAAAGGTTTGTATTTGGTATCGGTGGAACTCCCCATTCGATAGCCGTCGTGGATAAGCGTATCGGTCGGAGCCTGTAAAGCATCGTCCTGATGCGGATTGCCGTGCCAGATGCGGTAGGCTTCCTTCACAAACATGTGATCCATCTGAACTGGGAACCAGGTGTCCAAGGTCTGATGCCAAGTGTTTTGGTAGGCATTTTTGGCGATGGGGAATGGATCGGTCGTCACATTCCCGTATTGGATCTGATAAATGCCAGGTGATTTTATTGCTGAAAAGTCGAATCGGAAGTAGTTGTAACGCATATACTTGCCCCAACTGCTCACTTTACCTTCGAACACTTTGGTCGTAGCACCGTTTTCGTCGATACGTATCAAGGAGGCGGTGGGAAGTGGTTTGTCGTTGACATCAAGTTCAATAACCGCCACTTTTTCAAAGTCGGGGTGATATCCGACCTGGGAATGAGAGATGACGGGTTCTTTCACCCAATTGGCTATTCCATTGGGTGTGAGCATCCATTCTACGACAGTACCTGTCTTGCCAACCGGCAGTATTTCGCGTACGACAAACCATCCGTTGGGTGCCAAATTGCGACCATCCAACAGTCCCACTTCGCCAGTCAGCGATTGGAGGGTCACCATCGAAGTGGGTTCCTCAGGTGAAAGCACCAGTTTTTTACCGGTAGCCATTGGAAGGGGCTTGGCGTACGTACTACTAAGTTTTTCATTGGTCAGTAGGTTTCCGAATTGGGGTATCTTCTGGTCAAAGGGTTCCATCGTCATAGGCCCGTCAGCGTATTGAGGGAAAATGCCGGTTTCACCATCCATGAGATACATTTTTCGAAAGTAGGTGGCTGGGAGGAACTCGATGTTCATCCCAGCTTTACCTTCCAATGCCTTTGGAACAGGCTGATCCAATATAACAGAAATGAGGCATCCGTTGCCCTTGCCTTCCACCTTAAGCTTGCTTGTGAAGTCAAATTCCTTGTAATACAGGGTCAGGGTGACTGTATTCTCTTTGGCGTTGACTACCCGATCTTTGACAACAGGGGTTAAATCCCACTGTTCAGGGGTCGGGTTCAGCCGTACGGCACCACCGGTCACCGTACGCACATTGTGCTGGATCATTTCGATGCCGTTCACTTTTTCGTCAAAAAAACCACCCGAGTTGTACGAATCGTTGTAAATCATCAGATCAACACCATGCTTCTTGAAAACGCCCAGTTCGTTTAGCTTGAAGCTGGTCTGCTGGCCATACATACTAAATGTTACGGACAGGAAAAAAATGCAGAGGGAATTAATATGTTTCGTCATCGTACAACGAATTAGGAGATCAAATTTTGTCGCTGATGCGGAAATAATCGAAATCGACGTATCCGCCCGGGGTTTTTGTCGCATAATTGAACAAACCGAAACGATACCCGATAAACTGCGGAATGGTGTATTCCATCTTCAATTCGGAACCGATTGCTTTCCAATTCTTTCCGTCTAGGCTGTAGTAGAATTTGGCAATATCCTTTCGGTCGTTGAAATCGCAGGTGGCCTTCAGCTGTACAGTTTTTCCTTTGAAGGCGATGCTGTCCATTTTTACGGGCTTGCCTGTCTGAGCGCTGTACATGACCAACTGCTTCTGACCGTTTTCAACTTTAACACCGACCAAGCCATACTTGCGTTGCAATAGGGAAAGGCCTGCAAAATCGCCGTCCTTCATTTTAGAAACATCAATGGAAGTTGTACCAGCACATTCAGGGCCAAACGTGCGTTGAGTCAGGGTGTTTCTGGCCAATACAAAGTCTTTGTCCACACGGCCTGTAGTAAGTCTTAGATAGCCCTTACGTGCATTGACCGACCAAAGTTCATTTACTGGGTTGTGGTTCCACTGCCAAACCAAAGGAATATCACGATCCCCTTTCACTCGTGTGAATTCATCTGAATTAACGATACCCGGGATCACACCTTTGCTTGCAGGTAAATCAAGTTCATCAGGAACCTTTCCGTCAACACCCAGTACTGGCCAACCATCGACCCATTTAACCGGTACAAGATAAGGTATACGGCCCACAGCACCGTTGTCACGGAACAGATAGGCAAACCAATTTCCATCAGGCGTGTCTATGAGTCCACCTTGTGCTACTCCTTTGTCCTGTAACGCCACTCTTCCTTCCCATGGACCTGCCAGACTGTCTGCACGGTGAATGACTACCGTACGCACGTTTCCACTTGGCCATGTGATGTTAAAGAGATAATACTTGCCATCATGTTTGAACAGTTGGGAACCTTCAGCGCCTAGACCACCACGTCTTCCAGCAGTAGCAGAAGGGGCACTGGCGTTTTCAATAAGAACCCTATTGACACCACCTGGTTTGACATCGGATAGGTCATCTTTCAGTTCCACTAAATTGAGTTTTCCACCACCATAAATCATGTATGCGCGTCCATCATCTTCGAAAACCAACGATTGATCGTGGAGACCGGGACTAAAAGAGTTCATTTTCCATGGTCCTTTTTCAATATCCTTGGTGCTAAAAATATAGGTCTTATTGGTCGTTTGAGCATAAGTTGCCACATAATATGTCCCCTTGTTATAACGCAAGGAACTTGCCCAAGTTCCTATACCATAATTGCTTGCACCATTGTTCAATGCTAGTGGATCAATGGTGTCGAGGATATTGTAACAATAGCTGACAAGCTCCCAATTGACGAGATCCTTGGACTTCATGATGGGCACTCCAGGATTAAAATGCATGGTAGTGCTACTCATGTAGTACGTATCCCCTACCCGGATGATGGACATGTCGGGTACGTCGGCCCAGATGATTGGGTTGTGTGCTTTTGTTTGAGCAGTAACTGTTGGGCAGATGAATGCGGTCAATACAATTAAAAGTAAAAGGAAGGTTTTGTTCATAACTAGTAGGTATTTGGTTATTATTGTATTCCGGGCCTGTTATAAAGGTTTAAGCAGGCGAACATCATAAATGCCTCCGGCCATTGATCCTAGGGCAGCCTCAAACTTTACAGTTAGTACACCATCGGTATCCTGACGGATCAATTCAGCCGGAATTTCGTATTCCTGACTGTAGAATTTCCCGCGAAAACCATTTTCTAATTTGATGGTCTTAAGCAGGACGTTGTCTACAAAAATAGTGAATGTTCGGTTTACATCGTTTCCACAATACGTCACCATCAGGAATACTTTTTCAGCAGACGGCTTTTTCAAGTCGTAGCTAAACCAGCCGTTTGCATCTCTCCAGTGACGATCCATATTAATGCCCGTTTGACTCCTTTCGAACTTTATGTTGTGGTCTTTCTCGGGCTGTTGCTCACCGGGTCGCACCTGGTCAATGGTCCGGTTATCCAGCGCAATCAATTCCTCCTCTTGATGTCGACGATCTTCCTGAACTTGAACATAGTCTTCCGGAGAAAGGACATTCCAATAAACCATGTATCTCGCATCATGAATCTGATAGAAAGGCTTCAGAATCAAATTCTTATATTTCTCAGGTGAAATTGGCCCTATGACTGAAAAACGGATATCAGAACCGTCAGGTTTGAATAGTTCATCCGGATTCAATTTGTCCACAATAAAAAATGGTGCCTGGTCAATGGGATAAGCAGGTCCATTGGCTACATGTCCCATACGGCCGCCACCCCCTTCAAGACCGACTAGGTCAGTGGTATCCGTTTCAGAACCAAGAACCCAGGGGCCATATTCGAATGCTGCCCATTTGGATCCATCCGGCATGTATTCAGCACGTAAGTGCATTGGGAGGCGAATTTCTATTACATCACCGTTTTTCCATGTGCGATTCAGAGTGGCATAGTTATCGTCTCCTAATAGATAAGTCGTTGGTTTTCCGTTGACCCCAACAGCAAATTCCATATATTTTGTCCACTGTGGGTGACGTAGACGAATCGAGAAGGATGCACTCTTTTTCAGATTTAATTTCAGGATGACTCTATCACCTTTAGATAAGTCGCCCGTTTGGGTAAGAGTAAGGCCTGCTTCTTTCCAGTTTAGGACAGAGGGAACATACAAATTCACATACAAATCCTTTTTATCGTGCGCATATATGAGCTCGCCGTATTTGGTATGGTTTTCCAGGCCGGTTCCCACACAACACCAGAAGGACTCCTGGGGCTCGGAATATACTCTGTAATGACGAGGTCTGACCGGAGTAAAATACACAAATCCGCCATGGGGATGCTCGGAAGAAAGGATGTGATTGAACATGGCCTTCTCATAGAAATCCAGGTATTTGGTGTCACCGGTACGCTTCCAAAGCATTTTGGAAAGCTTCAGCATATTGTACGTGTTGCACGTTTCAGGACCTTCCTTGGTTTCAATCATCGATGAAAAATCATTCGTGGGATTAAAATGCTCGGAAACACTGTTTCCACCAATAGCGATGGAGCGCTTTTGTGAAACATTCTGCCAAAAAAATTCGGCCGCTTTTTCCCATGTGGTGTCATTAGACAGTTCTCCTATGCGTTCGAAACCGATCACCTTGGGTATCTGCGTATTTGCATGCATCCCAGTCAGTTTGTCCTGTTGCTGAATCAATGGATCCAGTAGGGCACGATGGGAGAATCGCTTGGCAAGTGCCAGGTATTTAGAATCACCTGAAATAGCATACGCATCGGCAAGAACTTCGTTCATTCCGCCTTGTTCTGTTGCCAACATCCGTTGCATCTGAGTGTCTGAAAGCTTTGATGTCAGGTTGTTGCACCAATCACACAGACTAAAAAACATTTGCTTGGCTTTTGTGTTATTGGTCAGTAACCAGGCATCGCGCAGACCGGCAAAGGTTTTGTGCAAATTGTACCACGGAACCCAGGTCCCCTTCAAGCCGTCACTCGTGTTAAAGTTCGCATTGGGTAAATCGTTCCACAATTTTTTACTCCCAGGAGTTCCCCCTAAAAAGCCATCGCCGGCGGCATCCTGACATTTTTTGAGTTCATCGATCATATAATTCAGTCGATCAGCCACTTTCTTATCACCGGTAATGGCAACCGTTTGGGCAAGTGCGGTCAGATAATGGCCGGCTGTGTGCCCGTCAAGGCCCATGCTTTCCCAGTTTCCGTAAGGTTTAGCTTTGGGAGTGAGGCCAGCTTCCCGAAAAAACGGAGCCGCCAATCGATCCGGATCGAGTGACATGATGTACTCTATGTCTGTTTCTTGAGCTGTCAGAAATGGACTTTCCAACAACTTTACATCCTTTAAAGGAAACAATGCACGTTGAGCAGAAGTTGTCGTTGAACTGATTACCGCAAAAAGAAGCGGTAACCAGAGTGATTTGTTTGATAGCTTTTTCATAGTCAAATAACTCTTTATTCTATCGATTTCAATAGGATGTCGTCCCCTTTTTGGGTCATCAAATCGTATTCGTAAATCTTCGGGAGTACCTTCGTTTCTAGCTGTTTTTCAGTATGCACTAATGGTTTCTGTATTTCTGAGACCAAATAAAATTCATTCGGATTTGTACCAACCGATTTCTTCAATGATTTACCCTGAAGGGGCACATAAGATCGAATGCGGCAATTTCCACCCAGATTGGAACGAAGGTTGAGTTGTGAACATTTTCCATTTTTCCATTGAATATCCATTTCAAATCCACCTCTGGCGCGCAAGCCTTTGACAGTACCGTTTTTCCAGACTTCAGGAAGAGCAGGGAGAATTTGAATTGCTCCATCTTGACATTGCATCAGCATTTCAGCAATACCAGAAGTACAGCCGAAATTTCCATCAATCTGAAAGGGTGGATGGGCATCAAACATATTCGGATACGTACCTCCTACTGCTCTGCCATTTGGTTGTATGGAAGGTTTCAGTTGATCGGTAATGAGTTTATAGGCATGATTTCCATCCAACAGGCGTGCCCAAAGATTGACTTTCCAGCCCATGGACCAACCGGTGGATTCATCACCACGGGCGGTCAGAGATGTTCTGGCAGCTGAAAACAGTTCAGGATTTGTATAGGGTGAGATCTGATTCGAGGGAAATAAACCATACAGATGTGAAACATGGCGGTGAGTGTCATTTTCTCCATCCAAATCTTCCATCCACTCCTGCAATTGACCCCATCTACCAATTTGCATGGGTGCAAGACGTTTAATTCTTTCTTTCATTTTTAGGACCAAAGCATCGTCGGTCTTTAAAATTTCAGCTGCTCGAATGGTTTTGGTAAGAAGGTCAAACACCAATTGATTATCCATCGTAGTACCGGCAGTCAAAGAAGTGGGGCGTCCGGCTGGAACGTTTTCAGGAGAAACAGCTGGGCTTACGACCATCCATTTATGAATGGGTTCTTCCACCATGGCTGTCAAGAAAAAGTTCGCTGCACCTTTCATAGCCGGATATACAGTTTTAAGATATTCTTTGTCACCAGTGTACATGTATTTGTCGAAAACATGTTGTGAGAGCCATGCTCCACCCATAGGCCACATGCCCCAGAAAGCACCGTCAATAGGGGCGTTGAATCTCCAGATGTCGGTGTTGTGATGCAAAACCCAACCTTCGGCACCATACATTTTCTTGGCCGTTTCCTGTCCGGTTACAGAAAGTTCTTTTACCATCTGAACCAATGGCTCATTCATTTCAGCCAAATTAGTGACTTCAGAAGGCCAGTAATTCATTTCCGTATTGATGTTTACGGTATATTTACTATCCCAAGCTGGAGAAAGACTGTTATTCCAAAGCCCCTGTAGCGTTGCAGCCTGCCCACCCGGTCTGGAACATGAAATGAGCAAATAACGACCGAACTGGAAATAGAGTGACACCAACTGTGGGTCATTTCCTTTAGCAAAATCAGCAATACGAATATTGGTCGGGTTCTTTATAGAATCTGTAATACCCAAATCAAGGGATACACGATTAAAATACGTTTGAAAATCGGCGACATGGCTATTGAACAAGGTAGTGAAATCTTTTGTCGTAGCCTTGTTGAGATATGCATCCGCTTTTGCTGCCTGGTTCCCTGAAATATCCTTATAACTTATAAAATTCGTTGCCATAGAAATGTAGATGATGGCCTCATCTGCATTTCTGACTATTATTATTTTATCAGAAGCAGAAACCGAACCACCCTTTGTAACAATCTTTACATCGTTTTGGAACTTAACCCCTCCTTTGATGGAGTCATTGTTGGCAGAAATGCCGGTCATGACCAGTTGGTTTTGTCCGACTGTATTTACTTCAAAATTTCCCGGGCGGGTATACGACGTTGCAAAATTCAGGTGACCCGGCTTGCTGGCTGTAAATCGGGCAACAATAACCTGATCAGGGAAACTGGAAAACACTTCTCTTTTATATTCCACGCCATCTACGACATAATGCGTGGTGGTCATTGCTGTTTCCAGATTCAGTTCACGGTAGAAATGGGTATAGTTTTCATGACCGGGGAACTCCAGGAACAAACTTCCTGCTGTCTCATAAGGCATGCCCTGAGCTTTTTTGCTGATCATTTTTTGATTGACCAACGTTTCCGCTTCTCTTAATTTTCCTTCAAAAATAAGTTGTCTGATCACCGGCAACGCTTCCAATGAACCCGGATTCTCATTTCGGTAGGGTTGACCTGCCCAAAGGGTTCCTTCATTCAGTTGAAATTCTTCTTTTGATGGATTTCCGTAAATCATCGCACCCAACCTGCCGTTCCCGATGGGAAGTGCTTCTTCCCAAATCTTCGCAGGTTTGTCATACCACAGTTTTAAATGTGAATCTGCATTCACTGAAGATTTGTTACCAGCTTGGACAAAACCAATTAGCATCAGGCTAAAAGCCAATAATGAGCATTTAAATTTAGTCATTTTTATATTTTCTAAATATTCTTACAAATCGACTTTAATCGAAACGAATCCAGTCTGTTTCTAGGACACCCTTACCGGCGAGTGACACAAAAATAGTGTGCGAACCAGATTTAACTTTCTTTGTTGTTGATGAAACGGTCAACCAACTTGAACCATCAGGTACTTTGATCTGAGATAGGACAGGCCCATCCAACTTGTCCAGTCTGATCTGAAGGATTCCGCCAGTTTGTGATTTGACGCGGATCTGTATGTTACCGGAAGTCGAGCCCTCAAATAATACGGCATTATACTGCACCCAAGCACCTTTTGTTTCAAGAATGGTTTTCCATCCGGCGAACGTGTTTGTCGTGTCCATAAAAGCAATGGATGCACCCATTTTGCTGATGTCGGAATAACGATCCAGTTGAATGGTGGCGGAAGCAAGGGTCTGCCCTACCCCTCTTAAAGTCGGAATAACTTTCCGAATGGAACCATCTGCTTCAAAGAACAAGCTATCGGCACAAATGGAACGGTT
>Ga0209429_10002007_pt1 | contig 12237 bp, 11 predicted proteins | sample BarGraNGADG00212_3_FD_184493 | JGI IMG/M metagenome (GOLD analysis project Ga0209429, IMG submission 184493) | Arctic peat soil microbial communities from Barrow, Alaska - Barrow Graham LP Ref core NGADG0004-212 (SPAdes) (version 2) | ecosystem: Environmental > Terrestrial > Soil > Wetlands >... | reverse complement strand
AAGAAGACACAATCAAAAGGGCGCAAAGCAAGGCGCAGTGGGCATTGGATGAGCTTTATCATCTGGTTTATATAGCCAATGAATTGAAAATAGACCCACTGAGCATAATGGGATCATTTGCCGGGGCAATTGGACCGGCACAGTTCATCCCTTCTACTTTTCGGTCGTATGGAATTGACGGAGACGAAGACGGCATATGCAATCCATTCAACATGAAGGACGCAAAGGCAAGCATCGGTCATTACCTCAAAAGTTTAGGCTGGTCCGAGGACGCAACTCTGGAGATAAAACGAAAGGCGGTATGGCATTATAACCACAGCCAGGTATATGTAAATACCATCATGCTGCTCTACGATGAGTTGAGCCGGGAATAAGGTAACTGGAAATTAGTTCAGAATCGTTTCCGTCTTGACCACTCTGATTTGACCGAGTTGGCCGGTATTGTATCCCAGAATATTTGTAATAATATCGATAGGGCGCGCTGAACCTGACTGAGCGTGGCGCACAGTTAATTCCACTTTTTTACTGACGGTATCAAGAAACATACTTTCTATAAAGGGTCGAATATCTTTGGTAATGGTTTTGCCTTTAGAAAGTCTCTGGATGTTAAATGAGGGAGCTGCCAGAAATTTCTCCATGTTTTCTTTAATTGTGGCCAGACGATCAGTATCAATATTAGCGGGCAGATGTAGCTCGTAGATAAATCCCCGCAATGATTGCGCAAGGTCTTTGGCACTATAAGAAAGCATCCGGATATCTAATATCTCAATACCATGAGGCAGAGCGGAATTGATTTCGTTGATCAAGGCATTCAAATCTCCTGAATAATTCCGGGCGGTGATATCCATATATTCATGTTTGCTTTCCATTCCCACCGAAGTGGCTGTGGCAAAGGAGATTTTGGGATGCGGGTGATAGCCGGCGGAATAACAAAACTCAATGCTGCTGCGCCGCAGAGCTCGAATCAAGGCCATGGATAGTTCCAAATGGGATAAAAACCGGGCGCGGTCAAGTTTGGTAAAGGTAAGGCGGTATACTTTTGACTGCAAATTAGTCTCGGCATTCCCAGTAACAGGCATTACAGTAATTGAGGTATCAATGTCCGGGAGTTGTGTTGTCTCTGAAAAAATATTTTTTGTCGCGGTGAAATCGCAAACTCCGCAGTTTTGACAACTGGAATATCGGCAATCTTCAGTGGCGGCCGATTCTGACGATCGACTTCTTTCCTGTAACAGAAATTCCCGGCTCACACCGCAGTCAATGTTATCCCATGGCAGTATTTCACTTGTGTCACGTTCCCGCAGATAATATTCCGGGTCAATTCCCGCTTCGTTGATTGCTTCCTGCCAGAGATCGAAACGCAGTATTTCGCCCCAGCCGTCGAAACGGCAGCCTTTATGAAAAGCTTTTTCCAGGAGAGTGCCTATTTTTTCATCACCCCGGGAAAACAATCCTTCCAGCAGGCTCATCCGGGCATCATGCCATTTAACAGTGAGATTTCTTTTTTTAATTCGCTGGCGGATAAAATTTTGTCTGGCATAAGTTTCATCGGCAGAAAGCTGCTTTTGCCATTGGAAAGGTGTGTGTGGCTTGGGAACAAAGGTGGAGAGACTGATCGTTATCTGTCCCCGATTTTTAGCTGCCCGCAGTGCCTGATTGCCCAGATCAATGATACCTTCCAAATCCGTCTGCTGCTCGTCCGGCAGACCCAGCATGAAATAAAGCTTGATCGATTTCCAGCCGGCAGTAAAGACTTTATCCACTGTTGCCAGTAAATCTTCGGCAGTGTTCCCTTTATTAATGATCTGACGCATCCTGTCGGTTCCAGCTTCCGGCGCCAGCGTAAAACTGGTTTTGCGGGTTTTCTTGATTTCATTAATTAAGGTTCTGGTCAGTGACTCGACTCGCAATGAAGGCAGAGCCAATGCTACCCTCCTGGAATAATACCGTTTCATCAGATTTTTGATTAAAGGTTCAATGCAACTGTAATCGCCGGAACTCAAAGACAACAGCGATATTTCATCATGGCCGGTTGCTTGCAATAATTTTTCAGCCATTTCCAGAAGTAATGATGAGTTTCTTTCACGGTAGGGACGCCAAAGCATTCCGGCCTGGCAAAATCTGCAGCCGCGGGTGCAGCCACGGGCTATTTCCAAAATGATGCGGTCATGAACTGTTTGCATTATAGGCACAACCGGTTTCAGCGGATGCGGCCATAAATTAAGATCGATGACTTTTCTTTTTCTGATGATTTGATCTCTTTTGTGAACAGCAGGGACGTAAATGCCGGGGATTTGTGCCAGTCTCTCTATCAGGTCAGTTCTGGATAGCTTTTGCTTTTTGCCGGTACGGATTGCCTCGGTAATTTCAACGACAGCTTCTTCTCCTTCACCAATGACGAAGGCATCAATAAAATCAACTAGTGGCGCCGGATTAAAACAGCAGGGTCCACCGGCAATTATTAGTGGATGGACGTCTTTTCGCTCAGAGCGCTTAAGCGGTATTCCTCCTAAATCCAGCATATTTAATACGTTGGTATAGGAAAGTTCATACTGGAGGGAGAACCCGACAATATCAAAATTTGTCAGCGGCGTTTGTGATTCCAGGGAAGTCAGTGGCAAATTCCTGGCGCGTAGCTGGCTTTCCCGATCCGGCCAGACGGCAAAGCATCTTTCCGCGGCAACGTGGGGAATTTCGTTGAGAATGGAATATAAAATCTGAAAACCAAGATGAGACATGCCGACTTCATAAGTGTCCGGGAAGGCCAGCGCAAAACGCACATCAGCCTTTTCTTTGCGGATGGAATTTACTTCCGCGCCAGTGTAGCGGCTGGGTTTTTCGGCACGAAGCAAAAGTTCATCACAACTTTGCAAAAAGTCCATCTGCCGTGTTGCTCTGCATTCTTCCCCGGCTTGCGTCGGGGCAGGCTTGTTGCGGCTTATACTTGCATACGTCCCATTATTCGGGTTTTGCGCGCTTTGCATCTGGAGCTTTTTATCAAGCCGTCCGGTTTTGACAGTCTCATCATTTGAATCATTATTACTCATAATTTACTTTCCGGTTTGCTTCAAATTAAGAACTTATTCTTGTGGCGGTTGATTCTTGTCCGTTACTTAAAATATTAGAATATGTTCTTGTTGTTTGCTATTCTTCCGCGTCTGAATAGATGTGAGGATGATATTTGTAAGGATTCTTTTTGATGTCCCGGAGCATAGCCAGCGCCAATTTTTGTGAAAAATTAGCTGCAGAAAGGTAATTGAGTAAATTATTTTTGAAAGTATTAATCAACTCTTCTCGTACGGCATCCTCATTTTCTTTAGTCACAATAGTTCTTTCCGTTTTGTGGTCGTAGGCGAGTTCTTCGCCAAAGATATTTCTTACCTGGTCATAGTCATCAGCGGTGGCAAAATAAGACTTTTCCAAGTTAATTTTGATTTGCATGGATAATTCCACTTTCACTGTTTTGGCTGCTATAGCGCGGGATAAGTCGAAAATTTTTAACGTCAATCCGTTGTCGAGTTTTATTTGTTCTAATAATTCCATCAGTGTTTAATCCTGTATATTATTTTCAAAAAAGTATCCTTAACATTTTTAAGCTTGACCTGCAACGCCAATCCTTTTATAAATAGCGGCAAAATTAAAATACTTAAGGAAAGATGTCAACAAATACAAATCTAATCATTCTCTGTCAGCCTGACGCAGGCAAATCCTGCGGGGCTTGTTGCGGTCTTTACAATTATGTGGATAGTTCCAAATCTTCTCTTGAACAGCGGTTACGCGCGCGCACAAAGCGCTTCCGGGAGATGGTCAAAAATCCGGGCGATGTGGAAAGTTATGCGAAGGAAACATTTGCCGTTGAAGACTTTGCAATGAGATACAAAGTAATTTATTGTTGTGAATACTTGGGTTTTTTGGATGGCCAGGAAAAGAAAGTGGGCTGCCTATTGCATCCGGAACGAAATTCAGGCATCGATTTGCGTACTTGTTCTTTTTATGGGCAGGAAATCTGTGCCGGACATATTTGTCCCAGCCATCATTTTATTCCGCAGACTCAATCTCAAATCCTGATAAAAATAATTGATGACTGGTATCTTTATGGTCTGTGTCTGACCGATATTGATTTGGTCAAGACATATTTCCGCCTGCTTGCCGATAGGGTTGGCGAAGAGCTTAAGCCCGAGGTATTCAATAACGAATCTTTAAAAAATATTGCCGTTGAATTTTTCAATTGGAAAATTACCTGGCCCTTTCGTTCGCCGGAAGCCAACCGGCTGGGGAAGTATTACTTTGACGGATCGCAATACATGATCAGTTATATTGACTATACAAAATTCGGCAAAGAGGTTTCTGTGCTCGATCCAATTTTCTTGAGCCTTTCTTCCTCTTTTCAAAATGCGGCCCAGATTGAGGCGGCCCAAAGATTGGTCTGGTCAAATATCGAAAATTTTATTTCTGCCTATCGGCGCCATTTCTGATTTTTTATTGACAGATAACGCTCATATTGAGTATTATACAAACTAATAAATTTGTGGAGATGTGTTACATGAACGAAATGTCCAAGGAAATAATTTTTTCCCGCGCAGTAATTCAAAAGAGGGTGCAGGAAATGGCCGATCAGATATCCGGCGATTATGCGGGCAGCGACCTGGTTATCATCGGCATTCTTAAGGGCGCGTTCATTTTTATGGCTGATCTTATTCGGATGATGAATATTCCCTGTAAAGTCGATTTTGTGCGCGTGGCAAGTTACGGTGCGGGGGCTGAAAGTTTCGGCAAAGTCGTAATGACTAAAGATATTGAAACCTCCATTCGTGGCCGGGATATTTTGATTGTCGAAGATATAGTTGAGACGGGCTTGACCTTGCAATATCTTGCCGGCTGGCTTAAAGAAAGGAATCCCCGTTCGCTTAAGGTCTGTGCCTTTTTAGATAAGCGTAAAAGAAGAAAAGTATCTTTTGAAGCTGATTACGTGGGCTTCACCATTGATGATGGTTTTGTGGTCGGTTATGGGTTGGATTTCAACGAACAATATCGATTTTTGCCGGAAGTTTATGTAATTAAGCAGTAATGAAGAGGATAGTAAATGATTATTCAATGCCGGCAATGCCGGACAAAATATACTTTTGATGATGCACTGATGCAGGGAGATGGCGTCTGGATGCGTTGCCGCCGTTGTCAACATGTCTTCTTTTGGGACAATCCGCTGACGGTAAAACAGCCGATAGAAGCGTCCATAAATAAGGCATCTGCTTTTGCGCAAGATGCCTTACCTGCGCAGAGGAATGGAGATGTTTCTTATGAAGAAATGCTCACTTCCGGTAAGGATGCCGATGTTGTCCAGTCTCTGGATAATGTCATGGAGGAAAAAAATAATTATAACAAAGAAATGGAATTGGAGATAGGCAAACCGGGTCCGGAAGATATCCGCAATGATAATACCGCGGCAGCAGCAGGAGAAGAGGCAGATGAGCGATTAAAAGAGCAGGATGAGGAATTTAAACAAAAAAAACCAGCAGACGGGAAAGGTTTCTGGAAAACATGGAAGATAGCCGTTTGGACTATTTTTGTTGTTTTAATTATTCCCGCTATAATCTATTTTTTAATTTTCCCACAATATGGCGATCGCTTTGTTAAAATAGCGAACAATTATTTTGGTACACCGGAACCGGCGCGGCCGGAATTGGTCACGGGACAGGTTAAGCTGCAAGATATCCGGCAACGAATATTGAATAATTACATTATAGGTCCGATCCGCGTTGTGGAAGGTACAGCCGTGAATCAGGCTGATTATCCCATCTCCCGCATAGTAATTAAAGGCGAGATTGTTGATGCCTATGCCGTGGTTTTACGCGAGCGTGCCAGCTATGCCGGGAACATCCTTACGGATGATGAGCTAACGACTCTAACGGAGGAAGAGATTTTAAGGATACTTGCGCAACCGGGAGGACGTAATAATTCCAATGATAAGATTTTACCCAATGGGCATATACCCTTCATGATCGTATTTGCTCACGAACCGGCTGGTCTGATTAAGACAACTTTGATGACAATTGGTGCCGAACGCCTCCTCTAAGCGCAATCCTCATTTGTCAATCCCTGTCCTCCGCCGGCGGAGGTGTCACGCAGTGACGGAGGTGGATGAAGGACTTCCAATCTGTAACTAATGTACATTATGGCTAAATTAACAAGTCCACCCCCTTAATCCCCCGCCAGCGGTGGACATTTGACATTAGGACGCAGTCTCACGTGTGACTTTCAGGTTATCAGGTTATTCACCGGTGTTCCCCGCCGGGCTGTGCTGCCAACAAAGATAGCGCTTTTATATTAGAATTGGAATACTAGAAGGGACAAAACATTGAGATACGAAGGCAATATATTCCGGCCGTTTAGTGAAGCCAACAGCTACCTTCTTCAATGCACTATCGGCTGTTCCCATAATCAGTGTACTTTCTGCGGCATGTATAAAGACAAAAAGTACCGGGTGCGAGAAGTTTCCGAAATTATGGAAGATATCCAAATGGCCAAAGATTCCTATGGCGATCTGGAAAAAGTATTTCTTTGCGATGGTGATGCCATTGCTCTGGAAACAGATATGCTTCTGGCAATTGTTAAAAAGCTTTATCAAACATTTCCATCATTGCGCCATGTGGGAAGCTATGTAGGACCACAGAGCACCTTGTCCAAATCCATGGAAGAACTTAAAGCGCTTCGGGCTGCCGGTCTGACAAAGGCATATATAGGCGTGGAAACGGGAGATGACGACCTCCTGAAAAAGGTGAAAAAAGGTGTTGGTTATAAAGAGATGCTTGAGGCTGGCCGTAATCTGGTTGCGGCGGATATCAATCTCTCCGTCATGGTACTTTTGGGGCTGGCTGGAAAAGGCGAGGCTTCCCGGCGGCACGCCCTGGCTACCGCAAAAATCTGCAATGAAATGAAGCCGCAATACCTGGCGGCGCTCACTGTTACGCCTGTGCCCGGTACTGTTTTGCACAAGCAGGTGCAGGCTGGTGATTTTGAATTATTAGATCCCTTTGAAACCCTCGAAGAAATGAAGCAAATATTTGAGAACATTACCATCGATAACCTGAAATTTGTCGGCACTCACGCCTCAAATTATATGTCCATTACAGGCACCCTCCAGCGCGACAAAGAAAAGATGATCAAAATGGTCGATGACGTTCTGAAAAGCAGAGACGAGCGCATGCTCCGCCCGGATCATATGCGGGGGCTGTGAAAAACGATCTTCATTTCCTGTCCTCCACTGGCGGAGGTGTCACGCAGTGACGGAGGTGGATGAAGGACTTCCAATCTCAAGAATCGAAGATTCTCCGCGGCTTGCCACGGTGAGCTTCAATTAATTATTTAAACACTAATGCTGTAGGACAAAGTTATTTTGACAGCAGGTGTAAAGATGGACTGTGTATCATGCTTCTTCCTGAAGTCAGCAAAACGTCAACCTCGATGAATATACAAGACTTCACAAGGCAATCAATAATGTTCTTTTTCTCCATAATTGTGATATGGATAATGGAAAGGTTAGGTGGGTTGATGTAAGGGACCGGGGCCAACGGATACATGGTTGAAATATTGTGGCACCGCGTGGAAACTAAGCGGAAGCTGAGAAAACAAACATCAACCTGACGTATCGGGAGAAACCGGTCTACTCGACTCAAATAAAGGGCTGGAGAAGCATAGTAATATCGGCGGTAAAGGGGATATAGCTATTTTTTCTTTAGGGCGGGCTCAGAGTAATAGGTGGTTACCATTTCGTTGCTCTGGTCGGTGTCGGTTTGAATGCCTATGGCTATAACTCCCGGAGGGCTTGTATTAAACGCCTCCACAAAATCTTTGTGGAGGTTTCGCATTTCAGAGACCCATTGCCCGACCTTTCCCTCACCAGACTCCAGAATAAAAATCTTGCAGTCCTTCTCACCGGGATGGTCGAATATATGCCCTTTGGGTAGACGGTTTGCCCAGATATATTCAATCCTCAGACCTGCAGGTTCCCCTCCCAAGAAATTAAAACTCGTTTCTCTTTCGAAAACGACCATGACCTTGGCTGCCGCATCGTGCCTATCCTTTCTTGTTTCGATGGCAGAACGGACGACATTTGATACCTTCCATTTCCGAGAGAGGATGGGATAATTCTTCTCTATGTTTCCTATGTCCTTGAAGAGGGAAGAACGGGTTCCCAAACTTTCGGCCTTGATGATGCCGCCCGTCTTTGCATACCGGGTTGAAGGGACAGCGAAGTAGGTAATTAACCGCCACCCCTTGACAGGTGATGGTTCCTGCTCTAATTTCCCTTGGGGTAGGGGACCAAAGGGAAGTTGAAGAAAAATTAAAAAAAGGCTGAGAATAGGAATGACCATTTTCATGAGCTTTATTTTATACCATATTGGTATTCATTTCAAAGTCCAATACCAATTATCCGCGATGAGCAACCATAATTTTAGACAGCCACCTTTCAATTCTATTGACTTTTCTCCTCCATATAAATACAATCCTCAAGAACATTAAAAAATCTACACGATGGGAAAATGATTTCACTTGTTAGGGAGGGATCATGAAAATCAAAATAAGAGATGAAAAGATCATCAAGGCCATTAAAGCGATGGAGGGGATTGACATCATTCTTAAGACCGCAGAAGATGCCAAGCAGTCTATGTATCTCATCCTTCGCAAAACGGAAACATTCCGCACGAAAGACTACGAAGGCCTTAAGGATATTGCTGTCACCAAGTCGGTTGAGCATGTTACCAGTGCTGTGGAATATCTTACATATTACGAGGTTGAATTTATCCTCACCGATGACCGCTTCTTCGAAATGGAAATCGCTTTGATTAAGGAACTTCAGGCTATTTTTGAAAAATATTAACTGATGAATGGACATATCGCTGTAGATTTCACGTGTAAATAGTGATAATTTTCTTGAAATACAACAGGGAAATAACACCACCTATGAAGAAACTGCTTCCACGTCTTCTACGGCAACCGCATATCTCCAAAAGATGATACGGCCATGGAAAACCTGGCCCGTTACATCATCCGGGCGTCATTCTCTCAAGAACGTATGCAGTACCTGGATCAGGAGGGAAAGGTCGTCTATACGGGCAAGGACAGAAAGACAAACAAAGTCTTTCCCGCTTTGGAATGGCTGGCCGCGATGTGTTCGCACATCCCGAACGGTGAGAACAGATGGTGTGGGATAGCGATCCTGCAACACTATCAGAACCCACAGTTCTTCCTCCAAGCAGTAAATCATCAACCTCGATTAAAACACACAATTTTTAAACGATAATCATTGATATAATTTTCCCAATAATTATAACGGTGTTCCCGGTCGTGATAAATTGAGCCAAAAATGGTCGTTTAAAAGTGAGCCACTTTAGATGTGGAGTTGCTGAGAGAAAAGGATATGGTATGATTTTTTATCTCAGCGTAAGCGAGGTGGCGCATTGAAAAAAAGGAGACCGTTTTGGAGATATTAGTGCTCAAGAAGAAGGGGTTGACCCAGCGGCAGATCGCCAGGAAGCCGGGCATCAGCCGCAACACCGTGAAGAAGTACATCGAGAATCAGGGATATCCAGAGATTGATCGGAACAAGCCAAACCGTAAGAGCTTGCTGGATCGGTTTCAGGGCAACCTTGTTGCATGGCTTGAAGAAGACATGGAGTACAAGGCGACCTGGATATACGACCGACTTCGCCCGATTGGTTTTGGCGGGAGCTATGAGATCGTCAAAAGGGCGGTGCATGATATCAAGGAGGAACGTCAGCGGATCGGCTACATGCGCTTTGAGACGGAGCCGGGCTATCAGTTGCAGGAGCTTGGGGCAGGCGCCTACGTGATGAAGCCATACCTGCTGGAGAAACTCGGGATCGCCGTCAGGTGCGAACTCGATAAATTAAAAACTCTCTTATAAACAAACGTCTGCCGGAACAGGTGCGATTTTCGCCTTTGCCGGCGCTCCGGCTATTTTGTCTTTTCCTTCAGCCCGCCCGACCAGAGCTTGAAAAACGGGCTTTTGATTTTCAACGCTTTAAATTTGTCTTCGACCTCATTTCTGATCAGTTCGTCATAGGTCAGGATCACCACGTACTCGGCGTAGTCGAACATGAGAATCATGCGGCTCTGGCTCTCCAGGGCGTGACGCTGTTCGACGGCCGTTTCAAATACCGCCTCGTATTCGGCAATCAACCACATGTGGCGTCTCATCAGGATGATAGAATAGATAGCCTGAGGAAGAGGGATGTGCTTGTGGTAGCAATCTTCGGCGTACTTGGAGAAAAGGATATGGGCCTCCTCAAAAGGGTTGTCCGTATCGAAGAGTTTCCGGTAGTTGCTGTAGAAATTCAGGGCCATATCGATGGCCTCGTCGTGGGGCATCTTATGAAAGATTGGCGTTTTAGGGTTGATCTTCACATTCTTATACCATTGCTCGGCAATGGCCTGGGCTTTAAACTCGATCGTCTCAATCAGCTTTGTCGTATATGTTGTTGTCATGGCCTGACCTCTTTCCTTTCAGTCAAAATAGGGGGACACGTTAACGGATCTGCCGGTTTGCCGCAGCGTCGGTTATGACGGGCTCTTGCCCTTTCGCTTCAGGACGTCCTCCGCCAGCTTCTGTTCCGTGATATCTTCCAGCGTTTCAACAGCCCCAACGAGTTCTCCCTGAGAATCCCGGATGAGTGCGGCTGTAAACCGGAGCCAGCGTCCGCCGTCTCCCAGGTCGGGGAAGAAATCTGTCGCCTCGTAAGCATCGTTGATAAGATCGGATTTTCGATATTTTCCGGAATACCACTTGGAAACCTTTTCCACCGCACTATCAACGAGCAGGTCGGCCATGCAGGGTCTTTCTTTTCCATAGAACACCCGCCATTGCTGATTGGTCCCGATAACGTCGGCGGCCTTCACTCTCGTCAGTTTTTCCAAAGCCCGGTTCCAGTAAAGGATTTTGTGGTCTTTGTCGATGACGAAGGCGGCAATGGAAAACCCCTCCAGGACACTGTGCAGTATCCTTTCGCTATCGATGAGTATCTGATCCGTCGTTTTTCGCTCCGTGATGTCTTCCAGCGTTTCGATACAGCCGACGAGGGCCCCACGGGAGCTACGGATGGGCGACACGGTGAACCGCAACCAGCGGCCGCTGTCTCCCAGGTTGGGGGAAAATCCTTCCGCTTCGTAGGTGTCTTCCAGCAGCTTCGACTTGGCGACGCCCCCGTACCATTCCGGGATGGTTTCCAGGGTCTGATCGACGACCAAATCGGACAGGCAGGGTCTTTCCTTCGCATAAAAGGCGCGCCAGTGCTGATTCGTCCCGATCATATCTTTTGCAGGGGTCTTGCTCAATTTTTCCAGAGCGCGGTTCCAGTAAATCACGTTGTGATCGAGACCGATGACGAAGGTCGGGATAGGCGAACCTTCGATGATGCTGAAGAGCTGCTGCTCGCTTTCGCGCTGTGTCAGCTCTGCGGTCACGCGTTCGGTGATGTCCTCCAGGGTTTCAATCGCACCGACGAGCTCGCCGCCGGCGTCGCGGATCAGCGCGGCTGTGAAGCGAAGCCAGCGCCCTTTCTCGCCTAGGGCGGGGAAGAAGTCGGTCGCTTCATAAGCCTCTTCCAGGAGATCGGATTTGCGGTATTTGCCGGCATACCACTTGGGGATCCGGTCTTCAGCGCCGTCGATGAGTAGGTCTGCCATGCAAGGCCTCGCCTCGGCATAGAAGCTCCGCCACTGCTGCTTGGTACCGGCCACCTCACTCATCGGGATCTTGGTCAACCGCTCGAGAGCTCTGTTCCAGTAGACAATCTTGTGGTCCTTTCCGATGACAAAGGCGGGAATGGAGAAGCCCTGAACGATGCTGTGCAGCAAATGGGCGGATTCCTGGGACTCATTCGATACGTCCCGTTTTCTTTTTGAGGCCTTGCCGCTTCCGCCGCCGTCAATTTTTTCAACCGTTTTTCTTTTCATAAAAAACCCTCCTTTCGTGAAAAGCCCGCTTGATCATTTACGCATCCGGTTTCGACCCGGATAGCCTGCGACTCTGACTTGCGTCCGCTTGGCGGAACGCCTCGTTTGATAAAATATTGTTTTTTGAGGGGTTCAGTATAAGGCAAACGATTTTATGTGTCAATGACGAAAATGGTCGCCAAAAAGTTGAAAAGCCCTTGATATTTTCCGGCGAAAGCATTAGACATAGAAACGTCCGCAGAGACAATAAACCCAATGTAAACG
>Ga0209429_10002004_pt1 | contig 12245 bp, 4 predicted proteins | sample BarGraNGADG00212_3_FD_184493 | JGI IMG/M metagenome (GOLD analysis project Ga0209429, IMG submission 184493) | Arctic peat soil microbial communities from Barrow, Alaska - Barrow Graham LP Ref core NGADG0004-212 (SPAdes) (version 2) | ecosystem: Environmental > Terrestrial > Soil > Wetlands >... | reverse complement strand
GGCCTGCCGTACGTCGGCGGGCAGAACGGACAGGTCGGGCCCGACGGCTATGCCGGGACGAAGATGGGCGGGCCCATCAGCCAGCCGTGGGTCGCGCTGTCGGACCTCAACGCCGGTGACGCCCAGGTGTACGTCGGGCGTGGCGCGACCGATGGCTCCTTCGACATCAAGAACGTGCCGGACGGCACCTACCAGCTGACCCTGTGGGACGACGACCAGGACTACATCATCTGGAGCGTCAACGTCGACGTCGCCGGTGGCGCGTTGGTCGACCTCGGCAACGAGATGCTGGTCGGCTGGTTCACCCACGTCCACGGCACCATCTTCGTGGACACGAACGGCAACGGTAAGCAGGACCCGGGAGAGCTCGGCGTCCCGAACTTTGCCCTGACCGTCCGTGAGCGGGACAACTCGCTGATGGACCAGGCCATCAACACAGCCACCACCGACGCCAACGGTGTCTACGACATCCGCGAGACATACCCGATGGGGAAGTTCCTCGTCCTCGAAGCGTTCAACACCCGCTACCAGACGACTGGCATCACCTACAAGGGCGAGAACGACCCGGCCGCGACCACCAAGCTCGGCGGCCTCGTCGACGTCAGCTTCTTGCCGATCATCGGCCTCGGTGGCCAGATCGACTGGGGCGTGCAGCCGTACGCGACCGGGACCAACGGCGGCATCGTCGGAACCGTCAGCTACGACACGACCCGCAACGAGCTCGACCCGGCGGACGCCGTCTCCGAGGGGTACCAGCCAGGCATCCCGGACGTCCCGGTGCACCTGTACGCGACGACCCCGTGCGCAGCGACGACGCCGGCCGCCATCGCCATCGAGTGCCGCCAGGGCTACGAGATCGTCCCGCTGCAGATCCCGGACCCGGCCTTCGTCCAGCCCGACCCGCTCAACCCGGTGCCGGTCCCGTTGATCACCAACCCCGACGCGCACCGCGGCTCGCTGGTCAAGGGACCGCAGCTTCAGGACACCTACACGTCCGAGAAGTGGGCGGCCCCGCGCGGCTGCACCGCCCGACAGTGGGACGGGACGCCGCTGCTCGACCAGCTCGCGCTGCCCGAGTTCGGTGTCGCGGCGAACACGCTGTGCGTCGAGGCCCCGATGATGGGCATCGCCATCGGCCCGAGCGACACGACCGTCCCCAACTCGGCCAGCCAGACCGTCAACGGCAACTACGGCTTCGCGACATCGAAGCTCAACCTGTGGCCGCCGACGGACACCGTGCACAACCCGGGCGGGCTGCCCTTGTACGCGCTGCTGCCGCCCGGCCAGGAGCAGGATCTCCGCGCTCAGGACTACATCGTCGCGGTGGAGATCCCGACCGACCCGGTCGACGGCAAGCCGATGTACCAGGTGACCCGCGAAGAGGACGTCAACATCTTCGACGGCGACACCTACTTGCCGCAGGAGAACTACCCGCCGGCCACCCCGGCGATCGCGGCCGACCCGGCCGGCCCGCCGGACAAGACCCCGCTGCCGCCGTCGCAGCCGCCGTCGCAGCAAGCGGGCATCATCTCGCCGTGCGCCGGTGACCTGCACACGGTCAACGTCACCAACGCCGCCTTCAACGCCGGTGGTGGCAGCCCGTTCCAGGGCTACGACCGCCCGCTGTGCGACAGCAAGATCGTGACGGTTCGCACCGGTCAAGCGACCGCGCCGAACTTCAACATCTTCACCGACGTCCCGATCCCGACACACTTCTGGGGCCTGACCCTCAACGACCTGGGCCTGACCCTCGACAAGCGCAGCGTCAACTTCGGCGAGGCGCAGGGTCTGCCGTTCGTGCCGGTCGGAATGTACGACTGGTCCGGACGCCTGATGGACACCACCCACACGGACTTCAACGGTCTGTACGAGGCGCTCGAGCCGTCCACCTCCACCTACAACTGCCCGGTCCCGGCCGGTCCGTGCCCGAACATGTACCGCTTCGTCGGCAATGATCCAGGGCAACCGGGCGCGCTCAACCCGGACTACAACCCGAGGTTCCGCACCATCGCCACGAACTTCCAGGGTTGGCCAGGACTCTTCACCGTGACGGACGAGGCGCCGACCCAGGTCGCGTCGACGGTGATTCTTCCGGACACCACGACCGCCAACCCGACGGTCTGCAACCTCGGTCCCGACTCCCCGCAGCTGTTGGCGGTCGACCGGCCCTACGTGCGCCAGAGCACGCTGTCGGACAGCCGGGTGGTGACCGTGACCGGCTACGGATTCGGTTCCACCGCCGGCGTGCTCCGGCTCAACGGGGCACCCGTGTCCACCCTCACCTGGGCGAACAAGCAGATCACCTTCCGGGTGCCGGCCGGATCCACTGGAGCCCTGTCGATCGGTGTCACCGCGACCAACGGTCTGTCCAGCTACAACGGCCTGACCATCCAGGCGCTCGGTGCCTTCAGCAACGGAAGCGTCGGCCGGACGCCGACCACGCCGCGGCTGGCCGAGGTCGGCCCGGGCAAGCAGTACTCCACGATTCAGGCGGCGATCCAGGCGGCGGTGCCGACCCGGTCCCAGCCGTACTGGCTGATCGTCGTGTGGCCGAACGCCCAGACCACCACCGACCCCCATGGTGAGTACACCGAGAACGTGATCGTGCACCACCAGGTGCGGATCCAGGGTGTCGGCCCGGGCGGCTTCGACGCCGACGGCGTGTTCGTCCGCGGCTCGATCATCGACGGCGCCGGCTTCAACCCGGACAACCCGAGCGGCACCGCTTGGATCGCCCTGCTCGGCACCCTGACCCACACCGGAAACCCGGCCGTGCCTGACGCGGCTGTCGTCACGGTCCTCGACGACCCGCGGGTAGGCAACGCGGTGCCGCGCAGCTACAACACCGCCCTGGACGGCTTCACCATCACCGGCGGCGCGCAGTCCGACTTCGCCGGCAACATCAACGCCATCACCGGTGGGATCAAGACGCCGTACGGCGCCGCAGGTGCCCTGGTGACCCAGGGTGGTGGAATCTACGTCCACGCCGGCGTGATCGGCCTGCAGGTCACCGACAACATCATCGTCGGCAACAGCGGCTCGTACGGCGGGGCCGTGCGCGTCGGTACGCCATACGTCGGCGACAACCGGAACTACGGTCTCGTGCTGGCCAACAACCAGATCCGCGACAACGGCGGCACGAACCTGGCCGGCGGGATCGGACTGTTCACCGGCAGCGACGGCTACCGGGTCACCGGCAACGCGATCTGCGGCAACTTCTCTGCCGAGTACGGCGGCGGGGTGTCCGCGTTCGGGTACCAATCGCACCCGAGCTCGATCGCGTTCGGAGTCGCCCGCGGCGGCGTCATCAGCAAGAACCGGATCTGGTTCAACGCCTCCTACGACGAGGGCGCCGGCGTCATGATCGCCGGCGAGCTGCCGGCCGACCCGGCCAACCTCTCGGAGGGCAGCGGCCCCGTGACGATCGACGCAAACGTCGTCCAGACCAACCTGGCCAACGACGACGGCGGCGGCATCCGGCTCCTGCAGACCAGCGGGTCGCACGTGACGAGCACCAACCCCGAGACGATCACGATCTCGAACAACACGATCGCGAACAACGTGTCCGCGCACGAAGGTGGCGGCCTCGCTCTCGACGATGCGGCGTTCGTGAACATCGTCAACAACACCGTGGTGAAGAACCTGACCACGGCGACCGCCGTGACCAGCAACGGGAATGCTGCCCCCACCGGTCTCTCGACCGCGGCGAACAGCGACCCGCTGCAGGCGAGGCTGTCCAACCCGACCCTGTTCCCGCAGTCGTCGACACTCGCCACGACGGTGTTCAGCAAGCCGACGCTGTTCAACGACGTCTTCTGGGACAACCGGGCCGGCAGCTTCAGCGGCGGGTTCGTCTACGGCATCAGCACGACCCTGCCCGACGGCAGCCCGGACACCATCAACACCTGGGACATGGGTGCCGCGGACGGCTCAGGGCTGCTGGCGCCGACCAACTCGGTGATCCAGTCGAGCACCGGCATCGCCGCCAGCCCGACCAACGTCGTCACCGACACGCCTGGACTGCTCGCACCGTACGACGTGACGGTCAACATTCTCGCCTCGCGGATGTACCCCGCGTTCCGGCAGGCGATCATCGTCTCCCAGCTGCTCCCACCGAGCCTGCTGGGTGACTACCACCTGGCCAACGCGACGTCTCCGGCCCGGGGCCTGGGTGCCGTCTCCAAGACCGTCCGTTGGGGACCAGGTCCCGGCGGTTGGAACTACACCGTCAACGCGCCGAGCACCGATATCGACGGGCAGGCCCGCGGGTCCTTGCCGGCGAGGCGGTACGACGCCGGTTCAGACCAGTTGATCCCGTAAGCGCCGGGTGGCCTGCTGCTCCCGGGCAGCAGGCCACCGGGTCCCCGCTCCTGACTTCCACCGTGGAGATGACCATGACAGAGAACCCCACACCTCGACCGCTGTCCCGTCGGACCTTCCTGACGGCCGGCGCGGGGGTCGTCGGCGCGGCCATGATCGGGTCGCGACTGATCGCCGCACCGACGGCGGTGGCGTCGCCCCGGCTGCTGGGGGCGGCGGTGCCCTCGGGTCGCCCGCAGAAGCAGGTGCACCTGGCCGGCACCGACGGGTGGGTCTCGATGCCCCAGGGCGCTCCGGCCGACCCCCCGTTCTTCCCGGACCCGCTCGCGCCCACCGGCTTCAACACCTACGTGTTCGGCTTCCGCAACGTGACCGGCATGACCTCGACGCAAGTCGCGGCCCAGCGCGGCCACGCGCAGATCAGCGCGCCGATGATGTCCTTCGACCAGGAGGACGACGTCACGATCACGCTGACCAACCTCGGTCTGCTCCAGCGGCCGGACCTCTTCGACGGTCACACCCTGCACTGGCACGGATTCGTCAACGCGATCCCGCTCTTCGACGGCGTCCCCGAGCTCTCGCTCGCCGTCCCCGTCGGGCGTGACCTGTCGTACTTCTACCGCCCGCACGACGCGGGCACGTACATGTACCACTGCCACTTCGAGGACGTCGAGCACGTCCAGATGGGCATGACCGGGATGGTCTTCATCCGGCCCTCGCAGAACTCCTCGCCGGTCGGCACCGACCCGGTGGGCACGAGGTACGCGTACAACGACGGCGACGGCTCGACCCGCTACGACCGTGAGTTCGCCTTCATGATCACCGAGCTGTGGTCCGCGGCGCACTATCGCGACGCCCACATCCAGGTCAGCAACTGGACCGACTACGACCCCAGCTTCTGGCTGCTCAACGGTCGCGGGTTCCCGGACACGACCCAGCCCAACGGCGACCCGAACAGCACGGCGGCCGGCCGGTTGCAGTACCAGCCGATCTCCTCGCTGGTCACCTGCAACGCGGGCGAGCGGGTGCTGCTGCGGTTCTCCAACCTGGGCTACCAGAACCACGCCATGTCGGTGGACAACATCGACCTCCAGATCGTCGCGAAGGACGCGAGTCTGCTCAAGGGCCGCGACGGGATCACGAACTTCATCAGCACCAACACCGTCGACGTGGGTCCGGGCAACAGCCGGGACGTCATCTTCGAGGCGCCGGCTCCGGGCGAGTACCTGCTGTACGACCGGAACTACTCGTACCTCGACAACGGCGGGGGTCCTGGGTACGGCGGCATGATGACGAAGATCCTCGTCGGCGCCCCGGGCACCTACCAACCGCAGACCGTCGCGAACGCGTGACGACACCGACCGAGGAGATGCCATGAGTCTCGTTTCCCGCCTCGCCGCGAGGCGCGTTCTCGGCGCCGGGTCGGTCGCCGCACTGGTGATCGCTGCCGTCGTGACGTCACCACACTCCGCGCAGGCCGCCACCTCGGAGGGCCTGCTGTGCGACACGAACCCGCAGCAGACCTTCTCACTGACCGCTGAGGACGGCTACATCTCCACGCCGGACGGCAACTCGATCTACATGTGGAGCTACGGGAACAGCGCGCGCGGCTTCCAGCTGCCCGGGCCGACACTCTGCGTCACGTCCGGCCAGCCGGTCACCGTGATCCTGCACAACACCTTGCGCGAGGAGACCTCCATCGTCTTCCCGGGCCAGACGGGTGTGAAGGCCAACGGCAACCCGGCGCAACCGGAGCTCGGCTCGGGTGGTTCCTTGACCTCACTGGTCCAGGGCGCCGCCGCGAGCGGCGGGTCGGCGACCTACACGTTTACCGCCGGCAGCCCCGGCTCGTACCTGTACGAGAGCGGCACCGACGTCAACAAGCAGGTTCAGATGGGCATGTTCGGCGCGCTCGTGGTTCGCCCCGCGGGCAGCTCCGCGCAGGTCAACAACCGCGCGGACTCGGCCTTCAGCCCGCAGCACGAGTACGTCTTCCTGCTCTCCGAGGTCGACCCGGACCTGCACCTGGCCGTCGAACGCTCCCAGCCGATCAACTGGTCGGCCTACAAGGCTCGCTACTTCATGATCAACGGCCGCAGCATGCCGGACACGCTCGCACCGAACAATGCCTCGTGGCTGCCCAATCAGCCGTACGGCGCGTTGGTGCACATCCGCCCGTACGACGCGGTGTCGAACCCGCTGCCCGCGGTGATCCGCTACCTCAATGCCGGGACCGTCAACTACCCGTTCCACCCGCACGGCAGCGACGAACGGGTCGTCAACAAGGACGGCCAGGCGCTCCAGGGCCCGACCGGGCAGGACCTCTCGTACCAGAAGTACGACCTGGACGTGCAACCCGGGCAGAGCGTCGACGCGCTGATGGACTGGCGCGACGTCGAGCACTGGGACCCGGTCACGAACCCGATCCCGACCCAGATCCCGGCGATCACCGACCAGCTCCTGGTGGGAACCGACACCTGGTTCAGCGAGAGCCCGTACCTCGGCATCAAGAACCCGCTGCCGACGACGATCACGTCCAACAACGAGTGCGGCGAGTACTACCACATCGCGCACAGCCACGCGCTCGAGCAAGCCACCAACTACGGCGCAACCTTCGGGGGAATGATGACGGTCTTCCGCATCGATCCTCCCGCCGGTTGCCAGGCGAAATGAGGACTGGTGATGACACTCATCCAGCCGGCTGACCTGTCAGCCCCGCGTTGGTGGACCCCCCGAGGCGTGGCGCTGCTGGCAGCGTCGAGCCTGGCAGCGGTCTCCCTCGTCGCGATGCCGCTCAGTGCGGGCGCCACGGCGGTCCAGGTGCAAGCGCACCCGGCCGCTGTGGTGGCCGGCGCGGTCCCGCTGCACGCCGCTGCCGCGGGCAAGCTTCCCCTCCAGGGCTGCACCGAGAGCGGCGCGACGGCCACCTGTGACCTCTTCGCGATGACGGGCACCAACCTGGTGCTCGGCACGCCCCTCCCGATCTGGGGGTTCTCCACCACGGGTGCTGCCGCCAGCGCGACCGCTCCAGGGCCGGTGCTCGTGGTCAACCAGGGCGACACCGTGACAGTCAGGCTGCACAACCAGCTCGCCGAGCCGGTGTCCTTGGCGTTCCCAGGCCAGCCCGCGAGCGCCTTCTCGGCGGGCCTGTCGACGGTGGCCGAGGAGGCCGGCGCGGCACCTGGCGCCACCCTGGCGTACACCTTCGTGGCGGGCCGGGCCGGCACCTTCCTGTACGAGGCGGGCCACACCTCGGACGGCACCCGGCAGGTCGCCATGGGTCTGGCCGGCGCTCTCATCGTTCGTCCGGCTGACGGCTCGGCGTACGGAACGACGGCGGGCTTCCCGAGCACGGCCTACGACGACGACGCCGTCGTCGTGCTCAGCGAGATCGACCCGGCGCTCAACGCTGCGCCGGCGACCTTCGACATGCGCAACTTCCACCCGGCCTACCGGTTGATCAACGGCAAGCCGTTCCCGGCGACCGACCCGATCAGCACCGATCAGGGCCACAAGGTCCTGCTCCGGTACGTCAACGTCGGTTCCCGCACCCACTCGATGAGCCTGCTCGGCGCCAACCAGACCCTGGTGGCGCAGGACGGGCACGCCGCGAAGTACACGGAGACCGAGGTCGTGGCGGCCGTCGACTCCGGGGCGACGCAAGACACGATCGTCACGATGCCGACCGGCCCGGAGGCGAAGGTCACCCTCTACGAGGCCGCGATGCACCTGGACAACAGCGGCCAGACCACCGCCGACCCGCTCTCCTTGGCGTTCGGCGGCATGATCACGTACCTCGACACGGCGGCGCCGCCGCCCAGCACCGACATCGTCGGTCCGGTCTCGTCGAACGTCGCGGCCAGCCCGAACCCCTCGGACGGCCTCGCCCCGGTCACCGTGACCGCGGACGTCAGTGACGCCACCACGGGTGGGTCCGCGGTGGCGCAGGCCGAGTTCGTCATCGACGACGCAGTCACGACGGGTGTCGGGTTCGGCACTGCGATGACTGGTGCCTTCGGCAGCGTGAACGTCCCAGGAGTCACCGGGACGATCAGCCGGGCCGTACTGGCTGCTCTGGCTCCGGGCAAGCACACCATCTTCGTGCGCGCTCTCGACTCGGCCGGCAACTGGGGCGTGATCGGCGGAGTGATCTTCAACCTGCCGAAGACCGGTCCCCAGACGACCAACGGCACCCTGGCGCCCATCCCGGCCAACGGCACGCTCGACGTCGCGCTCTCGGCCACCGGTGACGACTCTGCCGCCGCCGGCACCATCACGAACGCCGAGTACTTCCTCGACATCGTGGGGGCGGACGGCTCGGGCACCGCGCTGACCGTGAACCGGGCCGCGACGGTCGTCTCGGAGGATGCGACCATCCCGGCCGTTACCGTCCGGGCGCTCGGCGAGGGCACCCACCACGTGTTCGTGCACAGCAAGGACTCCCTCGGTCTGTGGGGCCCGCCGCTCGACCTCTCGCTCCCGGTGGACCTCACCGGTCCGGGCGTCGAAGCTGCCAGCGTCGGACCGAACCCGAGCAACGCTGTCCTGACCGACTCCTCGCACCCCGGATACCTGGTCGTCTCGGCCCGGATCACCGACCGCGACGCCGGTGGCGGGCTGCAGAGCATCGTCACGGCCGCCGAGGCCTTCCTTGACCCGAAGGTCGCGGTACCGGCCGGCGGCACCGGGCTCCAGATGATCCCGGTCGACGGGGCCATGAACTCCACCACCGAGAACGTCTACGGACTGATCCCGATCTCGCAGGTCCGGTCGCTGACGAACGGCACCCACCACGTGTTCGTCCGCGGTCTGGACGCGGCCGGCAACTGGGGCACCCTGTTCGGAGTCGACCTGATCGTCGACAAGGTGCCACCGGTGCTCGGGGCGGTCGTCGGCACACCGAACCCGACCAACGGCGCAGCCAACCTGACCCTCACGGCGCCGGTGAACGAGCTGTCGTTCGCCGCCGCAGAGTTCTGGCTCGGCACCGTCGACCCGGGCGTGGGCAAGGGCATCCGGATCCCGGTGAGCCTCGTCGGCACGAACATCGTGGCCACGGTGCCCTTGGCCGGCATTCCGATCGGCGCCCAGCGCTTCAACCTGCGGGTCCAGGACCTGGCAGGCAACTGGAGCAACGCCGTGAACACCACCGTCACGGTGACCAAGGCGAACGGGATCTTCTCCGACACGTTCGACTCCGGCACCCTCGCCGCGTGGTCCGCGTCGACGGGTGGGGTCTCGGTCACGGCCGCAGCGGGCATCCCCGCCGGTGGCACGAACCGCGGCCTCCAGGTGACGCTGCCGGGCGGTGCTGCCAACCGGCTCAGCTACCTGACCGACACCTCGCCCAGTGCTGAGACCAGCTACCACGCCTCGTTCTCGTTCAACCCGAGCACGCTGACCTCGGGTACCAACCCGAACAGTGTGCTCACGCTGTTCGAGGCCCGGTCCGGCACAGGCGTACAGGTCTTCGCGATCCAGTTCCACCGTACCGGCGGCGTCGCGCAGGTCCGCACCGTGATCCACACGGGCGCGACCGGAGCGACGACCACGACCGGCGTCTGGGTGACAGTGACGGACGTCGCTCACACCCTCCAGGTCGACTGGCTCGCGGGCCCGGCGACCGGCGCTTCTCGTGGTTCGCTCCGGCTCCTGCAGGACGGCGTTGTCGCTTCGACGCAGAACGGCAACACCGCCGCACTGCGCATCGAGACGGCCGTGCTCGGCGTGACGGCCGGGGTCAGCTCGGCGCCATCGTCCAGCATGGCCGGCACGGCGTACTTCGACTCGTTCGTCTCGACGAGGTTCACGTTGCCGTAAGGCATCACAAGAGCTCCCGGGACCGCAATCCCCTCGGTTGCGGTCCCGGGAGTACCACCCGAGGGAGAGCACCATGTCAGCGAACATCGTCATCGAGACCACCCGAACCCGCCGGTCGCTCGTCCGGTGGGCCGTCATCGCCGTCGTGGCCCTGCTGGTCGCCCTGGTCGCCGGCAACCTGGTCCAGTCGCGAGCGCAGGCGACCCGGGTGACCCCGCAGAGCTCTGCTCTCGAGGACTCTCTCGGCGTGCGATTCTCCCGGCTGGCCGTGGTCGCGGACGGCGGGCTGATCACCCTGAGCTACGTCGTGCTCGACGCGGAGAAGGCGACCCGGTTCCAGTCCGACACCGCCCACGCCCCGGTGCTGCAGAGCGAGGCCCGCGACAAGAGCACCAAGCGCATCTCGCTGATGAAGCAGGGCCACAGCCTTCGCCCCGGCCAGACCTACTACCTGGTCTACGAGAACACGGCCGGCGCCCTGAAGGCGGACGAAGAGGTCTCGATCGACGTCGGTGACCTCCACCTTCGCCACTTCCCGGTGCTGTGACGACGGTGCTGTGATGTCAGCGCTCGGCTCGGCCCACGTCCCGGCTCCGGCCCGCCGCACGTCGCGGCTGCGTCGGCTCGTCCTCGTGCTCGCCGCGGTCGGTGCGCTGGCCCTGGCCGGCCCGGTGCCCGCCGCTCAGGCGCACGCGTTCTTGGCCTCGAGCACCCCCGCCGACGGCCAGGTGCTCACAACGGCGCCGGACGTCCTCCGCCTCGACTTCAGCGAGTCCGTGGTGCTCAGCGCTACCCGGATCGACCTCGTCGACGGCGCGGGGCGGCACCTTGCTCCCACCGCGCTGGACGTCGTCAGCGCCGAGGGGGCTGCCGGCACTGAGTCGCCGGTCCAGGTCGTGGCCACCCTGCCGGCGTTGGACCGCGGTACCTACCGGGTCTCCTGGGAGACCCTGTCGAGCGACGATCTGCACGCCACCAGTGGGGTGCTCGTCTTTGGGGTGGACGAGGCCGTCGTGGCGGGCGGTCTGGTCGAACCCACGCCGCCGCCGACCGAGGCGGGCTTGCGTTGGCTCATCCTTCTCGGTCTCTCGGGGGCCCTCGGCGGCGCGCTCGCCGCTCGGCTCTACCACCGCACCGGCGGTGAGGGCGCCGGCCTGGATGCGCTGCTCGCGCGACGCATCTCGCTGTGGGGCGCCGTCCTCGGCGCGGTCGTGGCCGGGCTGCTGTTCGGCTATCAGGTGACCGCGGGTGGCGTGGGCATCTCGCGCCTGCTCTGGAGCTCGTACGGCGCTCGGTGGGGCGTGCGGGAGGCGGGTCTGCTGCTCCTGGTGGCCTCCCCGCTGGTCGGGCTGCGCACCGTGCGGGTGCGAACCGTCCAGGGCCTGCTCGCGGCGGGCGCCGTGCTCGCGTGCGTCGGCTCGGCCCTGCTCGGTCACTCCGGCGCCACCGCAGGATCCGACGTCACCCGCGTCGCGGCCTCCGCGGCGCACCTCGCAGCCGCGGCCACCTGGGCGGGCTGCGTGGCCGTCCTCGCGGTCACCCTGATCCGCCGGGCCCGCGGCGGAACGGCCACCGGACCCGTGGCGCGCGAGGTGCTGCGGCGCTTCGGCCCACCCGCAGCGGTGTACGTCGGCGTGATGGTCGTGACGGGTGTCTACCTCAGCAGCGACGTGGTCGGGTCCGTCGACGCGGCCATCTCGACGATCTACGGCCGCACCCTGCTGCTGAAGGTCGCGCTCGCGGGGGTGGCCGGCGCGCTGGCCCTGGTGAACACGCTGCGCTTGCGCCGTCGGTCACACCGGTCGACGCCGCGCCGCACGGTCGTCGCCGAGGCGGTCGTCGCGCTCGGGGTGCTGGCCCTGGCTGCGGTGCTGACGAGTGGTCAGCCGGCGATGGAGCCCCAGCTCGTGCGCGCGGCCCCGGTCGCCAGCGGGACCCTGGTCGACCGGCCGGTCGCCGATCTTCAGGAGACCGTGGCGGTGCGGCCGAATCAGCCTGGCGCGAACGTGATGCTGATCGATGTCTTCAACACGCGGCGACCGGCGCCGGCCCCGATCAGAGCGGTCGATGTCTCGGTGACGGCCGCCGACGGCGCAGCCGGGCCG
>Ga0209429_10002003_pt1 | contig 12247 bp, 5 predicted proteins | sample BarGraNGADG00212_3_FD_184493 | JGI IMG/M metagenome (GOLD analysis project Ga0209429, IMG submission 184493) | Arctic peat soil microbial communities from Barrow, Alaska - Barrow Graham LP Ref core NGADG0004-212 (SPAdes) (version 2) | ecosystem: Environmental > Terrestrial > Soil > Wetlands >... | reverse complement strand
TGGGCCGGGTTTCCGGCGCGATCGGCGCCGCCGGGTGGCCGATGCGAACGGCGCCGCCGGGGACAGACATGTTGCGAGAACGTACGTATCCGGTGCGCACCGGGTACGTACATGCTGAACGCGATCATGCCCCGGACGGCCTCGGGAACGGGCGCCGTAGCCAGGGCCGCAGGCGCGTGCGCAGCTCGAGACCGCCCTGCGGGTGCGCCACTCCGTTGCGCTGGCGAGCCGCCGGCACGAGGTCATCAACGTGATCGTCCGGCACCACGGGACAGTTGCCATGGTGTTCAGGCGGTCGCGCGCGCTCAGGACCGCATGTCGTCGTGGAGCGCGACGCGGGACAGCTCGATCCGGTTGCCGAGCTGCCAGTAGTGCAGACGGCGCGCCGATGCGGTTCCCCTCTGAAGCGCGACACGCCACGCCAGCGCGCCGTCCTCCCGCTGCGCCTGCGGATCGTCTCCGCCGCGGCCCGTACGCAGGGAATGTCGGTCTCGGCCGACGAGGTGATCTGCGAGCCCGGTGAGCACCTCGACCACCACCTGGACGACCTTGCCGCGCTTGACGTCCTTCACCGCCTCGAGCGTCGCGAGGAACTCGGGCCCGAGCCGGTACGGGGCGAGCGGGTGCTCCTCCCGCTCCGGCAGCGAGTACCGGGTCAGCCACGCGTCATAGACGTCGAGTCGGAACTGCCGCTCGGGTTCCAGCGGTACCGAGTCCGCGGCCTCCGCCGGGCCTGCGGCTGAGCGCTTAGCCTTGCCCGCGCTCTGCAGTCGGGTGCGCAGCTGCGTCTTCTGCCGCGCGACCTGTCCCCGCAGGCGCTGGATCTCGTCGCGGTGCTCTTGGACCGCCCGCCGAAGGTCGGCGATCTCCCGGTCGGCGGGTGCGATGCGCGCGGTGGCGTCGAACAGGTCACGTTCCAGGCGCTCGACCTTCGCGCGTGCGGCGTCGACGGTCAGGCTGAGCTCGCGAACGGCACCGCGGGATGTCGGCAGGCTGGGAGGCGCAGGAGCAGGCGCCGGAGCGGGTGCGCTCACCGGGGGCGCGGCGGCGACCGGCCCCGGCACCACGGCGACCGGCACCGCGACGGCCACGGCCTCGACGACCGGGGCCTCGACGACCGGAGGCACCAGCCAGGGTGGCCCGCCCTCGAGGAGTGCCGGCGCAGGCAGGGGCTCTTCGTCCTCGTCGACGTCGTCGAGCCGGAGAGCGAGCCCGTCCGCGCCGGCACGCATGACTCGCGCGGCCACGACCTCGCCGACGCTGAACAAGTCGTCGAGAGAGTCCCGCGGGTTGCCGGTCACCCGGTCCCTGGGGACCGCAATGACGACGTCGGGATGCAGCGCCAGATGCACCACATCCGGGCCGACCTCGCGCACCTTGGCGAGCACGACATCGTCGGGTCGGTAGTGCGCGACGGCAGCTGGCCCGGCCAGGAGCATCCCGGTCACGTCCAGGCGTCGGGACTGTGGGTCCAGCTCCCCGCGAACCGCCATGCCCGTGGCCAGAAGGTCCTCCACCGGCACGTCCGGCGCCGTCAGCTCTTGCCAGATGGTGGCGATCCCGCCGTCGTCGAGCTCGACGATGGCGCGGGAAGGGACGAGGACGCGCCGGACGATGCCGGCCGCGGGGACGGTCGGCGTGCTCTTCGGGGCGACCAGGCCGGCGTCGTGGGCCATCCGGAGGGCGTCGCTGATCAGGGTGTCGGCGGATCGCGCGCCGTCGACAGCGTCGTAGGCGAAGCGGAGCGGCGACGCGTACGGGTTGCGGGTCCAGGCGAGGTCGATCGGGTAGACGCGACCTGCGCCGCCGTAGACCTCGGTCATCTCCGGCATGAGCTCGGAGAACCGCCACGACGAGGCGTCCGTCGGCAGGACGACGACCTCGGCCAGGTCCTTGACCGCCTCGGTGATGGCGGAGGCATCGATCCATGGGTCGGTCAGACCGTGCGGGATCGAGACGACGACGACGGGGTGGGTGCGGCCGCGGTCGAGGAGGTGCGCCGCGAGGGCGTCGGCCTCGTCGGGGGTGGTGATGCGCCGGATGCCGGGCGGTCGCGGGACTGTGCCGCTGGGCGCGATCAAAGCTCGGACGGAATCGCCGCCTGAAGCGTCGAGCTGCGGATGATGAGCGCCATCGGAAGCAGGGCTGCGCCGCATCTCCCGGTGGCGGTTGCGGCTCGGCATGGGTGCTCCTCGTTGGGCTCGCTCTGAGGGTGCCACAGAGCGGTGACAGCGCGACCCGCCGAAGATGCTCGCGGCTGGGAACGTGCTGCGGCGCTCAGGCGGGCTGATCCAGCGGGCTCACCCAGCGCAACCCGGGGAAGCGCGCGAAGTCGCGGTCGAGGGTCACCCAGGTGGCACCGAGCTCGATCGCCACGGCGGCGCGCTGGGCGGCGGCGACGAGGTTGCCGCGTGCGTCGGCGGCGCGGCACAACCGCTCGACGGTCTCCCAGTGCCGCGGCCCGGGGGTGACCCGGACGACGCCGTCGGCGGCGAGCAGGGCGGCGACCTGGGCGAGCGCGTCGTCCAGGGGGGTCGGGTTGACGAACACCCGCGGGTGGGTCAGGACCCGGATGGTGCCGCCGCCGACGGCGTCGGTGAGGCCGAGGTCCTCCACGTCCGCGACCGCCGACTTGAGCCAGCGGCGCAGCTGGGCGTGGTGGGGCGCGTCGGCCCGGAAGGCGCCGACCAGGACGTTCACGTCGGGCAGGATCATCGGCCCTCCATGACGTCGAGCAGCGCCGACGTGTCGGTGAGGTCGACGCCGGGCTGCAGGCCGCCGACGCCGGTTGGCCGCACCCGGTAGCCCTTGCCGTCCGTGACAGCTCATCCACTGATCGATCAGGTGAGCGGCCTCAGGTGCTCTGACGCCACGAGGTCGGCCACCCGTCTGACAATCTGGCTGGCGAAGCCTGGGTCGTCCTGGATCAGCACGCCGGCCTCGAGGTTCATCTCGACTGCCTGGGTGGAGAGGTTGGCGCTCGTCACCAACGAGGTTCGGCCGTCGATGACGAGGAACTTCGAGTGCTGGACCCCACTCCAGTGCCCCGCGCTGTAGTGATACCCGAGCAGGGTCGCTCGCGGGATCGCCGTTGCGATCGCCCGGGCGATGTCACCGAGCTTCGCAACGTCGGCGATCACTGTGATCTGGAGCTTGCGCTCGGCCGCGCGACGCAGTGCCGTGACGAACGCACCATCCACGGTCGCCGAGTACGTCGACGCGAGGACCGACTCCTCTGCCTCGTCGATGAGCCGCACGATGGCCTCGGTGGTCCGGACCGAGTCGCCGGGGAGCTGGGGGCCACTCCACACAAGCACCGGCGGCGATGGGTGCCTCGCCGCCGCAACCGCGATCGTGGTGAGGGTCGCCGCCAACAGGCCGGCGTCGCCGAAGGCATCCAGAACGTCTTCCAGTAGGGCGACACACTCGCCCCGCTTCTCCCCCGAGACGGTCCGAGCTGCTCGTCGCGCTGCCCCGTCGATCCGCAGCCCGTCCGCGACCCGGCCGAGCTCGGTGGGCGACAGCAGCGCGCTGAGCCGGTCGAGCGCCGCCGTGCCCGTGCCGCTCATCGCGAGATGCCGTCCAACAGTCCGCGCACGCCCAGCGACGCAGCCTGATCGCCGTAGAGGGTCGATACGCAGCGCCGGTCGAGGAACCGGTTGGAGTTGTCGCACGACGTCTCGGACAGGAAGGTGCAGAAGTGGCAGGCAGCGCCGTGGAGGAAGTCCTCCTGGCCGCGCGGCACCCGGTGCGAGCAGACCGGGTCCGACGAGCAGCGTGACGCTCGCGCGAGGGCCCGGGCGACGAGCCGCTCCATGGCTTCGGGCGCTGACTGCTCGACCAGCCCGCCGAGCGTCCCGTCGCTGTCGGGCGAGGTCGTGGAGATGAGGAAGCCGGCCGCTGGGTCGTGGTCGTCGGTGCCCGGCCAGGCGTAGATGCGCTCGGTCAGGGACGCAGACCCGTAGCCGGCGTCGAGCGCCATCTGCCGGATGACCAGGTGGGCGAGGGTGTGCACCGCCCAGTAGCGGGGCGGCTCCAGTCGGGCATCCGGGTCGACGACCGCGGCCGAGCTGCTGGTGCGGCGGAGCACGTTGCGCCGGTGTGCCTGCCGGTGGGCGTCCCAAAGCTCCGAGCCGAGGACCGCCTGCTCCCAGGGCCTGACGACTTCCTCGCGCAGGCGGATGAAGACGCCCTCGCCGTGGTCCTCGGTGGCCGGTACCCAGGTGGGCGTCCTCCGCGAGAGGGGCGCGAGGCGCTCGGGAGCGCCGCCGATCCGCTCGAAGGCGTCGACCCTGGTGAACCCGACGAATGCGTTGACCTTCTTCAGGCGATCGACTGCAGCGACGGTCTCGATAGCCGGAGCGAGGCGCGCGGGTACAGGCACGTCCCTGATCCGGAAGTCGCTCTCGCGGGCGTGCTTGGCGAAGTCGGCAGGGCGAATGAGGGTTCGCCACTCGGGTGCGCGCAGCTCGATTGGGCTATAGGGCGTCGTCCGCCCGGTGTCGACTACACCACCTGCAGCGACCAGCTCCAGCGCCTCCCACACGATCGTGTCCGGAACGTCGGCGAGATCCAGGCCGTCCTTGAGGACGAGCATCTTGAACAGCGGCACGACGGCCAACGTCGTCACCTTGCCCCGCACGTCGGCCGGCACGCCCTGCAGCCGGGCTGCCACGTCCGCGACGCCGAGCTCCTTGCTCTCCGGGACGACCAGCAGGCTGATGGTCGCCGGGAACCACTGGTTCGCCGAGCCGAGGAGCATGAGCTTCGTCTCCGCGTCGCACACCTCGAACGTGCCGAGGTGCGGGTGCCGTCCGCGGCAGTGAGGCATCCGCTCCGCACCGGCCGTGCCAGTGAGCTCGCGCATGCTCCTCGTCAGCCCACAGGCGACACAGGTGATGCGAACCTCAGGGCCGATGTTGCTGCGCCACTCGAGCATTCGCAGCTTGGTCGCCGGATTGGTGACCCCTGGCGCCTTCTCGCAGGCCCATGCGCCGCCCTGGGCGCGGTGGACGTAGGCGGTGTAGGGAAACTCGTCGAGGTGACCGTTGAGGCAGGCCACGAGGTAGCGGGCGGGAACGGCGGCGCTCTCCCGCGGCTTGCCCTTGTTGTTGCGACCGCGGCACTGCTTGTGGACGAAGCGAGCCTGGTCGGGCCGCATACCGATGGTGTTGAGGAAGGTGAACGCCCCGCCCTCGCCCTCGAAGGGCGCGAGGAGATCGCAGCCGGTGCAGCGCAGCCAACGGGGGAACGCGGCGACGGGGACGCCGATCCTCGGCACCTCTCGGGGGCCCAGCTCCTGGCGTGGAGGGCGGCGGAGCTCGCGCACCTGGCGGCCGAGCTGGGCCTTGACGGCCTCGACGAGCCGGGGTTCGTAGACCTGGAGGGCGCCGCCCATCTGGGCGTACGCGCGCTCCCAGGAGTCGAGGCCCTGGGGCATCACGGCGATGTGGGGCAGGTCGACCGAGGCGCCGATGCCCGCGGTGTAGAGCAGTGCGGTCGGACGCAGCGACCCCACTCGGCCGAAGTTCTTCGGCTTGACCTCGTCGATGTGCTCGAAGGGATCGACGACGTCGGCGGCGACGACGTAGGCGACGTCCGCAGCGGGCGACGCACCGGCTTCCGTGGCGGTCGCCGTGGGCTCCTCGCTCATGCGTCCACCTCCGAATCGAAGACCCATCCAGGCGCGCTATCCGGGTCGGGCTCTGCGACCCGGTCGCCGTAGGCACGGACGATGAGGCTGATCTCGGGCTGCACCTCGCGCATCGAGTTCGCGACTCGCAGGTACACGTCGTCGCCGAGCACGGCACCGTCCTCGGGGCTCTTCAGGAGCGTCGTGCCCTTGCCCGAGTAGCTGATCTCCGGAACGGCCTTGGCCCTCTTGTACCAGGCGTCGAGGCGTCGGGTGAGCTTGTCCCTGACCTCCTGCACCCGGTCTTCCGCGCCCGAGGCCGCGGCCCTCCGGGCGATGACGTCGATCAGGTTCTCGAGCGTCGAGTAGCGGGAGGTGATGCTCCACGCCCCCGGTTCTGGTGAGTACGAGTTGGCGTGCCCGACATCGAGCACGCGGGCGATGGACACGAGCACCCCTGTGAGCCCTCGCTCGAGCGAGCTGTCCGAGTAGGGCGTGACGGATAGCGCCTCGACGTGCGCGTAGAAGGTCCGGTGGTCGTGCTCGAACTGCTCGTAGTGGGCCATGTCCCGCGGCCGGGACCGGTTGGCCAGGGTGACGACGAGGCCGGGCTTGCCGGACAGACGACCGACCCGGGAGGAGGCCTGGATGTACTCGGCGGTGTTCTTGGGCTGGCCGACGACGAGCATGAGCCCGAGGCGACCGACATCGACACCGACCTGGAGCATCGAGGTCGCGAGAACGACGTCGTAGGGACGGTCGCCTGCGCGCTTGGGGACGGCCTTCTCCGCCTTCCGGAGCGCTGCGTGCTCGCTGTGCGCGCGTGTGGTGTCCCATGCCGGGTCGAACGGGACGGAGAGCCGGTCGAGTGTCTTGGTGATGTCCGTGGAGGAGACGCGCGACGTGAGCTCGCCGATCTCGAGCCCCCAGGTACCCCGGCGGGGGTAGCCGCTGTTCTTGTCCGGGTTGGTGATGCGAGTGGTGACATCGTCGTCGAGGTATCGACGCATGCCGGCAAGCTCGCGGGTAGCGCTGAAGTAGCCGACGAGCGTCAGGTAGGGGTCGGCGGCGGCACCGTGGCTGTCGAGGAGCTTCTGCCCGGCCAGGAGCAGGATCTCGCTCACGCGGATCTCCGCCAGGGTGAGCTTCGCTCCGTGCGCGCAGACTCCGAGGTAGCGCCGCCCGGGGTGTTCGGCGGAGACGGGCACCTCCTTGGAGAAGTAGGTGTCGGTGATGTCGATCACCTGTGGCGGAAAGATGTCGATCCCCCGCCCGTAGAGCCGGCGCACCTGCGCCTCGGCGTTGCGGCTCGTCGCGGTCGATGCGACGACGAGCGGACGCACCTGGGCGGCGGTTGCGGCATCCGGGCCGCGTTGCCAGCTGCAGAGCGTGTCGACGGCGACCTCGAACAGGCCGACGGCAGTGCCAAGGGCGCCGGTGATGAGGTGGAGCTCGTCCTGGATGATCAGGTCCGGCGGGCGCAGGCGCCCGCTCGGCTGGACGGTCACCTTGGGCAGGGATGCGTTCGCGTAGTGGCTCGTGCCGGAGCACACAGCAGTCGGGGTGTCCGGGTGCCGGTAGCCGTGGCGCGGGCAGCGCTCGGCGACGTGGCCGAAGAGGCTGGCGGCCTGACCCTCCCGCGCGATCCGGGCGAACTTGTCGACGGTCGCCAGGAGGTAGGTCGGCGGGTGGCGGTAGATCTCCTCGTCGACTGTGAGCACAGGCAGGCCGTCCTCGACGGCGCCGCCCTCGGCAAAGGGGCACTCGGTGCCGAGCTTCGCGCCGCAGTGCACGAGGACGCGGCGGCGCGCCTTGTCGAGGCGGATGTGCTGCTTGGGGGAGATCGGAGTGCCGCACCACGGGCATCGCTGCAGCTGGAGCACGGTGATGCCGTACGGACGCCCCTCGGTGGCGAGTGCCGAGCTGATCTGCTCCTCGGCCTCTGTGAAGGACTTGGGGCTGACGTTGGTGCCGACCCACAGTCCGATCCGGAACGGCTCGGTGCCCCACGTCGCAGGGTCCTCGCGCCGCACGAGCTCGGCCGCACAGACGAGAGCGGTGGCGCGCTGGAACTGCTGCGTTGTGAGGAGCCGCAGCGTGTAGCGCATGAGGACGGCGACGCCGTCGCGCCCGTCCAGCGGCCCGTCCGGGGAGTCGACGACACCCTGGAGCCGGCGGATTGCGAAGGTGAATGCCGCGAGGCCGAGGTATGCCTCGGTCTTGCCGCCGCCGGTCGGAAAGAAGAGCAGCTCGGCTCGGGCGGCCTCGCTGCTCCGGCGCAGCGCGGCAGCGTCGGTGAGCGCCGGGAGTTGCATGAGGATGAAGCCGATCTGGAAGTGCCGCCAGGAAGCGGCCTTCTCGCCCTCGGCGCCCACTCTGTCGTGAGCGGCCGAGATGCTCAGGGTGGCGTCCTCGGCGCGGTCCTGAGCGATCTGGCTGTGCACGCGTTGGTCGGCCATGACCCGGTTCATGAACTGGAAGGCGCGGAACGCGTCGGCGTCCTCGAGGAGGGCGAGGCCCTCCTCGAGGCGACCGGCGGCGATCTCGGCGTCTTCGATCGCGATCTCGGCCACGGCGCGGAGGCGCGCGGGTAGCTTGGCCGCGTCCGCCCCGCGATCGACGAGCCACTCGCGGTACCCGGTGACCAACGGCGTGAGCCCCTTGACGACCTCGGCCCGCGACGCCGACGCCAGGCGCTCCATCGAGAGCAGGGTGCCCTCGACGCCAGACGGGATCGTCTGCGGGACCTCCGCCTCGGGGATCCACGTAGTTCGGACGCGGTTGGCGGCCCGGGTGCCGGGTGCGAGGTCGCGTCGCCAGCTCACCTGCACCGACGGGTCGACAGTGGTCCACGTCGCGGAGCACGTGCGGCCGACGGCGAACTCAAGGCGGTTGCGGTACAAGAGCTCGAGCCGCTCCTCCTCCTCGTCCAGCCCTGGCGGCAGCCCGTCGAAGGGGTCGTGGATCGGGAGGAAGGCGTTGCTTCCGTCGACGGCGGCGACCTCGAGCTCGGCCTGGAAGAGCCACTCGCGGGGCGGGAGGTTGCCGTCGGTAATCCTGCGGTTCTGCAGGGCCACCTCGACGATGAGCGTCCCGTCACCGTCGGACAGCACCTCGACGCTGACGGAGGCGTCGACCGCGCCATCACGGATGAGGACCGGGAGGCCCAGGTCCGAGCCCGGTGCGAGCTGGCTTCCCGTGACTGTGACGGTGTGCTCGTGGGGCGTGCGGTCGTAGTACGTGCGGGTGCGCCCGTCGTCGTCGGTCTCTCGACGAGGGGCGTAGGAGCCCCAACGAGCGGTGAGGGTGAGCCCGGGGCCTCCCGACGCGATACGGAACCGGAGGCCCATCGAAGACGGGGCAATGAGCTTGGACGAGGGGCCGCGGTCGTCGGCCTCCTCGGGGTCCTCCGACTCGGCGACCTCTAGGTCGGGGGCTTCAGGTACTCCGGCGGTTGACTCATCCACGGGTGTGAGGAGGGCTTCTTCGCCGGCCCGCAGGTCGTCTGTGTCTGTGGGGGTGCCCGCGGCGTGCGCATCAACGGGAGCGGAGGGGTCGACCTTCACTGGGGCAAGCGCGCCGGCGAGATAGCGGCCGCGAGGGTTGCCGACGACGGTCTCCTCCGGACCGTCCCAGGGCCCGACCAGATCGGCGACGAGCAGCCGATGCAACTCTTCGCGGACGTCCGTCGACGACACCTGGACCTCGGTCATTCGTCCTCGCCTTCGGTCTCTTCAGACCCGTCCACATCCTGCTCGACGGCGCCGACATCACCCTGGAGCGCCGCGCGCCGGTGGTTCTCCTTGAGCAGTCGGTCCAGGAGTTCGACGCGCGCCGCGGGGCTGATTGTGAACCGCTCCATCTGTCGGTACGTGTGGAACCCATGACCGAGCGGAACGTCGTCCCAGCCATAAGCACGGACGACGGCCTCGTCGAGCGCGACATGAATCTGGTGCATCCGGTCGATATCTCCGTCGCCATGAACGGCGGGGTCGGATATATGATTGTATAGGTCAGTCAGAGAAAGGGACCGCCTGGCCATAATCGTCCGCCGCACGCCATCCAGGGTTCGTCCCAATTCCACGGTGTCGATCATCGACTGCGGGCGCGGAAATGTGCAGAACGCCGCTCCGAGAGAGTAGTTGATTCGTGTCTCGAGAGTGGAGCCGAACTTTGTCGCCCATAGCATGTGGAGCGACGACGAGAGCACTGCTTGATCGTGGAACGAGTCAGTGGCGAAGATTCCGAGACGGTGACTAAAGATTTGATCGGTGCGTACCCGGACAGGCATCGCGTACTCGCTCACGAGGCAGATTGCCAAGACTTCGGAGAATCCATCTACTGCCGCATAGAGGCGGGCGGCGCGTGACTCAAACCGCCACCAATCCTTCATCAGTCGCGGCTTCTTGCGAAGGGTCCGGCGGTACGGTTCGATCAGTTCGAGAGCGAGTTCGTATGGCCCTCGATAGGCGCGGATGGACTCGTGGTCGCGTTCGCCGAAGTCCAAGACATAGCGCGAGGCTGATAGATCGGGGCGCGAAGTGATGTCCTTCCCGCCGAGGAATGGTCGGACAATCTCTCGATTCCTAGCCTCGGATTCAATCAGAGCTGATGCTGTGCTCTTATCTAGGATGAAGCCCGCGCCGTTTACGTTCGAGCCCATGAAAGCTAGGCGCAGGTTCTCTTCTAGGGCAATCGGCGCTCCTAAAATGGACCCTTCGGGTTCGAGGAGAGTGGAAATGCGAGCCGCATGCACACCATCAGCGATGCGCTCGGCTGCGTCGCTGAGTTGCGCTGTTGATCCCCACACGACCGCATAGTGAAGCGCGGCGCTCCGTGAGGGCCAGGGCCTGCTCTGGATGGATCGGCGGATTTCCATTCCGCGCCCCACCATCTGATCGAGGCCTACCTCGCGAGTCGCCCCTTGGGCGATCGTATTGGTCGCGATTAGACCGAGTCCCCCCTGACGGTTCCGCAAGAGACAATGTGCACGCAAGAAGAAGTAGGCGCAGAGATCGGCGACACCTGACTTGCCGTCTGCGATCCTCTGAACGAACCACGAGCGCACGTTCGGGCCCACGGCGGCACCGATGCTCCGTCCGTACAGGAATGGCGGGTTGCCGACGATCGCGTCGAAGCCGCCGTGCTCGACCATGACGTCGGGGAATTCGACGACCCAGTGCAGTGGTTCCCAGCGCTCGTAGTCGGTCTCGACCGTCGGCGTCAGCCCACGTTCCAGGATTCCGTCGAGTGAGCGTCGATCGCCCCCACCGCCGTCAGGGAAGGCCTGCATCAACGCGAAGGACAACGCTTCGTACTCGGCGTCGAGCTGTCTTCCCGGCTTGCCGCCGATGGCAAGGCCGGCGGCGATGATGCCGTCGGCCACGGCTCGCAGCACTTCGTTGTTCTCGTCGAGCTGGGACAGCAGCGCTCGCTTCGCGCGGGTGGACCGCATGATGTCGGCCTCGGAGACTGGGCTGGCGAGCTGGTGGCGGAGCTCCGTGGCGCGCTGGATGGCGAGGTCGACGTCAACCGTGAACCCCGGGTTGCGCAGGCGCGTCGGGCTCGGATCTATGTGCAGTCCTCGCAGCTGACGCAGCTCCGTGAGCCCGAGGAGCGAGTTGCCGCAGAGGATCTTGTCGTCGACGAAGGAGAACGGCCGGGCTGGGTCAAGCGACACGAGCCAGAGCGAGAGTTTGCACATCTCGACGGCCATCGGGTTGATGTCTGCGCCGTAGAGGCAGTGGGCGATGACCTCGCGGATCGCCTCGACCCGGCGCCGTTGGCGTTGCTCGGCCGTGGCGTCCTCCCGGGTGATCCCCTCCCGGTCCCACGCTTCGAGCAGTCGGTCGGCGAGATACCGTGCGGCGGCCACGAGAAAGGCCCCCGAGCCGACGGCGATGTCGGCGACCTTGAGGTCGAGCAGCTCGGACGAGGAGACCGGCACCCACTGGCTGGCATCCGCGGTCTGCAGCGGACCCGGTGCATAGACGAGCGGCTCTAGAGCGTGGTGCACGACATCCTCGGCGAGCGACCGGGGCGTGTAGTGGGTACCCGACGTAGCACGTGACCGGGTCTCGACCACGACGAGCCCGCCAGCGGGAACCACGTAGGGGAGTCCTCTGGGGTCGAGGCGCATGAGTTTGTAGTAGCCGACGAGCTCCTCGACCAGGCCTTCGTCACGGATCACGGGCCGCAGCCGGCGACGCGCCTCGTCCTCCACCGCGGTCGTGCCGCTCTCGGCATAGGCCTTCGCGAGCTGGCGGGCGGTTCTGGTCTTCGCCCCCGGCTGGTCCTCCTTGACCCATGCCATCAGCCGCTCGGCGAAGTCGTCAGGATCCTCGTCTGCCTGCTCGGTGAGGTTGTGCAGCACCTCAAGCGGTACCTCAGGCTCGGACCCAGACGGCCCCTCAAGGCCCACGATCACCTCGTCGGTGTAGCGCGCCGAGTATCCGAGGAGACCCTCGTAGACGTACCCGATCTGCTCGACGTCGAGCTCGCGGAAGGAGACCTGCCGGTCCTCGCCGCCGACCCGGGCGTGCTGGACCGACCGAAGCACGTGGAACATGACCCGGTCGTCGACGCGCACCCGAAGCCCGCCGGTGCCTTCGTCCA